>Ga0197142_1001234_pt1 | contig 23565 bp, 13 predicted proteins | sample GBS60_MetaG_FD_148614 | JGI IMG/M metagenome (GOLD analysis project Ga0197142, IMG submission 148614) | Sediment microbial communities from Great Boiling Springs, Gerlach, Nevada, United States - GBS 60_MetaG | ecosystem: Environmental > Aquatic > Thermal springs > Hot (42-90C) > Sediment... | reverse complement strand
GCTGATCGAGCGCCACAACTCGATGTAGCTTTCCGCTGTGCCGATAAAGAAGTCTTCTTCCCGATTGCCCGTGATGCGGCGCCGGGCGCGCAGCACCAGGCGGGCCTGATCCTGGGCCCGTTCGAATGCCGCGCCACCGCCCGCAGCTTTCACGCTGATGGTGACGCTGAAGCGGCCCCCACGCAGCCGCTGGAAGGCCCCCATCGGGATCACGGCGAAGTTATCCTGCTCCTGGCCCAGGATGGCGCCGATCTTTTCGTAGACGCCGATCACGGTGAATTCTTCCTTGCCGAGCCGCACCTTGCGGCCCAGCGGGTCCAAACCGGAGAAAAACTCTTCCGCCAGGCGAGCGCCGATCAGGCAGACGTTGGCCCCGCGCTCGTCCTCCATGGGCGTGAAGTAGCGGCCTTCCTGGATGGTGCGCGTATCAATGTCCGCCATGCCGGCGGTCTGGCCGATGATGACTGTGTCCTGAAGTTCGCGGTCCTGATAGCGACTGGAACGGGAGGTCTGGGCCTGCGCGCCCACCGCCTGGCAGTCGGGGCAGCGTTCGGCGATGGCGCGCATGTCCTCCAGCGTCAGATAGCGATTGCGCAACGCTTTGATGAACACGTTGAAATCGGTCACGGCGAAAGGCAGGCGGCTGATCTGGAAAACGTTGGTGCCGAGGTTGGCGATCTTCTCTTCGACGTAAAGATTGGCGCCCTGGATCAGCGTCATCACGGTGATCAGCGTCGCCACGCCCATCATGATGCCGAGTACGGTCAACGACACCCGGAGCTTGTGCGCGGCGAGGGCGTGCAGGCTTTGTCGCAGATTGTCGCTGAGGGCGAGCAAGGGGATCTGCTTCTATCTTCGCATCCGCGCGCAGTGCGTGCCCTCGGGCGGTTCCGCGAAAATGAGGAAGGATGGACGGGGACGCCATCCGGCAGCTCGCTCGCGAATGTGGCTTCGAACTGGCGGGCGTGGCGCGTGCGGGGCCGCTCGATGAGTACGTGTACTACCGCGAATGGGTCGAAGCCGGGATGGCGGGCGAGATGAAGTATCTGACGGACCATCGCGCCGCCTTGCGCGCCGATCCTCGCTCGCTGCTGCCCGAGGCGCGTTCGGTGATTTGCGTGGGCAAACTTTACCACACGCCCGCTGCGGGCTACGGCGCGCCGGCGGATCCCTCGCGCGGCTGGGTCTCCCGCTATGCCTGGGGCGAGGACTACCACGCGCTGATGCGCAAGGCCCTCCAAAAGCTTGTCGAGCGGCTGCGCACAAGAGTGCGTACGGACTTCAAGGCTCGGATCGCGGTGGACGCGGCGCCGCTGCTCGAGCGCGCGCTGGCCCGGCGGGCCGGGCTGGGCTGGATCGGGCGCAACACGTGCCTCATCAACCAGCGGCATGGTTCGTGGTTCTTCCTCGGCGAAATCCTGGTTTCGCTGGAAATCCAGCCGGACGCGCCCCCGCCCGATCGTTGCGGCAGTTGCATGCGGTGCGTGGAGGCTTGTCCCACGGGCGCCATCGTAGCTACGGGACGCAAGGACGGGCCGGCCTGGGCGCTGGACGCGCGGCGTTGCATCTCCTACCTGACGATCGAGCTCCGGGGGGCGATCCCCGAGCCGCTGCGAGCGCCCATGGGCCGCCACGTGTTCGGTTGCGACATCTGCCAGGAGGTATGCCCCTGGAACCGCAAAGCGCCCTGGACGACTGAGCCGGGATTCCAACCGCAGAACTACGCACCGCCGCTGGCCGAGCTGGCCGCACTCTCCGAAGAGGCGTTCTCGCAGCGTTTCGCCGGCAGCCCCGTGCGCCGCGCCCGCTACCAGGGCCTGCTGCGTAACGTGGCCGTGGCGATGGGCAATGCCGGCTTGCCCGAGCACAGGGTGCCTTTGGAGCGGCTTGCCGACACGCGCGACAGGATGGTGAGCGAGCACGCGCGCTGGGCGCTGGACAGGCTCGGGCGTCAGGGCCGGTAGAATGGAGGCAGTGGGGATGATGGCGCCGTTACTGCTTCCGGTCACGTTATTGCTTGGCTTTGCCGATCCCCTCATTCAGACGGGCTTCGATCACTTTTACAACCTCGAGTACGATGAAGCCATCGCTGCGTTCCGTCAGTACGTCGCCCAACACCCCGACGAGCCGCGCGGTTACAACCACCTGGCCCAGTCCATTCTGTATCGGGAGATGTACCGCACCGGCGCGCTCGAAACCGAGCTTGTCAGCGGCAACAACCCGTTCCTGCGCCGGCCCAGGATGAATCCGAGCCCGGAGGACCAAAAGGAGTTCGACGACGCCATCCGGCGCTCCATGGAACTTTCGCAGGAGCGTCTGAAGAAGAATCCGCGCGACACTCAGGCTTTGTACACGCTCGGGGTGGCGCACGGCCTGCGAGCCAATTACAACTTTCTGGTGCGCAAGGCGTGGATGGACGCTTTGCGTGACGCCACACAGGCGCGCAAACTGCACAACCGCGTCACCGAGCTGGATCCGAACTTCACCGACGCGCGCCTGGTGCAGGGCGTGCACGAGTACGTGGTGGGCAGCCTGCCGTGGCACTGGCGCACGCTGGGGTTCTTGATCGGCTTTCGCGGCAACAAACAGACGGGCATCAAGATCCTTCAGGAAGTCGCCGAGAAGGGCGACGTCAACAAACTCGATGCCAAGGTGCTGCTGTGCGCAATTTATCGCCGGGAGCGCAAACCCGAACTGGCGATTCCGCTCATCCAGGAACTGATCGCGGCTTATCCCCGCAACTATCTGCTGTATTTCGAGCTGGCACAGATGTACAGCGACGCGGGTAACAAAGAAAAGGCCCTGGAGGCGCTAGCCCGGCTGGAGAACCTGCGCAATTCGGGCGTCCCCGGGTTTTCTCGGGTCGTTCCGGAAAAAATTTACTTCGCGCGGGGAAACATTCAGTTCTGGTATCGCGAGCTGGACGAAGCGCTGGAGAACATCCGCAAGGCGGCGGCGCGCGCCGATCACCTGGACCTGAACACGGGCGTGCTGGCCCTGATGCGTCTGGGGCAGATCTACGATCTGAAGGGCCGGCGCCAGGAAGCGATCCAGGCTTACCGTCAGGCCATCGCGTATGCCCCCGAATCCGACGCGGCGAAAGAATCCCGCCGGTACCTGACCACTCCGTATCGGCGGCCGGACATCCCGGGTTGACAGAAAAACAAAACCGGCCGGCCGCGCTCGCGCGCGACCGGCCGGTTCAGTGAGCGTGAACGTCTCAGTACTCGAAGCGGATGCCCATGCGGAACTGCCGCTCCGCACTGGCCGAGGTGATGCACATGAAGTTATTGAGCGCGGCAATGCTGCCGTCCGGGTTCAAGCGCATGGCCCCCGCTCCGCTGCCCGGATTGCCCCAACGCGGCGTGTTGGTGCCATTGCGCGCTTCCATGCGGTACTCCATCCTCACCCGCTCGGTCAACCGAAACTCCTTGTACAGCGCCGGGTCTATCCGCCAGAAGCCCGGACCGTACAACAGGTTCCGACCGGTGGTGCCAGGACGGTACACCGGGTTGCGCGGATCAAAGTAAAACAGCGGGTCGCGGAACGAGTTGGGATCGTAGTAGGGCTGGTTCGGCCCCTTGCCCCCCAGCTTGCGCACCGGACCCACCTGGTCGGCGGTCTGCGTGCAGCCGATGCACATCAGCGAGGAGCCGCTGCCGGTGACCGTGAACGGCGTGCCGCTGTAAGCGAAGAACATGCCGTTGATCTTCCAGCCGCCCAGGATCTTGTCCACGATGCCGCTCAGGTTGTAGGTCCTGCCGGCGCCGAAGGGCAGCTCGTACACCCAGCCGATGGAGAAGCTGTGACGACGGTCCTCGCTCGAGGGAGCGTAGTTCCGGTAGATCATCGGCTCCCAATGCCACAGCGACAGGCCGGCCCAGCCGTTATCCTCGGCCATGTTCATGTAGCGGCCCCAGGTGTAGGCGCCCTTGAAGAACAGCCCCTTGCTGAAAGACTTGTTCATGGTCACTTGCAGGGAGTTGTAAGTGCCGTACCCGATGCCGTCCCACATGTTCGCTGCGATCGTGCGCCCGTGCAGCTTGGCCAGCGGCAGGTTGCGCGTGTCGCCGCCCAAGCCGGGCCCGACCGTGTTGATGTTGCGGTCCAGCATCTGGTGGATGGTCCGCGTGGCCACGTAACCCGCGGAAACTACCGTGTCGAACGGCAGCTTGCGCTCGACGATGAAGTTCCAGCTCTGGATATAACCGCGGTGGAGCATCCCGCCCCACGGGCTGCGCGGCCCCATGTTAATGTTGACCGGCAGCTCGAGCGTACCCTTGCTGATGTCAGGCGTGGGAACGTCCGGGATGCCCTTGTCCAGGGTGTTGAACCACCCGTACGTGGGATCGCGGAGTTCGGCGCCTGCGGTGCCTGCACCCCAGCTTCCGGTCAGAGTCGCCGGATAGAGGCCACGCAAGGGGCGCCCGAAGGGCAGCGGGTCATAGGTGATGCCGTAACCGCTGCGCACCACCCAGTTCTCGCCCACGCGGTAGGCAAAGCCCACGCGCGGCGCAAACAGCTTCTTGCTGACCTCGATGCCCGCGTTCCAGGGCACGTTGCCGATGCCGCCGAGATACACGGTGTTGGTGTAAGGATCCCAGCGCTCGATGCCGCGATCAGCGCGGTTGATCAACGGGAAGTACTCGTAGCGGATGCCGAGATTGAGCGTCAGCCGCCGCGTGGCCTGCCAGCGATCCCGGAAGTACCAGGCATACTGCCACTCGCGGGTCTTCATCAGGAAGAACTGAATGGATTTGGAGTAGCTGGTAACCAGTCCCAGCAGCGCAGTGGCGTAACTGTTGAGCACGCGCGCCGTCTGGCCGGGCACGACCGTCGGGCCGCTGCCGAAGGTAATGGCCCCGCGAGGGTTGGCGGTCTCCGGCTGCCAGTGGTTCATCTCCAGGCGTCGCGGCTCGAAGCCCCAGCGCAGCTCATGGGCGCCGCTGATTTTGCTGAAGTTCACTGGCCCCGTATAAGTGCGCTCACGGCGCTCCAGCGGAAGCCACGTCTCGCACAGGCCCCAGTTGCTGAAGCCGGTGTAGAAGCAGGGCACGCCGCTGTAGCGCATGTCGTTGGCGTACTGCCGGCCGCCGTTGGTGCCCGGGATCTTGAACACATCCAGACCCCAGTTCTTGCCCTGACCAATGCCCAGCACGTCCTGGTCATGCCGCTGATATCCGAATACAGCGTCGAACATGAAAGTGGGCGAGAACGTGTAGGTCACGCCAAAGCTGGGCATGTTGACACGAACATCGCCGACACCGGCAGTCCCGATGTTCGGTCCCACCATATCGCCAAAGATGTGTTTGCCCGTCACCGGAGCGCCCATGCGGCTGAGCTTGCCCCAGACGACCGCCTTGCTGGACGGGTTCCAGTTGACTTTGAGGTCATAGTTACGCCGGTCGAATTTCAGGCTGCCGGAAGCCCCGAAGTTGCCCGAGAGGTTATTCGTGGGATCCACCGGCGAAACCTGGTTCGGCAAGGGAATCAGTTTTTGAATGGAATCGAAAATCGGGCTGATGCGGTTCTTGGGAATGCGATTGTTAGGAAATGGTTGCCGGGTTCGAGGGTCGTTGCCGACCATGGTGGCCGGATCGTAGACTACGCTGAAGGCCGCTCCGCACACCGTGCATCCCGGCCAGGTGCTGAAGTCACCCTCGCGGAACGTAGCCGGGGGAACCGACCAGTTCCCCGAACCGCCTTGCCGGTAGTAAGTTCCCTCGAAGCTGAAGAAGTAAAACAGCTTGTCCTTGCGGATCGGTCCGCCGATGGTGCCGCCGAACTGGTTGAAGATATCCTTGGGCTTCTGGAAACCGGCCGGGCGGAAGTACGGCGCGGCGAGCCAGTGCTGGTTGTTGTGGTACCAGAAGGCGGAGCCGTGGATCTCGTTCGTGCCGGATTTGGTGGCCACGGTGATGGCGGCGCCGCCGGCAAGCCCCTGCTCCGCGTCAAAGGCATTAGTCGAGATATTGACGGTCTCGATGCTCTCCACCGGCTGCACGTAAGCCGTGTGGTGCGGCAGCCAGACGAAGACGTTCACCGCCCCGTCGGTCAGGGTGGTGTTCATGTTCCGCGGCGTGCCGTTGACGCGGGTGGTCAAAGCGCGCGCGGGCGTGTCTACGATGGCGTTCTGGAATGCGGAAGGCGTGGTTCCGGGCAGCAGGTCGAGCAAGCTCTGGTAGTTGCGGTAGAAGGGCAGGGGCAATTCGGTGACCGCTAGCGAAGTGACCTCATGGCGCACGTCGCTCTTGTCGGTCTGAAGCATCACCGCCGCGGCGGCCACGGTCACCTGCTCGGTCACCGCGCCCACTTCGAGCTTGGCGTCCACACGCGCCACCGTGTTGATGGTAACCTCCACGTTCTCACGCACGAAGGTGCGGAAGCCAGCCGCCGTCACCTTAAGATCGTAAGTCCCGGGAAGGACGTTGACGAAGGAATAACGGCCTCCCTCGTCGGTCGTGGTTTCTCGTGTCAAGCCGGTAGCCTTGCTGGTGATGGTCACGGTGGCCTTGGGCACCACGGCGCCGGTCGGGTCCAGAATGGATCCGACAATCGAGCCGTAGAGTACCTGCGCGGCGACGGGTTGCACGAGCCAACCGGCAAGCAGCAGCCCCAAGGCGAGTGCCAGGGCCGCAGTCAAGAGACGTCTGGATTCACCCATTCTTCAAACCCCCTGTTGCATTGACAACCCTTTCACGGCTGTCTATCCTCTTTTACTTCGGGCCGGGGTTGCATGTCAAGGCCTGACCGGAACGCTGGGCAGCCCGAAAGGGGCAATAGACGGGCACTGCACGCGTCGGATGGTAGCGCTCGGCAGGGGTTTCTATGCTCGCGATCGCACCGCGCTGCCGGGGTAATTGGGCGAGTAAAGATAGGACTCGGGCCGCAAGACCAGCCGGCCGTTCTTGACGAACCGCTCGCCGCGTTCCGCGAGATGCTCGATCAGTCGCTGGCGCCATTGCCGCAACGTGTCTTGCCAGGCAGGGTCCCCGGCCAGGTCCCTCAACTCGCCCGGATCGTTTTCCAGACGGAAGAGCTGCTCGCGCCCGTCGCGTGCGTGGAAGATATACTTCCAGCGCCCGTCCGTCAGCGCGTTCCAGTGATTCTCCGGGCTGTAGCAGACGTCGTGTTCCAGATCTATCCACGAGCGCCAGCCCTCCTTGCGGCCCCGCACCAGCTCGAGCAGGCTTCGCCCATCCAGACCTTCCGGGACAGTCGCTCCCGCCCCGTCCAGCAGGGTGGGGAGCACGTCGCGCAGCTCGACCGGCTCGCGGATCACCTGTCCCCTGCGCGCGCTCACCAGACCTTCCGGCCAGCGCAGTAGCATGGGAATGCGGGCGGAAGCCTCGTAGGCGTAGGACTTGCGCCAGAGGTGGTGGTCGCCGGTCATGTCCCCGTGATCCGCTGTGAACAAGATCAGCGTCTGTTCGAGCCAGCCCCGTTGCTCGAGTGCTTCCAGAATGCGACCGATCTGCTCGTCCACGAAACTGGCCGAACCGTAGTAGCCTTGGCGCGATCGTCGCACTTGTTCTTCGCCCAGATCGCCGTGCCAGAGATCGTCGCGCTCGGAGCTGCGCGGAGCATAGCGGCTGGCCCAGTCGCCCACCACCGCGCGCGGCAGCGGCGCGTCTTCGTACATTCGCCAGAACCGCTCCGGCGGATCGTATGGACTGTGGGGGCGCGCGAAGGAGACCTTCAGGAAAAAGGGTTCCGGCTGATTGTAATTGCGCAAAAAATTGATCGCTGTCTCGCCCGTCCAGCGTGTAGGATGCAACCGTTCCGGCAACGCGTAGGGCGCCGCGCGATAGCTGTTCCAGCCGATGCCGGTGGCGTCCGGATTCAGGTGAGGCGCTTCCGACCAGAACCACGAGCGGTAATCGCTTCGGAAATCCGGCGACTCCACGCGCCCGGATTCATCCAGCAGCGTCTGATGAAAACCGTGCAGGTTCCGCTGCGGATGATAGTGCATTTTGCCGATGCCGAGCGTGTAGTAACCGGCTTCCCTCAAGAGCCGCGGTTTCTCGACCGGGTAACGCTCCGCGATCCTGCCGTAGCCCAGCATCCCGTGCCGCCAGGGCGAGAGCCCGGTGAGCAACGCTGCGCGCGCCGGGGTGCAGGTGGGCGTCGAGGAATAGGCGCAGCGGAAGATGGCGCCCTCACGGGCCAGCCGGTCCAGGTTGGGCGTGCGGATGACGCGGTTGCCATCCGCTCCCACACAATCGCCGCGAAACTGATCGGCCATCAAGAGGAGGAGGTGAGGCCGCGAGGCGCGGCGCATCGCCCAGCCCCCGTGCAGGAAGGCGGGCGCCGCAAGAACCTGACGCCTGGTGAGCCTGGTGATCATGCCAGAATTCTATCAGGCGGGCGGCGTGCCCGTTTTGAGTTGACGCGTTGAGCCCGGGCATCCCGGAAGCCCTGCCGAGCGAACACGATCGGCCTGAAGTGCAGACAGCGGCGCCGGAGAGTTTCGGGTCGGAAGCTGAACTCATCTAAGTTGTCCTGAACAGGTTCCCCGTGCAGCCGGGGCAGGATGAATCAGTCCCCCGGGTATCAGCCGAGGTACACGATGTGCTCCCCCGGGTAGTCCATAGCCAGCATGATCAACATGTAGTCTTTGACGTGCCTGGTCAGCAAGAAGTTCTGTTTGACGTGGAGGTGGCCGTTTTCGCCCATGATGCGCCGCAGGCGCTCATCGGCCAGCAATTGCGAGGTGCGCGTGGCGGCGCCCTCAACGGAGTGCACCAGGAATCCGGTGATGCCGTCGAGAACCTGCCGCTTGATGCCGCCCACGGCCCCGCCGATTACCGGTTTCTTTTTCCAAAGCGCTTCGGTGACCGTCAGACCGAATCCTTCTCTGAGCGACTTCTGGAAGACGATCGTCGAGCCTCGCACCAGCGCGTTGATCTCGAGGTCGCTGAACGGCGGCAACAGCAATACGTGGATGTCAGGGTCGCCGGCGGCCGCCTCCTGTACCTCCCGCAGCACCTGCTCTCCCTCGGGATCGTCGCTGGCCCCGCCGCCCGCAAGCACGAGCTGACAAGAATGGCGCTTCCGGACCAGACGGTAGGCGGCGATGACGCCCAGCGGGTCTTTGAGTCGGTCGAAGCGCGAAACCTGAATCAAAACCGGGCGTTCCGGGTCCAGCCCGTACTTTTCCAACACGCCATGTACCTGCTCGGGCTCCAGCTCGCGATTCTTCTCGCCCAAAGGGTCAATGGAAGGCGCCACCAGATACTGCGGGATCGAAAGCTGCTGCGCAAACTCCGGCATGGAAAAAATCGCCGCGTCATGTTGCTCGATGTAGGGCTTCAAAAACTCCCAAACATCGGGCTGCGGCGCAGAGACGTCAATGTGACAGCGCCAGACCCAATGGCCGCCGATCTCCCGCTTCTTCTCGACCAGAGCGGCGGGCTGCGGATCATGCAGAATGATCACATCGCCACAGAAACTCATGCTGCGCAGATTCTCGGTCAGGGTGGCGCGGTAGACCTCAAACATCTCGGGGGTAATCCGCTCCCGCTTCCCGTGTAGCGCGTTGTGGAAGGCCTTTGTGACATCGAAAAACGCCTGATCACCCTTGATTACATCCCAGGTGGCGTTGACGCCCAGCTCCCGGAGCAAAGGGATCATTCGCGTCAGAATCTCGGCCACGCCGCCCCCGACCGCGGTCGAGTTGATGTTTTGCAGCGTGCGTCCGCTCAGACGATCCGCCAACGCTCTGAGCTCCTCGATCTCTTGCCGCCCCACGATCTCGGCGTAGCGCGCCAGCCTGTCGTCCAAGGTGGCCTCCTAAACCAAACCAGCCCACCGTCCCAGTTCTACGATCTGATTTCGCAGCTCATCGAGGGTCATCACGTAAGGGTCCAGCGCGTCCACGGCGCGGGCCAGGGCGTCGTACCCGCAGTCCGCCAGCCACTGAGAGAAGTCATTGGTTGGCCGTCCCAGCCGCAGACGGGCTTCAAGAAAGTGAAAAAAGAGCGAAGCGTTGCTCACCTCGGGTAACTTTCGGAAGAACTCGGAGACATCACGGGCTTCCAGGCCCGTGGACATGACGAAGCTCCGCGATTCGCAGAAGTGGAATTCCTCTCCTGGCGGCGCCGAGCGGTTCTCGCCGCCCTCTTCCAGGCGCCGGCGAATCACGTTCACGATCGCCTCGCGGATCTGCCGCACCGAGGTGAACGAGAAAATGTCTACCGCCGCCAACTGCTCCGCCAGCCGCCGCTCCTGCAAGGCCCAGCCAGTCCAGCTTGCAAAATCATTGAAAAAGACAGGCCTCTCGAAATGATGCGCAAGATATTGATGATGAGTGTGGTAGAAGATGGACGAACCGGATACCTGTTCCATGTGAGCAAGCAGTTCGACAAGGTTCCTGGCCTTCCGCCCCGTCAGAAGGACCAAACGGCGCTCGGTGTAAAAGCGAAAGGGTGCGCAGCCGCTCATAGCTCTTCCGCCACCTCCTGGAGCGAGGTTTGGCGGACCGACCATTCCAGAAACCGCCATACGTCGCATGGGTCGCGCAGACCGTAACGGGCGCAGCTCGCTGAACGTTCTCCCACCAGCACTGTGATTCCCTGCGGCAGAGCCGCGAAAGCGTCTTCATCGGTGTCGTCGTCGCCGAAGTAGAACACCAGTTGCTCCGGGATCCCCAGCCGCGCGGCCAGCAGCCGGACGGCGTGGCCCTTGTTCCAGGCCACGTCCGGGCGAATCTCGAGGCTGCATCGGCCCGGACGCAGGACAAATTCTTGCCCCGCGGCCGCCACGGCGGATCGTACACGCCGACAAACAGTCGGTTGGTCCACAGCTCGCACACGCCGGTAATGCACCGTAGCGGTAAGCCCCTTGTATTCCACCTGGGCCCCGTCCAGTCCGCGGAGCTGTGCGGCGATCTGCTCGCAAAGATGCCGCAACGCCTGGCGCTTCGATGCCGCGCCGGGATGAACCCAGCGCCATGCGTCCGCCTCAATCTCCAGCCCGTGGTTGCCGGCGTAGACTGCTCCCCGAACGGCAACTCTGCTCCGCAGGTCTTCCAGCTCGCGCCCGCTGATGATTGCAACCCTCAAAGACGGCCGCGCAGCCAGCTCCTCCAGCCATCCTCTGGTGAACTGCGGCAACCAAACTTGCTCGGGCCGCGGGGCGATCGGCGCGAGCGTGCCGTCAAAGTCGAAGAAGAGTCCGAGGCGTCCCGTGGACCTCAAAAAGAATGCCAGTCCGGGGAGGAGCGTCCCGAAACGCTTCACGCCGTGCCTCCCGCGCCGCCGCGACGGGCCTTGTTCTCGCGGCGCAAATAAACGGTGCGCATCGGGTAGGGGATCTCGATTCCTTCCTGCCGGAATCGCTTCAGAACCCTTTTGTGCAGTTCGTGCCGCACCAGGTACTGATCGGTGAACTCAGCCACCTGGCAAATTAGCGTGAAGTTCAGTGACGAATCCCCAAAGCCCGGCAGAAATCTCACGAATGGCGCCGGTTCCGCCAGCAAACCGGGGACCTCCCGCGCGGCCTTTTGAGCCTCCTCGAGCAAGACCCGTTCCACGTGGTCCGGATCCGAATCATAGCTGACTCCTACCTGCACCAACACCGACATACGCCGTTCCGGCAGGGAGTAGTTTGTCACCACTGCCTCGGCAAGCTTCGAGTTGGGAATGATGATCAAGTTATTCTGCAACGCGCGGATGGTCGTGCTGCGCCACGTGATGTCCGTGACGAAACCCTCTTGACCGCCGTCGAGCCGGATGTAGTCTCCCACCCGGATCTGCCCAGCCACGCTGATATACAAGCCGGCGAACAAGTTGGAAAGCGTGTTCTGAAGGGCCAGAGCGACCGCCAAACCGCCCACTCCCAGCCCCGCCAGGATCGGGGTAATGGCCAAGCCCAAGGCGTTGAGCAGAATCAGGATGCCCATGCTGGCCACCACCACCCGGGCCAGGTTCTCAGTGAGGCTGGTCACGGGAAGCGCGCTCGGGAGGCGGTGCCCATAATGCCGGACCAAGTCTCCCGCCAACCGGACAGCCGCCACCGTGAGCGAGATGATCCACAGGGCCAACAAAACCCGAGCCGAGACGCGCATCACCGAAGCCGGAAGCTGCGAGGACTGCACACCCAGATGCACGCCCAGGATCAACATCCAGATCATGAACGGGCCGCTAAGCGACCGGATCAGAATGTCGTCAAGTTGGGTTTTGGTCGCCGCCGCCCGGCGTGTCAGCACCCGTATCACCAGACGCCTCACCAGCCAGCCCACGGCCACCGTGACCAGAGTGACAATGGCTAGCCCCAGCAATAGCTGCCAGTTCGTTTGAAGCAGGTCCTGGAAGAGTCGTTTCATTCTCCCTGCTCCGGCCAGCGTGTCTGCGCTTGCTCGGCCAATCCGATGCGCAACAAACTGGAAATGATCTTGGCCGCCCAGCGGTATACGTTGTTCGCCGCCACCGTCTCCCTCATCCGCTGCATCCTCCACCGCCGTTCCTCGGGGGTCATTGTCAGAGCGGTGCGGATGCTCTGCACAATCTCCTCCAACGAAAATGGGTTCACCAGGAGCGCCTCGCTCAGCTCGCGAGCCGAGCCGGTGAACCGGCTCAAAATCAACACTCCGTCCTCGTCTGCCCGGCTGGCCACAAACTCCTTGGCCACCAGATTCATCCCGTCGTGCAACGAGGTTACCATGCAGAAATGGGCCAGCCGGTGCAGCGCCATCATGCGCGTCGGGCTGGCGTGTTCCTTCAAATAAATGATGGGGCGCCAGCCGCCCTCACTCCACTTCCAGTTGATTTGCTCTACCAGCGCTTCGACCTCTTCGCTGATTTGCTGGTAACGCGGGATCCTTGTCCGGCTCGGCACGCCGACCTGCACGAAAACCAGGTTGTGGCGGTATTCCGGATATTGTGCCAGCAAGCGGTCGACCGCCCGCAACCGGTTCGGGATTCCTTTGGTGTAATCCATCCGGTCCATCCCCACTCCAATCCACTCGTCCCGCAATCCCAATTCTTTGCGGCAGCGCGCCATCTCTTCTTCCACCGCCGGGCTCTGGGCCGCAGCCGAGTGTGCTTCGAAGTCAATGCTGATCGGGAACGGGCGCACCAAAGTGGATCTCCCGCCGCGCGTCACTTCGAACCGCTCCATGTCCACCTTCGCCTCGATATGACGGTCCACCGTGTCGAGGAAATTCTGGCAGTGATAGCGCAGGTGGAACCCCAGCAGATCGTTGCCGAGTAAACCGTCCAGCAGTTCGTCTCCCCAGGGGAAAACTCGGAAGGTCTCCCGATTCGGCCAGGGGATGTGCCAGAACTGGGCCACGATCAGATTCGCGTTGCTGTTCTTGAGCATCCGCGGCAGCAGCCCGAAGTGATAGTCCTGGATGAATACGAAGGAGGGCTTGTCGCCGGCTTGATCCAGCACCGCTCGGGCGAACAAGGCATTGACCTGCCGGTAGTGCTCCCACCATTGCGGGTCGAATCTGGGAGGCTCGAACACGATGTGGCACAGCGGCCACAGTGCCTGGTTTGCCAGCCCGTAATAGTAGTCGGCCTCCAGCTCCTTGCTCAACCAGACCCGCCGCAGCGTGTAGCGAGGATTCCACGGCGGCACTTGCACGCAATCGTGACTGTCCACCGTCTCGCGGTCCGCATCCCCGCTGCCATGCGCGATCCAGGTGCCGCCGCATACCTGGAGGATCGGATCCAAGGCGGCGGTCAAGCCGCTGGCCGGCTGAATGCATTCGATCTGACTACCGCTGTGGCGATGTACGTATGGTTCCCGATTGGAGACCACGATGAACTGGTAACCGTGTAACCGGGATTCCACCAGTTCGATGAGATCTTCTTTGGTCCACATGTACGGCCTTCTTGTGCAAGCGAATTGAAGCCACCAACTACCAGTTATGCACCGGGAGGCGGCCAGATCGGAATCCCCTGTATCGGGTAAGACGGCGATTTTCACAGGGTAGATGGAACAACTCCTTTCTAATCAATGGCTCGCGGACCCAGGCCGGCAGTCCGGCAAGCTCCCGCGTGCCCTCCGCCTTACCGCACGGGCAACATAAACTCCCGCTGTGCGCGTTGATGATCCCGCCCAGCCACCCTGGTCCGGCGCGGCCAGGTGGGCGCCCGACGCCGCATCTCTTCCCGATGCGATTTCCCGGCGCGCCTGCGCCTCAACCGGATCGCAACGGCCCTTGCCCTCGCCGGGGATGTCCACGTGAGCCGACCGGTTGGCCAAGTCAGTGGAACGGCTCGGGACATCGGAGACAGATTGCACAACAAGGCCAGCATCCTGACTCGACCTCAGACCAGTTTGCGGCCGAGCACCGCGTAATCGAGCGCGCCGAAAAACGCCTCGCGGAAATCGGGCGGCAAGGCCTGCAAAGCAGGGAACGCCTCCCACGCCGGGGACCGTCGCTCCACGCGAATGCCGCCGAAGCCGGCTTCCTCAAAATAGAACACGAGCAACGCCGGCGGAATGGGATGCCGGTGGTCGGGATCCAGATAGTAATGGGTTGCGAAGATGGCCAGACACTCGGGATTGGGCGTCTCGATAACCAGCAGTCCTCGCGGCAGGAGCTTGCGCGCGGCGAGCCGGATCAGCTCGGGCACGCGATGAGCCGGCAAATGCTCGATCACCTGGGCAGAGAAGATCCCGTCCAGACTGGCATCGGGCTGGGCCTCCAGCCACTGGAACAAGTCCGCCCTCTCCGCATCCAACCCCTTGCTTCGGCAGAGTGCGACGGCCTCTTCGTTGCAATCCACGCCGCGCGCGGCAACGCCGGCCTCACGCATCAGCTCGAGGAATTCGCCGCGGCCGCAACCCAGGTCGGCCACGGCCTGGCAGGACTGAAACCAAGGGACGTAGAACCGCTGCTGCTCTTTGACGTACTCGCCGGCGCCGCGGAAGCGCTCAGCGAATTTCAGCCAGTCCTCGGCCGGCAGGGACCATTGCGGGGCCACGGCTGCGGGTGGAGGAAGGGCAGGCTCGCCGCGCGTCGCCGCAGCGCGCTGCCGGATCAGGCGCAACTCGGCGTGAATCAGTCGCTCGAACTCGAGTCGCACCTTTTCCAGATCGGCCCAGAGTCGTTTCTGAATCTCCAGCGCCGATCGCTCCAGCGCGGTCACGAAATCCTTGTGCTGGCTGCGCACAAGGTCGCGAAAGTTCGCTTCCATCAAACCGGCGCGGTGCTGGAAGCCGGCCTGAAGGTCGGCCACCGCACGCAGGAACTGCATCTCGTTGGTCGCCAGTTTCTGCTCCCAGTCCGCGCGCCAGGCGGCCCAGTGGGTGCGGACGTCTTTCAGTTCGCGGGCTTCCGACTCGAGGATCTCGGCCCGGCGGCGGGTTTCATCCAACGCTGCCGCGATGCGCGAGAAGATGCGGTTGTTTTCGTTGAGGGCTTCCAGGATGGCGTCCAGCGAGGCCACGACCGCGCGGTTGAACTCCACCTGCTCGCGCACGTGCCAGTCGAGGAGCCGCGCGATGACGCGTTTGACCAACTGGATGGCGTCATTGACCAGTCCCGGCGGCCGCGGGTTCACGGCGCCGATGGCGGCGACTTTGCCTTCGGCCGCATCGCGCGCGTGCAGTACGGGGATCAGATCGGTGAGCGGGATGCAGACCTCACCTGTCTCTCCGGCGGCGGGATAGCGCGCCCGCACTCGCTGCCGGATTTCCCGGACGATCGCCGCGAGCTCTTCGGCCTTCGGATCGTGCGCCTCAGCCGCCACGCCGCTTCTTCCCTCCCCGCGGCAACGGCCAGCTCGCCGTAACTTTCGAGTAAATGCCGCCGCGCGGCGTAAACTCGCCGATGACCGTCGCGGTTACCGGACGCGCCGCTTTCACGAGATCCCGCAAAATCCGGTTGACCACGTTTTCGTAAAAAATTCCCAGATTCCGGTAACCCAGTATGTACATTTTCAGCGATTTCAGTTCAATACAATGCTTGTCGGGCACATACCGGATGGTAATTTTACCGAAGTCGGGCAGTCCCGTTTTCGGGCATACCGAAGTAAATTCCGGAATGACGATTTCGATCTCGTAGCCCGGATACTGATTCGGCCAGGTTTCGATTTCGGGCAGCGGCGCCGCAATTCCGGCTTTCGCGTGCTCTTCGGTGTAACCGCCGATCTTCATGCTTCCTCCTCCATGGTTCGCGCCAGCATCTCCAGAAACAATCCGACATCGGTCACCACGCCCACGGCCTGCCCCGTGCCGCGGTCGCTGACCTTGGTGACGACCGCCGGGTTGATGTCCACGCAAACCACCTTGACCCAACTGGGAAGCATGTTCCCTACCGCGATGGAGTGCAGCATGGTGCCCAGGCAGAGCACCAGTCCGGCGCCTTTCAGAGCGCGCGCATAGGCGTCCTGCGCCTCGTTCATGTCGGTGATGGTCTCGGGCAGCGGACCGTCATCCCGGAGGCTGCCGGCCAGCACGAACTCCGCGCCCGAGCGCACGCACTCATAAAGGATGCCGCTTCGGAGGACCCCGGTTTCCACGGCCTGGCGGAGGCCGCCCGCCCGGTAAATGGCGTTGATGGCCCGCATGTGATTGCGGTGCCCGTGCTCCTCCTGGCGCCCGTCGGAGAGGCGGACGCCCAGCGAGGTTCCGAACAGGGCGGCTTCCACGTCGTGCACGGCCAGTGCGTTGCCGCTGAGCAACACCTGAATGTGACCTTGACGAATGAGGCTGGCCAAGCCCGGCCCGCCGCCGGTGTGCACGACGACCGGCCCCGCCACCACGGCCACTTTCTTGCCCTGCGCCAGCGTATGCCGGATGAGCGCCGCGGTCTGCCGGACCGCGGTCTCCACCTGCCGTTCCGAGGAGACGCCGTTGGTCATGAAGGCGAACGCCAGCCGGTCGCGCTCCTTGGCCTCGGGAACCACGCGGATGCCGCGCAGTCCGACCACCACGCGGTCGCCCGCCCGCAGGTCCCTCAGCCGTCGGCAGCGAGCCCGCTCGCCCTCCACGACGATGAGGGCATCCATGCGCTGATCCTCGACCTCGATCCAGCGCCCATCGAGGCGAATCAGCGTGCGGTGGTTGGTGGTCGAATAGAAATCATCCGGGGCGCAGCGGTCTCGCTCGACGGTCGCCAGCTCGACTTCGCCTGCTTCGGCCAGCGAGCAGCCCAGGGCGAGCAAGGCTTGCAGCATCTGATCGAGCAACGTGCGCGTGGGCGCGTGCACCCGCAAACGCAGGCGCGAAGGCTCGCTGTTGGTCCTCCCGATGCGGAAATCCTCGACCTGAAACTCTCCCTGATACTCGACCACCGTGTCGAAGATCCGCTCCATGATGTGCGAATCAATCAGGTGGCCTTCCGCTTCCAGGACTTCGTAGTGGCCCGTATTCATGAACTTCCCGTTTCTAACCAGTGTAGCCGGGCTGGCGCATGACCGGGCGGGACTCTGAAGTGTAAGCCGAGGCCTGCCGATGAGAGTGGAGGGCGAGGTGTGCGCCGGCCCGCACCCATGCGTCGAGTGCTCGTTTTCATCGTGGCGGGGCTCTGCCATTGCCTGGGAGCCGACCTGCCGCCCGAGTGGCGTTCCTGGCAGGTCAACGACGGGCTGCCAGAGTCCTACACGGCCGCCATCAGTGTGGACGCGGCCGGCCGCGTGTTGGCCCGTCACGGCCATGTGGCATCTTTCAGCCTGCTGGACGGCTATCGCGTAGCCTCGCTGCCTTCGCCGCGCGTGGGGCTAAGGCTTCACGGCACGCGCGAGGGCGCGATCTGGGTATTGGGGAATGCCGCTTTACGGGAATTTCGCGAGGGCCGATGGGTCGAGCACCCCCTGGAAGCGCTGCGCGAGGCATCGCAACATGACCGGGACGCCGCCCGGTGCCTGCCCATTGCGGGCGATCGCGTCCTCGTGCTGCTACCCGCATGCCTCTTGGAGTACCGTCCCGGAGCGCGGCGAACCTGGCTCGTGCGGCGCGCCTCCGATACCGGCCTCGGTCGCTTCGTGGAGCTGGCTGCGGATGAGGGTTCGCTTTGGTTGACCGCCGAGCGCGGAGTCGCCCGGCTCCTGCCGCAACCCGACGGGACCTTCGTCTGGGAGGAATTCAGCGGCGCCTCCACCAGCCGGCGTCATTTCCGCGCTCCGCGTCCCACAGGATCGGGAGGCCTGTATGTGGTGGGGGAGGCGCCGGAAGATCCGTTGGCCAAGAGCGCCTTCTTGCTGGCCGGGGGTCGCTGGCGCGAGGTCTATTCCAGCCGCACCATGCGGCTGATCGCGTGGGCCGGCAACGAGGGCGCCACCTGGTTGCTCGACGATGACCGCTTGATCCAATCGCGGGGCGGCCGCCATGAACCTGTCGGGCGCCGTGATTTCCTCTCCGGCCTCATCCTGGATCAGGCCGGCGACGCCGGGGCCGCGTTTTGGCTAGGAACTACGCAGGGCCTGCTGCGTTATGCTCCGCCGCTGTGGAGGACGCCGGCGGGAGCCGCCCGCCTGGATGCCCCGGTCCACGCCATTACCGAGGACTCTCGTGGCCGGTTATGGTTTGCATGCACGCGATGGCTCGGGCTTCTGGAAGGCGATCGCTGGCAGTTCTTCCCTTTGCCGGAGGGCGAGCGAACCCATTACTATCAAACCGATTCGCTGGTTGCGCTGCCCGACGGAAGGATTCTGACGCGCGTCGAGAACCAGGCGCACTTGCTGGCCTTCGATCCGCGGACCCGCCGCTTTAGCCGCGTCCGTCACCCCGAGGGCAAGCGCTTCCTTATGATCACGGCGCGCCGACAAGGGGGCGTCTGGGTCGCGACGCACAGCCCGGTCGGTGCGGGACGTTCGCTGGAAATCTACGATGGCCGAAACTTCCGGCCGTGGCAGGATCTTCCCGTCGAGCCTTCCCTGAGTGACGTGCGCTGCCTGCTGGAAACCGAAAACGGCGAGATCTGGATCGGCGGGGCGGCCGGGCTGGCAGTGCTTCGAGGCGGCTCGGTGCACGTCTTCCGACCGGAAGAGGGCTATCACGCGGCAGGAACGTTTTCGATGCTCGAGCTCGGCCCAGGTAGGTTGCTGTTAGGCGGCCGCGAGAATCTGATCGAGTACGACGGCCGGCAGTGGCGAACCGTACGGGAGGGCCTGGACCGGGTCCGCAGCATGATCCGGGCCCGGGATGGGACGATCTGGATCGCTTCCGGAACGGGCGTGCATCGGCTGCGCCGGGACGCCTGGATCACGAATACCTCCGAGGACGGCCTGCCGGCCACTCCCGCCGCCGAGGTCTACGAAGACAAAAGCGGGCGCATCTGGGTGGGCGTCACGCGAGGTCTGTCGCTGTTTCATCCTGATGCAGACCCGTGGCCGCCCGAGACGCTGGCCGCCGAGGCGGAGAATCCGCGCGAAATCGCGCCCGGCGCCGATGTACGGTTGCAGTTCGCCGCCGTGGACAAGTGGAAATTCACGCTGCCTCATCGCTTGCTGTATTCCTACCGCGTGGACGGCGGAGAGTGGACGCCTTTTCAAGAAGCTTCCCACGCGGTCTTGCGAGGTCTCCAGGCCGGGGACCATCTGGTGGAAGTTCGCGCCATGGATCGCAACGGGAACGTGGACCCCACGCCGGCTGCGATCCGCTTCACCGTTCTCACGACCTTGCACCGGCACCCGGCATTCCTGGGTTTGGCCGCTCTGTGCCTGATTTCCCTCTCGGCGATGCTGGCGGTGGCGGTGAGCGAGTACCGGCGCCGCGGCAAGCTGGTCGCCGAACTGGAAAAAGCGCGCGACGCCGCCGATGCCGCCAACCGCGCCAAGAGCACCTTCCTGGCCAGCATGAGCCATGAGATCCGCACGCCGATGAACGGCATCATCGGCATGACGGAGCTGGCCCTCGAAACCGACCTGACGCCGGAGCAAGCGCGCTACCTGGCGATCGTTCGGGATTCGGCCTACTCGCTGCTCGGACTTCTCAACGACATTCTCGACCTGTCCAAAATCGAGGCGGGCAAGCTGGAGCTGAATCCCACGCAGTTCCATTTGCGCGATACGCTGGGCGACGCCTTGCGGTCCCTCGCGGTGCGAGCCGGCGAAAAGGGCATCGAGCTGGTCTCGAAAGTGGATCCGCCGGTTCCCGACCTGCTCATCGGGGACGCGTTGCGCCTGCGGCAGGTGATCGTGAATCTGGTGGCCAACGGGATCAAGTTCACTCGCCAGGGCGAGGTCGGTTTGCGCGTTTGGGTCGAGAGTGTCGAATCGGATGTGGTCACGCTCCACTTCGCTGTGACTGACACCGGGGTGGGAGTTCCCGCGGACAAGCAGCAACTGATTTTCGAGGCCTTCCGGCAAGCCGAAGATTCCACCACGCGCGAGTATGGCGGGACCGGGCTGGGCCTCGCGATCTGCGCTCGTCTGGTTGAGATGATGGGAGGCCGGATCTGGGTGGAAAGCCCTTGGGAGGCGCCGGGAAGACCGCCGGGCGGCCCGGGCAGCGTGTTCCACTTCACGGCGCGTTTCGGCTTCGACCCCACGGCGCGTGAGCGCGAGGCCGAGAAGCATCATGTGGTGCTGGAAGGCGTGAAAGCGCTGGTCGTGGACGACAACGCAACGAACCGTCTCGTGCTGGCGGAGACCCTGAGCCGCTGGGGCATGAAGCCGGTCGCGGTCGCCTCGGGCGAAGAGGCGCTGCGCCTGCTGGGCGAAGCGGGCGAGCGCTGCTTTGGAGTCGTCCTGCTGGACTACCACATGCCGGGCATGAACGGGTGCCAACTGGCCGAACGCATCCGCCAGTTGCCGGGGTGCGGCCGCATCCCCCTGATCTTGCTCAGCTCCGCCGGTGTGCGCAGCGATCTGGAGGGATGCCGTCGGGCCGCGGTGGAGGCGTTTCTTCTCAAGCCGATCAAGGAATCGGAGCTGCTGGACGCCGTCCTGACCGCTCTGGTTCGGCAGAAGCCCGAGGTCGCGTCCGCACCGTCGCCTCGACCGCAGCCTGCGGAGCGCAAGCTGCGGGTGCTGCTCGTCGAAGACAACCCGGTCAATCAGATGCTCGCCGCCAGGATTCTGGAGCGGCGGGGCCATGAGGTCCGGAGCGCCGCCGACGGGTACGAGGCCTTGCAGACGCTACAGCGCGAAACGTTCGACGTGGTGCTGATGGACATCGAGATGCCGCGCATGGACGGGCTGGAGGCGATGGCTGCGATTCGCGCCGCCGAAGCGCGCCGCGGCGGCCACATCCCCATCATCGCCATGACGGCGTATGCGATGAAGGAAGACCGCGAGCGTTGCCTGGCGGCGGGGGCCGACGGCTACATCGCCAAGCCGGTCCGGGCGGCGGAGCTGACGGCGGCGGTCGAAGAGGCGGCGCGGCAGAACCAGGCGGTTTAAGACTGGGGAGACGCGCGCGTAACGTTTTCCGGACCGGTGACCCGCGTATCGCCGGAGACCCTTGTAAACTGGGGATGGAGTCAGCGGCCCAAGCGGGAGATTTGCAGCGCCCGCAGGCCCCGCTAAGTGGTAACGCGACAAAGCTTGGCGATCTCGGTTGTCAGTAACCTGCTTAGATCCTGCGGATCTTTGCACGTAACGAAAACCCACCGACCAAATTCGCCGTGGTTATTGACCGCCCTTACCCACCTCTTTGCAGCAGTCTCCTTCTGGCGATCCTGTTCAGTTTCAAAGCCCTTGACTTCGAGGATAACTTTCACCTCCCGCCCGTCTTGGCAACGCCACCGGATGAGGAAGTCGGGGCGATACTCATGCCGCACGCCTTGCCATTCGTAGGGGATGGTGAAATCCAGGTGGTCGTTTCTCGCATACGCAATCACCTCGGGCAAACGTTCCAAACGATAGGCGACTGAGTGTTCCCATTTGGGAGCATCCAGTACTACGTGGCTGACGTGGCTCTTGGTCGTCCCCACGCAGGGGCGGACGGTGCGGAAGAGCACTTCCGCGGTGGAGCCCATCGGCCGAAAGCGTTCGATGATGGGCAGTACAAGCGGTTCGCCGGTTTCCGTTTCCGGTTCGATGGCCTCTGTCAGCCGTTCGATCATGCGCTGCTTGTACTTGAGCAACGCGATGTCCTCCAACAAGCCATCTTCGACAACGATCACGCGCTCCTCCAGATAGCGCCAGACTGCGTTGAGGACCTGGGGAAACAGGAGGTGCCGGGCAGCCCATTCCTCACGCTTCCCCTTCAGCCTGCTGGTGAGCTCCGCGGCGATTTCGTACACCGTGGCTTGGAGACGCTTCTCGTGGTGGAAAGGATTACGATCGTGAATTTCCTCCTGACCTGGTCCGAGCCGGTCCGGGCGGCCGACGCGATACCCTATTTGGGGTTTCACGACGACTTCGGTCGGTTCATCACCGCCGATCTCCAGATAAGGAACGCCATCCAGATTCAACCGCACGCGGCTTTTGACGTCCACCACGTAGCCCTCTACCCGGGGAAAAGTAATTTCCAGATGCTTGCGCTCCGGCAGTGCGCGAACCAGGGTAGAGACCCTCGTAAATTCGGTACGGCCAAGCGACTTTTTCTTGACCGGGATGACCTCGAAGGGAACGCCGTAAACGTCAACGTACTCCGGTTCTGAGAAGTCGTCATAATTGAGCCTTCTCAAACCCCGCCCCACCACTTGCTCGCACAGGAGCTGGGACGTGAAAGCACGGAGGCCCAGGATCTGTGTGACATTCTGGGCATCCCAGCCCTCGTTCAACATCCCGACGGAGACCACGCAGCGGATGTGCCTGCCGGGCGGATCGCCCTCACCGTCCCACTCCAGCTTGCCGATCGTGTCTACGACCTTGCGAAGGCGCTCCGCCGCCTCGGCCTTGGTTTCGCCTTCAGTGGCTGCTTCGGCCTCAGCAAGCAGCTTGGTGTCGATCCGGAATGTTACCTCGCGGCGTGGCCCGTTGGCGAGCTCCGGCAGCACCTTTCCCGCGGCAATGTGCTCGTGGACCAGCTTCGACAAGTCTGTGTTGTCGCACACGACGATCATGACGGGCGGCACAGGAGACCCCGCACGTTCGAATTCCTCGAAGGTCTTCTTCCACTCTGACGCTAGCGTGGCTAGCGCGCCCTCCGCCTCCCGAAGCACGGACTCGGGCTTGGCGCGACGGCGGGCGGTCTGCCGCTCGGAGGCCGGCAACGCCTGGTTGATGGCTTCCCACAAGCGGAAGTACTTGGGGATGAGCGCCCCGGTGTTGTCGTCCACCGGCACGCGCGGAATCTTGACCATGCCGCACTCGATGGCATCCACCAGGCCGAAGTCGGAGATAATCCACGGGAATGGCGCTCCCTCCTCATACCCACTGCCTTTGATGTAGAACGGGGTCGCGGAAAAGTCGGCGCAGAGGTTGATGCCCCGGACCGCCGCGATGCGATCGAGCCCGCTCACCCAGATCGTGGCCTCCTCACGTTCCGCGATCTCCTCCGGGGAGAGTCGGCCCTTGACTTCGGGCGCCAGAGGGGCGGGCCGATACGCATGGTGACCCTCGTCGTTGATGACAAGAATGTTTTGCTTGCTGCCCAAGTCCCTGAGCACTCGCCGACAGAAGGCGGCATCGCTTTCGGGCCCCCGCTGCACGACACTCCTGGACCGGCTGTCGTCTTTGGGCTGGAAGAGGTGCCAGTTGGTGATTTGAAATCTGC
>Ga0197142_1001233_pt1 | contig 23581 bp, 19 predicted proteins | sample GBS60_MetaG_FD_148614 | JGI IMG/M metagenome (GOLD analysis project Ga0197142, IMG submission 148614) | Sediment microbial communities from Great Boiling Springs, Gerlach, Nevada, United States - GBS 60_MetaG | ecosystem: Environmental > Aquatic > Thermal springs > Hot (42-90C) > Sediment... | reverse complement strand
TGGGATAGGAGAACGATTATTCGCAGAGCCAGAGAAGAAGCAATGGAGGAGCTTAAAAGGGAAGGGCTTTTAAGAAGTATCCTAGAAGTGCTTAAAGAAATATCCCCGGATATTCCTAAATTGGAGGAAGCACTGAAAAGGCATAATTTGTTGTGATGGCTTAAGATCATTTTAGGAGGCTGTGAACATGAAATTTAGGACGGTAACAGTAATTCTGGTCTGTGCTGTGTTGCTTACAGCGGTTTGTTCCTTTGCATCCGAATTTACTCAAGAGGATAGAGATAGATTGGTTCGCCTGGAAGCAACCCTTCAGGTCTTTATGCAACAGGTAGATAAACGCTTTGAAGAATTGCGAGATGATATGAACAAACGCTTTGAACAGGTGGACAAACGTTTTGAGCAGGTCGATAAGCGTTTTGAACAAGTAGACAAACGTTTTGATCAGATGATAACGTTTTTGTGGATTCTTGCAGGTATCTTTACTGCGCTTGTTGCTGCGGTGATAGGCTTTGCTTACTGGGATAGAAGGACAATTATCCGAAGAGCAAAAGAAGAAGCAATGGAGGAGCTTAAAAGGGAAGGGCTTTTAAGAAGCATCCTGGAAGTGCTTAGAGATATCGCTCCAGATAACGCCAAACTGGCGGAAGTTCTCAGAAAATATAATTTGCTCTAGATATTTTGTTTTGTAAAGACTTGACTTTTTGGACTTTTCTGATATGAAACTCCTCGATGATGGTTGGGGGATCGTCTAACGGCAGGACGGCGGACTCTGGATCCGCTAGTCTAGGTTCGAATCCTAGTCCCCCAGCCATTATTTATCTCCGTGGTGGTCCCATCGTCTAGCGGTCTAGGATACTGGCCTCTCACGCCAGAGACACGGGTTCGAGTCCCGTTGGGACTACCAAACATCTTATGGCGAAGTTATAAAGCTCTGAACTTGGTTCAGGGCTTTTTTGTTGACTACCTTACCGGATGAAAGAATTCGTAAATATTTTTTGCAACATCTTCTGGAATACCTGGAATAGCAAGGAGATCCTCAAAACGCGCATTACTTATGGTTTCTACGTCTCCAAAGCGTTCTAAAAGGATTTTCTTTCTCTTGGGTCCAACCCCTCGAATAGCGTCAAGAACGGACGTTTTTAGCGATTGCCTGTGTCTTTTCTGATAAGAGCTTAAAGCGTACCTGTGCGCTTCATCGCGAACTCGTTGAAGGAAACCCAGCACCTTAGGATGCTCCGACACAAGAATCGCCTCTGGTTTATGGGAAAGATAGAGTTTTTCTCCTAAAAGCCGTTCCAACTTAGATATAGAATTCCTTTCCTTTGCTATTGCTATGAGGAACGGGCGAGAGCTGTTTTCATGCTCACCTTGCACCTTAATAACCTCAAGAGCTTTGATAGCTCCTTGAAGCTGTCCCTTGCCACCGTCAATCATGAGAAGGTCAATTTCTTTGAAAATCGCAGGATCTTCTGTAGCCAAGCGTCTAATGGTAAGTTGGATCATAAGAGGATCATTCTGATCTGTCGTTTCTTCTAGACTATAAACCCGATACAAATTTGGTGCAGGTCTGCCGTTTTTAAAAACCACAACAGCTCCTACAGTATGTCTACCTTGAATATTAGATATATCTACACAGGCAATGGTTCTAGGTATCACGTCAATGTCCAATACATCTTTTAATAGTTGAAGAACTTCCTGGTGTGACGCCGAATCAGAAGCTACTGCTTTTGCATATTCTCTTGCGTTGGTTTGGGCAAGTTCCAGAAGTTTACGGTCTTCTTCATTTTCCCCACCACAAATAATTGTAACTGGTGCTCTCCTAAGCTCCGTGAGATAATATTCCAATTCTTCCCGCTTATCGACTTCTAATGGCAAAAGTATTTCTTCTGAGATGAAGGGATAAATATCGTAATACTGGCTGATAAAGCCCACTATAAGTTGATTTTCATCGTCTGATGTAACATTTACATCAAAACATTTGTGTCCTGTAACGGTTCCACCTCTGACATATACAACAGAAAAGAAAGTATGTTCCCCATCTATAAAGTATCCAACAACATCTCGGTGTACTCGCCTCTGAGAAACCACCGCCTGCTGTTCTATGAGAGCATCCAGTGCAAAAAGGCGATTTCGCAAAATAGCGGCTCTTTCGAAGTTCAACTCCTCAGCCGCTCTATACATCTCTTCCGCCAGCCTTTCTTTTAGCTTGGGGTCGTTTCCGTTAAGAAATCTTATCAGTTCACGAACAATGGCGTTGTATTCCTTTCTGGAAATTTTGCCGGCACATGGAGCCAAGCAAAGTCCTAGATCGTGATTTAGACATGGACGGCTACGCTTCATAAAGCTTTTTCCGGGGCATTTTCTCAAAGGGAAGGCCTTTCTTAAGACTCTCACAGCTTCATTCATGGCGTAAGGAGAAGGGTAGGGACCGAAATAAAAAGCCCCATCCCTCTTAACTTGCCGAACAGTTTCAAGCTTTGGAAATGGTTCCCTTATGTTGATACGGATTGCAGGATAGTTTTTGTCATCTCTAAGAATAACATTATAGGGCGGACGGAAGCGTTTGATAAGCTGAGCTTCTAGAAGTAGGGCTTCCTTTTCATTTCTGGTAACGATGAATTTAAAGCTTCCAGCCTTTTTGAGCATAGAAGCAGTTTTCAGAGAAAACGGCGGTTGTCCGTAGCTCAACAACCGCCGTTTCAAGTTAATTGCTTTGCCTACGTATAACACTGCCCCCTTGAAGTCCTCAAAAATATAAACCCCCGGGCTTTCAGGGATGGTTTCCCTCCCTATAGCTGAACTTTCAAGGAGAAGGTCTATAGAGAAACTTTTTTCTCCAAGATTTTTCAGCTCGAGCGAATCGAAATCCATTAGACGTATTCGTGAGTACCCATAACAACAGGAATGCCAAAGTTTGTTTCAATCATTTTAGCAAGTTCTTCAGGTTTGTAATAGGGACAACCGGGCTGCGCCTTCGCCATACAGGTGCTCATATGAATTACGTCGGGTTTCATATCGGAAAGCTTCATTGCCATCTTTATATTTGGTATTACGGTTCTTCCTGGGCATTCACACTCGACAAAGAAAACCACTTGGCCAGGTTCGCTGAATTTTCCTTCCCCTAAGGCCGCCGCTTTGTAACAGCGCCATTCTCCAGGGCATCCATAGCCACTTGCCATGTAAGCTCCACACCCTACAAGTCCTATCTTCTTCATTTCGATTCCTCCTCTTCTAATGAAACATTAAAAAAGGTTAAAGCATTACTCACCGCCAGCAGCTTAAACTGTTCTTCGTCAAAAGCTTCATGCTTGTCAATCCATTCAAGGTATGGTTGGGACAACTCTTTTGCTCCATCGCTGTTTACCAGAATAGCTTTGACCATTTTGGGATATTTCTCGATGATTTTTATAAGATCCTCTGGAGAACTTTTCCCCTGCTGAAGTGTTACTCCAGCTACATAGCCTTCACCATAGACCATATCGTATGTTGCAGGTGTAACATGATCTATGAGTATGAAAGGGTGAAGAGGCCTGTAATCTTCAAGAAGTCTGAGAAGCCGTTCCGTCATTGCCTCTTTGTTTTGACGGGGTGTATGGATTCCTATACGCTTTGTTTTTGGAAGATGGTCTTCTGCCCACTCGAGTTGCCATCGGAATATCTTTTCTTCTTCTAGAGTGCCGGAATCCATGCCGAGTTCTCCAAAACCGAGACAAAGGGGATTTTCGGTATGCTTCATAATAGCGTCTGTAATTTCAGGAGGAAGCTTTCTCACGCCTTTTAGATCAGGCGGTATGGAGCGAGGATGAATACCGACAAGATAGAAGAAAATTACTCCATTCTGGGTCCATCCTTCGCAAAGCGTTTGGAGTTCGTCCCAATAATCTGGATAATGTTTAAAAGAGACGATTTGTTCATTGTAAGACCATGTGATGCCACCTATTTGCTTTGTTCGGTATGTTTCAATGAAGTCTGGGGATAATTTTGAAAGCATATCAGCGTGGCAATGTGAATCTAGAGCTTTCATATCGTAACCCCCTATGAGTAGGTAAGACGAACTGAAATGATACATGTTAACGTATAACCAAGTTGACAACACGGGTCAACCTTAATAGAAGTGGCAATGGTTTTTGTGCCAACAAAAATGTGGTATCAAGAAAGGAGATTCTACCATGAGTTCTGTAAAAAAACTTCGTGTGGTAATTATTGGGGGAGTTGCCTGCGGACCAAAAGCCGCCGCTCGCCTTAAGCGGCTTCTCCCTGATGCAGAAATCACCATTCTTGAAAAATCGTCTTACGTCTCATACGGTGCCTGTGGAATTCCTTATCATATTGAGGGACTTTTCGATGACGTTATGACCCTAAACGAAACGCCGGTAGGCGTCAGAAGAACACCGCAATTTTTTGAGCAAGCTAAGGGGGTTAGAGTTCTCACCGGAAGGGAAGCTCTTTCTATTGACCGTGTCTCAAAGACTGTCCGAGTAAAAAACATTGAAACAGGTGAAGAAGAAATCTTCCCTTACGACAAGTTAATCCTGGCAACAGGCGCTAGCCCTGTTCGTCCTCCAATTCCTGGAATTGATCTACAGAACGTTTGGACTGTTAGAACTCTTGAAGATGCTCAATCGATACGTCAGGCTGTTGAAGAAAAAGGCTTGAAGAGTGCTGTTATTATCGGCGGAGGTTACATTGGGCTTGAAATGGCGGAGGCTCTTACTGTTCGGGGTGTTAAAGTAACCATTGTGGAAATGCTTGATCATGTCCTTCATCATATGCTTGATCCAGAACTTGCCATGCTCCTCGAAAACCACATTCGCCAAAAAGGTGTAAGTCTTTTACTTGGTGAAAAGGTTAAATCTATCAATGGTGACCAAGCTGTTAAGTCGGTTACTACGGATAAAAGAGAAATAGATGCTGATATGGTTATAGTAGCCGTTGGTGTTAAGCCTAATGATCAGCTTGCTCGCGATGCCGGTCTTGCCTGTGATCCTGGAGGTGGCATAATTATCAACAATTACTGCCAGACGAGTGACCCAAACATTTACGCTGGTGGAGATTGTGTGTTGAATCCATACGTTTATCCCTTCACTGGAAGACCAATATATGTGCCTCTCGGATCTACAGCTAATAAGCATGGTAGAGTGATTGCTAACCATATTGCAGGAATTATTACGCCGTTTCCGGGTATTGCAGCTACGGCGCTTTGTAAAGTGTTTGATTTTACCATTGGTCGAGTAGGTATAACCCAAGAAATGGCGGATGAGCTACGACTTGATGTAGAAACGGCTATCTGGAGTGGTCTTGACAAGCCTCACTATATGGGTGGAAAACTCCTGGTAATCAAACTTATCGCTTCAACACGTTATCGCACTCTTCTCGGTATGGAAATTCTTGGTCCTGGTGATGCGGCTAAACGTCTAGATGTTGCCGCAACGGCTATTACCTTTGGAGCCACTCTTGATCATGTTGCTTATTTAGATCTGGGCTATGCCCCGCCTTTTGCTCCCCCGCTTGACCCATTGCTCACTGCCGTTCACGTCCTTCTAAACAAAATGAACGGACTGGCAAAAGGTATCAATCCACTTGAAGCCTACAGATGGATGCAGGAGAAAAAGGATCTTGTCCTCCTGGATGTCCGCACTCCTCAGGAATTTAAGGAACTTCGCATGAATGATCCAAGAGTGGTGCATATTCCTCTCGGAGCGCTTCGCCAGAAGGTGGGAGAACTTCCTAGGGATAAAGATATTCTTGTGTTTTTTAAGGTGAGCATGCGTGGTTATGAGGCCCAGAGGATTCTTAACGCCGGGGGATTTGAACGGGTATGGTTTATAGAAGGTGGTTTAATGGCATGGCCCTTCGTTAACCTTGTTTCTTCATGATGCCGACCTGGAAGAATCGAATAATTCCGTAAAGCTCCTTAACCGCTCTCGTTCCTTTTCGGGAGCGGTTAGCATTTTATGAATGTACCCAAAGTAGGGAAGGTGAGGTTTTGCAAGAGAGAAAACCAGAGATGCAAGAATAAAGTCTATAATGAAGACAAAGGGATAATAGACCGATGATCCTACGAAGGGAATATTAAAGGGTAGAGGCAAGGCGATGTCACTAAACCATCTTTGCATCCATCCCAAAGCGAATGGAGCTGGCCAAAGCGAAGCGGCTGAGTATGCCACAGAAAGAAAAAAAAGCCGTCCAAAGGCGTCATTTGCCTTTTCGTTAGCGGCTTTGTAAGCTTCTTTATCGCCAGCTTTGATGGCGTCAATTGAAAGGTTATTCCATTTTATTAGATCGTTGTTTAGATTCTCGACATATTTGCGATTAAAAAGAAAGGCGATTGACAGAGTTGTCTGACCTATCACCACGCTGGTCAAAGCCAGAAGGAACGTTCCAACAAAAAAACCAATGATGGGATCGGGAACGAGACGAAAAAGTCCCATCAGAATTGGATCAATGATTTCATAAAAGGTTTCCATATCATGCTTCTCTCATTTCTCAACAAAATAGCGGGGGAACTTCCCCCCGCTATTTTTGTTCTTGTTTACGGCAGAATGGACTTTCCGAAAAGTCCTATACTAGTATATCTGATACCGACGTAGAGGGCAAGCAAAACAAAAAGCCTTTTTAGCCATATATCAGGTATGTATTTTTGAGTTCTTGGGCCTATAAGAGAGCCTACAAAAATGCCAACCAGCTCAGTTCCGATAAGAGGCCACCAGACCACGACCCCCTGCACCATATAGTTGAAAATGCTGGTGATCATGCTAACAAGAACCGCAAAAGCAGATGTTCCGGCGGCTATAAACATAGGAAGCTTGAGGATGTCGGTCATTAACGGAACAAGCAGGAAACCACCGCCAACACCGATTAAAGAGGAAATTGCCGCAATGACCATGCCGCCAATAGCAGCAAGCAAAAGATTGAAACTGAATTCCACGCCGTAAAAACTTATTGTGCATTGCGTTGGCTTTAAGCAAACAAGTTTAACGCCTTCACCCGTTGCCGATCCCTGACGAGCTGCTTCCTGAAATCGCTTTGCCGCTTCCTGAGTCTTTTTACGTTTCTCCAAAGCTCTTTTGGTGGTGCCATAGTACATGAAGCCAGCCACCAAAAACACAACCAGACCGAAAAGACCGGTGTAAGCTTTTGCGGTTACTTTTCCGGTTGTAACCCACGGTATTATGGTGGCACCGATAATGGAACCTATACCAAGAGCAATTCCAAGGGGTAGACAGAGTTGTTTTGTTCTGGCATAGGAAATAGAAGAAATAATAGCACTAAGTCCAACGAGGAACTGGTTAGAAACTCGGATGGTGTCAGTGATGAACTTATTGAGAGCTTTGTTGGTATCTCTGAAGCTTTTAGCATAGCTTCCAAGCCCGAAAACCGTAATGTGACCAACTCCAGCCATTATCCCACCAAAGGCTCCAACAGTTGAAAAAATCCAACCCACCCACAAAGCCCATAAGAATGCGAGAAGATAAGAAGGCTTGGGTGCTCCTGGAATGTCAAGATAACCTCTGGGAGCATCCGGATTAATGCAGCCTTTTGCTACTTCGGCAGAACACTTTGGTGTTTCGGCTATGATTTTTGCAAGTTTTTGAGAAACACCACTAATTGTTCCAACCTTTTCTTGAGCTAGACCTATGTGAATGAATCCCACCCATCCAGTAAAAAACAGAACCATCAGACCTACTAAAATGATCTTGTAACGCTTCTTCATAATGTCGCTCCTCCTGTTATAAGAATTTCTATCCCGCAGGTGATCCCTCTGCGACCAGGGTATTTGTATGCAACCGCTGTGCCATATGGTGTTTGTTGGGAGAGACATTACCTGATTCCTTAAATCGCCGCGGGCAAAGGAGAAGTGTGTCTAGGGTAGTCAGCGGGAAAAAACCTCTATCACTACTTGTGATTTTCCTGAGAGGCTATATCGCTTACCCCGACATATTGGTCAGTCTTTCTGTGCAAGAAAAAATTTTTTTCGGTGCAAAATATTTTTGCTATAAATCTTAATTGTTTTAAGGTTGCGCTCAATTGAAGGCCAGATGTTCAAGATTTTCTGGAAACATAACGCAAGATGCTCGGTGCCATCAATTCACACCTTATTTGAAGGCTTGATTTTTGCTCTGGCATTACCATTGCATAAAACGACAGGCGGTTATTTTCAACTTTTGTTAGGAAATATTGAAAAAAAGGAGTGAAGGAGAGATTGACATGGCAAAGAGTGTGTTCAGCTTGTGTTTCATGTGCACTGTGCGTTGCCCCATAAGAGTTGAAGTAGAAAACGGACAGGTTAAGTGGATCGAGGGGAACCCTCATGTTCCCGGCATGCAGGGAAGTTTATGTCCGCGAGGGGTTGCTGCTATGGCTCTGGTGAATGACCCTGAACGACTACAGGGACCAATGGTCAGAACAGGGCCTAGGGGGTCAGGAGAATGGAAGCGAGTATCATGGGATGAGGCGTTAAACCTTGTAGCAAGCAAGCTACAGGAAATTGCCGAAACCTACGGCGGTCGAAGCATAGTATGGGGAGAGCGCACAAACTTGGCTACTCACGTAAATAAGACCTTTATGCGTCTTATTGGATCTCCCAATCATTTTACTCATGATGCTCTCTGCAAGGGCTCCGTTAACACCGCCTGTCGTTCTCTTTTCGGTTACACCGATCCCGAAATCGGTATAGATTACAAAAACACAAAGCACATTGTGCTCTACGGCAGAAACTTCTTCGAAGCTCTTGAAGTTCGCCCCGTTAATTTCCTCCTTCAGGCTATGGAAGAAGGTGCAAAACTTACCTACATTGATCCTAGAGTAACCGTCACGGCCACAAAAGCTCATAACTACTTTATGATTCGACCTGGCACAGACCTAGCCTTTAATTATGCTTTGATGCATGTCATTATCAAAGAAAAACTCTACGATGTGAAATTTGTTGAAAAATGGGTGAAGGGGTTTCAAGAGCTTGAAGCCTTCATCCAGCCTTATACTCCAGAATGGGCAGAAAAAGAGACAGGTATTCCAGCTACTAGAATTGTAGCACTTGCTCGCGAACTATCCCAACAAAAGCCTTCCGTCATATTCCACTTCGGTTACCGAGGAGCAAGTCATCCTAATGAAATTTATTTACGCCGTTCTATTCTCATGTTGAATGCCCTCATGGGCAGTATTGAAGCCAAAGGGGGGTTGTTCTTCAAAAAGGGACCAAAAGAAGCAGGTGGAAAGCCTGCAAGAAAACTTACCGAACAGGATGGTTTGCCAAAGGTTACTGAAGTTCGGTTCGACAAAGTTGGAACTGAGGTATTTCCTCTGCCTGATCCTAACCATGGAGTACCTCAAATGCTTCCTTTTGCAATACTGAATGAAGATCCATACCCAATTAAGGCGGCAATTTTCAATCGCTTCGATCCGCTTCTTTCGATTCCTGATATAAGCCTCACAAAGCGAGCCTTTGAAAAGCTTGATTTCATTGTAACAATTGATATCCAGTGGAGCGATATTGCATGGTATTCCGATGTTGTGCTTCCTGAGTCGGTTTTTCTTGAACGAACAGACTGTGTTCAGCAGGCTAATGGATTGAAGCCTCAGATGTTTCTACGCCGTCAGGCAGTTCTACCTCGATATGATACACTTCCAGCCCCGATCATTGTTAAGAGACTCGCAGACAGGCTGGGTTTTGGTCGCTTCTTCCCATACGAAACCATGGAAGATCTCGTAAAATGGCAACTAGAGGGAACGGGGTTTACACTGGAAGACTTTGACCGCAAGGGATTTGTTGCTTACACAGATAAGGAAATATGGTGGGATCGTGAAAATGGGCTTAAATTGAAGACTCCATCTTCTAAGATCGAATTCGTTTCGTCCCTTCTTGAAAATGCTGGTTATCCTTCTTTTCCGCCTTACGAGCCTGTGCTACCACCTCCCGAAGGTCGTTACCGACTTATGGTTGGACGTTGCGCTCAACATACTCATGTATCAACACAGAACAATCCATACCTTAACGAACTGGTTCCGGAAAACGTGCTCTGGATTAACCGACGTGAAGCCGAACGGCTTGGGATCAGCAATGGAGATTTTGTGGAGGTTTCTTCTTCCTGTGGGGATGTATGCTTAAAAGCCTATGTGACCGACCTGATTCATCCAGAGGCGGTCTTTATGCTCCACGGTTTTGGTCACACAGCTCGTTTTGCCACTCGCAGTTTCGGTAAGGGAGCCGCGGACGCTGTGTTGCAGGAGAATAAGTCTGACAATGTGGGCGGTAGCCCAGCTCTTGATGATACGCTTGTGAGAGTACGTCGAGCTTACAGAAAGTAGAAAAAGGGAGGAAGCGCCAATGAGTCAATATTACCTTATGCAGGATGCAAAACGCTGTATAGCTTGTCGAGCCTGCGAAGTCGTATGCAAAATAAATAAAGGACTTCCAAAGGGTCCCAAACCATGTGAGGTTGTTATAGTGGGTCCGAAGTTCATAAGTGGACTTCCTAAAGCTTTTTTTAAATTTATGCCGTGCTTTCATTGCGAAAAGCCCTGGTGTATTGCTGCTTGTCCTACCGGAGCTATGCAAAAACGAGATGACGGTATTGTTTACGTAGATGAGACCCTCTGTGTTGGTTGTAAAGCCTGCATGTCTGCCTGTCCCTGGGGTGTGCCTCAATGGAATGCGGAAAAGCGCAAAGTGGTAAAATGCGATTACTGCATGGATCGTGTGGATAAAGGACTTCTGCCTGCCTGTGTTACAATCTGCGTAACTAAATGCCTTTATTTTGGTAAAGCCGATGAAATACCATCAGTGAGACGTGAAAGAGCCGCTAGAACTACGGCTTATTTTGAGTAAAGAAATCGGGCACAAATAATATAGAGGAGGATAACCTTGAGCGATAAGGAAACGCTCAACATCAAATGTGAAGTGGCTCTCACCCGTGCGGAAGTGAAGGCTCTTTTAGATCGTATTGCTCACCCCCGGTGCCGTATGTTTGTTGAAGAGATTATTGCTTTGATTGATGATATTTCCTGGGGGCGGGCAGAACTTAAGCACATGGATGCTTTAAGAAAACTTGCTCGCACGATCGTTGACGAAGGTGAATGCGATGAATGTATAAGAGCCGGAATGAAAGTCCTGGACGCTCTTGATCAGTTTGCCGAAGTGTTCATCAGTCATATTGAAACAAGAAATTGCCCTACAGCCGACTGCACAAAACTTGCTCCTTCCCCATGTCAGATGGCATGCCCAGCTGGGCTTGATATTCCGAGTTATGTAACCCTTATCGGGATGGGGCACGATGAGGAAGCGATTGAAATCATCCGGGAGGATAACCCCTTTCCATGGGTTTGCGGCCTTGTGTGTACTCATCCCTGTGAGTTTGTATGCGTCCGTGGGAGAATAGACACTCCAATTGCTATAAGAGATCTCAAAGGTTTTGCTGCAGAACGAGTAATGGCAAAGGGTGGTTACAAAAATCCGCCCAAAGCGCCTCCAAAAGGAAAAAAAGTTGCTATTATAGGTGCTGGCCCTGCTGGTCTTACTGCCGCTTATTACCTGGCTCTTAAAGGTTATGACGTGACGGTTATTGACGCTCTCCCAGTTGCCGGCGGAATGATGATGGTGGGTATCCCTCGATACAGGTTGCCTCGGGAGGTTATTGATCGTGAAGTTGATATGATTCGAGAACTGGGAGTTGAATTTCGGCTAAATACTCGCCTTGGTCGGGACATAACCATAGAAGACCTTAAGGATCAAGGCTTTGAAGCGATCCTTATAGCTATTGGTGCTCACAGTTCTTACAAGTTGAATATCCCTGGAGAAGACGACTATCCTCAGGTTATAAGTGCGATCGATTTTCTTCGCAGGGTGGCTTTAGGTGAGCGTATCAAACCTGGCCGAAAAGTTGCCATAATTGGAGGTGGCAACGTGGCCATTGATGCAGCAAGAACATGTATAAGGCTCGGGTGTGAAAAAGTTACCATGGTTTACAGACGATCTCGGGCTGAAATGCCGGCTCATGAAGAAGAAGTGCTCCAGGCAGAAGAAGAAGGGGTGGATTTTCTTTTCTTGACAATTCCTGTTGAGGTTCGTGGCAGTGGTGGGCGAGTAGAAAGTCTTCGCTGTGTTCGCACTGTTCTTGGACCACCAGATGAAAAGGGAAGAAGACAGCCTATTCCGGTTGAAGGAAGCGAATACGATCTCCCCGTTGACTGTGTTATTACCGCTATTGGACAGGTTGTAAACAAAGAAGGTCTTACGGAACTGCCAGATCTTAAATGGTCTAGACGTGGCACGATTCAGGTTAATACGGTTACCATGGAAACCTCCATTACTGGAGTCTTTGCGGCAGGAGATGTGGTAACTGGTCCGGCAACGGTTATTGAAGCTATAGGTGCTGGTAAAAGGGCGGCGGAAGCTATTGACCGTTACCTTCAAGGACTTCCACAACCCAAACGTCCGCCTGTTCCGGTTAGACGTAGGCAACTGCCTTTCCTTCGAACGACGGCCAATCAGAAGATGCGTCTTCAGCGGCCTAAAATGCCTCTTCTGAACTGTGACCGACGTAGGATCACTTTCCAGCAGGTTGAACTTGGTTTTGCAGAAGAGGATGCTCGACGGGAAGCTTACCGCTGCTTGAGATGTGACGTTTGTAGGCGTTGTGGAAAATGTGTTGAAGTATGTAGAGATCGCATGAAAGTTGACGCTCTTCCCTTCGGACATTTCGATTTCGATCATCCGGTGGAAACAGATTTTCGCAAGGTGGCTGAAAAATGTATCCTTTGCGGATCCTGTGCTTATAACTGCCCTAACGATGCTATGCAGGTAGAGGAAGTTAATGGAGAGCGTATTTTGAGCATTTGCGGTACCGAACTTAATAGACTCAAACTGGAATATTGCTCCGAATGCGGGGCTCCCATAGGTCCAGAGCGATACCATGACTTTATTTTTAAACGGCTGAAAGATTTTATTGATGTGTCGCCCAACGTGAAGTTATGTATAGACTGTGCACGTAAAAAATCGGCTAAAAAGCAGGATGAAACTATGCCACCGGTCATGTAAAGCCGGGTTTGAGAGAACCCTTTTCCCAAAAGGGGGGTGGGGCTATGACGTTCAAAAAAGGCCAAAAGGTAGAAATTTACAGAAGATCTGATGATGAAAGCTGGGAAGACTTTATGGACGAATTCATCGGATTGCATGGTATTATTACCGATCCCGATACGGTGAAGAATGATCCTGATGCTTTGATCGAAGTAACTATCGATGAAAAAGGTACTTATCGGTTTCCTCAGGATTGCCTGCGGGTAATTGAATAATACCCTTTCCTAATCAATTTTAATTGTTGGTTCCGTAGAGGCACGGTAACACTGTGCCCGTGGCGTTCATTGATGCTCTGACCAAACGACCAAAGTTTTTGTGTAAGGCTCATAGGAGCAGGTTCTGAGCCTGCTCCTACCCAGCCTGTTGGTTGTATTAAAATCCATAAAAAGCTTGTCTTTTAATCTTTTCTTGTTGGTTTCCTGTTGTGAATCTTGAGAAATCATGCCATAGAAAAAACCTGAATGTGGAAAACACAAGATGGTTTTATTGCTTTTGGGCTAAAGAGAGGGTATTAAACAAAAGCTACAGTTACTTTGTTATTGGAGTGGTAAAACGATATGAGTGGAGAACTTATTGAATTTGAATCGGGAGGACAAAAAAAGAGTTTTGCTCCTGGTGTAACGGCAGGAGAAATCCTTAAGGCTATCTACTCAAAAATTGATCCGGAATGGATAGCCGCAAAGCTGAACGGGTATCTTGTAGATTTGAGCCGTCCTCTTACGGAGGGTGGTAAAATAGAGCCTGTTTCCATGCGGTCAGAAGAAGGGCTAGAAATTCTCAGACATAGCACTTCTCACGTGATGGCTGAAGCTGTTAAAAGTCTTTTCCCTGAAGCTAAAGTTACCATAGGTCCTGCTATTGAAAACGGGTTTTACTATGATTTTGATGTTCCTGAGCCTTTTTCAGATGAGGATCTGGAGAAGATCGAATCGAAGATGCGAGAAATAGTAGCTTCCAAACAGCCCTTTGTACGCCGTGAAGTCACTCGGGAAGAAGCGATTTCCTTTTTCAAGCAGGCGGGGGAAACATATAAGGTCGAAATTATTGAAGAGTTAAACGAACCCGTTGTTTCTCTATACCAGCAGGGTAGTTTTGTAGATTTGTGCCGAGGTCCCCACATTCCCGACACGAGCTACATTAAAGCTTTCAAGCTCACGGGAGTCGCAGGAGCTTACTGGCGTGGCGATGAAAGAAATCCCATGCTTCAGAGAATTTACGGCACAGCTTTTCCGGATGAAGAATCTTTAAAGAAGTATCTTGCCTTTCTTGAAGAGGCAAAAAGAAGAGATCATAGAAGACTCGGGAGAGAACTGGATCTCTTTCAGTTCAGCGATGAAGTTGGTGCTGGGATGGTTATTTACCATCCTAAGGGTGCCATGGTTAGACATATACTAGAGATTTTTGAAAAAAAAGAGCATATTCGAAGAGGATACCAGCTGGTTGTGGGACCGACTCTTCTTAAAACGGAACTATGGAAGCGTTCAGGCCACTTTGATAATTATCGAGAAAACATGTATTTTACGGAAATTGAGGGCCAGTCCTACGGCATAAAGCCTATGAACTGCCTGGCTCACATGTTGATTTATAAATCCAAGATTCGAAGTTATAGAGATCTTCCGATACGTTACTTTGAGCTTGGCACGGTGCATCGGCATGAAAAGTCGGGGGTTCTGCATGGGCTTTTGCGAGTGCGTCAGTTTACTCAGGATGATGCTCATATTCTGTGTACTCCTGAGCAACTCCACAGCGAAATTGAAGGAGTAATAGATTTTGTTATTGAAGTCATGGATATTTTTGGGTTTCCTTATGAAATGGAAATCAGCACCAGACCTGAAAAGTCAATTGGCTCTGACGAAGACTGGGAACGAGCAACAAAAGCGTTGATGGAAGTTCTTCAGGCAAAGGGTATTCCCTATGCTATATGCGAAGGAGAAGGGGCTTTTTACGGTCCTAAGATTGATGTGAAACTAAAAGATGCTCTTGGGAGAAAATGGCAATGTGCTACCATACAGTGTGATTTTACGTTGCCTGAAAGGTTCGATCTCACGTATATTGGGCCGGATGGAGCCAAACATCGTCCTGTGATGCTTCACAGAGTAATTCTTGGAGCGATAGAACGTTTTCTAGGGGTTCTGATAGAACATTATGCCGGTGCCTTTCCTGTGTGGCTTGCTCCTGTGCAAGCCATTGTTTTAACCGTGACGGACAGGCATATAGAATATGCTCGTGAAGTTTTTGAGGCTCTTAGAGAAAAGGGCATGAGGGTTGAGCTGGACGATAGAAATGAAAAACTCGGTTTCAAAATTAGAGAAGCTCAACTTCAGAAAATTCCCTATATGCTGGTTATAGGTGATCGGGAAATGCAGGCTCGCACCGTTGCGCCCCGCCGTCGCGATGGAGTTCAGCTCGATCCTATGAGTGTTGATGAGTTTTGTGAGCTTGTGGATAGGGAGTGTCTTGCCGCTACCAAAGGGCGGCTTGGTATGAGGGTCATTTAGCAAAAAAGGAGGTTGGAGCTCTGGAAAAGGAAGTTCGAGTCAATCATCAAATCAAGGTGAAGGAGGTTAGGCTTATAGGAACGGATGGTAAACAACTCGGAATCGTTCCTATAGAAAAAGCTCTTGAAATAGCCGCAGCAGAAGGCCTTGATCTTGTAGAAGTGGCGCCCCAAGCAGACCCCCCGGTTTGCAAGATTATGGATTATGGGCGCTATAAGTACCAGCTAAGCAAAAAGAATCAGGAAGCCAAGAAGAAACAAACGGTTATACAGGTTAAAGAGATTAAAATCCGTCCCAAGACGGATGAACACGATTTTCAAACGAAAATTAGACATATTAAGCGCTTCCTTGCCCAGAAGGATAAAGCCAAAGTTACGGTTGTGCTTCGAGGTAGGGAAGTGATGTATAAAGAACAGGCATATCAAATGCTACAGCGAATCGAAGATGCTCTTAAAGACGAAGCCGTGGTGGAAAGCCCTCCAAGGGAAGAAGGAAAGAATGTAGTGATGGTTTTATCGCCTAAAGTGACGAAGTAAGTTTAAAACTTTTTTTCGTCGGATTGAAGGTTTAGCTCAGAACAGCAAAAAAGATGGGGAAGGGTTTTGCTTTGTCTTGACATGAAGAAATAAGGCTCATAAATTACCCTTCCCGATTGAAGGATAGAATTTGAGGTGATTTCAGGGATAGATGGAAAGGAGAATTCCAATGCCTAAGATAAAAACTCACAGGGGAGCTGCAAAAAGGTTCAAGTTCACCGGAACGGGTAAAATCGTGCGGTCGAAGGCTTACAAAAGCCACCTTTTGACAGGAAAGACTCGAAAGAGAAAAAGAAATCTCAGGAAGAGAACGCTGGTTGATTCTACAAGTGTTCAGGCGATCAGAAGGATCCTTCCGTACGGAAGCTAACATCTTTGGGGATTAAAAAGAGAGGGAGTATAGTCGATGACCAGGGTTAAAAAGGCTGTAAAATCGAGACGTCGTAGAAAAGAAATTATCAAGATGGCAAAGGGCTACAGGGGAGCCCGAGGTAACCTTTTAAAGCAGGCTTCAGAAGCTGTAGATCGAGCTCTTAAATATGCATACAGAGGAAGGAAGCAGAAAAAGCGGGACTTCCGTAAGCTATGGATTCAACGTATTAACGCTGCTGCTCGGTTGAACGGCTTAACTTACTCAAAACTTATCAATGGATTGAAAAAGGCCCAGATAGCAATCGATAGAAAAGTACTCGCGGGGCTTGCTTATAATGATCCCGAGGCATTTGCTCGCATTGCCGAAAGAGCAAAAGAAGCTCTTGCACAGGGCTAATGAAAACCCTGGATCTTTTGTCTTCAGATGAAGCGTGAAGAGCAAGTTGAAAAGCTCGGGATGCAAAAGAAATTACTAGCGTTGCAGATGCATGGCAGGACGGGGAAAGTAACATGGGACAGGAAGGGGAAGAAAAGGTTATACCGGACGAGGAAGAAATAAGGCGTGTTCTTAACGAAGCTCTGGCGGAACTTGAAGAGAGCAAGAACGATCTCAAAGCGATCGACGCTATACGAGTAAAATATCTTGGGCGTAAAGGTCTTATTACCAGGCTTTTTAAGCAACTTGGACAGGTAAGCCCTGAGAAACGACCAGAAGTCGGGCGTATCCTTAATGAAGCTCGCTACAGCTTAGAAAAAGCCATTGAACTTGCTGTATCGAAGGCAAAGGAAGCGCTTCTTGCTAGTCGCAAAATAATAGATGTAACAATCCCAGGTCGAACCCCAATCATTGGCGGGCTCCATCCTGTAACTCAGGTTACTCGAGAAATTGTCCAGATCTTTACTCAAATGGGATTCGAAGTGGTCGAAGGACCTGAGGTGGAACTTGATTACTACAATTTCGAAGCTCTAAACATCCCAAAGGATCATCCCGCTAGAGACATGCAGGATACTTTTTACATTTCCGAAGATGTGGTGCTTAGAACCCACACGTCTCCAATACAGGCTCGAGTAATGGAAAAACGTCGCCCGCCAATTCAGATTATTGCTCCCGGTAAAACCTATCGTTGCGATTCCGATATGACACATACCCCTATGTTCCATCAGGTTGAAGGCTTGATGGTGGGAAAGAATATTTCCTTTGCCCATTTAAAAGCGGTGCTCACACTTTTTGTGCACCGTATGTTCGGACCCCATGTGGGGTTACGCTTTCGCCCGAGCTTCTTTCCCTTTACGGAACCGAGCGCCGAAGTAGATATTCAGTGCGTTATTTGCGGAGGATCTGGCTGCCGGGTATGTTCCTATACGGGCTGGCTTGAAATTCTTGGCTCCGGCATGGTAGATCCTGCCGTTTTTGAAAAGGTTGGTTACGATCCCGAAGAAGTTACGGGATTTGCCTTCGGTATGGGTATAGAACGTATCGCCATGCTAAAATGGTCAATAGACGATTTGAGGCTGTTTTTTGAAAACGATGTAAGGTTTCTTAGGCAGTTTGCATGACGCCTGGATAATGCTACAGCCACTTTTGCTACGAAATGTCTAAATCAACTTTTCTTCAGGATAATTAATAAAAGACATGATTGGTAGGGGTAGGGTGACACTACGCCCCTATTCATCGTAGAACAGAAGACGGAGAAAAAGGGATGCGCTTCAGTTTTAAATGGCTTAAGTCTTACGTGGATATTGATGCAGATGCTCACGAAGTTGCCGACCGACTTACTATGGCGGGGCTTGAGGTAGAAGCTGTTGAGCCTCGCTATCCCTACCTTAAAAAAGTTGTTCCTGTAAAGATTGCCAACATCCAGAAGCATCCCAAGGCAGACCGGCTACTGCTTTGCGATGTTACCGATGGGAAAACGTTGATTAGAGTAGTCTGTGGTGCTCCGAATGTGCAGGAAGGCATCATAGTGCCACTTGCTTTGCCAGGCGCTGAACTTCCCAGCGGAGTTAGAGTTGAAGAAGCAGTCATCAGAGGTGAACGCTCTCAGGGAATGCTTTGCTCCGGTAAAGAACTGGCTCTTACCGATGATGCTTCCGGACTCTTGGTTTTGCCAGATTCTACTCCTCTTGGTTTGCCGCTGGATGAAGCGCTTGGCATTGACGATTTTATACTCGATGTATCCATTACGCCTAATCGTGGAGATTGTCTTTCCGTTGTTGGAATTGCCAGAGAGGTAGCGGCTATATACGGTGCATCGGTCAAGTATCCAGAAATCCAATTCCCCGAAGAGGGACCACCTGTGGAGTCGATTGCAAGAGTTGATATCGAAGATCCTGAAAAGTGTCCTCGTTACGCTGCAAGAGTCATCTTTGACGTTGAAGTAAAAGATTCTCCCGAATGGATGAAAAACCGACTCGAATCCGCAGGAATTCGTGCGATAAATAATATTGTTGATGTGACGAATTACGTAATGCTCGAACTGGGACAGCCCCTCCATGCCTTCGATTATGATCGGCTTGCGGAACATCGCATAGTGGTAAAGTGTGCAAAGACTGGCGACCGTTTCTTAACCCTTGATGGCCAGGAACGAATACTATTTGATGATTCTTTGATGATTTGCGATGGAAAAGCACCGGTTGCCGTTGCAGGCATCATGGGTGGAGAACTTTCCGGTATTGATTCTAATACGACTCGCGTCCTTATTGAGAGCGCATGGTTTGATCCAATATCAACGCGTCGAACGAGTAAAAAACTGAAGCTCTCTACGGAGTCCAGCTATCGATTTGAACGAGGTATAGACCCAGAGGGGGTCGTTAGAGCCCTGGACAGAGCCGCTCAGTTGATGTTGGAACTCGGAGGCGGGAAAATTGCCAGGGGAAGGATTGATGTTTATCCCAGACCTTATCAGAAAAAAACCATACACCTTAGGGTAGATAGAGTAAATTCCTATCTCGGCACAAAAATCTCCTCTGGCGAGATGGCTTCAATTCTGAAACGTCTCAAAATGGACGTGAGAGAGAGGGAAGATGGAGATCTTGATGTAACGCCACCCTCTTTTAGACAGGATGTTACAAGAGAAGCCGATCTTGCCGAAGAAGTTGCCAGAATTTACGGTTACCAGAATATCCCCGTAGAAAGACCCCCTGTGCTTATGGTTGATATTGAACCAAATGAGCATTTGAAGGTTAGGGAAGATCTTAAAGAATTTCTTAGAGGCCTTGGTTTGATGGAAATAGTGTCTTACTCTTTTATCTCTCCTGCAGACCTTGCTGGGCTGGGATTCGCATCTGGAGATGAACGACTTAATCCGGTGAAGATTCTTAATCCGTTGAGTGAAGAACAATCGGTGATGAGAACTTCTCTTATACCATCCATGCTTAAGACCGTCGCTTTTAATTTGAATCGTCAGAATGATCATTTGAGACTTTTTGAGTTGAGCAAGGTCTTTATTCTACGTCGTGATGCTGTCCTTCCTCAGGAAGATTTCCACCTGGTGATCGCTCTCGTAGGACGACGTCATCCAAGCTATCTTTACAGCGGTGATGCAGAAGTTGATTATGCGGATATTAAGGGTATTGCCGATGCAGTGCTGAAATTTTTCCGAATAGACGATGTTACCTTTGAGCCTGTAGATCGAACTCGGACACCGTACCTTGACCCAGTTTCTTCCGCCGATGTTATCGCCAGAGGAGAGCTGATTGGGAAGGTGGGGCTTTTGGATTCTCGAGTGGCTGAGCACTTCGATATAGAACAACCGGTATGGCTTCTTGAAATGGATTATGAAAGGCTTTTCAGACTCAAAGGGCTTTTGCCCAGATTTCGTCCTTTGCCGAAGTATCCGTCTGTGGTGAGAGATATAGCCATAGTGACTGATGAAGATTTTCAGGTTCAAAAAGGCATCGATTTTATAAGATCTCTTAGAGAGCCTCTTTTGGAAAGCGTTGAAGTGTTCGACATTTTCGTGAGTCCACAGATTGGGGAAGGTAAGAAAAGTGTTGGCTACCGATTGGTTTATCGTTCTCCGGAGAGAAGTCTCACGGATGAAGAGGTTAACTGCATACACGAAAAGGTGGTAAAAAGAGTGTTGGAACATTTTGGGGTCTCATTGAGGTAAACTTATGGCTCAACCTAAATCACTCCAGGTGGTTGTTTATGTTGGAGATGAAATCTATCCCGGGACCTCAACTAACTTTGGTCCCTATGGTATCTTGGTTTTGATGGATCAGCCTCCTATGCTTGGTGAACAAGTGCGATTGAAAATACATTTTCCCGATTTACCTCAGGCGGTAGAAGTGGAAGGGGAAGTGGTATGGACAAATCCTTACGGCGGAACTGATCCTGCTGTTCCTAAAGGTTGTGGTATTAAATTTGGTAAACTTTCTCAGGATATGCAGTCTCTCTTTTCAACCATGGCTTTTCGCTATCACCCTCAAGGAGACCCTCTTAAATTTTTCTATTCATAGCGAGTAAGAGTCCCACCTGGTGGTGGGACTCTCTCCTACGGATAAACACATCTCACTTAGAAATCTTTAAAATCATCATCTAAAGGAATAACCTCTTCAGGAGATACTTCTCGCCTTACCTTTCCTCCCTTGGCGGGTGTTGTCTTTGCCGGAGGTTTGGGGGCGGTATCAGCTTTTGCTTTTATAGCTTTAGGAGCAGTCGCTTGGGGTCGTTTTATGCCTCGAAAAGTTGTTGCTCGCTCTACCTGCACAATGTCCTGTCCTGTGACAAATTTCATAAGATCCCGCACGTTTGCTCGGAGTTGTTGAGCTTGAGCGTTAAGCTCTTCTGCAGCCGATGCTGCTTCTTCAGCACTTGCCGCTGTCTGCTGCACTACTTTATCCATCTCCGAAACTGCTTTGTTTATCTGTCCCACTCCCTCGGCTTGCTCATTGGATGCTGCGGCTATTTCACCTATAAGCTCCGTGATTTTGTTCGCTCTGGTTTCGACACTTCGGAAAGTTTCTTCAGCAAGGTTTACATAGGTAGTTCCTTCCTGAACCCTCTTTCTCGTGTTGTCTATAAGCCCTGCTGTGTTCTTTGCTGCTTCTGCGGCTCTCATGGCAAGGGCTCGCACCTCGTCTGCAACCACTGCAAAACCGGCTCCGGCTTCACCGGCTCGAGCCGCCTCAACAGCTGCGTTCAAAGCGAGGAGATTGGTCTGGAAGGCGATTTCGTCTATGGTTTTGATGATTTTTTCCGTCTCTTCACTTGCTTTGTCGATTTCTTTAATTGAGTGAACCAGTTTGTTCATTGCTTCCATAGCATTCTGGACTGCCTTTGCTGTTTCCTGAACCATACGGTTGGCTTCGGAGGCGTTGTGAGAATTTTGAGTTGCCATGGAAGCCATCTCTTCGAGAGCCGATGCTGTTTCTTCAAGTGATGCCGCTTGTTCAGATGCTCCTTCTGCGAGGCTCTGGCTTGTAGATGATACCTCTGCTGCCGCAGTAGCCACTTGATCTACTGCTTCACCCATACTTCTGGCTATGTTCGAGAGAGACTTAGTAATATGTCTTACCAGTAGTAGTCCTATAACCACTGCTAGAACAATAATTATCACAGATACAACAGCAATGAACGCTCTGGTTTTAGCAACCATATCTGCAAGAACCGTCTCTGAAACAACGGTTTTACCCATTAGTTTTTCAATTTCTTCCAGAGTATTCCAGCAGGTCTTGTAAGCAGGTAAGAGTTCTTCTTTGAAAATTTTATTAACCAGCTCGTTCTTTTCCCTTAATTCCGTTTCTGATTTAACCACTTCGTTGATGAGATTTGTCAACTTATCAAGGTTGGGATGGAGAGTGTTTTCAATTTCATTTAGGGCGTCATCGGGGGAAAGTTTGTTTACAGCTTCTTCGATTTTCTTTTTGGCTTCTCGCATAGCTATGTTGATTTTTTCCATTTCAGGGATAGCTTTTGCCAGAGCCGGTATATCCTGAGCCCAGGCATTCATTTCGGGAGTCATGTAGGCTTTCCATTCCTTAAGTTGAGCTGTAATTTTGAATGGTTCGCCTTTTTCAAAAGCCTCGGCTCTCTTTATTAGAGCCTCATTCCGTTCATCTAAATATACTCCTGTTCCGAGCACCCATCCCCATGGTTCAAAAAGTTGAACGTAGGAGATTTTCGGCACTACGTCCTGCTCGGAATATTTGGGCCAATAATACATTACAAAGCCTGAGCCTTTCTTCTTGCACACATTTGCGAACTCAACAAAAAGCTTCTTTCCCTTTTTGTCTGTAAAATTGCTTAGATCTTTTCCATCGAGTTCGGGTTTATAAGGGTGCATAACCATTGTGGGATGCAGATCGTTTATCCAGATATAGTCTTTTCCTTCAGGCCCATAACGGAAATTTTTGATGAGTTTTTTGGCAATTTCCTGCCTTTGAGCAACCGTTCCGAGTGAATTGTCTTCAGCAATTGCTTTGATCATGGTAATAGCTGATTGAACCACATTTCTTGTAAGCATTTGATATGTTACAAGGCCGGCTATTTCCCGCTCTGTTTCCGTACTAAGGTCTCTGAAAAAATCACTATGATCTAACAATACGGTCTGCAATAAATAAGCCCTTATACCGGTGTGTTCTGATCTTTGAATGGATGCTATCTTCTGGACGGCTTCATAAAGCTTTTTGTGGGCTTCTTCAAGTTTTTTAAGGGATTCTCCAGAGCCAGGGAACGTTTTTTCGAACTCGGCTCGCTCAGGTCCTGTAAGGAATTTCCCTATGGCAGATTTTGTGGGATCAGTATTAGCGGAGAATTTTTTCTCTTTTAGATTGCCTACATATTCCGATACTGCGCTGATCCATTGAAGTTCTGAAAGTTTAATTTCTGAAATGTATTGAGGCCATTTTTTGAGGGCGATGATATTTTGAGCCTTTGTAAGAATGTTTCCAATACTGAGGTAAACTCCAACGGATAACACAATTAAACATACAATAACTGCTAGAAATCCACCCGCAACCTTTTTACCTATTGTCATAGTCTCTCCCTCCATCTTGGTAAGGTTTACGATAAATGTTGTAAAATGACCCTTATTTAACCTATGTTAAAAAGCTCCAAAATGGTTTTGATTAACTTGGAGGTAGAGAAAGGTTTAAGTAGG
>Ga0197142_1001232_pt1 | contig 23591 bp, 19 predicted proteins | sample GBS60_MetaG_FD_148614 | JGI IMG/M metagenome (GOLD analysis project Ga0197142, IMG submission 148614) | Sediment microbial communities from Great Boiling Springs, Gerlach, Nevada, United States - GBS 60_MetaG | ecosystem: Environmental > Aquatic > Thermal springs > Hot (42-90C) > Sediment... | reverse complement strand
ATGAGCGAAGGGCTGACATACATCTGGCTTTCCTTTACATTGGCTGTGCCTTGATTTGCTGGAAGTTCATCCAAACCTGGTTTTGTTAGGCGCTCTAAGGAGCGCTTTTACCCGTTCACAAAAGAGTGCGTTGCTTTTTACCTTGACTATTTGAGGGAAGGCGAAGATGGCTACTTGCACATTGAACCCGTTCACGCTCAAGAGAGTTTCTGGCTTGTCAGGGACGCACATACCGACTTGGTTGCCCTTCGTTGGGTTTTGCCTTTGCTCATTCAACTGAGCGAGCGTTATGGAATTGACGCCGAAGAGAGGGAGAGGTGGAAGGAAACCTTAAAGCGACTTGCTCCCTTGCCGCTGAAAGAAGATGGGACATTTGCTCCTGCTGACATTTCTCCCAACCCGCAAAGACGAAATTGCGAGAATGTTGAGTTGTATGGCATTTTCCCCTTTGGGATTTTCGGTGCAGGCAGGCTTGAACCCGAGCGTGCACTCAGGACATTTTTGAACCGACCGATAAAAGGGATTTGTTGCGGGTGGAACCCTGCACCAATTCACGCTGCGAGGCTCTGGCTTGCCGACGAGGCTTTGACTTTGTTGTTGCAACATGCCCGTGAGAACCAGTTGATGCCTCAAGGTTTTTGGTTCAGCCCTGGTGGAAGGAAGTATGGCGATTTGATCCCCGAAATCGGTTACTTTGATTCGTCGGGAGTTGCTGCAATGGCACTGAGCGAAATGCTGCTTCAGAGCGATAGTGGCACGATAATCGTTGCACCTGCAATTCCAAAGGATTGGGTGGCGAAGTTCTCTTTGAGGGCAGTTGGCGGTTTCGTTGTGACTGCGGAAGTGGCGTATGGCGATGTGCTTTATGTGCTGCTGAAAAGCGAAAACGGTGAAGTTTGCGAAATTGCTAACCCATGGGGCGACAGGGAAGTTGAGGTCAGGATTTTGCCTTCAGAAGGTTCACCGAAATCGGTGACACGAATTAAGGGGAGGCTGCTGAGGTTTAAGACGGAGCGTTCAAAAAGTTACCTCATCACGCCTTTAGGCAGACCGATTTCTTCGTTTTCCTTTGAACGGCTTGCACCGAAGCCAAACGGAGCGCCAAAGTATCCCGGCTACAAATCGTTTCCGCCACCTTGGGAGAGGAAAGGCTATCCGTCTACAGCACACTTTCCGTGCCTTGGGATAAGTTCAAATGGCAAATCGCCCGCAAGGGACTTTGTGTTGATGGCATCTTCAAGTGTTAAATCGGGTCAACAATAGGTGACGCAGGAGCCGTCGTCAAAAGTCAAGGGAGTGAAAATTTGGACACTTAGAGCATCATTTCCCCATTGTCCCTAAACTCCAACCTTACAGTGCTGCCGGCAGGAATTTTCACCTTCTCGTTAAGGCGATACTTGCCCAAAATCCCTTGTGGCGTTTCTATGCGTGTCTCAACATCCGTTTCCATCGGGTTGTTCGCCTCAATCGTGATTCCTTACACCTGTCAATACTGCAAACAGCCGCTTCCCAATTGCAGTTTACGCCCTTGATGAACAGGGGTAACTCGTAAGGCATCTTCGGATACGGTTCAACTGTCCCAGCAATTCCAAAGTTTTCTGCTTCCAAGTAAGCCACATAGGCGATGCTTGTCAACTTCCCTTGGGATAGTTTCAACTCATCAGACTTTCTGCGACCCTTCTGATGGCTCGGGCTTGGGTGCGTATCTTTTCTGGATCGGTGGCGTGATGGGTGAGGATAACCAGAGTTCGCTTTGCAGCCTCTTCAGCGTTCGGACACATGCCAAGCCGATACTCAACATGCTCAGGCAACGGGTAGCCGAAGGGAGTCCTTCGCTCAGCCTGAGCCTTTTGAAAGACGAACTCAAGATAGTTGACTTCGTGGTAGTAGCCGACGCTAATCCCTTCACGCTCATAACAAATTCGGCTGAATTCCTTCGCTGTCAAGTTTATGGCTTCCGTGTTGATTTGGATCGGATATGCCCAGTAGTTGGGCACAGTGTCAGGGTAACGGTGAGCCAATAGAATGCCCTCACAACCGCTCAATTCCTCTTCAATGATTTGCACGAGTTTCCGTCTCGCCTCGTTGAACTTCTCTATCTTGCTAAGTTGAACCAAAGCGACAGCGCCTTGAAGTTCGCTCATGCGGTGATTGTGCCCAAAGGAGAAATGACCCCTTGTTGGGATACCACCAACCTCTTCGGGCTTTAAAGGCTCTAAACCGTAGCGGAACCAAGTCATCCCAGCGTTTGAGTAAAGCACCGCCTGCTTGTAAATTTCTGGGTCATCTGTGGCTATAAAGCCACCTTCCCCGCTCGTTATGTGCTTGCTTTGTTGCAAACTGAAGCAGGCTACATCGCCGAATGTCCCAACTTTGCGACCTTTGTAGTAACCGTCGTAACATTGAGCGCAATCTTCTATCACCTTCAAGCCGTATTTATTCGCCACAGCCATAATCTCGTCCATCGGTGCTGGTTGCCCGAAAAGATGGACGACAACGACAGCCTTAGTCCTCTCGCTGATGCGTTCTTCAATGCCCTTTGGTGAGATGATGAGAGTCCTCGGGTCTACATCTGCGAACACAGGGATGCATCCAGCAGCGAACACAGGGAGTGAAGCGAAAATGGGCGCAGTCGCTGGACAAATAACTTCATCACCCACATCAAGCCCCAAACCGGCAACTGACGCTTCATTTGCCGAGGTTCCTGAATTGACTGCATGGACGAAGCGTCTTCCAAGGTGCTTTGCCATTGCGTCTTCAAAACGAGCCACAAAATTTCCTTCCGTGCCACGCCAAAGGCTTTGGCTCTCAATGACCTGCCTCAAAGCATCAATTTCGGCATCGTCAAAGCATCGCAAAAACATCAAACACACCCCCTTCAATTTCACGCATTTATGTGCCTTTAACTTCACCAGAATCGCTTCCGCAAACCTACTTGCCGAGTGGAACATATGGCTTTGCCGGTTCACGGAACGGACCTTCGGAAAGGGCAAGGATTATTTCGTCGCTGAGATAGGTTAGGGCGAAAAAGTTCACTCCTTTTGCTCCCGCTCCCTTGCAAATCTCTACCTGCCTCAAAACAAGTTCTGGTGAGCGAGACCTAACTCCCTTCTCATCCCGAATGTAAAGGCTCAAGCCGGGGATTATCCGCTCAAGTTTCGGGTCAATGGACTTGTATTCCTCAAGTGCGTCCAAGAGTGCCTTTTCATCTAACACATAAGCCATCGGCAGGACATAGTCAATGAACCCTTCACGAAGCCACCTTGACCAGTCCTGAAAGACTGCATCGGCAGAAGCGAGCCGATAAAATACGGCAGCGCTTATTGCTACATTCGGCTTAATTGCTTTTGCCCGCTCATAGACCATTTTCACAAGTTCGCTAACACCGTCCTTCCGATACTTTGCCCAAGATGAATTTATGCGCTCTAATTCATCTGGTGAAATCGCTTCGCCACCTACAGGCAAAAGGTCGCTTTCTGCAACAGGGACAAGTGTGCGGACGCCGCTGAAGTATGGTGCAGTTGATGAGAAGCCAACAAGTCTCTGAAGAGATGGCTTCTCAACGCTGAAGACGGGTCCGTCAATGACAACGACAGTGCCACCGCCTTCCACAAACTTCACCAATTGCTCCGCCACATCGTCGGGCGTTATGTAGCCAGTGACCAAGAAGACAACTTGATTGGGTTGCAAGTTGGTGAGGCGTTTCTCGTCAATTACTTCTGGTTTGTAGCCGAGGGCACGAAGCCAGTCCGATGTTCGGGCAAGGCTCTCTCTGCCATACTTTGCGATTGTGGGTTCGGGCGTGAAAAGGAAAATCCTTGAACCAACTTTCGCACCTCTCCCCTCCAAGAAGCGTCTCAAGAAGGTGTTCACAGCAGGTGGGCGATTGGTCTCAGCATGCCAATTGAGCAAGAGCACTTGCCCTTTGCCCAATTCGTTTATGGCTATTGCCGGAGGTCCATCAGCGACACGAACCAGAACCTTCGCAGTTGTTGGTTTGTCAAGTGGATTGGCTGACATGGACAAAGTGAGGGGAAACTTTTCGCCGCTGAGCCTTCGGATGTCGTATCCGTAAAGTCGCTTGAATTCGTTGGTGCAATGTTCGCAAAAGCAAAAGAGACGCCCTGGGTAGCGGATGTAGTCAAAATGGAGCCCATCAACATCGTAACGCTTTAAGACTTCAAGCATGACATTTGCTTGAAACTCACGCACCTCTGGCTTCCCAAGGTCATACCACCAAGCATATTCTCCGGGTTGCGGCATCAAACGCCAATCTGGGTGCTTTGAAAAGACATGGCTTAGGTCGGTCCTCCCATATTCACCGTTGACGAACCATGCATGGACTTGGATGCCGTTTTTGTGACACTGCTCAATCAAGTAGCCCAAAGGGTCAAAGCCTTCGGGGACATCTTCAGCCATCGGGCAGATTTCGGAGCGGTAATAAGCCCTCCCTCCCCAATACCAAACGAGCGGGTAAGCCACATTTATCCTCGCAGAAACCATACGCTTGACAAACTGGTCACACAATTCTGGCGTCTTGAATTGACTTGGGTGAAGCCAAATGCCACGATGCTCAATCAATTGGGCGAATGCCACGCTTGATGTCAAGCAAATGAGAGCGACGAAGGTTTTGATTGGCTTCATCTCGCATACCTCCCTTCTTCTTCAACTGTCTCCACCATCGCTTTCAAATTTTCCCATTTTGCGTCTGCTGGGACTTCGTCAGCCGTCACCATAATGTAGCCGCCACCATCCATCCCTTCACGAAGGCATCTCCTCGCTTCCTCCCTTGCATCCTCAACCGTTCCGAATGCGAGCACAAGGCAATTGTAATTGCCCATGATGCACACCCTATCGCCGTAAAGCCTTTTTGCCTCAGCCAAAGATATGTCCCCTTGGTTTGGCTCAAAAGTCTCAATGAAATGGACTCCCGTTTCAACGAGCATCGGCAAAAGCCTTCTTATTCTCCCAAGCGTGTAGAGACCAAGGTATTTCCCTTTCGCCTCACGAACCTTTTCCATCGCCCTAACGACATCCGGTAGTGCCCACTTCTCAAAATTCTTCGGACCCATGTCCGCTCCCATTGCCCAGCAAATGTCAAGCCATGCTACTTCCGCTGGCGATGAAACGAAGGCTTCAACATGCTTCTCCATGACCTGTCTTTCAACTTCCAAGAGTTCGCTGATAAGGTCGGGGTAATCGTAAAGGTCAAGCAGAAATTGCTCCATCCCTCGCCTTTCGGCGAGTGCGGTAAAGGCAGGAGTTAAACCAACGCTCGCTATCCCATCCTCGCCCATTACCTTGACAGCCTCTGCAACTTCGTCAAACACTGGCTCTTTAGCGTTTTCAAGCCAACGAAGTCTAAAGTCAAGGAACGCAAGCCAATCTTCAACGCCCTTGATGGGTATTCAACCGTTTTTGAGACGAGTGGGTCGTCGGGTATCATGCCCCTAACGATTTTCCCTTTCATCGTTCGTTTCGGTGTCCTAATGACCCACTCAATTGTCACCCTACCGTCAGGGCTTTTCTCAACCTCGTGCCATTCTTCGCTATAGCCTTCTGGCAGGGACGAGCGGACGCTAACGCCCAGCGGACCACGAAAATGGATTGACCCAAGCATTTGGTGCACTTCAAAAACTGCTCTCCAATCCGACCTACCGAGAACTTTGTGGGCGAAGCGATGATGGATGAGAGGGGCAACGGGGACGACATCGGGCACTCCAAGCCTAAGTGCGGTCATAAAACGCTCCTTTTTGGTCATGCCTGTCTCCTCCTCCGACTACCCATGCTCTCAGGGCTTTCGCTTGCCCTGTCCATTCCCGTTGAGTTATTCTATGCTCTCGGATGCGATGAGGACATGCGGTTAAACGGTAACCTTTTACTGTTTGGGCTCATTGTGGGCTTAACCGCTTTCGCACTGGCTAAGTTTTCCAAGAACACAAGAGCGTCATCTCCCTTTGTGACTTTGGAAAACGGTTTCGCAAGGATTTCACTGGACGAGGCAGGTAATGTGGTCTCAATCGTTGACAAATCTTCGGGCGCTGAACTTTGCGCTGACAAAAGACCTTTTGTGGTCATCATCAAGGACGGCAAGTCCTTTCCGCCTTCCGCTTGCTCATTCACAAAGACACGCAATGGCGGTAGACTCGTCTTTCGCTTCGCCAATGCCGATGCAAACGTAGCCATTGATGCCAGTGTAAAGCAGCGTTACTTCGCCTTCAAAGTGGCGGAAGTTAACGGAAGCGGAATTGGCGAAATCGTTTTCGCTCAAATTTATGTGAGGCAGGCAAAGAATGTCAGCCACATGGTCGGGATGATTGGCGATGAGCAGTTCAGTTTCTGCATGAGAGCGCTTAACCTTCAGACCAATGTGAGGGTTGGTGGAAAGCCAGCGATATTGGCAGCAATTTGCTACTCAAATTACGGCTTCACAGGTGCTGGGGTCGCACTGGTTGCTTCCCCAACGAACCGACTGCGCGATGTGTTGAAGGAAGTCGTGAAGAATGAAGGCATACTCCACACCCCCATCGGCGGTCCTTTTGCGCTTGATGCCAAAGAGAACAGGCTTTTGTATGTTTTCGCCACTATTTCAGAGCACAATGTTGACGAATGGATTTCGCTCGCAAAGAAGTCAGGGCTCTCAATCATTCACTTCATCGGTTGGGGGAAATCGTTTGGGCACTATGAACCGAGAAACGACTTGTTTCCGAACGGCTTGGTTGGGATGAAAAAGGTTGTGGAGAAAATCCACGCTGCAGGTTTGAAGGCGGGTCTCCATGTCCTCACAGCCTTTATATCGCCCCACGACCCATATGTGACGCCGATCCCTGATAAAAGGCTTGCGAAGCGAAAAACTTTCACCTTCGCCAAACCAATCAGCGAAAAGGACGATGCCATCTTCGTCAACGAGAAGCCAGAGGACATGGATGTGATATGGGCTTATGCGAGCAGAGGGAATGTGCTCCAGATTGACGACGAACTCGTGCAATACTCCGGCTATTCTCAAGAACCGCCATATCGTTTCTTCGGCTGCAGGCGGGGAGCATTTGGGACTAAAGCGTCACCTCACGAAGCAGGGACGAAGGTCTACACCTTTTTCCTACTACGGTGCATTTTTACCCCGACGAGAATTCAACCCTCCTTGACGAGATAGCCGAGAGGATTGCAAACATCGTGAACGAATGCGGGTTTGACATGATTTACCAAGATAGCGCTGAAGCGACGCCGGGAGGATGGCATGGCGTTGCGAAGATGGGGGCTGCAATCGTGAAAAGGTTCAAAAGACCTGTGAGAGTTGAAGCGAGCGGGTTGTGGAGAGCCACGACCAGCGTGATGTTTGAAGTTATCGGCTTGTTATCCAAAGGGCGAAGTCTCGTTGCAAATCGGGCAATCTCAAAAGCAACTTGCCCTGACGGCACTGGGCTTGCCACTTTGCTGTGATTGCTCCCTTCCATGTGTCCCACAAGACGATGCTGTATTTGCCATCCTTAAGCCCCAAGACTTCAAATCGCAAACCTTTGATGGGCTTCAATTCGCCTCTTATCCCTTGCTCCCTTTCCCTTTCGTTCTGGAAGTTGCTCTGTTGGTTGTGCACCCAAATCAATGCTGCTGTTTCGGTCTGAATCCCGACAATGTCAACTTCGGGAAACTTTAGGTCACGGTAGGGCGAGAAGCGAATTTGCGTGACAGTGCACCAGTCTGCGCCTTGGTTGTCAACCTCAATTGTGTGCTTGCCTTTGGGAACGGGCACAACGAACTCTCGGTCGTAAACATAGTCCCACTTCCGCCACTGCTCAACCCAACGCTTTTCTCGGTAACTTCCCTCCCGATAAGTTCGCCCTTGCTCGTCTTTTCGCTCAGCCCCTTCGGGCAACCCCTGCCTCCAGACCTCTTTGCCGTCAATTCGGACAATCAAGACCGAACCCGACGAAACAGTTCCAACTTGGATTGCCATCACTCCGTATTGTGGGAAGTCCACGATGAACTTAGGCGGTCTGTAAAGGTCGGGTTTGCTGGGCGAGAAAAGGAACACACTTGTCTCACCGTCACTTTCAACTTTGCCGTTACGGTGCAGCACAAAAGTGTCGCCTGTCGGTCTCTGCCAACCGAGCGTCGGCGTGAAAACGAAGTCGCCAAATTGTTGCTCATGGGACAGGACATCGGCGACTGGGTCAGTATGCTTCAAAGGTCTCCAATTCTGCAGCCATGCCTTTCCGACCAATCGCACGAATTCGGCGACGGGACGGAAGTGATGCCACAAGTTCAAACGGTCAATGTAGTTGTCCCAATACCAAACGCAAGCCGTTCCCATCCCGCCGCTCATCAACGATGCCCATATGCCATTGTGCCAATGCAAAGCGTTACCTTTCGGGTCGTAAGTCAAGTCGCTGGTTCTCCAATCTATGCCGAATTCGCCGAGCAAAAAAGGCTTGCGGTAGCGTTCAAGGTGGTGGCGATGGATGTTGACTATTGTCGTCACGCAATCCCGTTGGCTGCCATCGCCATACCAGTGGGTTTGCGAAAAATCCATCTCGGGCAATTGCCAGACGGCATCGTCACCGTAAGTTGTCGTCAGCAAGTGACCATAAGGGTCAATGCTTCGGACGAACTGAGCCATCTCCTTTATCCAGTGGGCAGGTGCATGGACTTCGTTCCAAAACTCAAATGCCAAAACATTCGGGCTGTGGGCATATCGGGCAACAATGTAACGAAGCCGTTGCTTGTAAAACCGCCTCGCTTCTGTGTTAGTCCAAAAGTCAGCAGGTTTGTCGCAAGGACCGCCATTTTTGCGGTTGTATGGGTTTTTGTCCCAAGCCTGCTCGCCAAAGTAAAGTTGCCTGTCCGCTAATTCGCCGTGATAGCCGAGACACAGCATCAAATAAACGCCGTTCCGCTCAGCGATGCGAATCAGTTCATCAATGCGCCAAGCGTTGTCAAGGGCATATTTGCCAAGCCCAAGGTATATGCCGTTTCCGTCACTCGGAGTCCACTCAAGCCCCATGTTCCAACGGACGAGCCAAATTCTGGCAAAGTTAGCGCCATTCTTTCGCATCGCTTCAAACCATCTTTTATAAGCGCTCAAGTTGTTTCCCGACCAACAGACATTTAAGCCGACGGGAATGAAGGGCGTTCCGTCTTCAAACTGCAAATGCCAGAATTTGCCCCTACGCACAAATCCTTTCCCTTTCAGATTTGGCGAAACCCTAAGCGTCAACCATTGCGATGCTTCCTTCTCCGTGTCTCCGCTTCTCCGCTTCACCGTTTCACCCATCCCCTGCCCCTTGTCCCCTGTCCCTTGTCCCGTCACGACGATGCGGTAGCGATAGGTTCCGATTTCCGTCGGCGTGAACCGAACGGCGAAGTAAGGTGCGCCAACTTTCCGCAAAATTTCCCTGCCCTCTTTAACCACCCGTTCAAAGTCCTGAGTGAAAAAGCCCGGCACGATGATGCGTTTGCCAGAAGGCGCAATGAATTCACCTTCAACGCTGATTTGCTCTGGGTCAAAAGGATTATCGTAGGTGGCGTCCAAGTCAATTCGCACCTCAAGCAACTCGTATCGGCGCAAACTTTGGGCGTTTGGGACAACCGCCTTCAACCGAAGTGGTGCTCGTTTTTGAAGCGTGAAAGTTCGTTCCTGCTCTGCCCGTTTCCGCACTTCCGAAATCCACTTTTTCGCTTCCTCAGCGTTCATCACCACCAGCCTCAACTTTGAAGTCACTCTTTCGCCAGCCCGCAACTTCCCAAACTTCAAATGCAACTGCAACTCAAAAGCGTTGATCCTAAAGCGTCGGTCATCTTGCAAGTTGATGCCAGCGAGATTGCTTTCTCGCAAGTCAAAAAGCAACGCCCCAGATTGCAATGCCCACAAGAAATGCGAGACTTGACTTCGCCCGAAGAGATGATAGGGCTCGGGGAGAGTTTCGGGGAATTTGCCGCTCCAAACTTCATGGTTGAACTCGTCAAAAGCAACCCAAATCGCTTTGCCGGCAGCGACTTCCGTCGGCAAAAAACAGCGAAGCATCAAGGTCTCAAGCGAAACTTCTGTCCTCGGTCGGAACTCGTAAGTCAGGACGATTTCATTTGCCCTGACGGTCGCCTTCTGGACGAAATCAACTTCTGCGCCATCGCCATGCAAAGTCCCGCTCCAAACTTGTTCGCCGTTAGTTTTGAAAGTGACCTTGACAGTTTCTGGGTTAAGTTGGTCGGCGTAACTGCCTTGCCAACCGGGCTTGACAAGGACAGCACCTAAGTTTTGAAGGAGCAGGGAGTTAGCAAAGGACAAGCGGCTGATTGCTCCTGTGGGGATGAAAGACCATTCAGCCTTTTGTCCCTCCAAACAAACCATCATTGCGATGGAAACGAATAGCACCCACATACCTTCTCACCCCTCAGTCAAAGCAAAGGGCGGCTCGGTTTAAGCCGCCCCAAAATTTTCAACGGGAAGCATCAAAGGGCTCAAACTGCTTTGGTCCTCTTGGAAATCACGATGCAGCCTTTGCCTTTTCTCCCTCCCAATCGGCGATGCCTTTTCGGACTTCTTCCGCGCTCTGATGGAGCGCTTTCAGTTCTTCCTCGGTCAGTTTCAGTTCCACAATGCGTTCCACACCGTTTTTGCCCAAGATGACAGGCACACCGATGAAGACATCGTTCAAGCCATACTCGCCCTTGAGGAGCACACTGCAAGGCATGAGCCTCTTTTTGTCTCGGACAATCGCTTCAACCATTTCGGCGACGGCTGCTCCCGGTGCGTAGTAAGCGCTGCCCGTCTTGAGCAAGTTGACAATTTCTGTGCCAGCCTTGCGTGTTCGGTCGTTGATTCGCTCAATGGTTTCAGGCGGCAAAAGTTCGGTGATGGGAACTCCTGAGACAGTGGTGTAGCGCGGCAAAGGCACCATCTGGTCGCCGTGTGAACCCAAAACCATCGCTTGCACATCCTTCACCGAAACACCGAGTTCCTGAGCGACGAAGTAGCGCATCCTGATTGAGTCCAAAACTCCAGCCTGCCCCATAACCCGTTCCCGTGGGAAACCAGTGACCTTCCAAGCCACATAGGTCATGACATCAAGGGGGTTGGTCACAACGATGACGATGGAATTAGGGGCTAATTCGCGGATGTGGTTTGAAATGGTCTCCACGATGCCTGCATTGGTCATGAGCAAGTCCATTCGGGTCATTCCCGGTTTTCGCGGGACGCCAGCGGTGATGACAACGACATCGCTGTCTTTGATGACACTGTAGTCGTTCGTTTTGCCGATAAGCGCGACATCAAACCCGTCAAGGGGCGAAGATTCCGCCATGTCCAATGCCTTTCCCTCAGCAACGAACTCCACGACATCAACGAGGACGATGTCACCCAACTCCTTTTGAGCCATCTTCAACGCAGCCGATGAACCGACCATCCCTGCTCCTACAACAGAAATTTTCGGCTTACCCAACATCTTGCATCCTCCCCCTTCGTGAGTGCATTTATCATCAGCGGCATTCAGCCGCTTCTCAACCTAATCGCTTGTCAATATCCTTCACCTTCCCATCGCCCCTCAAACAATCTCCAACATCCGCTCAATTGCCCTGCGGGCTCGGTCGGCAATTTCGGGCGGGACAGTGACCTCGTAGACCATGTCGCGCAAACTTCGGTAGACTTTGGGCAGCGTGATGGTCTTCATGTATTCGCAGATGGCATCTTCCTTGACTGGAACGAAACGCTTATGGGGTGCTTCCTTCCGCATACGGTGCAGAATGCCAATTTCTGTGGCGATAAGGTGAGTTGGGGCAGATGAGTTGCGGACATGGCGAACCATTCCGCTGGTGCTGTAAATGAAGGTGCGGTCGGCAGGAAGTTCACCCTCAGCAAGGGCATACATGCACTGACTTATGCAACCGCATTCGGGATGAAGGAGCAAGTCAGCATCAGGGTAGCGGTCAAACAAGCCTTGAATGTCTTCTGGTCGGATACCTGCGTGGACATGACACTCACCAGGCCACAGATACATCTTCCGTCCAGTCATGCGCTGAACATACGCACCCAAAAACATATCGGGCAAGAAGAGAATTTCTCGGTCAGGTGGCAGTGTTTGAACTATCTTGACGGCATTGGCGGAAGTGCAACAATAATCGGCTTCCGCTTTCACTTCCGCTGTGGTGTTGATGTAAGCGACGACGATGGCATCGGGGTGTTTCTCTCTCCAGCGGCGAACTTGCTCGGCAGTCACTGTCGCCGCTAACGAGCAACCTGCCTCAGGGTCGGGAATCAGCACCTTTTTGTCGGGGCAAAGGATGGCAGCAGTTTCAGCCATAAAGTGGACGCCACAAAAAACGATGACATCAGCATCGGTTTGTGCCGCTTGACGAGATAGTTCCAAAGAGTCACCAACGAAGTCGGCGAGGTCTTGAATGACGGGCAACTGGTAGTTGTGAGCCAAGATGACAGCGTTTCGCTCCTTGCGCAACCGATTTATGCCCTCAATGAGTTGCTCTTCGGTCATGTTTCGTATCTCTTCGTCCCGCTCAATTGCCCTCGTCGCCTCAGTGTCCGCAACGGAAGGTCTTTGCTTGACAGGCAGCAGTTCTGTTTCCAGCATATCAGACCAACTCCTTTGCAAGGGCAGCAAACTCACTTTGCCGCTTATAAGCATAACGCAAGCACATCCTCTATTTCCAGACAGCAAGTGGAATCCGTTAAACTTTGACCCAACTTTGTCTCCTCAATCCCCAAAATTGCCATCAAAATCGTCAAAACTGGTGGGCTTTCAAGTCTTTACAAACTCTCTCTCTCTCTCGTTACAATGATAGTGGCTCAAAGGTCACATTGGATGGCAGGCTACGAGGCGAGGGCAGGTGAGTGTAAAAGATGCGACAATGTTTATGGCTTAGCAGCGTTGTTGCAATGATAGTGACAGGGTTAGGGGCTCAACCTCAGGTGAAAGTTGAAGGGATGCTTAAGGGCTACTTCCTTGCACCTGACGGGACTTTAAAGGTTTACAGGGTGCCTTTTGCCTTCCCTGATAGACCTTTGGAAACCGACTTACCTACCTGTCTCTTTCCTGTTTGGGCAAATTACTATATCCAGTTTCGTGTAAGAAGTGAAATTCCTGTAAAGAAACTGGAAGTGCAAGTTGGAAAGCAAAATATGACAGTGACAACTGAAGGAACTAAAAAGAGTGTTACTGTTCCAGAAATTTCTGGGCAGTGGTTGAGAGTTCATTCTAAGTTAGGCTTAAGTTTGAGAATGGTCATTGAACTGATAGAAGGTGCGAAAATAGAAATTCAACCTCAATATGCAACACAACTTGTTGGTGTTCAGATGTTGAAAATAGACTGGAGGGACTTAGAACGAATTGCGAAAATTCGCCAATTCCTTCGTGAACGCGGGGATGAGTTATTACCTGGATTGAGGGCTGACTATGTTCCTTTTCTTTTGGAAGGAGAGGATGGACAATGGGTTTTGATTGGGAAAAATTTTCCCGAAAGTTGGCGCTATAAAGGTAAAACTCCCTATAGTTTGGATATCTTTGTCCCTCCTTTCCGAATCATTGTGCCAATTGAAATTAAACAACGCATTCTTGCAGGTGTTGTCAAAATTCCCAAGATAGGCATTGTTATTATCCTACACTATCAACCTGGATGGGATACCTTGGAAGAGATAGATAAACCTGAACAATCTGACCGACATGGCGAACGAACCTATGCCCTCATTCACGAGGTTATCCATTATTGGTTTGGGCAAAAATTTGGATGGAAAGAGAAACCCAAGTCGTTAATTTTTACAGACTTAGATGGCTACCTCGCTTGGATAATAGAGAGCAATGTTCTGTTACAAGCATTAGAAGCCTCTACTTTCGAAGAAAGGGAGAAAGTCATTAAAGACTTTTTATTCTTCCGATGGTGCCGACATTTAATTAATTGCAGAAATAGCGAAGGAGAACAATTATTAGAATTAGACGAAGGAGCAGTCTATTTTCTGGCAGAAAAGGCTTTAGAGATTGGTCGAGAAACATTACAAATTCCACAGACTTATTTTCCATCACTGTTCTTCTTAGATTTAGAACCTTTCGAACACACTCCCATCAAACTTACACTACCTTTTGATCCTCTGACTAAAGCGAAAGATTTCGGCTATGCTCAAGCCAAATTGTTAGATAAGGTTATACCGGGATGGTCTTGTAACCTTATCAAATTGGGTACATCGCTTGACGAATTACTGACAAAAGCTATTAAGTTTTCTACCACCACTATGACTGAAGAAAATGTGCGAAGGGAAATCCGACAAAAAGCACAGCAAATGGGTTTAACAAAAACATCTTATCCAAGTGCAGAAAATTATTTTGAAGTTATTATCTTGGCACCAATGTCACCTTTAAAGGACATCCCAACCAATTTTGACCTTAAATGGTTGACTTTTGCTGGTTGCGAATTAGTTACGAAAAGTTGCAAGATAAAAAGTGAAAGGGATGTGATGGTTGCCCAAATACAAAGCCATCGCAGTAAAGTCCTTGGATTGCGTTGGTTTCTACCAAAATCCACCGTCTTGAGAGTAAAACATGAAGAGAATGATAAAGTGGTATTAGAAGGATCAGGGATAAGAAGTGAAGTTGCAAAAAGTGAGGTTTGGAAAACGCCTCAAGGAATTGCAGTGGTTCCCAAAGGTTGGGCGAAAGTGTTGAGTAGTATCCTTGCAAAAAAACCTGAGGAGGTGATTCCGATGAAACTTAGTAAGGCGTGGACAATTATTGCTCTTGCAGCATTAACGGCAGTGGGATCCGGTGTCGCTCAAGCACAAGGTGTTCAAGTAACGGGTGTTGTGTCAGGTCAGTTCTTGAACACTTGGACTAACACTATGGAGTATCACACCATTGATCTCGTCTCAGACCTTGAAATTTGCAATTACAGTCTTCTTGAACCTTTGGACGACGAAGAGTATGAGGTTACCATTCAAGTTACTGACCCAGAAGCCAAATTAGTTCGGGTTTCCCTGCTGCTTACCGATGGCACAGAAGTTTCTGTTACCTCGGATCAACCATCAGGGCAATTGACTTTGACCCATCGGGGAAATTGGATAAAAATCTTCCGTCCTATCGGAGAATTCATTGAATGGATCGGTAAGTTAGCCATCAAAATAGTAAAAGAGACAGGTGAGGCTGAATTAACCAAGTTCCTCAAGGATCTACTACAGGGTAAGAAAAAAGGCATATTAGCAGTTCATGTGAGAATTTGCGATTTAGAACAAGACACGGTTTCCGCTTTTACTAATGTTACCATTGAAGTTTGGCGTGATAACAAACGAATCCTGCCTCCACCTGATGCCTCATGGATTATTATGCCTGATGAGAACGGAAATTGGTCATGCCCCCTCCCTAAAGCAACTGGTTACCTTGTAAGAGCATTAAAGTTCTTTGAATTCAACACTTGCCCAGAAGTATGGAGTGGTCCTTTCAAGATTGAGGAGAACCGAACAACTCACGCGCAAGTGCTCTTTTATTATCACAAACCCATCAAGGGGCGAGTGATGGAGCAGACCAGTGATGGGCAAAATATTGCCCTGCCCGGTGCACAAGCCTACCTTTACAAGGGCACAAATCAACTTTCAGGTCCTTGGGAAAGCGACAGTGATGGTTACTTCTTTATCCCGCCACTTCACATTGATGCGGCTTTAAATCAATATGGCAGTGGTAGTTACACTGTCAAAGTTATCCCGCCATCTCGGTCTATGATGAAACCTGACCCATTAGAAGCGACAAAAGATGTTAACTTAACCAAGTGTGAGCGGACGAAACCAAATGACACCTGCCCGCGCGCTTTGACAGAAGATGTGGGCATTTTTTACTTCACCTACAAGCCTGCTTTCCCCGGACCTGGTGGAGGCGGTTAGAGTTAATGCTGATTGTTAAGGCTCATCACAGTAGCGTTACCGTCACGGTTATGCCTGCAGGGAGATAGGTGACTTCTTCTGGGATGACGATAAAGCCGTCGGCGTGGGAGAGGCTGGTGATGGTTGAGGATTCTTTGTAAGCCTTTTCTGCCCATCCGTTGCGAAGCCTGACGGTAAGGAACTGGCGCAAACCTTCAGGTGACTTGACATCGTGGGCGAGTTTAGCCTGAACCGTTTGGGGCTCCCATTCAGGCAGCCTTGACAATTTACGAAGAACAGGAACAAGCAATACATAAGCCATCATGAGGCAGGAAGTCGGAAAGCCTGGCAAATTGACGACCAACTTTCCGTCCACAACTGCTGCCAAAGTTGGGCGACCTGGGCGAGTGGCAAGACCGTGAAAAAGGAGTGTCCCTCGTTCGCCGACCAGACGAGGCAATCTGTCGCGTTGCCCAATTGAACTGCCAGCAGTAAAGACCACCGTGTCAGCGCTCTTAATCGCATCCTCAAGGGCATCTCGCAACAATTTTTCGTCGTCGGGCACAATCTCTTTCAGCCAAGGTTCACATCCGTGTTGGCGCAGCAGCGAAGCAAGCGTGTAGGTGTTCATGTCGTAAACCTGCCCCAACCGCAAAGGTTCACCTGGCTTTGCAATTTCACTGCCGGTCGGGATGATAGCGACTTTAGGTCGCGCATAGACGGAGACATTTTCCAGACCCAATCCCGCCAACACTCCAATTCGTGCTGGGGTGAGCAATGTCCCTTCGCGAAGAACCGTCTCACCAGCCCGTATATCTGCGCCTCGTTCATCAATGTTTGCGTGCTTGGGATAGGCTTTAAGGACGAGCACCGAGTCGCCTTGTCTTTGTGTGTCTTCAACGGGCACGACGCAATTTGAGCCTTTGGGGATAGGTGCGCCAGTTGCTACCTCAAAACAAGTTCCATCAGTCACTTCAGCGTTCGGCGGTTCATCGCCAGCAAGCACTTGTCCGACGACCTTCAGCGTTACAGGATTTTCGGGCGATGCTCGGGTGATGTCTTCTGCCCGAACGGCGTAGCCGTCCATCGCTGCCCTGTCAAAAGGCGGGACATCAAAGGGTGCGATGATGTCCTCAGCCAAAACGCGGTAGCCACAATCTGTCAAGGCAACCTTCTCCTTGCGTTCTATCGGTTTGGCGGCATCCATCAGTTTCTCTAAAGCCTCATCAAACCTCGTCAGCGGCTTACCTCCAAGATAGTAGCGCATAACGCTTTCTCCTTTCCATGTCCCTTGTCCCATGTCCCCTGCCCCAAAATTAAGGTGCAATGCCTCCGCACCACAGTCCAGTGCGTTCGTCCAAACCGAACATCAAGTTAAAGCACTGAACGGCATTTCCCGAAGCGCCTTTGACGAGATTGTCAATGACAGAAAGGGCGATAACCCTTTGGGTTCTCTCATCCACGACGACGGAGACATCGCAGAAGTTGCTTCCGACGACCGCTTTAACTCGCGGCAATTCACCAACTTCAAGCAACCGCACAAAAGGTTCATCAGCATAATCGGACTCGTAGACTTTGCGGGCATCTTCCACACTCAACGGCTCTGTCAATTTTGCGTAGACTGTGGTGAAAATCCCGCGAACCATCGGGACGAGATGCGGTGTGAAAGTCAGGCAAACTGGTTCTCCTGCCAATTCCGAAAATTCTTGTTCCATCTCAGGCGTATGCCTGTGGTTTGCGACGCTGTAAGCCCTAAAGTCTTCGTCCAACTCCGTGAACAGGTAACCGACTTCAAGCCTTGAGCGACCTGCTCCTGAAACACCCGACTTGCTGTCAATCACGATGCTGTCCAAGTGAACTAACCTTCGCCGCAGAAGTGGAGCCAAAGCGAGCAAGGCAGAGACGGGATAGCAGCCTGGGTTGGCAACCAACCGCGCATTGCGAATTTGTTCCCTGCGAATTTCCGGCAAACCGTAAACCGCTTCAACGAGTAGGTCTTTTGCAGAGTGAGATTTGCGATACCACCGTTCGTAAGTTTCGGGGTCGCGAAAGCGGAAGTCGGCGGATAAGTCAATCACCTTGACGCCTTTTTCAAGCAACCTCGGTGCAAGTTCCATCGCAACTCCGTTGGGGACAGCCAAGAAAGCGGCATCAACGCCGTCAAGCAGACCGTCATCGTATGGGACGCATTCAAGTTTCGTGAGACCTCTCAAGTGCGGGTGAGCCTTGTGAAGAGGGAGAGCCTCTTCCGAAGACAAACGGAGCAAAGCGACAACTTCCGCATTAGGATGTTGAAGCAGCAACCTCACTAACTCGCCCCCGGTGTATCCTGTCGCTCCGACAATCGCAACTTTGAGTTTCCTGCTTTCCATCCCTTGCGCCTCCTTGACTGCCGAAGTGTTTGATGATGCGGTTACTTTTTGAACCGCTCTTTCAGCCTCTCCCACCAGTTAGGTTCAGCGCCTTTGGGCTCAACGCCCATGGTCTTTGCCAGTTGCTTCAAGAGTTTCCTTTGCTCCTCTGTCAACTCAGTTGGCACTGTGACTTGGATATGGACAAACAAATCGCCCCGTCGCCCGCTGCGCATGCTGACGAAACCTTTTCGCGGGATTTTCAGGACGGTGCCAGGTTGCGTTCCCGGTGGGATTGTCAACTCTGCTTTACCGTCCAGTGTTTCAATTTCAACCACATCGCCCAAAGCAAGTTGTGGGAATGCCAGTGGCAACTCCATGTGCAGGTTTATGCCTTCTCTCCGAAATACTGGATGCGGCTTGATGCGAACGGTGACATACAAATCACCCGGCGGTCCACCAGCCTTGCCCGAGTTACCTTGTCCAGGAATGCGAAGGGTCATTCCGTCTTCAATCCCTGCTGGCAACTCAACTTTGACCTTCCGCGTTGTCTCAATTCGCCCTATGCCTTGACATGCATCGCAGATTTGGGCAGCAACTTGCCCACTCCCTTGACATGTAGGGCAGGTGGTCATCGTTCTCATGAAGACGCCACCTGCTTGACGGGAGTAAGTTATGCGCCCGCTCCCGTGACAGTCTGGGCAGCGCTTAAAGCCGCCCAAAGCGCCGAACCCGCTGCATTCTGGACATGTGACCAAGACATCAACTTCAACCTCTTTTTCGCCGCCATGAAACGCCTCTTCAAGGGAGATTTCCAAGACCGCTTCAATGTCTTCACCTTGCTCTGTTCGGGTTCGGTAACGGCTGGTCGTCGTCCTGAAGCCGAAGAATTCATCCACCATCCGCATTAAGTCTTCAAAGGGGTCAAACCCGTATCCGCCGGGCACAGGGACTTCGCCGACAGTGCCGTAAAGGTCATACTGGCGTCGTTTTTCCGGGTCGGACAAAACTTCGTAGGCTTCCTGAATCTCCTTGAACCGTTCTTCCGCTTCCTTGCGATTCTCAGGATGCAGGTCGGGATGCCATTGTTTAACCAAGCGCCGATATGCCTGCTTGATTTCCTCTTGCGTCGCGTTGCGCGGCACACCCAATATGGCGTAATAGTCTTTCTGTCCCTGCGGCACGGTTTAACCCCTCCGTCACTTGAGAAAGTTTTGGACAATGATTCCCGCCAACATAAGCAGGATGGATATGGCAAAGGTGCGAAACCAACGCTCCAATCGTTGAACCTCACTGCGCAGCGCTTCAATCTCCTGCCGTAACTCTCTGCGGATTGCCTCGTCTCTTTCTGCCATTTGCTGAAATCCCTGTTGCATCTCTCGCCTCAATGCTTCTAATCGCTCATCCATCTCTCGCCTCAACGCTTCATCTCTTTCTTCAGATCGCTTAAATCCTTGCTCCATTGCCATTCTCAGACCGTTAATTTCCGCTTCAAGGGCGGAACGGAGTCCCTTGATTTCCGCTTCAAGGGTGGAGCGGACACCTTCAATCTTTGCATCCAAGTAGCGGACGAAAGGCGGTTCAATTTCAATGGCTAAAGGCAACCGCTGCCACAAGGCTTCAAGGAACTGGCGAACTTCTTCTTCAGATTTGCCCAACGCTTCCGCCAAGTCAGCAATCAAACTTCGTCGGTGCATTCAGTTTCGCCTCCTTCGGCAGGCTGCGGTGCTGCAAGTTGGGGTGCTGGCTTTACAGCCACATAGACCTTCGCCGGTCGTATGACCTTGTCTCCCATCTTGTAGCCCCGTTCCACTTCACCGACGATAAGACCTTCCTCAACATCTTCCCTTTCAACCCGCTCAAAGGCTTCGTGGTAGTATGGGTCAAACTTTTGCCCTTCTGTCTGGATGGGCTCAATATCAAGCCGCCTCAGTGACTCTTGGAACAACCTGACGATGAGTTCCAAACCGCGCTTGAAAGCGTTCAGGTCGGATGTTTCCGTAAGGGAAGAAAGCGCCCTTTCCATATTGTCAAGGACAGGAAGCACCGCCAAAACGGCGTCTTCCTTGCCCTTGTTGTAAGCCTCAACCCTTTCTTGCATGACCCGTTTTCGGAAGTTTTGAAAATCTGCAGAGACCCTGATCCAGCGCTCTTTGTAATCTTCAGCCTCAGCCCTTGCTTGTGCCAATTGTTCCTCCAGTTCGGCGATGCGGGCTTTGAGTTCCTCAACCGAAGGCTCTCGTTCTGCCACAACGGTTTCCTCCGTTGCTTCAGTTGGCTCAGAAGTTTCTGCTACAGGTTCTTCGTCCTCGTTTGCAAGATTTTCAGCCTGCTTGAGTTCTTCATCCATCTGCCATCACCTCGCTCTGGGAAAGTCAAAGGTTTTTCTGCTCAGGATTGGAGCGAAGCGGTCGGCAGGTATTAGTTGCCATTGCGATGCGCATCATTAAGTTTGGCACATCGGTTGGGGGATTTGGATTGGTGCAAGTTTCATTTCGCGCTAAATTTGCTCCAAAACCGCTTGAGCGAAAAGCGGTATCAGCAACTCGTGGTGACCGACGATATAGTAGCCTTTCCCGCCCAAAGCATCGGCTTTTTCTGGCGGGTTGCGCCAAGCACGGTAGTGACGGATGAAGTCAAAGGTGACGCCAGTGAATTTTTCTGGTTCGCCCCATAGGTTGCGCGAAACGGTCAATGCCTTTTCAAGAACTGTCGGAAGCAAGACAGCAGAACCCCAAAGCATCACCACTCCACCCGTTAAGTCTTTGACTAATCGGCAGAGTAGCCTGAAATCGTGATGGGTTGCCACGCCCCAAGCGGCAGGGTCAAAACTCCCGTGCATGTGGTTGACATCGGTTCCGAAAGCGACATGGACGGTCACGGGCACATCCATCTTGACGCATTGGGCGAGGACGCTGAATTCAACGAATCTGCCACCACTGTCCAAGAGAGCCTGACCTATCCCTTGCCCCAAGCCAATTCCTTGTTCGGCAGCCCTTTTCGCCGCTGCGTTGATGAAATCGCAGGGTTCTTTTGCCATCCCGAAAGTCCCTGCTTTCATGCCTTCAGTGACATCCTCGCTCGTCCTGCCGAAAAGCGCCAACTCAACATCGTGGTATGCTGTCGCACCATTTACTGCAACCGAAGTGATGATGCCTTTCTCTGCCAACTGGATGACGATTGGTCCCAGCCCAACTTTGATGACATGAGCGCCGAACAGCACGATGACGGGTCGCCCGTTTTTGCGAGCCTTGACAACCGTATCCACAACTTCCCTCAAATCCTTTGCGGCAAGGATGGTGGGGAGAGATTGCCAGAACTCAGCAAAACTTGACCCTTTGCGCAATGGCTTTGCCAGCAAATCAACTTCAACCTTGCTTTCCCTTTCAGCAATGGAAATCGCCTTCACTTTCGTCAAGTCTACAGGTTGAAGTTCGTTGCTCATTTTCTCACCCCCAGTTCGTCCAGCCAACGAAGTGGCGGGATTCGTTTAATGTCCTCGGTCAGCGAACGGCATTCGGCGTAAATTTGGAGCGCCACGAAAACCGCCAGCAAAATCCACAACTCAACCGTTACGATACCGGACGAAGGCAACATCCAATGGTTCAAGACCCAGACACCAAAGCATGCCCCCAATGGGTTTGAGCCAGCATCGCCCATCATCGCTTGACGGCGAAAATCTGCGGGAGCGTAAGCAACAGTTCCCGCCAACAAGGGCAGCAAAGACCACCAACCTTTTCCATCCGAAACGAGCAAACCGACGAAGGTCAGTGCCCAAAACCCCTTCAACGCTCGTGAGGGGCGAACATCAAGCAGGTTCAAAGTGTTAGCGCTGAGAGCGATGAGAACGGCTCCGAAAATGAGCAGCAAAAGCCAGTGTGCAGAAAGGCGCGGGAGAGATGGCGAGACATTGACCGAAAACAGCCACGCTGAGAGGAAGATTGCTCCAACCCCTCCCCCGACCAGTTTGATGAACCCTGTTGTGACTTTCCTTTGGCGGAAGAAAGCCATCAAGTGCCCGCGCCAGCCTTTTGCACTTGCCTCCCCGGCAAGGTCATCAAGCAACCCCAAAGAACCGAACCACAAAGAAGCAAACATCAACTGACCGCCTTCGTGCCAATCTACGAGTCCACGCCAACAAAGCAGCAACCAACCTAAAACGGCACTGCCGATGAAAGATAACCCAGCGCTGCCGACAACTTCCTCGCCTAAAAAGTTTTTCCGTTGCAGCAGGGGTTGAACAGTGACATTCCGCAGGGTTAGCCGTGTCCACAAAATCACGAACAAAACGGTGAAAAGGAGAAAGAGCGTTTCTGCAAACTTGTCTACCAACCTTTATCGCCCCCGCCGATTTATTCGCCGAAATTCCTTTAGCAACTTCCTGTCATCATCGGTGTAAGGAAGCCTTGAGAGCCTCCGCCTCACCAATTGCAGCATAATTTCTGCTCGGCGGCGCTTGATGATCAAGAAGGGCAGAACCCTACTCAGCAGCGCTTCTATTTCCGCAAAGGCAGAAATTGAGATGGCAAACGATTGCTTCCACCTGCGGCTACGCTTCTCTTTGATGGCGTAAAAGGGGATGCCCAGCAATTGGGAAAGATACTTCATCAAGCCGACATCGGTGTTGCTGATGCTGATGTGAGGCTCAATACTTTCCCAACCTCGCAGTTCGTTGCGTCTTCGGTGGGCTAAGGTCAGCGTCCCTTCGCCGTCTATGATGCCAGCAAGATACGCAGCCTCCAAATCTGTCATCCCTTTAATCTTCTCTAAGCGCTCTAAATTGATGCGCCAATTGCCCGTGACTGCGGGTCGGAACCTTGTAACCTTTCTGTTCTCGTTTAGTCTGTCTAACAATTTTGCATACTCTTCGGGAGTGAGCACACATTTTGCCCTTACCCGAAATCTGGAAGGCGAAGCAGAATAGCCATATTCGCAAGCGATGTTACAAAGGGCATCCCCTTGAATGACCCTCATTGCCATTTCGCGAACTTGAGACAAGGTGGTTTTTGGTGCCGGCATCATTTATCACCTACTCCACCCTTGGCAATATAATGCTGCGTTGGTCTTGATATTTGCCTTGTCGGTCCTCATAGGAAACTTCACAAACCTCACTGGCTTCTAAGAAGATAACTTGGGCTATACCTTCGTTTGCGTAAATTTTGGCGGGAAGGGGTGTCGTGTTGGAAATTTCAATCGTAACATGCCCTCGCCAGCAAGGTTCTAAAGGGGTCACATTGACAACAATACCGCAGCGAGCATACGACGATTTCCCGACGACGATGCAAATGACATCGCGTGGGATGCGGAAATATTCAACGCTGCGACCGAGAACGAAACTGTTGGGTGGGATGATGCAGTAATCGCCTTTGTGGCGGACGAAGGCTCGTTCGTCAAAG
>Ga0197142_1001231_pt1 | contig 23591 bp, 16 predicted proteins | sample GBS60_MetaG_FD_148614 | JGI IMG/M metagenome (GOLD analysis project Ga0197142, IMG submission 148614) | Sediment microbial communities from Great Boiling Springs, Gerlach, Nevada, United States - GBS 60_MetaG | ecosystem: Environmental > Aquatic > Thermal springs > Hot (42-90C) > Sediment... | reverse complement strand
GGCCGCACTCAAGCCGCCGAGTCCCGCACCGATTATTGTGACTTCCTCCACGAACTCGCTCCCTGCGGCCTCCGCCGGCAACTAGAGAAGGCCCGCATAAGCCAGCGGCAGGCGCCAGTACTTGTCAGGCGGCAGGACGCGGAATTTCTCGATCGGGCTGACCGAAAGGCGGCGGGTGATGGGCGCCGGTTCGGTGAGTATCCGGCGGTTGAGGGCCTCATAGACCTCGATGCAAGCCGCAATGGCCGGCCGGCAATCCGAGGAGAAGACCTCCAAGTGCCGCCGCGCGAACGCATAGCCCGCCTCGGCGTGACGCGCGACCTGACGGACGGCTCGGATGAGCGCGGGGGCCGCCTGCGGCAGGAACCAGTCCTCGGCGGTCAGGCCTGCCGCCGCCAGAATGTCGAGCGGGAGATAGAGCCGCCCGCGAAGACGATCTTCGTGTACGTCGCGGACAAAGTTCGTCAACTGGAGAGCGACGCCCAGCTCGCGAGCGCAGCGAAGCGCTTCCTCTAGCGAGCGACCCGGCGCGGGGCGATAGACATGCGTCAAAAAGTAACCGACCACGATCGCGCTGCCGTAAACGTAGTCGTCGATGAGCGCCTGGAGCGTCGGAAACGGGTATGGGCGCACGTCGCGACGCATGGCGCCGAGAAAGGCCAGATAATGCTCCACGGGTATCCCATGCTGGCGCACCACCTCCGTGAATCCGGCAAGGATCCAGGGCGTGCCGCTTGCCAAGCGGGCTTTGAGCTGCCGCTCCCGCATTCCAACCAGATAAGATTGCTCCCAGGCGTCGAGCAGTGCAATCTTTTCCTCGGCCGGCAAGCGGAAGGTATCGACGATCTCGTCGGGGTAGCGAACCGCGGCGTAGATCACCTCGACCGCGGCGCGCTGGCGCGGTGGCAGGAATCGCGTAACGAGGAAAAAACTGCTGCTGTACGTCCGGAGGACGCTCCGCGAAGAACGGACGATGCGCCGCCAGATCGCAGCATCCGACGTCAGCGAACTGACCGCCCGGCCGACGCGCTCTTCCATCTGACGCCACCGCGCAGGACTCCAACTCACAATCCTAGGCTAGTAAATTCCGCGCAAACCGAAGTCCCGCGCGCAACGCCGTCTCAGGCCCAGAGCTCGTGAATCGGGCCGTAGATGTCGTCTTTCGATCGCGGGACGTACTCGAAACCGCGGCCGAAGGGATCGTCGTAGCGCACGTTCGTCCAGTTGATGCCGAGCGCGGAGTAGATCGTCGCCTCGACGTCCTCGATGCGGGCGTCGCGGTCCCGGCTCCAGCCCGGCTCGACGGTGATGGAGCCGGTCGGATCGGTGGCGCCGAGGATCTTGCCGCCCTTGACGCCGCCTCCGGCAAAGACGACGAAGTGCTGGAGGAAGTGGTCCCGACCCGCCTGCGGCGACAGGGGTCCGACCGTGCGGCCAAACTCGCCGGTCATCACCAGAAGCGTTTCCTCGAAGAGGCCGGCAGCCACCAGGTCATCCAGCAGGGCACTGAGGGCGTCATCGAGCGCCTTCGCCATTCGAGGCAGCCGGCCGGCAAGATTCGGATTGTAGATGTCCTGGTGGTGGTCCCAACCCTCGAAGACAATCTGGATGTAGCGGGTGCCTTGATTCGCCCTCAGAACCTTGAAGGCCACCACACACGCGTTGCCGAACGCCGAGTTGCCGTAACGGGCGCTCTCCTCCGCCGAGTAGGAGAACGCCTGCTCGACCGCCGGGTTGTACATCAGCTTCCGGGACGTTTCATAATACGCCTCGAACTCCTCAGCCGGCCGGCCGAGCGGTGAGTTGACGCGCAAGGCGCCGTCAAGCTCGCCGAGCAGGCGATAGCGGAAATCAAACCGAGAAGGGCCGTCGGCCAGCGGGTGCGAAGCGTAGCTCAAACCGCCGGCAGCCGGCTCGATACGAAAGGGGGCATATTGAGAGGACAAGTAGCCGGGGCCCACCGCATTCTGCGCGTTCAGCGCCAGAAAGCCGGGGAAAACCTGGCCAGGCTGCCGTTCCGGTTCCTTCTCCGCAGCCACGATCGAGCCGATGTTCGGAGCGATCTCACCGAGCGCCGCCGACGGGTTCCTGCCGATCTGCACCCATGTCTGCATGCCGCTGTGTTGCAAGGCCCAAGCCCGCATCGAGCGCAAGATCGCCATCCTGTTCAGCCGCTCTCCAAGCTTGGGCATCAGACCGGCCGGCCAGACGACGTCGCCGACACGGACCGGTTCGAACTCGCGCGGCGTCACCCCTTCGACCAGTTTGAAGTCAAACGTGTCGACCTGGCTGATAGCTCCGGCCAGCAGGATGAAAATCACCTGGCGGGCCGTGTTCTTGGTCTCCACCTGCGCCCAAGGAACGACCTGGCCCGCCCCGACCGGAGGAATCAGAAACGACGCGGTCACGCCAGTCCCGGCCAGGCCGAGGAAAGCCCGCCGGCTCATGGCCGGCCGGGCATAAAACGGCCGGTGCGGGTGCGGGCGCCGCTTCAGATGACGCTCGAAACGATCTCTCTGGGTCATGGCTGCCTCAATGGTTGAAGATGAAATCCACCTTGTTGTACAACGCCCATTGAAGATCCTCCACCCGTGCCCGGCGATCGCCGGTTCTGAGAGCGGCCTCCGCCACCTTCCGTTCTTCGGCAGTGGGGTATCGCGACACGATGGTGAGAAACAGCGCGTCTACCAGTTGGGGGTCCGGATAGGGCAACACCCGCGCCGCCAGCGATCCGTTCTGCGCCGAGCCGCTGACGCGGCATCGGCTGACCACGAACGGGTGGTTCATCAACATCAGGGCCTGCAAAACCGAGCCGTCGCCGCGCCGCTCCTGGTCGTCCCGGTTTCCTCGGAAGAAACTGTCCAGAAAAGCCGTCGTCGCGCCCCGCGCCGCCGGAAAGCCCGCCGGTTCGGGAAACTGCATCGCCCAGTTCCGAGCGTCGAGGTCGGAAAAGCGGTATTCGGGGACCAGTCCGCTGGTCTGAGCGATCGCGTCGTGAATCTCCTCGGCCCACAGGCGCCGAACCAGCTTGCGGGCATACAGGCGAGCCCACTCCGGATTCCACTCGCCTTCATAGCGCGAGGAGAGCTGGTAGGCCTCCGAGTTGACGATCTTGCGCATCAGATCCTTGAGGTTAAACCCGCCAGTCGCGAACTCGGCGGCCAGCTCGTTGAGCAGGCGCGGATGCGAGGGTTGCAGGTGCCAGGGCTCGGGCGGCGGCCTATCCGGGTCGAGCCGCGCCGGGTCGAACTGATCCGGCGGTTCGACCAGGCCGATGGTGAAAAACTCGCGCCAAATGTAGTTGACTACGGCGCGTGCGAACTGGATGTCCGCGGTCAGCTCGCGCGCCAGGGCGACGCGATAATTCTCGCCCGGCCGCGGCCCTCGCCCGCTAAAAGGGTACTTGGGCGCGACATTCGCCACGGAACCGAAGGGTTGCCGGGGCGGCCGATTGCCGGTCTCCGTATTCAGCGGGTAGTCGGTCCGGAAACGGACGTTGTCCTCGACGGCGTAATAGACGCGGTTGGGCACACCCGCGTTCACGGCGCGCAGGTTGGTTCGCGAGAAAAACGACGCCAGCTCCCAGGCCTGCCAGCGCGTGGCCGACTCTCCCCACAGGCTCAATCCGTTCAGGCGCCGCCGCCCGTCGTGACACAGCAGGCAGTCCATGTGGGCCAGCCCGAGAAATGTCGCGGCGAGGTTGGCGGCCTGCTGATCGAAAATGTCTTGACCCGTTCGCGGGCTTCCCATGACGATGCCGCCCACGAGCCAGTTCACCTCGCCCTGCTCGAAACTGTTGGTTCCCGTGGTGGCTATCAATTCGGTGACCATTCGGTCGTAGGGCTTCGCGGCCGCCAGCGAGGCGCGGATCCAGCGGTAGAAGGCGTTGCGACCCTCCGGGTAACGGCTGACCTGGGCGTTGCGGGCGTTGTTTTTGAGCAGGTCCCCGAAGAACATCGTCCACTTGTCCACCCAGGCCTCCGAAGCGAGAAGTTCTTCCACCAACCGACGGCGCTTGTCGGGCGAGTTGTCGTGGACAAAGGCCAACAGTCGCTCCGGCGTCGGCACGCGCCCCGTAAGATCGAGAGTCACCCGGCGGATGAACTCGAAATCGTCGGTCTTCGCAGCCGGCCTTACCCCCGCCTCGGCCATGGCCTGAAACAAGTGCCGGTCGATGGTGTTCATCTCCTCCCAACGCGGCATCGCTGCGGCGGCTCGGGGCCCGGGGGAGGATTTGGGACGCAGCCGGCTAACCTGTTCGGTGGCGGCGCTCCATTGTGGGGCTGGGCGCGCGATGGCGCGCAAGCCGGTTTGAAGGAACCGCTCGCGGTTCGGCCCGAAATACGTGCACTCGGCGTGATCGGCCGCAACCGCGTGCCAGGGGCCGCCCAGAGGCAGACACAGGGCAACGAGGACAAGGCGCGCCGTAATCCCAAGCGAACCGGCCCAGACCTTCATACGGAATCCACCCTAGGGAGTTTCACATTATATCCCGGAAACTACAGCGAATCGCCTATCCCCACGTCGAGAGGTGAGATGGGACGGCAGTCATCCAAAGCTGTTAAAGCAAGGGCCTTGAATGCGAAGGGGGCCTGTCGAGGGATCCTGTTCGGGCGGTCTGGTCAGCGCTAAGGGCAAGGGCCCTCGCGGAAGCTGGGCCCGGACTTAAAGCGGGATCTCAGGCGGCCGAGCGGCGGCGCTGCGCGCCGCCTGCGTTCGGTAGGCCCCGTTTCGGGCCGTCGAATCGGGCGCTCCTCACTTCGTTTCGTTCACAGCGCCAGCAGTCCCACGGCGTCCTGCCGGGTCAGTCCGTGCTCCGTTTTCTCCCAATAATGGGGGCGTCGGACGAGTTGCCACAGACCTTTGTAGGCGGCTACGGACATTAAAAAGTAGTATACAGGCAGCAATAACGCCCACCAGGCCAATGCCCGCATGCCGCGTTTCCAGGCGGCCAACATGTGGAAGAGGCAGAGGCCGCCCCCTGCAACAAACAAGTTACTCCAGGAGATAACCCACAACCAGTCCGGAAAGAGCGCCGCAATCCACGGCGCCTCCGTCAGATGCCAGGCGCAGAAAAGCGCCGCCAGCGGCAGAAAGCTCAGCGGGGCGATGAAGGCCCCCCCGATGAAGAACTGAAATCCAAGGAAAGGCCTCAGCCCGATGCGCCGCGCCAGTCGGACGGGATGACGCATATGCACCAGGTAGGTCTGCATGTAGCCCTTGATCCAGCGAGAGCGCTGGCGGATCCAGTTGCCGACGCGCGAGTTTGCCTCCTCGTACGTGGTCGAATCGAGCGTCGCCACTCGCCAACCCTGTTGGGTGAAACGCAGACCGAGATCGGCGTCCTCGGTCACGTTGAACGGGTCCCAGCCGCCGATCTGCTGCAACACCTTCGTGTGGAAATGATTGGACGTTCCCCCGAGCGGGATCGGAATTCTTAGTGACTCCAGCCCCGGCAGATACCAATCGAACCACAGCGAGTACTCCAGCGTGAAAAGGCGCGTCAGCCAGTTTTCGTCCCAGTTGAAGTAGTTCAGCCGGGCCTGAACGCAAACGAGCGACGGAGGCGCCTGCGTGAAGACCTGTACGGCGCGCTTGAGCTGGCCGGGCTCGGGAATATCCTCGGCGTCATAGATGGTCAACAGCTCGCCGCGTGCGAAGTTGAGCGCGTAGTTGAGCGCCTTGGGCTTGGTGCGCGGCTGGCCCGGCGGCACGCGGATCAATTCCACATTGGCTTCCAGACCAGCGCGCTTGCAGGCCTCGATCGTCTCCAAATCGTCGTCTTCAAGCACGAGCTTGATGTCCAGCTTCGAACGGGGATAGTCGAGGCGGCGCAAGGCGCGCGCCAGCACGGGGACCACGGCGGCGTCTTTGTACAACGGCACCAGGATGGTGTAGATCGGCAGTTCGGCCTCGGCGAGCACCAGATCCGGCGGAGTTCGGCTGGTTTCGAGCCGTTTTCCCCTCCAGGCGCGCCAAACCAGCGCCGACCGCAACAGAAAGGACAACGCGAGGAAGAGCGCCAAGAATGCGTTTGTGGCCAGCAGCGTCCCGATCGGCCACCGCCAGACCAGCAGGCCCCAGATCGCCACGGCAAGACAGAGCGCAATCCATTGCGGCCAGGTCAGGATCTTCCGCGCCGACAGCTGCGGGGCCTGGCGCCACAAGGCGTAGGTGGCGCGCCGGCGGATCGCCTCCCCGGCCAGGCGCTCGATCGTCCAGAGAATATCGAAGCGGGAAGTGATGACGAACTCTGTGGCTTTGCCGTATCGCTCCCGCAGGGTCTCAAAGAGCGCCTCCGACGGCTCGGCGACGGCGATCGTCAGGGACTCGCCGCTCGAGTTCCACGGGAGGTATTGAAGCCGAGCATATTCCTCCACTCGGGCCACCTCAAAGCGAGCCGGGTCGGGCGGGGACTCGAGCAAATTGACGAAGGGCAGGCCGAACTTCTCGGCAAGAACGCCGTAAAAGTCAAGGGGACGAACCCAGCCCCGGGCCAGGAGGATCTGCCCGAGGGGATCCCCGCACCGCTGTTGTTCGACGAGAGCCTCGCGGAGCTGCTCTGCCGTCACCAGGCCGCGCTCCAGCAGGAGCTCACCGATGGGTTTCGTGGCCAGCTCACGGCCTGTGGCGGCCGCTGATCTGCGCCTTCCAAGAGCCCCCTCGGTCTCGGGCGAGTCGAGGTCTAGAAGCTCTGCCATAGGCCCACCACAAGCGCATTTCCCGCGCCGGTGTTGCGGCCGGCAAGATCGTGCGCCCAGCCGATCTGGAATCGCAGGGACGCCGATAGTCGCAACACGGCCGAGACCTGAATCTTGTGCAGGTCGAATCTCGGCTCAACCAGCGGGTTCGTGGTGCGCTCGGCCGGAACCAGCTCGCCCAAACCGCGGATGGCGAAGTACTGCGTGAAAGCGGCGACCCGGGAAGTGAGATGCACTCCGCCGGAGGCTTCTCCCCGGAGCTGATCCGCCGGTCTGCCCCAACGCCTCCGGTAACCACTCTCCGCCGCTACCCAACCCCAGCGGGAACCTATCGGAAAACTGCGTCCCAGAAGCAGGCTGCCTTCCCAGTCCAGTTGCCCGTTGCCGGGCCGGGGTCTGGTTTGGGCCCCGTAGCTTGGCGCCTTCGCCAGCGTCTGCACGGCCAACTGCCAGCCGCGCTCGGGCGCCCGGAGGCGGTAGCGCACGCCGGCCTGCACATCTGCCGGCGAGAAGCTCTCCTGGCTGATCCACCGGTCCCGGTATTGCCACCAGCCGAGCGGCAGGGCGGCAACAAAGGTCCAGCGATCGGTCAGGCCGGCCTCCAGCCACCCTTGCAACACGACGCTCTGAAAGCGAGCCTCCGGGCCCAGCGGTTCGCGACGGCCCTCGCTGTCGAATCGTTCTTCGGCGCGATAGGCATACGTCTGCCAGAGAAGCAAGAACTCTCCCTTCCTGGGAGACCAGGCGGAGGCCGCCGCAGGCGCGGCGCCAAACAGAGCCAAGCCGGTGGCGCAGAGGGCCGAAACGGTGAGACGAACCGCCGCCTGCCGTCCCAAGCTCAGCCGTTCGTCGATACCGTCCTTTGCCGCCTCGTACATCGGGTCTCTTCGGCCCTGCTTGTTCTTTCGTCGGAACTTGGAAAGAACTTCAGTGCCGGAGACGGCATTCACCGCCGAGCGCAGAGACCTGCGCGCGCAGCCGACTTCGGCCTCCCCCGCCGCAGCGACAGCGCCCGGGGTGATTCCCGAGGGACGCGCGTGGTAGAAGGAAAGGGATGCGTCCCGTGGCGGTCGTGGGCATCGGCAAAACGCCCTTCGGCGCCTTCCCGGATCGCGACCTCGGTTCGCTGGCGGCGGAGGCGATCTCCCGCTGCCTGGCAGACGCACACGCCGTCCCCTCCCGGGTTGAGGCCTTCTACCTCGGCAACTTCGCCGGGCCGTGCTTTGTCGGGCAAAACCACCTTGCCCCGTATGTCGCCGCCGCCTGTGGCCTCACCGGCATCCCGGCGACGCGTCTGGAGGCGGCGTGCGCCTCGGGCGGGGCCGCCTTCTGTCACGGCGTGATGGCGGTGTCGGCCGGCCTCTACGACATCGTCCTGGTGGCAGGTGTCGAAAAGATGACTTCCCAGCCCACACCACGCGTGGCGCAGATTCTGGCTTCGGCGGGCGACCTGGCGGGCGAGATGCGCGCCGGCGCCACCTTCCCCGCCCTGTTCGCCATGATCGCCCGGCGGCACATGCACCAGTACGGAACCACGCGCGAACACCTGGCTCAGGTGGCGGTGAAAAACCACGCCAACGGCGCCAGGAACCCTTTCGCGCACATGCGCAAAGAGGTGACGCTCGAGACGGTCCTGGCGGCCCGGCCGGTGGCCGAGCCGCTCACCGTCTACGACTGCTCGCTCATCAGCGACGGCGCCGCCGCCCTGCTGCTTGCGCCGCTTGAACGCGCCCTGGAGTTCACCTCCCGACCGGTCCGGGTGCTAGGCGTGGCTCAAAGCTCGGACCGGCTGGCGCTTCAGGATAAGGCTGACATCACCACGTTCGAAGCGGTCAAAAGAGCGGCCGAGAAAGCCTACCGAATGGCCGGGGTCGGCCCGGCGGACATCGAATTCGCCGAGGTGCACGACTGCTTCACGATCGCCGAGATTATGGCGATCGAGGATCTGGGCTTCGTCGCCAAAGGTGAGGGCGGCCCGTTCACCGGCGACGGCGGGACGGCGCCTGACGGGCGGATCCCGGTGAATGCGAGCGGCGGCCTGAAATCAAAAGGCCATCCGGTCGGCGCCACCGGCGTTGCGCAGATCTGCGACGTCGTCGAGCAGCTTCGCGGCGAGGCCGGCGCACGGCAGCTCAAGCGCCACGCGCTCGGGCTCGCCCAGAACCTGGGAGGAAGCGGCGCCACGGCCGTGGTGAGCATTCTGAGCCGCTGAGGGACGCCATGGAGCCGAGGAAGCCGCACTTTGGTCCGGGCATCGTCTACACCGAGACGGTGGTGCATGCCGCTCCGGAGCCGTTCGTTGACGAGGCGCCGTATCAGTTGGCGATCGTCGAGCTGGAGGGCGGTGGGCGGCGCACCGTTCGCATCCTGGCCCGGAGCGAGGAGCAACGAGTGCGCATCGGCGACCGCGTCGAGTTCGTCGAGCTACGAGAGGGAGTTCCCTATTACAGGAAGACACCATGAAGGTTCAAAGCACCAGAAGACTCGCCGAGCGGATGCAGAGGATCGGCACGGAGACCGCATTCGACGTGCTGGTAAGGGCCCGAGCTCTGGAGGCGCAAGGCCGTCACGTCATCCACCTGGAGCTGGGCGAGCCCGACTTCGACACGCCCCGTCACATCATCGAAGCCGCCAAGCGCGCCCTGGACGAACACTGGACGCATTACGGGCCCACGCAGGGATATCCCGACTTGCGCGAAGCCATCGCCGCCTATGTCTCCAAAACGCGCGGCATTCGTGTGGGAGGCGAGCACGTGGCGGTGGTGCCCGGCGGCAAGCCGATCATCTTCTTTCCTATGCTCGCCCTGATCGAGCCGGGTGACGAGGTGATCTACCCGAATCCGGGCTTTCCGATCTACGAGTCGATGATTTCGTTTCTCGGCGGCGTTCCCAAACCGGTGCCGCTGATTGAGGAACGCGGCTTCGCCTTCGATTTGGAGGCCTTCCGGCGCTGCCTGAGCGACCGCACCCGGCTGATTATCCTCAACTCGCCCCAGAATCCCACCGGCGGCGTCCTGCCGGCCGAAGACCTCGAGGCGATCGCCGAGCTGGTGCGGGACCGCGACGTGATCATTCTTTCCGACGAGATCTACTCGCGCATCTACTACGAGGCGCCGCCGTGCTCGATCGCGAGCCTCCCCGGTATGCTCGAGAAGACGATCATCCTCGACGGTTTCTCAAAGACGTACGCGATGACGGGCTGGCGGATCGGCTACGGGGTGATGCCGGAATGGCTGGTGGAGGCGGTCAACAAGCTGATGGTGAACTCGAACTCCTGCACGGCGAGTTTCACCCAGCGGGCCGCCCTTGCGGCTCTGACGGGGCCGCAGGATGAGGTCGAGCGGATGGTGGCGGAGTTCCGCCGGCGACGCGACGCCTTCTGTGACGGTCTGAACAGCCTGCCCGGGTTCCGATGCACCCGGCCGAGCGGCGCCTTCTATGCCTTTCCGAACATCGAGGGGACGGGCTACGGCTCGCGTGAGCTGGCCGACCGACTGCTTGAGGAGGCGGGCGTGGCGGCGCTGAGCGGCACGGCATTCGGCGCCTACGGCGAGGGCTTTCTGCGGCTGAGCTACGCCAACTCGTACGAGAATCTGATGGAGGCGGTCGAGCGGATTCGGCGCTGGCTGGAAGCCCATCCGCGGCGGCCTTGAGGCTGTGGGGCAGCGAGGGACAAAGTTGACGGGGGAGCCGGCTTGGTGTTACGATTTTTATTTTCGTAATACCGAGCCATGCCTCGACCCACCCGACTCTTCCTCTCGCGCCTGACTCTTCTCGCTCTGCTGCCGCTTGGGCCCCCGCCGACGGCCGCGCAAACGACCCTGGCCTCCCTGGCCGGCTGGGTCGAGGACGAACAGGAGCGCCTGGTCGCCGGCGTGCGCCTCACCCTCCGCGACCCTGCCCGGGGCGCAACCCGGCAGACTGAGAGCGATCCGAGCGGCGCCTTCCGATTCTCCCAGCTTCCCCCGGGCCGCTACGAGCTGACGGCCCAGCGGGCCGGTTTCTCCCTGTTGCGGTTGGACGAGCTGGTTCTCCATGCCGGCGACCAGCGCAGCGTGCGACTGCGGCTGCGCGTGGCGCCGCGCGAGGAGGCGGTGGTCGTCACCGCCGATGCGCCTCTGTTAGGGGAAGGCCCCTCGCTTGCCACCACCGTCGACCGCGGCTTTGTGGCCAACCAGCCGCTCAACGGCCGCAGCTTTCAATCGCTCATCACGCTGGCCCCGGGCGTCGTGTTGATGCCGGCCAGCCTGCCCAACCAGGGTCAGTTCTCCGTCAACGGCCAGCGCACGGGGACAAACTATTTCACCGTGGACGGCGTCGCCGCCAACTTCGGGCTGCCTTTCGCCACGACGCCCTACGAGGGCGCAGGCGGCGGCGTGCCGTCGCTTTCCGCACAGGGCTCGACGGCGGCGCTGGCCTCCGTCGACGCCGTCGAAGAGTTCACCATCCAGACGTCGAGCTATGCGCCGGAATACGGTCGCCAGCCGGGCGCCCAGGTGGCGATCGTCACGCGCTCGGGCACCAACCGGCTGCACGGAACCGTTTTCAACTATCTGCGCAACGACAAGCTGGACGCCAACAGTTGGTTCGGCAACTACCACCGGCTGCCGCGTCCGGCCCTGCGGCAGAACGATTTCGGTTTCGTTCTCGGCGGCCCGGTGCGCCTGCCCTCTCTGTATGACGGACGAAACCGAACGTTTTTCTTCACCTCTTACGAGGGGCTGCGACTGGTGCAACCGGTGATCTCAGCGCCGTCGCGCGTGCCGTCGCTCGAGGCCAGGCGGCAGGCCACGGGGCTGCTGAAGGCGATTCTCGAGGCCTATCCGCTGCCGGTGGCGCCTCCGCTTGCGGAGGCGCCGCTCGAGACGCCCTACGTGGCTGCCTTCTCGAATCCCTCGACGCTCAACGCCATATCGGTTCGTTTTGATCATCTCGTCGCGCAACGGCTGACCGCTTTCCTTCGCGTGAACCATGCCCCCTCGGAGAATCGCGAGCGAGGCCGCTATGCCACGCCGAGTTTCATTGCCCGGCTGCCGGGGCTGACCCAGACCGTTACCGGCGGGGTGACCTTCATCGCCTCACCGACTCTTACCGGGGACGTGCGTTTGAACTGGAGCCGGTCGCAGGCCTCGCAAATCTACGAGCAGGACACGTTCGGAGGCGCCAGGATTCTGCCGCCGGAGCTGATCTTTCCGCCCTTCGCCAAGCCGGAGACCTCGCTGTTTTACCTCACCATCGGCGCCAATGACGAGAACACGATCAGCCCGGGCACTTTCAGCCGCAACACGCAACGGCAGCTCAATCTTGTGCAAACGACGAGCTGGAACCGGGGGACACACGCCGTGAAGTTCGGCGCCGACCTGCGGCGTCTGGCGCCTTCGATCGGCGGCCGCCTGTATAGCAAAACGCTCGTGTTTCCCTCGATCACCGCGCTGGCCACGGGTGTGGTGCCGACGGCCGAGATTCGCCAGGTGGACAATTACCTGGAGCCTCGCTACGTGAACTTCTCGGCGTTTGTGCAGGACACCTGGCGCCCTCACGGGCGGCTCTCGCTCACCTACGGCCTGCGTTGGGAGGTCAATCCGTCGCCGTCGGAGGCCAGGGGCAATCTTCCGTTGACGCTCCTCGGCCTCGACAATCCGGCCACGGCACGGCTGGCCCCGCGCGGAACGAAGCTCTACCCGACGCGTTACGACAATCTGGCGCCGCGCCTGGGGTTTGCCTGGCAGCCCCTCCGCTCACAAGCCACCGTCATTCGGGCCGGCGTCGGGATTTTCTACGACCTGGGCTACGCCTTTACCGGGACGGCATTCACGCCGACGAACTATCCGTTCTCGCGGATTCGCAGCGTCGCCAACCGCCCGATCGACGATCCGGTGTTTTATTCCGAGGTCGGGCCGCAGAGCTATGATCCGCCGTACCCCCGACTGTTTGACTTCGACGACAACTACAAGCTGCCGTACTCGTGGCAGTACAACGTCACACTGGAGCACTCGCTGGGGCGCGCCGACACGCTGGCGATCGGCTATGTCGGCGCCGCGGGCCGCCGTCTGGCCCGCGTCGAAAGCCTCCGCCCGCAGACCCTGAGGAACCCCAATTTCACGCGAGTCGATGCCGTGAACAATCTGGGATATTCCGACTACCACTCCCTTCAGGCGCAGTACCGGCGCCGCATGGCCCGGGGTCTCCAGGCGCTGCTCTCCTACACGTGGGCGAAATCCCTGGACACGGCCTCTGACGAGTCGATTGCGAATCTGGCGGCGCCGGCGCGACTGCTTGATCCCTCCTCGGACCGTGGTCCCTCGGCCTTCGACGTCCGCCACAGCCTCGCCGGCGCGGCCAGTTACGAGTTTCCTGCGATCGCCCGAAGCCGGCCGGTGCGCGCTTTGGTGGGCGGTTTCGCCCTGGACGCCGTCGTGCGGTGGCGCACCGCGCCGCCGGTTACGGTTATCACAGGGCGCGATCCGCTCGGGCTGGGGCTTACCAACGTCGCACGGCCGGACCTGGTCCCCGGCCGGCCCGTCTACCTCTACGGGTCCGGCTATCCGGGCGGCAAGCGAATCAATCCGGCGGCGTTTGACGGCGCGGCGCCGCTTGCCGAGACGCGTCAAGGCACGCTGGGACGAGGCGCCCTCCGCGGCTTCGGGCTCAGCCAGACCGATCTGAGCCTTCGGCGCCGGTTCCCGCTCACGGAGGCGATCGCCCTCGATCTGCGCGCCGATGCTTTTAACGTCTTCAACACCCCGAACTTTGCCCCGCCGGTGGCGGTGCTCACCAACACCAACTTCGGGCGCGCCACGCAGATCTTTGCCACCGCGAGCGTCGGCGGTCTGAACCCGCTGTTTCAAGTGGGAGGGCCGCGCTCGCTTCAACTGTCGCTGAAGCTCCAGTTCTGAAGGAAAAGGGAGGTTGTTGTCATGGGTTCCCGGCTTTCCCGGCTCATCGCTTGTTTGTTGCCGGCTGTCGCCTCCGCCCACGTGCTCTATCTGATGCCCGAGCGTTTCGTCGTCGAGCCCGGCGCCGTCGTGGAAATCTGTTTTGAAAACGGCGATGACTTCCCGGAAGGCGAGGAGCCGGTGCGCCCGGAGAGGCTCCGCAGCCTGCGTTTGCATTCGGCCTCCGGTGAGGCGGCTTTCGAGAACGTCCTGGCCGGAGAGCGCCGCACAACCGCTCGTGTGCGGATGCCCGGCGCCGGGACAGCGATCCTGACGGCCGAGACCTTGCCGCGTTTCATCGAGCTCGCCCCGGAGAAGTTCCATGCCTATCTCAAACACGAGCACCTGACCGCCGTGCTTGCCTGGCGCAAGCGCGCCGGCGAGACGGCCAAGCCCGGACGCGAGCTCTACAGCAAATATGTCAAAGCCTTGATCCACGGGGGTCGTCCTGACGAGACCTACCGGCGCGAGGTCGGCTTCATTGTCGAGTTCGTGCCCGAGGTGGACCCGTTTGCCTTGCGGCCTGGCGATGCGCTGCCGGTGCGCCTGCTGTTTCGCGGCAAGCCGGCAGCCGATGTCGCCGTGCAGTCGGCCTGGCTGGAAGGCGGCGCCGGGCGAGTCGAAGTCGTCGGCAGAACGGATTCGAGCGGGCGCATTCGCGTGCCCGTCCACGCTCCAGGACCCCATCGGCTGCATGCCATCGTGATGGAGCGCTCGAGCGGGCCGGAGGCCGACTGGGAGAGCTTCTGGGCGAGCTTCACCTTCGAGATACCGGCTGCTCGTTAACGCCTCGGCCCCCGACTGACTTCCGCACGACAGGGGAAGCCCGTCTGTGCTACATTTCTGCTGAGGTTCTCTGAGATGGCGTGCAAGACCCCGAAAAAAGCCGCAAAGCAGGCCCCCAAGAAGGAGAAGAAGTCGAAGTAGCCGGCCGACGCCCCGTTGGCGGCAGGCTGGTACGCCCGGCTGGATTCGAACCAGCGGCCTCTTGCTCCGGAGGCAAGCGCTCTATCCGGGCTGAGCTACGGGCGCACCTTCTTTTCCCTATTGTACGCGCTCGCGGGCCGAAAGGGAAACCGTCTGTCCGGCCCGAGGCCGTCGGGCGAAATCAGACCTTGACCAGGTACACCATGGTGTCGTAGAAGACTGCGCTGCCCCCCACGACATCGCTCAGCGGCGAGCGGAGATAGGGATCCACATACATGGCCGCATTGGCGTGCACGCCCGCGGCACGCCGGGGATCGGCCGGGATCACCTCGCCGTCGATGACCTGGTCGGTGGCGCCGTAGGCCCAGTGTCCCCAGCCGAGCTCAAAGCTAATGACGCCCGGCCGGATGTGATACGTCGTCCGAATGCGACCGATGAGCGGCTTGGAAAGGTTCGGACCGTAGTTCCAAGCGCCCTCAGGATTCGAGGCCGAGAGGACCATGACACGGTCACCGTTGAGCAGGCCCAGCCGGTTGGCATCCAGTCGGTTGATCTCGATGACGTTTTCCGGCTCGATGCGGGTAAGCCAGTAGTTGGAGATGGTTCGGCTCTTGGTGGCCAGCATGCTGCGGTGAGTGATCAGCCGCAGCGGCGCCCCGCGGTGCTCCAGCGGCCGGCCGAGCGAATCGGCCAGGGGGACATAGGCCGCCGTGCCTTTCAGATAGCGGCCGGTCATCGAATCGCGCGTCGTCGCCGGCTTTTCGTGATAGAGATTCACCAGCCGGCCGTATTTGGCCCGGGTCTGCTGGCCGCTCCAGCCGTCGGCATAGCCCCACCATCGGCCGCCGCGGTTGAGAACATAAATTACTTTCCGCCACCAGGCATCGCCCACGATGCGAGCCCAACGCTCCGGATCGAACATGGTACGCGGCAGGTGACGGCGCGCCTTGAGAAAGATGGCCACCTCCTCGTCGCTTGCGTCCGGACAGATGTCGGTACCGGCGCTGGAGTCGCCGAAGGCGATGTTGGCCACCATGCGAAGGTAAAAGTCCTCCGGCCGGGTCAAATCGGCGTTGCCGAAGCCCCGAGGACCGAAGCCCGGCATCCCTAACCGCTCGGCGATCGCCAAAAAGACCGCCTCCATCGAGATCGGCATCTCCTCGCCGAAGACGCGGACGGTCTCGTTCGGGGAGGCCACCGCGGGCTGGCGCACCGGCGAAACGCGGTGAACGATCGACGGATGGGTACGGTGAAACTCCCACCGCTCCAGGAAGGATAGGTCCGGAAAGATGTAGTCGGCATACAGGCTCGTCTCGCCGATGACGATATCGCTGGCGACAAACAGCGGGATCTTCTCCGGATCTCTGAGGATCGGAATCAGACTGTGACCGGCCGGGAGCGCGTAGACGGGTGAGCCCATGTAGAGAAACAGCACTTTGATCGGATACGGGTATGCGTCGCCCGCCGAGGGAATCACCTCCTGGTAGACGTCGCTGGCCAGCGGATACCAGGGCCGTTTCGCCGGGTAGCCCGAAAAGAGGGTGCTCTTTTCGTAGCTCGCCCCGCCGCGGATGATATCGATGCCGAACGGCGTGATCGGCGCCGGATGGTCGCTGAGTTGGAACGGCCGACCGCTGCCGCCGGTCTCGCCGTAGGTGCCGCCGCCATAGACCAGACCGCCTTTCCAATCGAAATTGCCGATCAGCGTATTCAGCGCACCCATCGTGGCGAGCGCATTGTAGAAACCGTTCGTGTGCTGCGAGACGCCCCGATGGATTTCCACCACCGCCCGCTTGCCATGCGAGGTGAATTCCCGGGCCAGCTCCGTAATGTCTTCGACGCGGACCTCCGCCAGAGCCGCCCACTCGGCCAGGCTCCGCGACCGCGCCTCCTCGAACAGGATTTGAAGCCCGCTCTTGACACGCACGCCGTTGACCGTGGTGTCTACGAATAGATCGCCCTCGACCGCTTTGGAGGTGTCATCGGATTTGAAGGCCACCGGCTTGCCGTCGCGCAGGCAGACGAACGTATCGGCGTCGCCTTCCAAACCCGCCTCGGCGGCGCGCAGGAACGCTCCCGTCGTGCCGTCGCTGCGGATCTTCACCAGCCAGGCGGCATTCGACCAGGTGGGTTCGCCGTCGGCGACTGCGGCGGCGCGGTTGCAGTTCTCCAGATAGCGCTTGTCGTAGCGCTCATTTTCGAGGATCCAACGGATCATGCCCATGGCGAGCGCCCCGTCCTCGCCTGGCTTGACCGGCACCCACTTCCAGGCCTTGGCTGCGATCTTCGAATAGCGCGGATCGACCACGGCGATCCGCAAGCGGCCGCTCGCCAGCCCACGGGTGATCTTCGGGACCTTCAACGGAGGGCCGTAGTTGCCCTCCAGCACGTTGGCGCCCCAGTAGATGATGAACTCGGCGTTGGCAACGTCGGCCATCCAGTAGAATTTCACGCCGCCGGTGAACTTGCCGCCGCTCGGCTGGTCGGACATGGACTTGCCGGCAAAGTAGATGGAGCCCTGGCACACCGTCGTGTGGCCGTGCGCGTTGACCGAGCCGAAACCGGACCGCACAAATCGCAGGAAGAAATCCTGTCGGCCGGCCTTGAGCCGGCCCCAGTTGAAGACGAATTGATTGTTCTTCGGGCCCAAGTCAGGATGATCCGGATCGATGAGCTTGTCCAGGTGATCCTTGTACTTGCTCTGGAACTCCGCCACCGTCATCTTCTTGTCTTGGATCAGGGCGACATCGGCGGCCATGTCCCGGAAGAGTTTCGGATCCCGGAGGGCATAAAGATCCTTCAGGCCCGTGACCACCCGCCCGCCGTCCTGCGGAAAGAGCACCCCGCCGTTGACGATCTCCTCGATCGCCTGATGGAAGGGAATCGTGACCCACTTGCCCTCACCCCGGGCGCCGGCGCGCTTGAGCACCTTCGTGATGCGGTACGGCTCATAGACGCTTTGCATGCCCGATTGGCCCTTCGGACAGATTGAGCCGTACAGGCGCGCCGCCTCGGTTACCGGGGTGCGCCAATCGATGTGCGGATCCATGGCGCGCGGCCCGTAGGGATTGCCGTCGATCTTTACCGCCAGGCCGTCCTGGATGCGGACCTTGATCTCGCAACCGGTATTGCACTGCAAGCAGGTCGTGTAGATGAAATCGGACGCCTCGATCGGCTTCATCGTCCGGCGGCCGGAGCCGGAGAGCTGGGCTCCGGCTTCGAGCGCCGCGGCCAGACACGCGCCGCCGAGCAGCGGCCCCTTGGAGAGAAACTCGCGCCGCGCTACGGTGTTCGATTCTGGAACGGTATTGTTCGGTGTCATCCTGCGCCTCCTTGATCAGTAGTGGCAGACCGAGCAATCCATGTAGGAAGCGCCCGGCATCGGTTCTGCAAAGTAGATGACCCGCGATCCGACACCCGCCGTGTCGTGCCCGCGGAAACGCCGCCTGCCCTGGGTGATCTCATTCACCAGGCTGGCGGGATTGTTGGCGTCGCCGAAGTACATCACGCCGCCGATGCAGGTTGTCACACAGGCGGGCAGGACGCCGACATCGAGCAGGTGACTGCAAAAGGTACACTTGCGGGCCGTGTCCGCCAAGGCGTTGGCGCCCGGCTTGCGACTGTAGACCGCCCCGTTTTCGACAAACGTGCGCTCCTCGTAAGCCTGCGGCGCCGGCGTCGACTGGGTGAACGTCTTGCCGTCATCAATGTGAATCGCCTGGAACGGGCAAGCCGCAGCCGCCGCCCGGGCATACGGCCCGCGGAGCCGGCCGTAGTCGAACTCGACGATGCCGTCCGGGCGCTTGCGGATCATGCCCTCCGGAACGGCCCGGGCGCAAGGCGGGTTGTCGCATTGCAGGCAGTTTGACGGCTTGAAGATCGACACCGGGCGGGCGCCCGGGGTGAAGCGCAACTTGATCACCCGCCGGAAGGCGCCGGCCGGCCCGGTCGGATTCTCCGCCTGGCAGGCGACGGTGCAGGCATCGCAGCCGATGCACTTGCGGGTGTCGACCACCATCAGCCAGCTCGGCGTGGTGCCGCGTGCCAGCGTGGCCTCCAAATCCCGCTGCATGCGCACAAGCAGGTTGCCGTGGGGTTCGGCCAGCACCGGCGGCGGCTCGGCGGCCTGCGCCCGGCGCCAACCGAGCGCCTTCCAGCCGGCAACGGCGGCGGCCAGGCCCGCGCCGAGGCTGCCCAGCGCGCGGAAAAAGCCTCGCCGCGGCGTCCCCGGCAGCTCGATGTTCTTGCTTTCGTCTGGTGCCATATCAGTCACTCCTGTAATCAACCTCCGTTCCATTCGCCGTTCTTTGCCGGAGGCGCCTCCACGGGATCCTCCGCCAGAATCTTCCGGATCGTTGAGATGCCGAACGGCTTTTTCATGACGTCGAGCAGCAGGTTCACTCCCTGCCGTTGCTGCTTGACGCGCCGGCCGGCGCCGGCCACCGCGTAGAGCAGGCGCGAGCCGGAAATCGCCCGGTCCGAGAGTAGGCGTTCGAGCAGTCTCAGCCCCCCGCCCCGGTCGACCTCCTCGTCCACGACCACCAGCGCGGGCCACAGCGCCACAACCAGACGCGACGCCTCATACGAGCCGCCGGCGAACTTCATCTCCACGCTCGCATCGCCCGCCGCGAGTGCGCGCCGGAAGGCGCCGTCCTCGGTGATGACCAGCACGCGCGCGGGCAGGCCGGCAACCTTGCGGTAGTACGGGCAGTCCTCGCATTGTCTCGGGCCGCAGCAGAAAAATCCGGCGTCTTGCTTCCACTGCCGGAGCCGGAAGCACCGGACCGCCCCGACCTCAAACGCCAGGCATTTACGGCACTCGTCCCGGATCCGCCCGCCGGCGGCTAAGTACTCCCAGCAACGCAAGCTCGCCATCCGGCTCCGGGCGACCGAGCTGGGGCGAGGCAGGCGCAGCAGCCGCTGCAAATCCTGCCGGGCGATGCGGTGATGGCCTCCCGGCGTGCGGGAGGCCGGAAGGCGCCCACGCTTGATCCATTTCAAGACGGTATCGCGCTCGACCGCGCAGAGTCGAGCCGCCTCGCCCGTCGTGAGCCACTGGGACTCGGATCGGTTCATCGACAGGATCAAGTCATAATATACGGACAAACGGATCTCAAGTCAAGTAACTCTTTATCGGATTTCTTGCTTCGTCGCGCCCGCCGCGCCAGCGCGCTGGCACAGGCAGGCGTAGTAGAATGGGGCGAACCGAGGTGCGCAAGATGGCTGATCATTCCCGTATCGAAACCGAAAAGATTTCCCGCCGATCGCTCGTCGCCGGGGCCTCGGCGGCCTTCGGCGCCGCCGGCAGCCGAGCGTGGGCCGCTCGCGAGACTCTGGCTTTAGACGGCGGTCCCAAGGCGGTCACCATCCCTGAAGCTGAGCAGAAGGAGATCTCCCGCTGGCCCCGCTACGGGCAGGCCGAAAAGGAGGCCATCCACGCCCTGATGGACTCCAATCGCTACTACGAGGAACTCCCGCGCTTTGAGAAGGCCTGGAAGGAGTACCTCGGGGCCCAGTACGTGAAATCCCACTGCAATTGCACGAGCGCGCTGACCTCGATGTTTTTCGCCATCGACCTGCCGCCCGGCAGCGAAATCATGGTGCCCTCCTACACCTTCTTCGCCACGATTCTGCCGATGCGGTTTTTCGGTTACGTGCCGATCTTCATCGACAGCGATCCGCGGACCTGCTGTTTTGACCTGGAAGACGCCAAGAAGAAGCTCACCCCCCGCACTCGGGCGATGATCCCGATGCATGCCTGGGGCATGCCCTGCGAGATGGATCAGATCATGAGCTTTGCCAAGCAGCACGGCCTGATGGTGCTCGAGGACGCCGCGCAGGCCCACGGCGCCTCCATGCAGGGCAAGAAGGTCGGCACCTGGGGCGCCGTGGGCTGCTTCAGCTTCCAGACCAGCAAGGTGCTGCCCAGCGTCGAGGGCGGCATCGGCGTCTATCAGTCGCGGGAGCTGTTCGAACGCGCCACCGCCTTCGGCCACTACGAGGCGCCGCCCACGTACCCGCAGGACAGCCCCTACCGCCGCTATGAGGGCACGGGCTTCGGCCAGAAGTACCGCATGCATCCGTTTGCGGCGGCGGTGGCGCGGGTGCAACTGGAGAGCCTGGACGAGCGCAATGCCCTGGTCGAATCCCAGGTGCGCAGGCTCAATGACCGGCTGACTTCGCTTGCCGGCCTGTCGGAGCCGCGCCTGCGGCCCGACCAGAAGCGCGTCTACTACTACGCCAACATGCTCTTCCTTGACGAGAAGAAGGCCGGCTTCTCGCGCGATGCGCTGGTGAAGGCGCTCAAGGCCGAAGGTGTGCCCGCTTCGGTCTGGATCTATCCGGAGCAGCACAAGTTCGCCATCTACTCCGAGGAGAAGTGGTGGCACCACAAGCCGAACGTCCCCAAAGTGCTTCCCGGATGCGAGCAGGTGAACCGCACGCACATCTTCGTGCCGCTCATGTACCGCGAGGCGCCGGAGCTGATCGAGCAATACGCCCGGGCCTTCGAGAAGCTCTGGGCCAACCGCGACAAGCTGGCGAAGCTGTAACCAAGCGGCCGAATCCGCGACGAACTGGCGCCTTCTGAGCCCATGCGAGGCGATCATCGAGCGAAGGACTCCCTCACTGGTGCGGGACGTCTTCGCTGAGATCTCGGACGCGCCGGAGCTTGGCGTCTCGCTCGCCGAAGATGCTATAGAGAGAGACGGAACCTCTTGATCGGTTCATGGGCGAGTTTCCCCAGCCCGGCGCCTTTCTGCGCCGACGGGATGGCAGGTCGGCGGGACGAGTCTACCGGCTGGCCGGGGAGCTGGTGCGGATCGGTCGCGACCCCCGCGGGCGAGATCGTCATCGAGGGCGAAGAAGCGGCCATTGTCTCCTCCCGCCACGCACTCATCCAAAGCCGGGGCGGCGTCTGGCGCATCGTGGATGCCGGCAGCACAAACGGCACCTTCGTCAACGGCTGCCGCATCGACGAGGCGGAGCTCACCGACGGCGCACTCGTCCGCCTCGGCGCCGGCGGGCCCGAGTTTGAATTCTGCCTGGGGCAGCCGCCGTCGACACCGGTGCTCGAGAAGACGGTCATCGCCTCCACACAGCCCCAACAAGAAAAGAACGAAGCGGATCTGCTCGCCGAGGCCGTCGAGCGGGCCCGGCGCGCCCGAACTGCGGGTCGCCACGGCCAGACCACGGTGATCATGCGCGAGATGCTGGCCAAGGCGCTGCGGCGCTCCGCACGCAGACTCCATGCGATGATCGCGGTGCTGGCGACGGCGCTGGTGGCGGTGTCGGCCTACTCCTACTGGCGCATTCGGGACCTCAAGGATCAAAAGACGGCCATCGACCGCCACATCGAAGAGATCGATCGGAGGCTGGCCGCCGGAGACCTCACCTTTCGCGAAGCGGAGTCCCTGCTTGAGCAGTTGAACGCCTACCAGGCACAGGCCGAGCGCCTCGAGGAGAGCCTGTTTTACCGGCTAGCGGCCTCGAGCGAGGAGGGGTTCATCGAACGGGAGATTCGCGCGCTGCTCAAAGAGTTCGGCGCCGAGCAGTACCGCGTACCGCCCGAATTCCTCGAGCAGGTGCGCCTCTTCATCGAGCGGTACCGGACCACAGACCGCGCCCACGTCGAGCGGCTGTTGAGCGTCGGGCGTCAGAAGCTGGCCCTCATCCGGCAGGTGTTCGAACAGGAGAAGCTGCCGCCGGATCTGGCTTACATGGTCATGGTGGAGAGCGCCTTCATCGCCCAAAGCGAGAGTCCGAAAGGCGCCGCCGGCTTGTGGCAGTTCACGCCCGCCACCGCGCGCGCCTACGGCCTGCGCGTCAGCGCGGCGGAGGACGAACGCCTCGACGTCGAAAAGGCTACGCGCGCGGCCAGCCGATATGTGCGCGAACTGATTCTCGACTTCGGCGCCGGCAGCTCGGTGATGCTGGCGCTGGCGGCGTACAACCTCGGCCCGGGCAAGGTCAGACAGGCGGTGCGCCGGGTCGAGGATCCGATCCGCCAGCGTGACTTCTGGTATTTGTACCGCGTGCGGGCGCTTCCGCTTGAAACCCGCCAGTATGTGCCGCGGATCGTGGCCGCGGTGATCATCGGCCGGAATCTCGAGCGTTTCGGTTTTCGCACGGAATCTTGAAAAGGAGGAATGAAGCCGCCATGAGAGGGGGTTGGAGCCGGCGAGCTTTTCTGGGCATGGGCGCCGCGACGGCCTTGGCGCGGTCGCGCCCTCTCGCCGCTGAACTGAGCAAGGTCCGGTTTTCCTTCATTCAACTCACCGACACCCACGTTTCGCGGGAGCGGCTCGTCGATGTGCGCCGCGGCTTCGACGTGCCCGCCGAGGAGTCGATCCGCCGGTGCCGCGCCGCCGTCGAGGAGATCAATCGCTGTTCGCTCCCCTATGAGCTCGTGGTGCACACCGGCGACGTGGCGCACACGCGCGAGACCCATGCCGACTTCGACCTGGCGCGCGAGCTGCACGCCTTCAAGAAGCCGGCCTACTATGTGCCCGGCAATCATGACGTCGGCTACAGTCAGACCGGAAAGTCTCGGCCCGCCTTCGAGGAGCGCTTCGGCAAGGCCAACCAGGCGATCGAGCCGGTAGCCGGCCTGCGGCTGGCCTTCTTTGACAGCCAGCCGCTTGACCCGCGCGCCGGCGAGGAGGACCGCGAGCAGGCCTTCGCCGAACTGGATCGGATTCTCACGCCCGCCAAACCCACCATCCTCTGCTGCCATGTCATGGGTCTGGAGTCGTTCTACCTGAACCGGCTGGCCGATGGATGGCCGACCGAATTGATGCTGCGCTGGACGAACCGGATGAAGGCGGGCGGCGTCTTCGCCGTGCTCGCCGGGCACTTTCACCGGGACGAACACCAGCGATACAACGGGCTGGACTTCTATCTGGCCGGACCCGTCATCAACTTCTGGGGCCGGCAGACCACGTTCCGGCACTGGACGCTCGCCGACGGCGCGCTGACCTACCGGACGGTTTACCTCGAGCTGTAAGGCGACGCTCAGCCCCGACGAAGC
>Ga0197142_1001230_pt1 | contig 23595 bp, 24 predicted proteins | sample GBS60_MetaG_FD_148614 | JGI IMG/M metagenome (GOLD analysis project Ga0197142, IMG submission 148614) | Sediment microbial communities from Great Boiling Springs, Gerlach, Nevada, United States - GBS 60_MetaG | ecosystem: Environmental > Aquatic > Thermal springs > Hot (42-90C) > Sediment... | reverse complement strand
GAGGGCCCGGCCGGCTGCGGCGAGGAGCAGGAGGGGCAGAAGGCCCAGGTACAGCACGCCCATGTTCTGGGCGACGAAGAGGCCCGTGTCCGGCCAAGCGAAGGAGGGCGGCCCCCAGAACTCGGCCATCGGCCCACCCGAGCCGAACAGGTGCGGGGTCACGAGTGTGAGCAGGAGGGCGGGGTGCAAAGAGCCCCGGCCGGCGCCCTCGAGGTCGATCGCCACCCGGTTCGAGCGTGCCGCCTCGAGGGCGGTCAGGACGAGCGGCGGGGCGGCGAGGAGGGCCGCGAGCCCGGCGGCGAGGAGGAGCGGGCCGAAGCTCCGGCGGATCGTCGTGAGCCGATCGGGGCCGCAGGCCCAGCGGGCGAGTACGAAGGCCAGGGCCAGATAGGCACCCAGAAGTGCCACCTGGTCGCGGCCGGCGAGCAGCACCGCCGCGAGGAGGCCGGAGGCGAGGGCGGCGGGCCAGGAGCCGCGGGCGATCGTCCGGTCGAGGGCGAAGAGGAGCCAGGGCAGGACCGCAAGGGAGTGGAGCTGGCCCACGTGCTGCAGCCGCCAGGCGGCCGACCCGCCGGCCAGGAACAGGAGCCCGCCCAAGAGCGCGGCCAGGGGATGCAGGCCGCGGGCGGTCGACCAGAGGAGGACGCCCGCCCCGCCCAGAAGCGGCAGGCCGAGCACGGCCGTATCGAAGCTCCGCAAGCTCGGCTCCGGGTCGAGCCACGCCCAGAGGAGGAACCAGGGGGAGAAGAGGAAGGATTGCGGGTCGGCCACGTGTGCCGTGCCGGCGAAGAGCTCGGGCAGCCAAAGGGGGAGCTCGCCCGAAGCGAGCCCGCGGGCCAGCGCATGGTAGTGCGGCCAGAACTGGGACTTGGCATCCCAGGGGATGGTGACCGCGCCCGAAAGCCACGGCCAGGCGTAGACGAGCCAGCCGGCGAGCAGGCCCGCGAGTGCCAGAGCACGGTCGCGCAGGGAGAAGGGCTGGGCGATGGACGGGCTCCCGACCGGACCGGTCGGGCAGGAGCCGCGCGCCGCGGGGGCTGTCAAGAACCGCTTTCCCGCACCACACTCCGGGAAGGTCGCGGGCGGGAGGAACGAGCGTGGCGACGGAGGCGGTTGCGGCACGGGGCGAGCGCTATCCGGCGGCACTCGTCGTGCTGCATTGGACGATGGCGGTACTGATCCTGGTGACGATCCCGATCGGCTGGCGGATGGGCGATCTGGAGCCCGGGCCCCTCCAAGACGCGCTCTACCACCTCCACCGCTCGATCGGCGTGACGGTGCTCGCCCTCGCGCTCCTGCGGCTCGCCGTGCGCAAGTTTCGAGGCGCCCCGCCGCCGCACCCCGGCCTCGCTCCCTGGCAGCGCACGCTCTCGGTGGCGGTCCACCACCTCCTCTACGTACTCTTCTTCGTGGTGCCGATCCTGGGCTGGGCCGGCACCTCGGCCTTCGGCGCGCCGATCGTCGTCTGGGGCCTGTTCGAGCTGCCGCCGATCCTGCCCAAGAACGAGCCGCTCTCCGAGATCCTCTTGGGCGCCCACGGCCTGTTCGCCTCCACACTCGCCGGGCTCGTCGTCCTCCACGTCGCCGGGGCGCTCTACCACGCGCTGATCCGCCGCGACGGGGTGATGCAGCGGATGCTGCCCGCTCGCACGGGCTGAGGCGTTCCCGCCCTGGCCGCGACCCGTCCGGCGCGCTATGTCGCCGGCCGGACCTCGGCGGAACGTTTCGCGGATGAGCGCAGCCCCCCACGATCTCGGCCTCGCCGAGGCGAGCCTCTCGGCCGGCCGGACCCCGGCCGGCATCGACGACCTCGCCGTGCTGCGCCGTCGCCGGCTCACGGTCCTGGTCCTGAACCTGGCCGCCTACGGGGGGATGGCCTGGCTCGCCGCGGCCGTCCTCGGTGCCGGCGGGTGGAGCGCCGTCGACCTCGGCATCTTCCTCTGCTTCCTCGTGGGCCTGCCCTGGAGCGTCTTGGGCTTCTGGAACGCCGTCTTGGGCTTTTGGCTCCTGCACGGGGTGAAGGACGGGCTCGCCCGGGTGGCACCCTTCGCGGCAGCGGCCGACCGCCGCGAGCCGCTGCGGCTGCGCTGTGCCGTCTTGATGTTCCTCCGCAACGAGGATCCGGCGCGCGCCTTCGCCCGGCTGCGGGTCATCAAGGCGAGTCTGGATGCCACGGGCGAGGGCCGCGCCTTCGACTATTTCGTGCTCTCCGACACCTCGGATCCGACGATCGCGGCGCGCGAAGAGGCGGCCTTCGCGCGCTGGCAGGAAGACGTGGGCGAACCGGGGCGGCTCGTCTATCGCCGCCGTGAGCGCAACACCGGGTTCAAGGCCGGGAACTTGCGCGATTTCTGCGCGCGCTGGGGCGCGGCTTACGAGCTCATGCTGCCGCTCGATGCCGACAGCTTGATGAGCGGGCCCACGATCCTCCGGCTCGCGCGGATCATGCAGGCCCACCCGCGGCTCGGCATCCTCCAGAGCCTGGTCGTCGGCATGCCGTCGCGGAGCCTGTTCGCGCGGATCTTCCAGTTCGGCATGCGTGCGGGCATGCGCACCTACACCATGGGCCAAGCCTGGTGGGTGGGCGATTGCGGCCCCTTCTGGGGGCACAACGGCATGGTGCGCATCCGCCCTTTCATGGAGCATTGCCACCTGCCGATGCTGCCGGGCGACCCGCCGCTCGGCGGCCACGTCATGTCGCACGACCAGGTGGAAGCCGCCTTGATGCGCCGGGCCGGCTACGAGGTCCGCGTGCTGCCGGTCGAGGAGGGCTCGTGGGAGGAGAACCCGCCGACCCTGCTCGAATTCTCCCGGCGCGACGTTCGCTGGTGCCAGGGTAACCTGCAATATCTGAAGCTCCTCGGTATGCCCGGGCTCTTGCCGATGAGCCGCTTCCAGCTGCTCTGGGCCATCCTCATGTTCGTGGGCGTGCCGGCCTGGACGCTCTTGATCGCGCTGGTGGCGTTGAAACCCTTCGATTCCGACCCGGCCGGCAGCTTCCCGGTCGACCTCGGCATCGCTCTCTACCTCCTGTTCTTGCTGATGTACCTGGCGCCGAAGCTCGCGGGCTTCCTCGACGTCCTCATCAGCCGCGGAGCCGCGGCGCGCTACGGCGGCCGGCTCCGGTTCCTCGGGGGCGCGCTCCTCGAGCTCGTCTTCTCCTTCCTCCTCGGGGCCGCCACCACCTTCCGCATCACGCTCTTCATGATCGGCTTGGCCTTCGGTCGGTCGGCCGCCTGGAGCGGTCAGGCGCGCGACGCGCACGCGCTTTCCTGGGCCACCGCGCTCGGGGGCCTGTGGCCGCAACTCCTGTTCGGCCTCGTGGTGTGCGGCCTCCTCGCGCTCGGCGCACCGTCGGTCCTGCTCTGGGGGGCGCCTCTGCTCGCGGGCTTCCTCGTGGCCGTGCCGTTCGCCGTCTGGACCGCCGATCCGGCGCTCGGTGCCTGGGCGGCGCGGATCGGCCTCTGCGCGATCCCCGAGGACCTCGACCCGCCGGCCGAGATCCGGGCGGTCGCCGGCGCGGAGGCCGATCGGTGAGGGCCGGGCTCGCCGATCGCTGGGCCGAACTCGTGGCCGTGTGGCGGTCGGTGCGGATCTACCACCTCGACCGCGCGCACCATCGGGCGATGGACGCGCTCTACCGCCGCTTCGTCGGGCCCGGTGATCTCGTTTTCGACGTGGGCGCCCACGTCGGGGATCGGGTCGCGAGCTTCCGGAGGCTCGGGGCGCGGGTCGTGGCCCTCGAGCCACAGCCGGCGCCGGCTCGGGTCATCCGCTTGATGCGCGGCTACGATCCCAAGGTGACCGTCTTGCCCTTGGCCGCCGGCGCCCGGCCGGGTCGCATCCGGCTCAAGATCAACGCCCGCAACCCGACCGTCTCGACCGCTTCCGAGGCCTTCGTCCGTTCGGCCGAAGGCGCGCCGGGCTGGGAAGGTCAGGTCTGGGACCGCGAGCTCGAGGTCGAGGTCACGACGCTCGACGCGCTGATCGCCCGCTACGGCGAGCCGGTCTTCGTCAAGATCGACGTCGAGGGCTTCGAGGATCAGGTCCTCGAAGGGCTCACCCGTCCGCTCCGCGCGCTCTCTTTCGAGTTCACCACGATCGCCCGGGACGTCGCCCGGCGGTGTTTGGAAAGGCTCCGGGCGCTCGGCCCCTATCGCTTCGATTTCGCGCTCGGCGAGAGCCAAAAGCTCGAGCTCGGCCGCTGGGTCGAGGCCGAAGCGATGGCGTCCGTGATCGCTGCGCTGCCGCACGAAGCGAATTCGGGGGACGTCTACGCGCGGCTCGATGCTACGGGGGCGACGTGAGGATCGACCGCAGGGGTGTGCTGGCCCTCGGGACCTGCCTCGTCGGTGCGGGCACCGCCCTCGGCGCGGGCCGGACCGCGGACGAGCTCGTCGTCAAGATCGTCAATCGCAGCGAACCCACGGCCTGCGCCGAGAAAGACAATGTCACGATCGAGCTCGTCTCGACAGAAGTCCGGCGCTTCACGGTCGAGGCGATCCACCCCGCCTACATCGGTACCTTGAACGTCGACCGCTGGCTGCCCGACCTCACCAACTGCGAACAAGTCGTTTCGACCGAGCCGGTCTACAGTTTCCACCCGGCGCGCAAGACGATCTACGAGACCGTCGAGTGGCAATTGATCGGCTACGTCTTCGCCAAGTTCTGGCGACCGACGCTCGTGCCGTTCCGAGTGGGCGAGGTGGTCCACGAGGGCTTCCACGTGCTCCAGCTCTGGACCCGCTTCCAGGAGCGCGCCGAGGAGATTCTCGTGGTCTACCCGGGAGACGGCTATTGGCGCGCCCGACCTCTGCCGCCCGCGCATCTGCGCTGGACGGCCTACGGCACGTCCTTCCTCGTGGGCCCGGTCGAAACCGACGGGCGGCCCATCGTCGACATCGCGGCCATGGCCTTCGATCCGGAGAGCAAGACCTTCGCGTTCAACTTCGTGCGCGGTGGCCAGGGTACGCTGCGGCTCGCCCGGCTCGACCAGGAGCGGATCGAGCTCGCGGTCGCTTTCGATCGGCCGGTCGGCGGCGGGCGTCCGTTCGCCGCCCTGCGCTCGATGTACGTGACCGAACACAATGCCGACGTGGCGCGCCTCGCCTGGCGGACCCCCGCCGGGCATTTCGAGGAGGCGCCGGTCATGGCCTTTCGCGAGGCCGAAGGTCGAGAGCTTTGGGCCGGCCGGGTGGTACCGTCGCGGCACAATACGAGTGCGCCCGACATGGTCTTGCGCGCGTTCACGCGCTGAGGGCGCCAAGAAAAAGGAACGGGCCGGATCGCTCGATCCGGCCCGTTCGCCGCGAAGGGTTCGAAGAGAAACGCGCCGACCTCAGTGCACGTCCGCCCAAATACGCCGCTTGTAGGCGTAGAGCAGCCCTGTGAGTACGATCAGGAACAACATCACCTTGATGCCGGTGCTCTTGCGCTCCTCGAGCTTCGGCTCGGCGAGCCAGGCGAGGAACTGGGTGACGTCACGCGCTTGCTGCCCGACCGTCGCCCTGGTCCCGTCGGCGTAGGTCACGCCGTCGGGCTGAAGGATCGGCGGCATGGCGATGAAGTGACCCGGGAAGTACTTGTTGTAGTACATTCCGTCCGGCACGGTCACACCGGCCGGCGGCTCCTCGTATCCGACCAGGAGGCTGTAAATGTAATCCTCACCGCCGGCCCGCGCCTTGACGATCAGCGAAAGATCCGGCGGGTAAGCCCCGTTGTTGGCGGCACGCGCCGCCTGCTCGTTCGGGTACGGTGAGGGCTTGCGATCGGAAGGACGCGCCGGCCGCTCGAACATTTCGCCCTGATCGTTCGGCCCGTCCAACACCGTGTATTCGGCGGCGATCGCCTTGACCTCCTCCTCGGTGTAACCGAGTGCTCGGAGGTTGCGGAATGCCAGGTATTTCGTCCCGTGGCAGGCCGAGCAGACTTCCTTGTAAACTTGGAACCCGCGCTGCAAGGCCGCCCGGTCGTAGGTGCCGAAGATTCCCTGGTGCGGCCAGCTCTGGCGGATCGGTGGCTCGGCTTCTCCGGCCGCACGTGCCGCACCCGGCACGATGGAGCCGGCGAGGGCGAGCGCGGCGAGCGAGCGAAGGATTTGTCGCATGCGCGTCACTCCGCGGGGGCCGGAGCCATGCCGCGACCGAGCACGGGCGTGCTCAAGCTCTCGGGCACGGGCAGCGGCCGCTCGAGCTTGCCGAGGATCGGCAGAACGATCAGGAAGTGGGCGAAGTACCAGAAGGTCGCGATCTGACCGAGAGTGACGAGGAACCCTTCGGGCGGGTTCGCGCCGACATAGCCGAGGATGAAGCAGTCGACGACCAAGAGCCAGAAGAAGATCCTGTAGACCGGCCGGTAGCGTGCGCTGCGTACCTTCGAGGTGTCGAGCCAGGGCAGGAAGAACAGCACGCCGATCGACGCGAACATGGCGAGCACGCCCCCGAGCTTGGCAGGAATGATCCAGAGGATGTCGAAGGTGATCGCCCGCAGGATCGCATAGAACGGTAGGAAGTACCATTCCGGCACGATGTGCGGCGGGGTCACGAGCGGGTTGGCAGGGATGTAATTGTCCGGGTGACCGAGCAGGTTCGGTGCGAAGAACACCAGGGCGGAGAATACGAGCATGAACACGGCGAGCCCGAACAGGTCTTTGACCGTGTAGTAGGGGTGGAAGGGGATCTTGTCTTTCTTGGAGAGGTCGATGCCCACCGGGTTGTTCGAACCGTGGGTGTGGAGCGCGACGAGGTGGAGGAAGACGACCCCCACGATCACGAACGGCAAGAGATAGTGCAGGGAGAAGAAGCGGTTGAGGGTCGGATTGTCGACCGAGAACCCACCCCACAGCCAGGTGACGATCGCCTCGCCGAAGAGCGGCACCGCGGAGAAGAGGTTGGTTATGACGGTGGCAGCCCAGAAGCTCATCTGGCCCCAGGGCAGGACGTAGCCCATGAAGGCCGTCGCCATCATCAAGAACAGGATGACGACGCCGAGCATCCACAAGAGTTCACGGGGTGCCTTGTACGAGCCGTAATACAGTCCGCGGAAGATGTGGATGTACACGACGATGAAGAACATCGAGGCGCCGTTGGCGTGCGCGTAGCGCAACAACCAGCCCCAGTTGACGTCGCGCATGATGTGCTCGACGCTGTCGAAGGCGTGCGCGACGTGCGGGGTGTAGTGCATGGCCAGCACCACCCCCGTGACGATCTGCATGATCAGACAGATCCCCGCCAACGAGCCGAAGTTCCACCAGTAATTGAGATTGCGCGGGGTCTGGTAGGCGACCAGGTGTCGGTAGCCGAAGCTGATCAGTGGGAGCCGGTGCTCGATCCAGCGCAGCGTCGGGCTCTTCAGCACCAGAGGCTCGACATCGCTCGCCATGAAGAAGCTCCGTGCGGTTGGCGGTGCGACCGGCGGACCTCCCGCTCAGCCGATCCGCACCAGCGTGTCGGACAGGAAGGTGTAGGGTGGGATAGGCAGGTTGGTGGGCGCGGGCCCTTTGCGGATGCGCCCGGAGGTGTCGTAGTGGGATCCGTGGCAGGGGCAGAACCAGCCGCCGTACTCGCCTTTCGGCTCACCGGCCGCGGTACCGAGCGGGATGCAGCCGAGATGCGTGCACACGCCGACCATGATGAGCCACTCGGGCTTCTTGACGCGCGCGCTGTCCGGCTCGGGGTCGCGGAGTTCGGAAAGCGGCACCGCCTCGGCCTCGGCGATTTCCTGAGCGGTGCGGTGCCGGACGAAGACCGGCTTGCCACGCCACATGACTTTGACGGCGGAACCCTCGGGGATCTTCGAGAGGTCCACCTCGGTCGAGGCGAGCGCCAGAACGTCGGCCGAGGGGTTCATCTGGTCGACGAGCGGCCAGACCATGGCGGCGGTGCCGACTGCGACCGTCGACCAGGTGACGAGTTCGAGGAAGTCGCGGCGTTTACCGCCCTCGTCGTGCTGGACAGTGCTGGTCGCATCGGCCATCGACAGGCTCCTCGGATCGAACGGGAGGCCGGGCGCGAGCCACCCGGCGTCGTGCGCGCAAGCTAGGGACCGGACGAGGGTGCAACAAGCGACCGAAGGTCGCAACGAGCGCGCGCGAACGCTCGGTCTCGAGCCGCCCGGGCTCGCTTTGCTCGAGCCCGAACGGCCACACAATCTGGGCGCGGCGATCCGCCTGTGCGCCTGCCTCGGTGTGCCACTGCACGTGATCGAGCCCGTGGGTTTTCCGATGAGCGATCGTCGGATCCGCGAAGCCGCGCTCGATTACGGGGCCCACCTCGAGCCGATCCTCCACCTCGATGCGACGGCCTTCTGCGCCTGGGCCGAGGCGCGGCAGCGGCGCATCCTCTTGCTCACGACGCGCGGTGAACTTCCCTACCACCGGGCCGAATTCCGTCCGGGCGACCTCCTGCTCGTCGGCAACGAACGACGTGGCGCACCCGATTGGCTGCACGAGCGGGCGGCGCTGCGACTCAAGGTGCCGATGGCGCCGGCGCGGCGCGCGTTGAACCTGGTCGTGGCCGGTGCGATCGTACTGGGCGAAGCGTTACGGGCGACCGGGGTGCTCGACGTGCTCGCGGCGCGCGAAGCGGGGGAGGAGCGGTGACGAACGGCGAGGAGGGGCCGGAACAGGCACGGGCGCGGACCTGGTTCGAGAGCTTGCGGGACCGGATCTGCGCCGCATTCGAGGCGATCGAGGACGAGTGCCGCAACCCGCTCGTCGAGGCCGAGCCGCCCGGCCGGTTCGTGCGCACGCCTTGGCAGCGGCCGGGTGGCGGGGGCGGCGTCATGGCGATCATGCGCGGCCGGGTCTTCGAGAAGGTCGGGGTCAACGTCTCGACGGTCTGGGGAACGTTCGACCCCCGCTTCGCGCGCGAGATCCCCGGGGCCGAGGAGGACCCGCGCTTTTGGGCCTCGGGGATCTCGCTCGTCGCCCATCTCCGCTCGCCGCACGTGCCGCCCGCACACATGAACACCCGGCACATCCGCACCACCCGGAGCTGGTTCGGCGGGGGTGCCGACCTCAACCCGATCGTCCCCGACGCGGAGGACACGGCTCGCTTCCACGCCCGCCTCGAGGCCGCCTGCGCCGTGTACGCCCCCGACGCCTACGCGCGCTTCAAGAAATGGGCCGACGAATATTTCTTCATCCCGCACCGGGGCGAACCGCGCGGAGTGGGGGGCATCTTTTACGATTATCTCGAAGGTGATTTCGAGAAAACCTTCGCGTTCACCCGCGCGGTCGGCGAGGCGTTCCTGGAGGTCTACCCGGAAATCGTCCGCCGTCACATGGACCGGCCGTGGACCGAAGAGGAGCGCCGCTACCAGCTCGTCCGCCGCGGCCGCTACGTCGAGTTCAACCTCCTCTACGACCGGGGGACGAAGTTCGGCCTCGCCACGGGCGGCAACCCCGAGGCGATCTTGATGTCCCTGCCGCCGCTCGTCGCTTGGCCCTGACGATCGCTTGCCCGGAGGCCGATCACGGACATCACCAAACTCCCGCCCGGACGCAATCCCCCTTACGAGATCAACGTGCTGGTCGAGGTACCGCTGCGCTCGGATCCGATCGAATAGGAATACGACAAGGAAAGCAGCTTCATATTCGTCGATCGTTATCTCTACACGGCGAATTTTTACCCGTGCAATTTCGGGTTCATCCCGAATACGATCGCGGGTGATGGCGATCCGATCGACGTCATGGTGGTGGGGCGGATGCCGGTGATCCCGGGGGCGATTTTGCCCGTCCGGCCGATCGGGGTCCTCGAGATGGAGGACGAAGCCGGACCCGACGCAAAGATCTTGCCTGTGCCGATCGATCGGATCACCCAGATCCACGGGAACACCAAGACGTATCGCGACATCCCGGGGATCGATCTCGCGCGGATCGCGTATTTTTTCGAGAACGGCAAGGACTTGGAGCCCGACGAACGGGTGAAGATCGTGGGCCTGGCCGAACCCGAACGGGCCCACGCGCTCATCAACGAGGCGATCGCCCGATCCGGCTGGCGGCCGCCGAACGGGTGAGTGCGGCGGGGCGGCGAACCGGCTTCACTCAGCTCTCGCCGGGCGCCCGACAGACGAGCGCGAGCGCGTGGACGCGCTCGCGCAACAGATCGGCCAAGAGCGCGTAAACTCGCCGCTGCCGCTCCAATCGGCCGAGACCTTCGAAGGCGGCGCTCACCACGGTGACCCGGAAATGCGTCTCGCCTTCGGGGCGAGCTCCCGCATGGCCGGCGTGCCGCGCCGATTCGTCGACGATCTCGAGCCGTTCGGGCGCGAGGGCCTCGCGCAACCGACGCTCGATCGTTTCGCGCACGCCCATGCGGCGTTCCTCCCGTCTAAGTTGAGCGATCTCGGAGCAGCCGTCGCGCGCGACGTTCGCACCGCACCGATCGGCGCATCCCGGTATCGTCCGGCCCCGAATTGACCCCGGGGTCACGGTCAACCAGATAACGAGTCGCTTAACGAAGTTTCAACCACCCGGCGCCTAACCTCGAGGTAGAGCGCGACCGGCAGCTCGCGGTCGCGTCCGGTGTGCGTCCGGCGCCGTTGCCGGCACGTTGCCGCCCGAAGGTCGAACCGGCTGGGAGAGACGGTCATGGTTTCCTCGAACGTCAAGGCTGCGCCGCGCAGCGGGCCAGGGCGCTCGCGTGCCCAGGACATCGACCGCCACGTCGGCGCGCGGATGCGCGAACGGCGCATCATGCTCGGGCTCACGCAACAGCAGATGGCCGAGCTGATCGGCGTCACCTACCAGCAAGCCCACAAATACGAGAAGGGTATCAACCGCATCGCCGCCGGCCGGCTCTACACGATCGCCCAGGCGCTCGGCGTCGACGTTTCCTACTTTTTCGAGGGGCTCGACAAGGAGCAACGGTTCAAGCCGACGCCGCAACAGCGCATGCTGCTCGAGCTCGCGCGCAACTTCGTGGCGATGCCGAACCGGAAATATCAGGATGCGATCTGCAACCTCGCCCGGGCGCTCGCTTCGGCCGAACCCGAGGACGAGCGTACCGGCGAAAGCCGGGAGTGAGCCCGCGAGCCGGGTGGTCCACGGACGATCCGCCAGCGCGCCGGCTCGGCGGACCGCCGAGAGGGGTCGGCGTGCGCCGAACTCGCGCCCGTGGCGCGTCGCGCGCCTTCGCCGGTTGATGAACGCTCGTTCCGCTGCGAGGGGCGGGCCCGGTCGTTCGCGCCGCCATCGGCTGCGGCCTCGGCCGGCGGACCGGTCGCGCGGAAACGGCGGATGCGGCTTGCGGACGATCCGCGCGCTGCCCGCCCCGCGACCCGGGCGGCGCCCCGAACCGGAGCCTGCCGCAATGCGTCACCCGGCGTCGGACGGTCCCGGCGCACCCTCGCCCGGAATCGCGAGCGACGCCGGGGCGGGAAGGCCGGCTTCGGCTGCGCGACGCCGAACCGGACCGGGGTCGCTCCCGCTGCCGGCGGCCCCGGTCGTTCGCCCACGCCGCGAGCCGGCAAGGGGGCGGAGCGTCGAAGCGTCTGCCGAGAACCGAGCGGTCGTGCGGCAACGGCCGGTCCCGGGCTGATCGTGCCTCGTGCTGGCGCGCGTCGGCCACCACCGCGCGACGTGCCCGACGCCACGGGGTGCGCAACGGTCGGCGCCCCGGCGGTTCGGGTGCGCTCCGCGCCTTTCGTCCGGCCGGCGCGCTCGAGGTGCGGACGGCTCGGCGGACGAGGGGGCTGCGAGCACGAGCTTCTCTACCCCGGCCGCCGGCGCGGCGTGCGACCGCGCTGGGGCGTTCGTCCGCTTGTCGCGCTGCCGACTGCGCGTCATGATCGCGCCATGAGCGATCCGTCCCGCAACGCGTCGATCGACGCTCACTTGATCCGCCCCTGGGCGGAACGGCAGCGGCCGCCGCCCCGTCGCTGCGAGTGGCCGGGTTGCGGAGCGGAAGGTCACTATCGGGCGCCCCGCTCGCGTGCGGAGCTGCGCAACTATCGCTGGCTGTGCCTGGAACACGTCCGGGAGCACAATCGGCGGTGGGACTATTTCGCCGGGATGACTGCCGAGGAGATCGACCGGCATCGCCGCGCCGACATCACCTGGCACCGACCGACCTGGCCGTTCGGTGCGCGGGCGAGCGACCGGTACTTCGCGGCCAGCTTCGTCGACCCGTTCGAGATCTTGGGTGGCCGAACGCCGCGGCGTGCCGCCCCGGAGGAGCAGCGGGCGCTCGTCATGATGCGGCGGCTCGGACTCGAGCCGGGCTTCACCCTCGGCGAGCTCAAACGGCGCTTCAAGACGCTCGCCAAACGGTACCACCCCGACCTCAACGACGGTGATCGGGCGGCCGAGGCGCGGTTGCGCGAGATCATCGAGGCCTATCGCTATCTCTTGGAACACCGGCTGCACGCTTGAGGAAAGGCGATCGACGAACCAAGTCCGAGATGCCGGACGGGGAATGCCGGCTCCGCGGCAGCGCTCTTGCCGGAGGCGCGGACGGCGCGGCATAAGCCCGTTTCGGTCCGGGACGAGGGGTGGACGGTGACGGTTCAGGATACGGTGACGGTCGGGACGGGCGAGGATCTGGCGCGGATCCTGCCCGAACGGCCGGACGTCAAAGTTTCGGTGGCGGCGACGTTCGGGATCGACTCGGACCTCGAAGTCGGAGCCTTTTCCGTTCGAACCGAATACGTGCCCGACATCGACCCGACGTACCAGTTCGACCGGACGACCACGCTCGCCATCCTGGCCGGTTTCGCCCACAACCGTCGGGTGATGATCCAAGGTTATCACGGTACCGGCAAATCGACCCACATCGAGCAAGTCGCGGCGCGGCTCAATTGGCCCTGCGTGCGGGTCAATCTCGACAGCCACATCAGCCGGATCGACTTGGTCGGCAAGGACGCGATCGTCTTGCGCGAGGGCAAGCAGGTCACCGAATACCGGGAAGGCATATTGCCTTGGGCGCTCCAGCGACCCGTGGCTCTGGTCTTCGACGAGTACGATGCCGGCCGGCCGGACGTGATGTTCGTGATCCAACGCGTGCTCGAGGCGCAGGGTCGGTTGACGCTTCTCGATCAGAACCGGGTGATCCGCCCGCACCCCTCTTTCCGACTGTTCGCCACGACCAACACGGTGGGGCTCGGCGACACTTCCGGTCTCTATCACGGCACCCAGCAGATCAATCAAGGGCAGATGGATCGTTGGAGCATCGTCACCCAGCTCAACTATCTGCCCCACGACGACGAGATGCGGATCGTCCTCGCCAAGTGCCCGGAGTACGACACGCCGGAGGGACGCCGCACACTGCATGCGATGATCAGTCTCGCCGGGCTCACGCGCCACGGTTTCATGGCAGGTGACATCTCGACCGTGATGTCGCCCCGGACCGTGATCACCTGGGCAGAGAACGCACGGATCTTCGGCTCGGTGCCGTTCGCGTTCCGCGTCACGTTCCTCAACAAGTGCGACGAGGCGGAACGGCACATCATCGCCGAATATTACCAGCGCTGCTTCGGCAGCGAGTTGAGCGACGCGTCGGTGAGCGATCTGGTCGCGGCGTGAGCACGCCGTATCCGCCCACGAACGAGCTCGAACGGCGCGAGCAGGCGCTCGCCGCCACGGTGCGCGCGCTCGCGGGCAAAGCCGACCTCGAGGTCGCGTTCCGCGCCCAGCCGGCCGCCACGGCTGCGCGCTCGGCCGCCCGGACCATCCGCTTGCCGCCGCTGCGCCCCGATCTCGACCCGGTCGAACTCGCCCGGATCCGCGGCGAGGCCGACGGCGCGGCTTTGCGCGAGCGATTGCACGACCCGGCGATCCACCGCCGGTTGGCGCCGTCGAGCGAGCTCGCGGCTCTTCTGTTCGACCGTCTCGAGCAGATCCGGATCGAGACGGTCGGTTCGGAGCATCTTCTGGGCGTGCGGCACAATCTGGCGGTGGCCCATCGGGCGCGCTTCGGCGCGCAGCGCGAAGGTCGCGGCGTCGACACGACGATGGCCGACATCGTCGATCTCTACGTCCGCGAACGGCTGCTCGGGATCGAGCCGACGGACGGGCAACGCGAGCTCCTCGCGCGCTGGCGCGATTGGCTCGACAGCAAGGTCGCAGCGGAGCTACCGGCGCTCCAGTCGAGCCTCGGCGATCAGGAAAGGTTCGCTCGACGGGTACGCGAAATGCTCGTGCACCTCGGCCTCACCGAGGAGACGCTCGAGGAAGGCGAAGAAGGCGTGGGGGCCGAGGAACCCGAAGCCGAGCCGCAGCCCGGCGAGGCGAAGTCCGAGGGCGGGCCGGGGGAGAGTGCCGCCGAGACCGGTGAAGAGACCGGCGGCGAACAGACCTCGGCGGAGCGTGGGGCGGAGCCGGGGCAAGAGACGAGCGAGGCCGGTGAGGCGAACACCGAGGCGGCCCGCGAGCCGGGCGGGGAGCAGCGCGAGAGCGAGGCTTCTCGGCCTTGGCGGCCGAACTGGCCGCAGGGCCTCCCCACACCCGCCTACCGGGTCTTCACGACTGCCTTCGACGAGGTCGTGACCGCCGAGGAGCTGTGCGGCCAGGCGGAGCTCGCCCGCCTGCGAGCGCAGCTCGACCAGTCGCTCGCGCGCTTCGAGGGCATGATCGCGCGGATGGCCAACCGGCTGCAGCGCAAGCTCGTGGCGCAGCAGCAGCGCTCTTGGGAGTTCGATCTCGACGAGGGCATTTTGGACGTGGCCCGACTCTCCCGGGTGGTCGTCAATCCCGCGACGCCGCTTTCGTTCAAGCGGGAGAAGGAGACCGACTTCCGCGATACCGTCGTCTGTCTCTTGATCGACAATTCCGGCTCGATGCGCGGCCGGCCGATCGCCGTCGCGGCCATGAGCGCCGACATCCTGGCCCGCACCCTCGAGCGCTGCGGCGTCAAGGTCGAGATCTTGGGTTTCACGACGCGCGCCTGGAAAGGCGGGCAATCGCGCGAGGCGTGGCTCAGGGCCGGCAAGCCGCAAAATCCGGGTCGGCTGAACGATCTGCGTCACATCATCTACAAATCGGCCGATGTGCCGTGGCGGCGGGCGCGAAACAATCTCGGCTTGATGCTGCGCGAGGGACTCCTCAAGGAGAACATCGACGGCGAGGCGATCTTGTGGGCGCACGGCCGACTTGTCCAGCGACCCGAGCAGCGGCGGATCTTGATGGTCATCTCCGACGGTGCGCCGGTCGACGACAGCACGCTTTCCGCCAATCCCGGCAATTATCTGGAGCGGCACCTGCGCGAGGTCATCGCTTGGGTCGAGGCACGCGGCGAGGTCGATCTTCTGGCGATCGGCATCGGCCACGACGTCACCCGCTATTATCGGCGCGCTCTCACGATCTCCGACCCGGAGCAACTCGGCGGCGCCATGCTCGGCCAGCTCTCGGCACTGTTCGAGCCGGCCCACGGCCGACGGCGACTTTCGCGTCGCCGCGCGGCCTGACCCGTCCCCACCGCACCTGACGGCAGGCGCCGCGCCGGCTAGGATCGCCCACGCATTCCGCGGGAGATCGGAAGCGATGCCGGCAGCGCCCCTCACCATCCGTCTCGACCCGAGCGACAACGTGGTCGTGGCTCGGCTCGATCTCTTGCCCGGCACGGAGCTGCCGGGCGAGGGTGTGCGGGTCCGGGTCCACGTGCCGGCCGGCCACAAGGTCGCCACCCGGCCGATCGCCGAAGGCGAGCCGATCCGCAAATACGGCCAGATCATCGGCTTCGCGACCGAGCCGATCGTGCCGGGTGCGCACGTCCACGTCCACAATTGCGGTCTGCACGATTTCGCGCGGGACTACGCGATCGGTAGCGAGGTCAAGCCGACCGCTTTCGTACCCGAAGCCGAGCGGGCGAGCTTCATGGGTTTCGTTCGCGAGAACGGCAAGGTCGGGACGCGCAATTACCTGGGCGTGCTGTCGACGGTGAATTGCTCGGCCACCGTCTGCAAGCTCGTGGCCGAGCGTTTCCCGCGGCGCCTGCTCGAACAATACCCGAACGTCGACGGGATCGTGGCGATCACCCATGCCACCGGCTGCGGCATGGCCGACCGTGGCGAGGGATTCGCGACGCTGCAGCGCACGCTCTGGGGCTTCGCGGGTCATCCCAATTTCGCGGGCGTGCTGCTGATCGGCCTCGGGTGCGAGGTCAACCAGATCGACTTCTTGATGGAAGCCTACGGCCTGCAGCCCGGCCCTCGATTCCGCACCATGACGATGCAAGAAACGGGCGGCACGGCCAAGACGATCGAGCGGGCGATCGGCGCCTTGGCCGAGATGTTGCCGCACGCCGCCGAAGCGAAGCGACAGCCGGTCGCGGCGAGCGAGCTCGTCTTGGCGCTCCAGTGCGGTGGCTCGGACGGCTATTCCGGGATCAGCGCCAACCCCGCGCTCGGCCACGCGGCCGACATCCTGGTCCGCCACGGCGGCACGGCGATCCTTTCCGAGACCCCCGAGATTTACGGCGCCGAGCATCTTCTGACCCGCCGCGCCGTCGATCGGAGGGTCGCTGAGCGACTGATCGAGCGGATCCGTTGGTGGGAGCACTACACCGCCACGAACGGCGGCGAGATGAACAACAACCCTTCGCCCGGCAACAAGGCGGGCGGGCTCACGACGATCCTCGAGAAGTCGTTGGGCGCGGCGGCCAAGGGTGGCACGACGAACTTGACAGGTGTCTATCTCTACGCCGAGCCGATTACGACCAAAGGTCTCGTCTTCATGGACAGTCCCGGCTACGATCCCTGCTCGGTCACCGGGCAAGTCGCTTCTGGCGCCAACATCGTCGCGTTCACTACGGGCCGCGGCTCCTGCTTCGGCTTCAAGCCTGTGCCGTCGATCAAGATCGCGACGAATACGCCCATGTACCGGCGGATGATCGACGACATGGACCTCAATTGCGGGACCATCGTCGACGGCGAGGAGACGATCGAGGAGGCTGGCCGGCGGATCTTCGACCTCCTCCTGCGGGTCGCCTCGGGCGAGCGCTCGAAGTCCGAGGAATTGGGCGTGGGCGACCACGAGTTCGTGCCCTGGCAGATCGGCGCGGTCATGTAGGCCGTTGCCGGAGCGGTCCCACGCCGGGGGTGGACGATGGACCCCGACCGCGTAACGGATGCCGCGGCACTGGCCGCCCTGATCCCCGACGGCACCCTGTTGGCCCTCGCGCCCGACTATGCCGGCGCGCCGATGGCGGTCGTGCGCGAGCTCGTGCGCCGCGGCGCTCGCGACCTCCGCCTGCTCGGCGTGCCGCAGCTCGGCCTGGCCGCCGATGTCCTGATCGGCGCGGGTTGCGTCGCGGCGATCGAGACCGCGGCGATCGGGCTCGGCGAGTTCGGCATCGCCCCCTGCTTCGAGCGTGCGCGCCGGGCGGGCCGCATCACCGTCGTCGACAGCACCTGTCCGGCGATCCACTCGGCACTCCAAGCGGCCGAGAAGGGCGTGCCGTTCCTGCCCTTGCGCGGGGTCCTCGGAAGCGATCTCGTGGCCGCCCGGCCGGATTGGAAAGTGATCGACAACCCGTTCCCACCGCACGACCCGATCCTCCTCGTCCCGGCGATCCGGCCGGACGTCGCCCTCCTCCACGCCCCGCTCGCCGACCGTGACGGCAATGTCTGGATCGGGGTCCGGCGCGAGCTCATGTTGATGGCGCACGCCGCGCGGACGACGCTCGTGAGCGTCGAGCGGATCGTCGAGGGCTCGCTCCTGGCCGATCCGCTCCGCGCGCCGGGCACCATCCCGGCACTGTACGTATCGACGTACGCCGAGGTGCGGGGTGGTTGTGCGCCGACCGCGCTCTGGGGGGAGGCGGCCGATCTCGGGGCCCTCGAAGCATACGCCGAGGCCGCGAAGAGCGAGCCCGGTTTCGCGGCCTGGCTCGAGGCCTGGCTCGCCACATGAGTGAAGGCTGGACCCGCCGCGAGCTTTTGATCGCGACGATCGCCGGGCTCCTCGCCGGCTGCCGCCACGTGGCGGTGGGGGCCGCTTCGCCGATCCCGGCCGCGGGCGCTCTCCTCGCCCGGCTCCGTGAGCCCGGGCTGCACGTGAGCCTGATCGGCAGCCCGGCGCACAACGGCTTCACCGACGGCGGCAAGGAGCTGTTCGATTGCGCCGCGCAAGGACGGATCGACGCGTTCTTCCTTTCCGGGGCGCAGATCGATGGCCGAGGCAACGTCAATCTCCTGGGCGTCGGCGGCCGGTACCCGAGGTTCGAGCGCCGTTTCCAGGGCTGCTTCGGCGCGCCCTATCTCGCGTTCCTCGTGCCCCGGCTGATCCTCTTCCGCGAGGAGCACACGCCGACGACCCTCGTGGAGCGGGTCGACTTCGTGAGCGCTCCCGGGACCGGTCCGCCCGGTGTCCACCGCCCGGGCGGCCCGCGCTGGCTCCTGACCGGCCGTTGCCTGTTCCGCTTCGAGGCCGGCCGGTTCGTGCTCGAAGCCCTGCACCCGGGCGAGAGCCTGGAGGCGGTGCGCGCAGCCACCGGCTTCGCCTTCGCGTGTGCCGAGCCGGTACGCGAGACGCCCGTGCCGGACGAGGCCACCCTCGAGGCCATTCGCGGCCCGGTGGCTCGGGCTTTGGCCGACGCGTATCCGCGCTTCGCCGCACGTCTCGCCGGGTGAGGGCAATCGCGCCCGCCCGCGCCCGCCGGCTCGGACTGGATCGTACCCCGGGACTATCGAGCGGCACACCGGCTTTTGCGTCCCACCCCTATCGGCTAATGTCTTGTTAACGGAAAGGGCTAGGGTCATAGTACGAGATCGCGGCGGAAGCTTCTCGCAAAGGAGCAGTTGCCACCGCGACAGGGGCGAGTTCCGACGGCTCTTTTAGGAGAATTGAGGCCGAAGTTTTTCAATCATTCGTGAGTAGGACGGGGGAAGCGTGGTGAGCAAGGTCTACGTGCTCAACGGCCACAACGCGCAGGAGCGGGCAGAAGGCCAAAGCGCGGCCGGAGCGGCCGGCGGAGTCCAACGGATCACCGGCGCGGTCACCGCCGCGACCGAGGGGGCGAAACGACCCGTGACGTCCTGGTTCGTGCTGATCGACCGACAGAGGTTGCGCCGGTCGTGGGTCGTGGCGAGCCTCGGGGAATGGGAGCTCGGCGGTCGGCTCACGCCGCTTTCGAGTGCCGCCGAAATCGCCCCGCAGCTCGCCGAAGGGGCGAACCGGATCGACGTCGTGATGTTGAGCATCGGCGGCGCCACGGTCGCCGACCCAGCGGTTGCCGAGGATCTGCGCTGGTTGCGCACCCATCTCGCCGAGGTGCCGGTGGTCGTGCTCGCCGACCGGGAGGATCCGGCCAGTGTGGCGATGGCGCTGCGCGCCGGTGTACGCGGCTACCTGCCGACGAGTACGGAGCCGGACGTGGCCCGCCACGCCCTGGCACTCGTGCTCGCCGGCGGCTCCTACGTACCGCCAGCGGCCGTGCTCGCCGAGGAGCAGGCGAGGGCGACGCAGACGCCGCACCCGCTGCGCCCTTGCGATCTCCTCGCCAAGCTGACCCCACGGCAGCGCCAAGTCCTGGAACTCCTGGGCCAGGGGCGGCCCAACAAGGTGATCGCCCAGCGGCTCGCCATGTGCGAGAGCACCGTCAAGGTTCACGTACGGCAGATCATGCGCAAGCTCGGTGCCACGAACCGCACCGAGGTGGCGTTGAAGCTGCGCGAGCTCGCCGCCGCTGCGACCTGAGCCACGAGCCGGGGCCCGCCCGAGGCGGCTCGGGCGGGCTCGAACCCCGGGGGCTCAGAAGAGCGGCGTGTCGAAGCGGATCGGCAGCGAGACCTTGATCGCGTAGTCGGCGGCCTCGTCGGTCAGACCGATCGTGCCGACGATGTCGAACAGGATGCGAGGTGCCAGGACGATCGAGGCGCCCAGGTTGAGGCTCGCGGCGGTGAAGTCCGACCCCTTCAGCTCTTGCCCGTCGATTTCGGCGCGGGTGCCGAACACGGTCTCGAAGCTCGCGCGCAACGAGGTCGAGGGGCTCGTCGCGAGGATCGTGCCGAAGGTGAGCCCGAGCTGCTGGCCGGGCTTCACGTCGTCGTTCTCGAACGCGTACTGGTAACTGCCCGAGACGAGGAACACGAGCGGATCGTTGCGCTTGATGGCGACGAGCTGGGCCTGGACCTCGTGGAACCCGGCGGGCAGGGCGACGCCGCCGTCGCGCGTCTCGCCGGTCGCCGTGTCCCAGCTGAGCCGGCCGACGAGGTCCGGGATCCAGCCATCTTCCCGCAGCAGGGTCTTGGCGAAGGCGAGCTCGAGATCGCCGAGCGCCCCACCGCCGGCGTACCGGCCGCCGACCGGGAACTGACCCTGCTCGTCGATCGTGGCTTGGTCGACGTAGTTGTAGGGGATCGAGAATTCGATCTGGCTGTCGAACGGCAGGCCGAACCGCAGACCGAGCGCGGGTTGCCAGAGGTCGCGGCGGACGTTCCGATCGCCGACGCCGACGATGGCGCCGCCGCCGTCGAAGAACAGGACCGGGCCCGAGGATTCGTTGCGCTGGTAGGTGAAGCTCGGCTCCAGCTCCACCTGACCCGGGCCGAGCAGGAGCGCGCCGGTCCGCACGAGCACCCGCTCGAGCGCGCGCTCGGCCGCCAACGGATCGACCTCGAACTGGCCGGGTGCGGCCGGTCGCTCGGCGACCGGCGGGGCCGGCTGTCGCGGCGCCGGGGCGGGCGACGGCGCCGGGCCGACCGCGGGCGGGCTCGGCTCGCCCATCTGCACCGCGCCTTTGGCGAGCTTTTCGGTCTCGGCGAGCCGCTTTTCGAGCGCGTCGAGCCGCCGCCGCAGCACCGCGATGGCCTGATCGCGCTGGCGCAGCTGGCGCTGGAGCTCCTCGGCCGTGGGCGCCGTCGGCTGGGCGACCGCCTCCGCGGCGACCAGCGAGGCGAGAGCAACCCCGCCCAGAAGCTTCACGATCGCGCCGACCCTCGTCTCCTGCACGGGCCGTCTCCCTCGGTTGGTGGCGGCGTGCGACTCAGCGGAGGGACAGGAACTCCTCCGGCCGCGCGGCGAGCCGGCCGGGTGGTGCGGGGCCGTCGCGTCGCTCCACCACGAAGCCGACCTTGCCGATGTCGCCGTAGTCGATCCAGGCTCGCTCGAAGGCGTCGACCGTCATCGTGACGTTGCCGAAGGCCGGATCGGCCAGCAACACGCGATTCCCGAGCCGCCCGCGGAACACCACGAAGTGGTTGTAGTCGTTGATCGACACGGGGACGATCACGGGTGCCTTCGCGACGAGGTCGTCGAGATCCATCCGCCCGTAGCCGACCCCTTCGTAGCCACGCGCGTCGACGAAGCGCTTGAGGTCGAGGAGCGAGAAGCCCTGGCGGATCCGCACGAGCTCCGGCCGCTCGAGATATTCGGGGCGGCCGATCAGCCCGAGTGCCACCTCCCGCTCTTCGACCATGTCGCCGTGCTGGTAGCGGAGGATCGTCGCGAGCGCGGCGGCGCCGCAGCTGATGTCGAAGTTCTGGATGACGACGCCGGACCGGCGGATCTCGAGCAGCGAACGGACGGGCGGCCGCGGCTCGACGGCGAGAGAGGGCGCGCCCGTGAGGCCCAGCGCAAGCGCGACGAGGACCACACGCCACCCGCACCGCTTCGGGCCGGATCGTGCGCGGCGTGGGGCGAGAGCGCGCCGGTCGCTCACACGCGGGGGTCTCATGTCGGACCTGCTTCGCGAGGACGACAGGTCCTGTCAACCGCGGCGAGCCGCACGGTGCGGCCTCCGGCGGTGCGGGTGATCGGCGCGCCACACCGGTTCGCACGAAGGTGGTAGGCCTTCCACCTTTTGCACGCTTGAGCCGCACGCGCCGAAGGCGTTGGTTAACGGAGCGTGAAAGGCCGGCGCATTCCTGCCGTCGACCACGCCGAAGTTGGGCATGAATGGTCGGTGCTCGCCCGCGAGGGCCGGCACGCGTCGAGCGAGGAGGGAACGATGATGGTCATGCGGGTGCCGCTTTCGACGGGTGTCTTCGGCTGCTTGCTCGCCGCCTCGCTCGCCGGACCCGCCGGTGCCGGCCAGGGCTCGGATCCGATCCGGCTGGACGTAGGGGCGCTCGATCGGGTCGTGGCCGGGGCCACCTACGGCATCGCCGGGGAGGCCAACGCGTCCGGGAACGGCAACATGGGCTCGAGCTCCACCGCGAATGTCGACCTGGCTGCCAACACCGACGGCAAGGGCGCCTCGGCCAGCGGCTCGGCATCGGCGATCGGGGTCGGCATGGGCGAGAACCCGCAGGCCTCGAGCAACGCCGACGTCCAGGTGAGCGGGCCGTTCGACCGGGTCTATCGCCGTGAGCTCAAGCGGCGGTTCGGCGGCCGCTACTTCCAGGTGGACTACAGCTTCGTGACCGTGGTCGCGATCAAGTTGCCCACGGCGCCGTGAGTGTCTTGTCGACCGGTTCCGGTGACGAGACGGCGCGCCTCCTCCTTTCGGATGATTCACCGAATGCGCGGTTGAGGAGCGAGATCTTAAGGGCGCAAGGTGTGGTCGACGAGTCGGCCCGATCGGCGAGCGATCGTGGCCCCGGGCAACGGAGCGGCAGCATGCGGTTGATGAGCGCGATCGCGATGGTGGCCCTGGCCGGAGCGACGGCCGGGGCGGTGATGGCCGCGGAGCCGGTTCGGCTCGGGCCGGCCGAGCTGGACCACGTCACGGCCGGGCGCTGGCAAGGCTACGCGGTCTCGGGGGTGGTGGCTCAAGCGAGCGGCGGCGCCCGCGCGAGCACCCGAACGGCCAACAAAGCGAGCTTCAAGAGCACCTACCAGGAGAAGAACGGCGTCGAGACCGGCTCCTCGGTCGACGTGGCCGCGAGCGCGAGAGGCTCGGCGTCCGGCTCCGGTCCGGGTGCATCCTCGGCCGGCGTCGGCGGGTTCTTGATCGTCTCGGCGAGCAAGGTCCCGTGAACGATCGAGTGGGTGGTGAACGGGCCGTTGTCCGCGAGGGCGCGCCCCGCGAGGTTGTCGAAGGTCGGCGAACGGCCGGATGGTCCGGTGCGAGCCGACCCGAGTGGTGAGGAGAGAAACGCATGAAGAAGCTCACGACGACGTTCCTGGCCGGTGCGGCCGGCCTGCTGCTGGCGGGCGGTGCGATGGCCGGCGAGCCGCTGCGGCTCACGGCCGACCAGCTCGACCAGGTCACCGGCGCTGCGAAGCTCAAGATCAAGGTTCAGCTCTCCTGGGCGGCGGCGACCTCGGAGGCGATGGCCTCCGGCGGCTCGAGCGCGAACATCTCGACGAGCAACAGCGCCAGCACGAGCGACACGCTGAACCAGACCTCGACGAGCTCGAGCGCCGGCACGTCGACGACGCTCAGCGCGACCTCGACGCGGCAGGCGAGCTCGGCCACCAGCGCCAACGCCAGCGGCAGCAACTCCATGGCGGCCGGTGGCGGCTACAGCTCGGCCGGCGATCTGACGCTCAAGATCAAGTACGCCAGCAACAACAACAGCTGAGCGGGGCTCGCGTGCTGCCGCGCCGCTCGCGGCGCGGCAGCGACGCCTCCGCCGAGTGCAGGGGAAAGATCCGATGTCGAAACTCAAGACGACGTTCCTCGCCGGTGCGGCCGGCCTGCTGCTGGCGGGCGGGGCGATGGCCGGCGAGCCGCTGCGGCTCACGGCCGACCAGCTCGACCAGGTCACGGGCGC
>Ga0197142_1001229_pt1 | contig 23606 bp, 23 predicted proteins | sample GBS60_MetaG_FD_148614 | JGI IMG/M metagenome (GOLD analysis project Ga0197142, IMG submission 148614) | Sediment microbial communities from Great Boiling Springs, Gerlach, Nevada, United States - GBS 60_MetaG | ecosystem: Environmental > Aquatic > Thermal springs > Hot (42-90C) > Sediment... | reverse complement strand
TAGCTGGTTCTCCCCGAAACACGTGTAGGCGTGACGTCGGGCCATTAAGCGGCGGAGGTAGAGCCACGGATGGGGGTAGGGGGTTAACAGCCTACCAAACCCCGTCCAACTCCGAATGCCGCCGCTGGTCCCTTCGTGGGGCTAAGGCCCGGCAGTCGGACTCCGGGGGATAAGCTCCGGAGTCGCGAGGGAAACAGCCCAGACCGCCAGCTAAGGCCCCCAAGTCCCGGCTTAGTGGGGAACGCGGTGGGGCTCCTAAGACAGCCGGGAGGTTGGCTTAGAAGCAGCCATCCTTTAAACAGTGCGTAACAGCTGACCGGCCGAGGAGCCCTGCGCGGAAGATTCAACGGGGCTAAGCCGGGCGCCGAAGCTGCGGGCTTGGCGGAATTGTCTATAAGGCATTCCGTCAGGCGGTAGGGGAGCGTTCCGCCTGCTGTGAAGCCCGACCGAAAGGACGGGTGGAGCGGGCGGAAGTGAGAATCCCGGCACGAGTAGCGATAAGGCCGGTGAGAATCCGGCCCGCCGGAAGCCCAAGGTTTCCGACGCAACGCTCGTCGGCGTCGGGTTAGGCGGTCCTAAGCCGAGGCCGTTCGGCGTAGGCGATGGGCAGCCGGTTGACATTCCGGCCCCACCGACCTCCGCCATCAGGGATGGGGGACGCTCCCAAGGGAGCCTACGCGGCGATGGTCGTCCGCGGCGACCGTGGAGTGGGCCATCCGAAAGGATGGTTCGCTTGGCGGGAGTGAGCCGCCTTTGTGCGGCGAAGTGGCGCCCCAAGGGAGCCAAGAAAAGCCCTTACCGAGTCCATCCCCAAAAGGGATGGCGCGGAGCGTCGGTGACCGTACCGGAAACCGCCACAGGTGGGCGAGGAGAGTATCCACAGGCGCGCGGGATAACCCCCGCCAAGGAACTCTGCAAAATGTCCCCGTAACTTCGGGAGAAGGGGAGCCGTAGTAGGGTGAAAGGGCCTTCGCGCCCAAGTAGCCCGAGGCGGTCGCAGATAAGCGGCCGGGGCGACTGTTTAACAAAAACACAGGTTCCTGCCAACCCGAAAGGGGAGGTATAGGGGCCGACGCCTGGCCAGTGCCCGAAGGTTAAGGGGACGGGTTCGCCGGGTTCTCGCCCGGCAAAGCTCGCGCCCCGAAGCCCGGGTAAACGCCGGCCGTAACCCTGACGGTCCTAAGGTAGCCGATGCTGCCCCTCCTTCCGGCAACGGAAGGAGCGTCGTCGGCTGTATGCAGGAAAGTCCTAAAGCCCTGCCTACGAGGTGCCTTAAGGCACCCGTAAAAATGGCTGGGGATTGGACAACCTGCAGGAAACCCACCTCTTGGTGGGGATCCTCAGAGACTATACGCCGACCTCCTACCCGAAGGGGGCGAAAGTGATGGACCTTTCACCCGATTGGGTTGTCGGGTTCACTGATGGAGAAGGTTGCTTCTTTGTCGGTATTAATCCCAACCCTCAAACGACAACCGGTTATCAGGTCCTCCCAGAGTTCACAATTGTCCAACATAAGCGGGACATCCAAGTCCTCTACGCCCTAAAACGCTTCTTTCGGTGCGGTGTGGTTCGCCCCAATCATGATGACCAATATGCTTACCGTGTCCGCGATCTGAAGGGGCTACGCCAAATCTGTGACTTCTTCCTGCGTCACCCGCTGAAGACTAAGAAGCGAATAGATTTCCTGCGCTTCCACCGGGTAATCACGATGATGGAGCGGGGAGACCATTTAAGGCTGGAAGGGCTGTTGGAGATCGTTAAGATTGCGATGCGTATGAACGCTCAAAGGCGCTCTCAGTTGGAAAAGGTGGCTGCCGAAATTCGCTGCCGCCTTCGGGTAGGATGAAGAGATAGTCCACCCCCAACCGAAAGGTTGGGACAAGGTGAGCGAAATTCCTTGTCGGGTAAGGAAAACTTGCCCCTTCGTCCCGCAAGGGACGATGAAAAAACCGGCTCATATCGGGGAAGCCCTCCTGCCATCGTGCGGGTGGCGTGGGGTAACCCCGAGGGAAGTCGGCCCAGCCTTTCAATGAGGTTGGGCTTGACCCCGTAACGACTGACCCGAAAGGGGAGGCGCAGTTCCCCACCCTGCGCAAGACGCCGGCCCTTACCCCTCGCTCGTTAGAGCGAGAAGTGAGCGCCTATGGAGCCTCCTTCCGAAGAGGTGGGGTCAAATGCCTGAACTTGACCCATGGTATGTGACAGGCTTGGTGGATGGTGAAGGGTGTTTCATGGTAAGTTTCAATTTGCGCCCTTCACTATCTACTGGCATAGAGGTCCGCCCCGCTTTCGCTGTCGCCTTTAACAAAAGGTCACTAAATGTCCTCAAAGCACTGCAACGATTTTTCGGTTGTGGTGCTATCCGTTACTCACGCAGGGACCGAACTTACAAGTGGGAAGTGCGTTCAGTTTCGGACATTGTCAAGCGAGTGCTTCCTCACTTTGAACGCTATCCCCTTCAGACAGCGAAGCGGGCGGATTTTGAGAAGTTTGCCCAAATTTGTCGCTGGGTTCACGCTAACCATCATCGAAACCGTGAATACTTGAGACGCATCATTGAGTTGGCTTATGAGATGAACCCCAGCGGCAAAAGGCGCTATCGGAAGGAGGAACTCCTAAGGGTGCTCGGGTAAGGTGAAGGGATAGTCTGCCACCAACCGAAAGGTTGGGTAAAGGCGAAGTTCCGACCCGCACGAAAGGCGTAACGACTTCGGCGCTGTCTCGGCGGGGGGCCCGGTGAAACTGTGGTGTCCGTGAAGACGCGGACTACCCGCGGCGGGACGGAAAGACCCCGTGGAGCTTTACTGCAGCCTGGCCTTGGGCTTTGGGGCGGGATGCAGAGAATAGGTGGGAGCCTGTGAAGCTCGCCCTCCGGGGCGGGTGGAGGCGCCAGTGGAATACCACCCTTCCCGCTCTTGGGTCCTAACTTGGTCCCGTGAATCCGGGCCAAGGACAGGGTCAGGTGGGCAGTTTGGCTGGGGCGGCGGCCTCCTAAAAGGTAACGGAGGCGTCCAAAGGTCCCCTCAGGCGGGATGGAAATCCGCCGTGGAGTGCAAAGGCATAAGGGGGCCTGACTGTGAGGCTCACAAGCCGAGCAGCCGCGAAAGCGGGGCTTAGTGACCCGGCGGTTTGGGAGTGGGACCGCCGCCGATCAACGGATAAAAGCTACCCCGGGGATAACAGGCTAATGGCGCCCGAGCGTCCCCAGCGACGGCGCCGTTTGGCACCTCGATGTCGGCTCATCGCATCCTGGGGCTGAAGCCGGTCCCAAGGGTTGGGCTGTTCGCCCATTAAAGCGGTACGTGAGCTGGGTTCAGACCGTCGTGAGACAGGTCGGTCCCTATCCGCCGCGGGCGCAGGAGGCTTGAGGGGGGCTCGCCTTAGTACGAGAGGACCAGGCGGGACCAGCCTCTGGTGTCCCGGCTGTCGCGCCAGCGGCACGCGCCGGGTAGCCATGCTGGGTCGGGATAACCGCTGAAAGCATCTAAGCGGGAAGCCCACCCCAAGATAAAGCCTCCCATGGGGTCAACCCAGTAAGGGCACGGGAAGAACACCCGTTTGATGGGCCGGAGGTGGAAGCCCAGTAATGGGTGGAGCTGACCGGTCCCAATAGCCCGAGGGCTTGACTGTGCGCTTGCTATCATCATCTTCGGTTACGAGGATGTCCTCGGCTCCTTGTGGCTCCCTATGTTTCACTTACAAGGTAGGCAAAGGCAAATATGTGTGAAAGATAATGTTGAAAGTTCGTGAAATTATAAAACTTCTGAAGCAAGATGGTTGGTATCAAGTTCGGATGAAGGGTAGTCACCGCCAATTTAAGCACCCTCGTAAAAAGGGAATAGTTACAATTGCAGGCAACTTAAATGATGAACTTGCTCCAGGTACTCTTAATAGCATTTTAAGACAGGCTCAAATTGAGTTGCCAAGACCTCAAAAGAAAAGGTGATCAAATAGTGCAGCGCTTTCTTGTGATTATTGAGAAAACTGAGCGAAACTATTCTGCTTATTGTCCTGACTTACCTGGATGTGTAGCAACAGGACGCACGCGTGAAGAAGTTCTTCAACGAATGAAAGAGGCAATTTATATTCATTTGCAGGCTTTGAGGGAAGAAGGTAAAGATATACCTAAATCACAATCATTGGCAGAATATGTTGTTTTGAAATGAGATTGAAAGGGTCTGGTGCCCATAGCGGCGGGGAAACACCCGTTCCCATTCCGAACACGGAAGTTAAGCCCGCCAGCGCCGATGATACTGGCTGCGCGAGCGGCCGGGAAAGTAGGTCGGTGCCAGGCCCTTTCATACTTTTAGCCCTTCTTCTCACTGCCCCCCAGTAATATGCGGCTAAAGCAATAAACGAACAACGCTATCGTTATGCCCCAACCGAAGACGAGAAATGCCCATCCTTCTGGTTTCATCGCTTTTACTCACCCCTCTGTGCCCCCACATTTTTCCACTTTTGGCTGGCTAAGTAGATGAGATAGCACTGCACAGCCAAAAGTGCGATCATCAAAAGCCGCGCCATCCATGCCACAGGCAAGGCACTTAGTGACACTCCTTCAATCGTCTTGTCCCTTGTCGCTCCGATGAAAGGCTGCAAAGCAAAACCTATAAAAACTCCAAGAAGCAACAATGGCGTCAGATACTTGGCAGCGTAGTAGAAAAAGCGTGGCGCTTGCAGTTGTGCCCCTCGGTGCATCTCTTCCCACATCTTATCAGCGCCGAAAATCCACATCATCACGATGACCTCAATTAGCGCAAACAAAGGAGCACCAAACGAACCTGACCAGAAGTCAAGCACATCAATTGCGGCATTGGCAAAAATGCAAAGGTGCATAGACACAAACCAGAAAATTCCCAACATCGCAACCGCTTTCTGGCGCGTCCAACCTAACTCGTCTTGCAGAAACGCTAACATCGGTTGAGCCATCGCAACCGATGAAGTAAAGCCAGCAAAGAAAAGCAACAAGAACCAAACAAAACTGAGTAAAGCGCCTGCAGGCAGGAAACTGAAGATGGCAGGGAGCGAGGTGAAGCCCAAGAAAAATATGCCCTTTTCAACAATTTGTTGGGTTTGCTTCAAACCGAAGAATGTCACTGCTGCTGGAATAGCGATGGAACTACCCAGCACTACCTCAGCGAATTCGTTAGCAGCCGTTGTTGACAAGCCAGTCAGCATAACATCGTCATTTGGTCCAAGGTAACTGGCGTAGCATTGAATTGCTCCCATCCCAAGGCTGAGGCTGAAGAAGATTTGTCCAAAGGCTTCAAGCCAAACCCTCGGTCCAGTTTGAAGGCTGAAAGCCTGTTGGAAGTTTGGGTTCCACAGAAAGCCCAAGCCTTCAAGGGGCGAGCCACCTTCATGTTGCCCTAAAGTCAGCGTCCGAACCATCAACGCAATTGCGAAAAGAAACAGAAGCGGCATCACCAGTTTCGCCAGAGCCTCAATCCCACGAGCAATCCCTCTCCACAGAACCCAAATGTTGAGTCCGAAGGTGACGAGGAAAAAGAAGTAAGCCCACAGGCTCGGAATTGTCCAAAAGCCGACTTCTTTCGCGACGATGTAACTTCCTCGGAAGGTCTCAAAGGGGCGCAAAACTTCCTCAACCGAGATACCACGCTGCACAACCAGTTCGCCCGTTAGGATCTTGTAAGGCACAAGGAACGCGAAACCAAGTGACCAACTTTCCACATAGGTGTAGTAGATGGCAATAACTGTCGGGATGAAAATGCCCAAAACGCCCAAATATTTGCTGATAGGGTGAGACCACATGCGGTGGAACATGCCGGGAGTTGTCCCATGTCCGTAGCGACCGCCGAACCGACCCTGAGCCCACTCCAACCACATCACGGGTATCCCCATGAAAAGGTAGGCAATGAAGTAGGGTATCATGAAGGCACCGCCACCGTTTCTGACGGCGCGTCCCGGAAAGCGAAGGAAGTTTCCAAGTCCAATTGCGTTGCCTGCCATCGCCAAAACCAAGCCTATTCTCGTTGCCCATTTTTCCCTTTGACGCTGTTCAGCCACTCATCTTCCCCCCTTGCCTTATGAACTTGTAGCCGTGGTTGACAGTTCGTTCCAATTATGACGCGCACTGCTTGTGGGTGAAAAACTGCGTTACCCTTCCATGTGGTGATGGACATGAAACTGCAAGGGAAAGTTGCGCTTGTAACTGGGGCAGCAAAAAGGTTGGGACGCTTTATCGCTTTGGAACTGGGCAAGCAAGGTTGCCATGTCGCTGTCCACTACCGAAAATCCGAAAAGGAAGCCAGTGAAACAGCAGAAACGCTGAGAGCGTTAGGTGTGAAAGCAGAAATCTTCAAAGCCGATTTGACCGATGAGGAGCAAGTTAAAGCGATGACGGACGCTGTCGCCCAAACTTTTGGTCAGTTGGACATATTGGTCAACAACGCTGCTGTATTCTTGCGCACCCCCTTTTACCAAACAGATGCAGCAACTTGGCGCAGCATCATGGATGCGAACTTGACAAGCGTTTTCCTTTGCTCTCGCTACGCCGCCAGTTTGTTGGGAGAGGGTGAAGGCGGTGTCATTGTCAATATCAGCGACACTGCTGCTTTTAGCCCGTGGAGCGCGTTTTTGCCTTACTGCGTCTCAAAGGCAGGTGTGATCGCATTGACGCTCGGTTTAGCAAAAGTTCTCGCCCCAAAGGTGAGGGTCAACTGTGTCGCTTTGGGAACGATACTGCCACCTGAAGATTACGGCGAAAATTGGCGTCGGGAAATGAGCGAAAAAACTATGCTGAAGAGACTGGGAACCCCAGAAGAGGTTGTGCAAGCAGTTCTCTTCTGCATAACCTGCGACTACTTAACCGGCGCTGTCATCCCCCTTGATGGCGGGAGGTTCCTCCGTTCATAGGGGTTTGCCTGACAAATTGCCTCCTCTAACCTTGCGCACGCTTGAGCGTCAGGTTATCATAGCAGAGGCTAAAAACGAGTGAACATGGAGGTGGGGAAGTAATGCAGGAAAAGGAGCGCCGTAAGGAAACACAAGTTTCGGAAGGTTGCACCCGTCGTGATTTCATCAAATTCGCTTTGGCGACAACTGTCGCCGGGATGACTGTCCCCTTTGTCCACGCACAAGGCAAGGAAAGGTTGAGGGTCGGGCTGATTGGTTGCGGTGGGCGAGGAACGGGTGCTGCCCTTGACGCTACCGCTGCAGACCCAGCCGTTGAAATTTATGCCCTTGGTGACTTGTTCAAAGACCGCTTGAACGGCTGCCTGAACCATCTAAAGGAACGGCTCAAAGACCGCTGCAATGTTACCCCCGACAGGTGCTTCACAGGCTTTGACAACTACAAGGGCGTCATTGGAACCGATGTTGACATCGTGATTTTGGCAACCCCGCCTGGTTTCAGACCTGTCCACTTCCGCGCCGCCGTTGAAGCGGGGAAGCATGTCTTCATGGAGAAACCTGTTGCCGTCTGTCCAGCGGGTGCTCGAGTCATGCTTCAGTATGCTCAAATTTCCGAGCAGAAGAAACTGACGGTCGTCGCTGGAACTCAGCGCCGACACGACTTCGGTTATCGCGAAACAGTCAACAGGATTCGTGAGGGCGCAATCGGCGAAATCGTTGCCGGCTACTGCTATTGGAACCAAGGTGGCTTGTGGGCGGTTGAGAGGAGACCTGAATGGACGGATGTTGAATGGCAAATTCGCAACTGGCTCTATTTCGTTTGGCTTTCGGGCGACCACATTGTTGAGCAACACATCCACAATATTGACATCATCAACTGGGTGATGGGTTCACCGCCAGTGAAGGCTATGGGTGTCGGTGGTCGCCAAGCCAGAACTGCTCCTGTCTACGGTCACATCTACGACCACTTCGCCATTGAGTTTGAGTATCCCAATGGTGTCAGGGTGCTGAGCATGTGCCGACAAATTGATGGTTGTCCCGGAAGGGTGACAGAATATGTTGTCGGCACGAAGGGCGTTTCCTATCCGAGCGGTTGGCTGAAGACTTACGACGGTCAAGAGTGGCGATACACCGGACAACGCCCCAACCCCTATGTCCAAGAGTGGGTTCACCTAATCCAGAGCGTTCGCGGGACAGGTCCTTATGTCAACGAGGCGCGTCAGGTCACTGAAAGCACCTTGACAGCGATAATGGGACGAATGGCTGCTTACACAGGACAGGAAGTCACTTGGGATTTCGTCCTCAACAAATCTCGTGAGAACTACCTTGAGCGAGTTGAGAACCTGAAAGAGTTCGGTCAGATGCCCGTTGACCCAGTTGCTATCCCCGGAAAGACAAAGTTGATCTGATGGTCAGGGTTCAAAGGTCGCGTTCGCGGAAGAACGCTATAGCACCATAGGCTTCCACAAGTTTGCGCCCTTCCTTTTCGCCCAGAACGCACAGGGCAGTTGCTAAACTGTCAGCAGTGATCCCGTCCTTGGCGATGACCGTGACGAGCACAAGTTTCGTCAACCCTAAACCAGTTCTCGGGTCAACGATGTGAGCGTAGCGGCGGTTTCCAATCTCAACGAACTGCTCGGTGCTACCCGATGTTGAAATAGCACAGTTGGCGAGTTCAAGGAATTTCTCAGGTTTGCCAATTTCGTCCAAGATGCCTATACGCCAACCCTTGCGGTTTGGAGGTGGATCGCCCAAAACTATGTCACCGCCAAGTTCAATCAAGGCTCGGCTGAGCCCAAACCTTTTCAGCACCTTCAAAGCACAATCGGCAGCATAACCTTTCGCGATTCCGCCGAGGTCAAGTTTCATGTTCGGCACTGCTAACTTGACAGTGCGATTTTCGGGGTCAAGTTGGATTTTTTCCCAACCGACCAATTGGCGAGCCTGATGCAATTCTTCTTCGCTCGGAAGTTGTTTCGTCTGACGGGCACGACGCCACAGGGCAACGAATGGACCGACTGTTATGTCAAAAGCCCCGTTGGTGCGTCGGGAAAGTTCAAGAGCCCGTTGAAGGACGAAGAACAAGTCATCACTGACCCGAAAAGGCGCAATGTGACCTTCAGCGCAAAGTCGCATCAATTCGCTGTGGGGTCTGTAGTCGCTCATCAAGTCTTCCAAATCGGCGATGCGTTGAAAGGCACGGGAGCATGCCCAAGCAGCGATTTCTCTGTCAGGCGCGTAAACGACAATGCGAGCAACGACACCCATGAGCACTTTGCGAAACTCAAACCGTTTCAAAGTTGAAGAGGCGTCTAACATATTGACCGTCGCTAAAAACCAAACGAGAAGGAGGGTGAGAAGCGTGCGCCGATTTGACCGTGCCATTGGACATCACCCCAAAAAGTTTGATGCTTTCCGGACAGCCTTTCAGCGTTTTCTGCCAACGCTTGTTTTAGCGGCAGCATTTGTTATGCTTGCAGTTGGAGTTGGCGTCGTTTCGGTAAAGGACGCCGCAACCGCTCAAACTTCGGGAAGCCAACAGAACCAAAAGCCCAAAATCTTCGTTGAAGAGATTCCCGGCACAACTGTCAAGTTTGAGTTGGTCTATGTGCCTGAAGGCGAGTTTGAGTTCGCCGACTCAACGAAGGGTGGGCAAAAGCGGAAATTAAAAGTCAAGGGCTTTTGGATCGGGCGGACGGAGGTGACTTGGGACGAATACGATGTCTACCTCTACAAGTTGGATGTTGAGGACGAGGAAGAAGAGACGGACGCTTACTCCCGACCGAGCCGACCCTATGGGGCGCCTGACAGAGGTTGGGGACATCACGGTTACCCAGCCATTGGCATAACCTTCCATGCCGCAGAGCAATACTGCAAGTGGCTTTCTTACAAGACGAAGCGCAAATATCGCTTGCCCACCGAAATTGAGTGGGAATATGCTTGCCGAGCCAATGTCTGGGATGCTGCACCTCTCAAGGACAAGAGTTTGCTTGACAGGTTTGCTTGGTTCGCCGACAACTCAAACGAAAAAACTCAACCTGTAGCAAAGAAGCAACCTAACCCTTGGGGCATTTACGACATGTTGGGCAATGTCGCTGAATGGTGTGTAGGCGTTGACGGAGAACCCGTCGTTCGTGGAGGTTCGTTCAAAGACCCGGCAGAGCAGGTTCACCCCGGCGCACGCGAACTGCCATCACCAGACTGGCAAGCATCTGACCCTATGGTCCCCAAGAGTAAGTGGTGGCTCACTGATGCCCCCTTCGTCGGTTTCCGAGTCTTGTGTGAAGATGTTAAGCCTACGAACTGAGCAAATGAAATGGGACAAGGGACACGGGACAGGGAACAGGGAGCGAAATAGGATGGGAGCGTGGGACGAAGAAAAAATGGGAGGGCGAGGCTTCTGCTGAGCCAAAACGACAACGAATGGCGAATAGCGAACAGCGAGTGGCGAACAGCGATTGGCGGATAGTAACCTGGAGGGTCGGGCTCCTGCCCGACCGAAAATTTCGGCATGGCAGGCGATTGACGACTGGTAAGACGGAAGTGAGATGACAATGGTAGCGTCGGGGCTTGTCCCCGACGGCAATTAAACAGCCGTCGCCCACAAGGGGCGACGCTACTCAATTCGCCATCAAACACTGGCTTAAGCCAGTGGCGTGAATGCGCAGGTTGCAGCGCAAAAACACAAAATTCCATGCTACGGACTTTAGTCCGTAGTTGATGAGGCAACCAAAGTCGTTCATGCTACAGGTTTTAATCCGTAGTTGATGACGAAGAACTTAAGCGCCGACCTTTAACGGGACGAGGGTCGTGGGACGAAGGACGGGAGCAAATTGGGAGGGCAAGGCTCCTGCCGAACCAAACTTATCAGCAAATCGTGAGGTCGGCAATTCGGCAAGTCGGGACTGGGCTTAGTTTTCAGCATCCCGCACTCAAGTTTGGGCTATCCAGAAGGTTCACCCTCCTAAACTACCAGCAACATGCTCTTTGGACAGAAAAAGCGGGACTAATCTCAACGCATGTCCATAATCACCACAATTTTTGTCTGTTTTCCTTGTTGTGTGATGGTGATGTGGGTTGTTGCCTTCTCTCGCCGAATTACTAACACTCCAGTTTTGCCCTTAGGATCGTAAACATAAGTGAAGCTTATTGATTCTTGACCCTTAGGTGAGGTAATGGCTGTGTGGAGTGACGCTCCTGCTTGCGGTTTGATAGGCATTCCCCAATTAGTGATTTTCTTCTGCCAGTAGAACTCCCACACCTTCTCAAACGGGTCTGTGGTGGTGAAAACAGCCCAAGGCAAAGGTCTTTCCCAAGTTTCACCCATTTCTTGCTTCGCTTTCGGGTAAGCCCAATCAGCAAGCGGGTCAGGTTGCTTCTTGACCTGTCCACTAATTAAAGCAACGGCAACAACCGTAACCGCAACTCCAAGCAAAACCGACTTGCTAAGTCCCTTCAACATCTCAAACACCTCCTTATTGTTTCTTCATCGGTGATTTAGCCACTTGGACTTTCTTCCTTCCCTTCCTCGCTCACCTCCCTTAACGCCATCCCTGCCAAACTCGCTGGGAAAACTGTCAACATCGTCCAATTAAAGGGCAGCAAAGAATGAGCACTTATTGGAAATAAAGCCATCGTCGCTATCGTTACCGCTCCCATCACTATCCCACTCAACCACCAAAAACTTCCCGCCATCTCTTTCATCCCAAACCCAACACACAACGCAATCAAAGCATGAACTACTAAATCAACGCTGCTGTAAAGCCCAAAGGACGGAACAAAGTAAACTGTAAATTGCCTCATCAATGTCCCTATCGCACCAACCAAAATACCTCCGACAATGCCAACTGCTATGGCACCATGCCAAAGTGGCTGTCGCTCTCCCATTCGCTTCCCTCCCTTAGTCTCTCCCACGCCTCCTTCACTGCTTCCTCTAACGCCTTTTCTCTCCTTTTCTCGCTGACCAACTGCCAAGTTGAAACTCCCAACTTCAAAAGCCCTAACTCAAAATTTGCACCACGCTTCAGCACAACTATGTCTCCTTTGACAGCAAAGATGCCATAGGAACGACAAGTCAAAACAGCAATGGCTGTTTGCTCGTAGTAATCAGGCTTCAAAGGCCATGTGTTCTGCCTTCCCGCTTTCAAGACAATGTAATCAACTCGCTTCTCTTCCATCCGACGATGCATCTCTTTCAACTTCAAAGGTTTAACCCAAAGACGACCGTCAAGTTGTTTGAGAGTTTCCGCTGACGGTCCATAACCTGCCCTTTGAAAAGGATTGGGAAACAGGTAGATTTCACGGCGATGGGCAAGGTGAGGGACAAACTGAGAAGGTGCGCTGACTGAAGCATCTTTTGGAATGACTTCGGAAAGAAAAGCCCTAATTTGCCTCGCTTGCTCTTTTGGCAAAATGTTTGCGTGAAAGTGAAGGTAAGTGTGAGGGACATAACGAATGAAAGAAACGGTCAAGCAAAGGGCGAAAGTGGAAACCAAAACCTTTTGCCACTTAACTTGCCAGATTTCGTCAACAAGTCTTTGCAACTTCCTAAAAGCGAAAGGCAAAGATGCAGCCAACCAAGGGGCGATGATGGCAGCGTGCTGAAAACCCAATTCCCTCATCGCCCTCCAATCGCTCAAAGCCAAAACAGCATAGTTGGGCAAGGCGAAAAGAACGAAAATGCCTGAGAAGATGGGAAAGAAAGCGAAAGGGGCAAGCAAAAGCATCGGGTAGGCGCCAGGTTCAGTGAAGTGACCTTCGCAAAAGAAAAGGGCTTTCAAGGCTTCAACAGGATTAGTCAAAATGCCAAAGACAATTTGCAGTGGTGTCTCGCCCCATTTTGAGTAAAGGGACAAATAAGCCGTTTTCTCTTCACCACTTAAAACCGCCATCATTTTGGTAGCAAAAACGAACCAAAAGACACTGAGCAGCACCATAGCACCACTCCACCGCCTCCTGAGAACTAAAAGTCCATAAAGCCCCAAACAAGCAACCGAAACAGTCACATCTTCTCGGCAAAGCAGGGCAAGAAAGCAAGCGATGAAGAAAGGCAAAGGTCTGTTTTCGTCAAGGGCATCAATAGCCCAAAGGACGAAAGGGACGGACAAAAGGATAGGATGGAAGTCAAAGAAGAGCATGGTCATGATGGCGGGGTGAAGTAAATAGCCGATAGCGATGACGGTAGCCGTTAGTTCATTTTGGGTGTGCCTTAAAGCGAGGCGATAGAGAGGGATGACACCAAGGGCTAAAGCAATAGTTTGACCGAAAAAGAGCCAAAAAGGATGAGGGAAGAACTTGTAGAAAGGGACGAAGACGAACAAGATTGGGCTGAAATGGTCAGCAAAGAGGTGCCAACCGCGAACGGTCACAAAAGGTGTGTAGCCATTCGCCAAAAGCCAAGCCCCTTGCTGAAAAATCCCCAAATCAAAGGCTTGAGCACCAAAAAGGTTGAAACGACGAAGGGAGATCAAAAGCATAGCGGAAGCCCAGACAATGGTCCATCCAAAAAGAAGCATTTGTTGCCTTTTGCCATCAATCCACCATTTCAATTTCAATCCATGTGTCATAACCTCTCACCGAGGTGGTTTCAACCGAATTATCCCGCCATTATGAAGGTAAACGAACCGATAACCTGCACGATACATCCACGCATCACCTTGTGTTTCATCAAATCCAATCAAAGAATGGGCTGTCGTGAAGACATAGTAACTGAAGGGGACATACCATCGCCTTTCACCAGGTGGACGAGTGACATAAACAACCAAAGGCGGTTTTATCTCGTTTCCTTGATCGTCTCGGTAGTAGAGATAGAACCTCACCGCTACATTACGAATAAAAATTTCTGGTCTCATACCTTCAGGAGAAGTTCGTTCTATACTCACTAATCGGTATTTCGCAAAAAGTAATGGATACAAAAGGTTTTGGCAGGTATATCGGATGAGTTCAGGGGTGATAATTTTTAGTTCCCTTTCTTTCGGTGGTGCGAGGTTGTAGAGAGTATTGATGTCACCCTTTTCAAGAGCATAAAGGAAAGTTTTCAGAGTGCGGTAGGGCGCTTGCCATCGCCACCACCACAATCCGATAGTTAAAAGGGTAATACTACTGATTGTCATAAAAATCCTTAGCAATCTTCTGTAACGTTTCATAGCTTCACCTCGCAGCCCTCTGGATTCTCATTCTTCAACACACAGGAATATTAGGTAATTCGTTAATAGAACACATTTAAATGGGCGCGGTCCCGCTACATTGATGAACGGGCGAACCTCAAGGCGATACGGAGGACATGAGTTATCAGGCTCAACTGGCTTACATTCTATTGCGATAAAGTTACAAGCAGTGCAGGCGTAGTGATAACTTGGAGGAAGGTCGTAATCTTTTGGATCAATTCGGCAAGTTGCACATACTGCTAGGGGCCGTCCCAATTCATCTCCTTCCACACATCCTTCTGGGCAAGGATACACCTCGCATGTTAAGCAGTATCCTACATAGCGAATTGCTTGTGGCAGTAACGGGAGCATGACTGCTCCCACAATTAACATCAATACTAGGAAGCGTTTCTCTCTCATGATTCTACACCTCCTTAATTTTATTCTCTTATGTATATTGGAAGTCTTATCCCATATTCTACTGTTCTTATAGTTTGTGCTTTATAATCATCAAGTTTCAGAATAATCAGAAACATATCAGTCCAATATAGATCAGGATCCTGAAGCCAATGATGTGTTTCACAAATAAGAATAGGCCAATCTGGAATATGAGAAATTGCCCAACTAAAGGAAATAACTCCACCAGGTGCCAATAAACATTCATCATATTGATAACCGAATAAATACAAATCTTGGTGAGTACAATAGTTAGGAAGATAAGAAGATGTTTTGAGAAAAGTAGGATAGAATTCGGAAGGACATATCCACACAGTTCGCGTTTTTAAGTAAGGTGTAAGGCAAGGATTTGGAGAACTCTTTCTAGGGGGTAACCCTACCTGCCAATATTCCAATCGGACACCTTTTTGCGGCTCCACTCCATCCCAATCATCCCGATACATCCGAAAAGCATGACCAATCAGATTTAGGTTACTGATACATACTACCTGCCTTGCCCTTTCCCTTGCAGGTGCCATCACTACCCATACTATCCCCACTAAAACGGCAATGATGGCACAAACAATCACTAACTCTATCAAGGTCAATGCGTGCAAGCGTGTATGGGTGTAAGTGTGCAAGCGTGCATGAGTGCATGGGTTTAGATGTGCAAAAGTGCGTGCGTGCAAGTGTTCAGTGATTTTGTTTTGCTCCTTCATCGCTTATCACTTTCCTTCGGCTCAAAAATTACTGCTTTGCCCCATAACCTTTCCCTCATCTCCAATGACCAGGTAGTGTCCAAACTATAACTGATAACCCATTTAGGGCAATACGGCAGTTTGGCAACATGGCAATTTATTGATGATTCGGGTGCTGGACCTATTGTCAGTCATGACTTAAGTACTACCAAACCAAGAATATCACGATGCCCACGCCCATCCCTAATTGCTTCCTATCAGCTCTCATCTCACTGTTCAACGCACTTTCGCTTATCAGAGGAACACTTGACTGGTCTTTGGGCATTACGTTCATTATCCTCACTGTCCACCTTTGAAATATAAGGAGGGTCACTGCATTGAATGGAATAGTTAGGGCCTTTTTTGCAATCATAATGTCTCCATACACAAGCTGTGCAGCAATAGTAAACCTCTGGACAATCATTTTCTCTGGTGTGACGACATTCATCGCAAATAGGATGAGTTGAGTCAGTACGAATGGGGGTGCAACCACTCTCGCACTTTCCTTGATCTTCACATTTAAAGCAGTAACCTGCAAAGAGTGGACCAACGACTGATACTACACAAAAGGCAATAGTGGCTACAACTAATAAACGATCATGATACTTCATAATACATCACTCCTTTTTACTTAGGCTCTTTTTCATCTTATTCACTAAATAACAAATTAGCTTCAGAATCATAAATACGCTTAACTGAAAAATCAGGAAGGTTAATAGTGAAAAGTAATTCATCTTCCCAACCTTTAGGAAGATTGTAATTATGATTATCACAGTAATAAATAGGCCAATCTGGATATTTGGCAATAATAACTCTAAAAGATTCTTCTCCAATAAATCGTAAAATGCAATAATCGTAATGAAGTCCATGAAGCGCACAAATATCGTGATTACAATAATTCATGGTATAGGTTGTTCCCAAAATTATTCCATGTTTAACGATATAGGAAGGACAGATAAAAATATTCATATTCTTTGTGTAAGGTTGTAATCTTGAATAAATACCAATACCTGGCGGCAATCCCAACTGCCAATACTCTAATTGTATTCCCTTTTGCGGCTCCACTCCATCCCAATCATCCCGATACATCCGAAAAGCATGACCAATTTGAGTTAGGTTACTGATACAAACTGCCTGCCTTGCCTTTTCCCTTGCCGGCGCCATTACTACCCAAATTATCCCTACTAACACCGCTATGATAGCACAAGTGATCACCAATTCAATCAATGTTAATGCAGAGCGCATATGCCTCACATCCCTACATTGATAGCCTTGTGGCAACTTCCAGTGTTGGTTGAAGGATCAGTAATGCAAAACCATGTTTCCCATTCAGTATTGAAGCGTCGTTGTAGTAACACCCAAAAAGTGATTGTAGACCCCCCAGGACACCGAACTTTTATCTTTATGTAGTCACAACAACCGACATGATACGGTCCTGAGGTCTTTGTGCAACAAACATACCACCTTCCTATGATTTGACCATATGGACAACTACCACTACCTACAAAATCAGGACAACATGGAAGACAATCAGATAGGACTTTATTTAAGCCAATCAAAAGCAAAGTCAACAAACAACATAGCACGAAGATAAGTTTAGCTTTTCTCTTTTGCATAATTTAACACCTCCTATCATTAATACATAAAACTAGCTCCTTTACTTATCCCATCAACTCTTTCCACTTGCTGATTCAATCTTAAAACTATAACCCAACGAGCAATAATACCTAATATATCCTCGCTACCACGATCATAATGAAAAGAATCAACTATAATGGGAAAACTTTCTCCACGCAAAGCAATTGCTTTTCTAAATGGTATAGGTTCTTCGTCATCCCAAACTTGATACCAGTATTTGGGAATAATCTTCACATTTGGTAGTTGAATTATTGTAGCACCTTTGCAGTAGAGGAGTTCTTTGGAAGGCAAATAAGAGGGAACTAAGGCTTCAAGACCTGACTTAGGTGAGGGTAACCCTAACTCCCACCAACTGTTTTCTCTTCCCTCCTCAGCTGAAAGTCCATCATAATCCTCTCTGTAAGCATTAAGGGCAATTCCAATTTGCTTCAAGCTGCTAATACATGCGGCAACCCTTGCTCTCTCACGAACAGAATGATACACAACCCAAATGATACCTACTAACACCGCTATGATGGCACAAACGATAACTAACTCTATCAGTGTTAATGCGTGCAAGCGTAAACGAGTGCAGGCGTGCAAGGGTGCATGAGTGTATGAGTTTAGGTGTGCAAGAGTGTATGCGTGCAAGTGTTCAGTGAATTTGTTTTGCTCCTTCATCGCCTATCACCTCCCTTCTGTTCAACAACTGCTGCTTTGCCCCATAACCTCTCCCTCATCTCTTTTGACCATTCATTCATCAACTCCTTCGCCCTCTCCGAACCTTTGACCTTGCCCAAAAACTCTTCCAAAACTTCAACAACCCCCATCCCAACCCTCTTTTGAACCCACACCAACTTGCCCTCAGAAAATCCATGAGCCTCCTTTTTAGAGATGAGGAACTTTTCCTACTCTTTGCAAACTTAAGGTCTGCACGGTCGGTTTGGATCACAACAAGGACGACCATCTTCCTCAGAACAAAGTCTCCCTTCTCCCCAAACGACAAATGGACATTCCTGCCCTGTGGATGGGTTAAAGCACCGGTAAGCCATTCTTAGGCATGGTCCCCATTGACCATCAGGTTGAAAAGGGTTAGCACCGCATCCCCAATCTGGGCGACAACATAAATGTTCCGTGTATTCTGGGAATTCTGGATGTCTTTCGCAAACAGAATAACCTTCTGAGCCGACAGTTTGCCTTTCATCAGGACAATATCCATCAACAGGCAAGGTTAATTGACAATTTCCACCTCGTGGACAACCACCAAAACAAGGATCACGATGTGCGGGGAGCCTGGCGCAAAACATACAAGGTCTGGCTCCGGGGCACCAATAAAAATTACCGCCTTGTGGCAAAGCAAGATAAACAATGGCGACAATAGTAATCATGAAAGTTAACCACATTCCTAAGCGCAATTTCATGAGCAACCCCTCCTTCACTTGATTAAGTCCCAACCAATCTCACCACGACGAATTATTTCGTCCAATGGTTTACGGTTCTCAGGTGGGACATACCTTCGCCCAATCCTACCAGAGATATCTATGCCAATGCCGTGAAACAGCGCTTTCCCTACTGGATAAAGTTCCCCTCCACAGCAGGCTAAGGTAGCGTTAGGAGGAGGTTCTTCGGGTTTCCGACGAATTAAACCTTTCTTAACAAAATGCCCCCACCCCAAGTTTGGGAAATCATAAGAGCCTGGGGGAATAGTTGTTGGGTCATCGCATGAATACCAACTACCCCACACTTCACTAGCCCTTGCAGTAGGACACACAAAACAAGTGTTAGCATAGCGCCACCAAGGTCCCATGTAGAATTTGCGGTCAGGATACTGCTTTCTAACAGGGTGATTAGGTGGCACACCAAAAAGTTCCTGCAGAGTTTCTGGCATGTGCCCTTCATCTTGCTCAATCATCTTCATAATCAGGTAGATTTGCCTTAGGTTGTTCATGCACTCCACTTGCCTTGCCCTTTCCTTCACCATCATTACTACAGTCCAAACAATTCCAGATAGCACCACAATAATCCCGATAACCACAAGCAACTCTATCAAGGTCAAACCAAAACGGCGCAGCCCGGATGAAGCGGCTAACGAAGGACTTTTCATCGCTTGTCGTCGCCTCCCTTGATGAAACCTGCCATCTTCCCCCATGCCTTCTCCCTCATCTCTTTTGACCATTCGTTCATCAACTCCTTCGCCCTCTCTGAACCCTTGACCTTGCCCAAAAACTCTTCCAAAACTTCTACAACCCCCATCCCAACCCTCTTTTGAACCCATACCAGCTTGCCCTCAGAAAACCCATATGCCCTCGGTGAAAAGAATGCGTTCAATCTCTTGCTTGTCTCACCATCCTCGTCCGCTATCACTGTAACCTTCCACCCATTCCTCTCCCACACTTCCTTGACTTTTGCCTTCTTGTCCCGAACAACTATGACCCCTTTGAACTCTCTCCCCCAAACCTTCCAATTACCTAACGCTTCTACCCAGTCTTTCAACCCCTGCGCACCGCATCCCTCGCAGCCTCCAAAAACAATCACCAAAATAGGAAGCGAATGGCGAGTAGCGAGTGGCGAATGGTGAATAGGCGAATGGTGAGTAGGAAATAGCAAGTGGTTCAAGCCAAGTTTCTCAATGGAAGTTCCAATGGTTGGGTCTGGAGAAAGTGCTTGCTGAAATCGCTTCCTGTTCTCCATCTCTTGCTTGTAATTTCTCCAAACCGCTAAAACCGTCTGACCTTCAGGAGAGTTGATGGAAAGGGAGACGAAAACGAAGGTTAGGACAATCAAAGTTGCAATCAAAAACCTCAACCTCTTTTCAGGTTGAGCCAACCAACTCCCAATTCTCTGTTTCCCTTCTCTCTCCATCGCCATGCTTTTACCCTCCCAACTTTGCATGGCTGGTTAAATTTTGCCTTCAAGGGAAGAGAATGCAAGTAGCCAAAGGGATACTTTTTTTTTGCACCACTGTGGTTCATTGACAATTTTTAGTTGCGCGTTGAGGGTTGAGGGTTGTGCGTTGTGGGTTGAAAGTTGCAAGTTGAGGGTTGCGCGTTGTGAGTTGAGGGTTGTGAGTTAAGTGTCGGAGTGGATGAGGTAAAGTTTGGTTTACTGGAGGGCAATGCTATCGCACTGCCGAAAAATCGGCTCATTACGGGGATAAGCCCTCATGAGTGTGTTCTAAAGCCACCCATGCCATTGGTTTCAGTCAATGTGCGTTCAAGTGTGCGAAGGTGTTGAGTGCTAAGTGCGGTGTGCAAAATAGTTGGAAATCTAGTGGCGTTGCCACTCGTAGGCGACGGCTATTTAACTGCCGTCGTGGCAAGCCCCGACGCTACCTTTATCATTTCGCTGCCGTCTCAATAGTCGCCAATCGCTATTCGCCATTCGCTACCACTTAAGGCTCGGCAGGAGCCTCGCCCTCCCCAAATTTCACCAACTAAAGTCCGTAGCATGGAATTTTGTGTTTTTGCGCTGCAACCTGCGCATTCATGCCACTGGCTTAAGTTAGTGTTTGATGACGAATTTTTTGAGCGCTGAATTCATTCAGCATTTTGGGAGGACGAACCTCTTGGTGAGCCCAATTTTTGGAGGGCACGGCTGTTGCCGTGCCGAAATTTTCGGTCGGACAGAAGCCCGACCCTCCAAATTACTATCCACCAATCGCTATTCGCCATTCGCTGTCGTTTTGGCTCGGCAGGAGCCTCGCCCTCCCATTTTTCTCCCGTCCCTCGCCCCGCTTTGGGTCGGCGCTTAAGTTCTTCGTCATTAACTACGGATTGAAACCCGTAACATGAACGACTTTGTTTGCCCCAACTAATGAATTAACCTGTATCGGAGAGCAAAAGCGACGGCTTGAATGTTGGTTTTCGCTTTCAGTTTCTTTCTGGCGGAACAAAGGTGCTTTTTGACTGTTGCTTTTGACCTGAAGGTTTTCGCTGCAACTTCTTCAACGCTGCCGTAATCAGACAATGCTTTCAGGACTTCCTTTTCGGCAGGGGTTAGGAGTTCAGCGTCCACGATCACTGCATTTGCTTGCAATGGGTCATCGCAGAAGGTGATGTCTTTGCTTTGAGACAGCAGATACTTGATGTAGGCGACATCTTTCTCCGTTCTCGCCAAAACAGCCACTTTCATGAGCATCCCTCCCCGAAAAGGGAAACTTGCCCAAAAATTTTGACGCTTTTGATTTTTGCTTGCATTAGTTTTGGGAATTACAACTGCTTCAATGGACAAGGGATGAGGAACGGAGAAGCGGCGAGACGGTGAAACGAAGAGAGAAGCGAAGAAATCACACATCTCGCTTCATACATCACGGATTTACGCAAAACGCTTTGCACATGCCTCATTTCCCTTGTCCCCGATAAAAATTTGGGTGAAAAAGACAACAACTTGTAGCGTCGTCCCTTGTGGGCGATGGCTGTTTAATTGCCGTCGGGGACAAGCCCCGATGCTACCTTTTATCACCTTTTTTGCCCACTACAAAATTTACTCTGACGGTCGCATAATTGATTGAGCCGAAGAGGCTCAAATCCGAAATCCCGATGAGTGCGATTGTCATGAAGCGGAGATGGCGAATAACAGTGACCGGAATAGTGCAAGGGGTTGGGTTCCGACCATTCGTTTGGCGACTGGCTCACCAATTGGGATTGACCGGCTTCGTTTTCAACAACCCACAAGGGGTTGTCATTGAAGCGGAAGGGGAAGCCGATGCATTGACGAGTTTCCTGCAACTGCTCCGAACCAATTCACCTCCCCTTGCTGTCATTGACAACATCTCTTGGCAAGAGATTCCGCTAAACGGCGACGCAGAGTTTAGAATTGTTGAGAGCCACCACGATGCAGAAAGAGTCGTTCTTGTCTCGCCTGATGTCGCCACTTGCGAAGATTGCCTTCGCGAACTTTTTGACCCTAATGACCGGCGCTACCGATACCCGTTTTTGAACTGCACAAACTGCGGTCCTCGTTTCACCATCATCGTTGATGTCCCTTATGATCGCGAGAGGACGACAATGGCTGTCTTTCCGATGTGCCCTGACTGCGAACGGGAGTATCATGACCCTGCTGACCGTCGCTTCCATGCCCAACCGACTGCTTGCCCCCGATGTGGTCCAAATGTTTGGTTGGTCGCAAAGGATGAAAAGGGCGAATGGCGGGAAGTTTGTCGCGGAGATGATGCCATCAAAGAAACTGCCAAAAGGTTGCTTGAAGGGCAAATCGTTGCGATAAAGGGACTTGGTGGCTACCACATCGCTTGCAATGCAGCAAATGAGGTCGCTGTCAAGAGGTTGAGGGAGAGCAAACACCGCGAATTCAAACCGTTCGCCTTGATGGTTCCTGACTTGGAGACTGCCCGTCAACTCGTTTTCATGAACCTTGAAGAGGAAGCGCTGTTGACTTCATGGCGTCGCCCCATTGTCCTGATGAAGCGCCGTCCAAATGCGCCTGTTGCCGAAAGCGTTGCTCCCAGACATCGTGACCTCGGCATCATGCTTCCATACACACCGCTGCATCACTTGCTCATGAACGAAGTCAAGCGAACTCTGGTCATGACCAGCGGGAACTTGAGCGACGAACCTATTGCCTATAAGGACGACGATGCTTTCAATCGTCTCAGCGGGATGGTTGATGCTTTTCTGGTTCACAACCGTGAAATTCACATCCGATGCGATGATTCTGTCACGCGGGTTTTCAACGGTCGTGAACTGCTAATTCGCCGCTCTCGCGGCTATGCCCCTCAACCTGTTTTGCTTCCCTTTGAAGTGCCGAAACCGATTTTGGCTGTGGGAGCCATGCTCAAAAATACATTTGCCCTTTGTCGCGGACGATATGCTTTCATCAGCCACCACATAGGTGACCTTGACAATTACGCTGCATATCGTGCTTTCCTTGAAGGCATTGAGCACTTCAAGCGGTTGTTTGCCATTGAACCACAAGCAGTTGCTTACGACTTGCATCCCGATTACCCTTCAACCAGATTTGCCCTTGACTACGCTGAAGAACATAATTTGCCTGCAATCGGTGTTCAGCATCACCACGCCCATGTCGCTTCAGTGATGGCAGAGTATGGTCTGAGCGGTCCGGTGATAGGTGTCGCTTACGACGGAACCGGATACGGTTCTGACGGGACTATCTGGGGCGGCGAAATTTTGGTGGCAACTTACGAGGGTTTTGAAAGGGCTGCTCACCTTGAGTATGTCCCAATGCCGGGAGGGGAAAAGGCTGTCCGTGAGGCTTGGAGGATGGCAGCAAGTTGGTTGAACCGTGTCTTCGGTGACGAGGTTGAAAAACTTGAAATAGGCGTCGCCCAACGGGTCGGAATTGACAAGTGGCTCAAACTTTTGAGTCTGCTTCGCAGTGACTTGCCTCAACCTCAAACGAGTAGTATGGGTAGATTGTTTGACGCTGTAGCGAGTTTGCTTGGAATCTGCGACTTCGGTGCTTACGAAGGTCATCCAGCAATTTGGCTTGAGATGGAAGCAGCGAGATGGTTGCAAGGTGAAGAAAACGAAAAAGGGTGCAAGGTGCGAAGTGCGGAGCGCGATTTTGAGCGACCACCTTTCGCTTTTGAGTTGACCGAGACTCAGCCGATAATCATGAAAGCGGGAGCAGTCATTGAGGGCATCGTTGATGCGTTGAAGCGAGGTGAACCTATCGGGAAAATTGCAGCCCAATTCCACGCAGCCGTTGCCGAAGTGACTTTGAAGGCTTGTTTGAAAATTCGTGAACGGACGGGAATCAACGAAGTGGTTTTGAATGGTGGTGTGATGCAAAATGTCTTGCTTCTAAGTTTGCTTGTCCCTTC
>Ga0197142_1001228_pt1 | contig 23623 bp, 15 predicted proteins | sample GBS60_MetaG_FD_148614 | JGI IMG/M metagenome (GOLD analysis project Ga0197142, IMG submission 148614) | Sediment microbial communities from Great Boiling Springs, Gerlach, Nevada, United States - GBS 60_MetaG | ecosystem: Environmental > Aquatic > Thermal springs > Hot (42-90C) > Sediment... | reverse complement strand
CTCCGCCAGGGCAGGGATGGTGCGCAGCAGGGCCACGCCGCCGCCGGGGACGATGCCCTCCTCCACCGCCGCCCGGGTGGCGTTCAGGGCGTCCTCGACCCGGGCCTTCTTCTCCTTCATCTCCACTTCGGTGGCGGCGCCCACCCGGATGACCGCCACGCCGCCCACCAGCTTGGCCAGGCGCTCCTGGAGCTTCTCCCGGTCATAGTCGCTGGTGGTCTCCTCGATCTGGGCCCGGATCTGCTTCACCCGGCCTTCGATGGCCTCCCGGGAGCCGCCGCCGTCGATGATGGTGGTGTTGTCCCGGTCGATGTTCACCTTCTTGCAGGTGCCCAGCTCTTTGAGGGTGACGTTCTCCAGCTTCCAGCCCATGTCCTCGCTGATGACCTGGCCGCCGGTGAGGATGGCGATGTCCTCCAGCATGGCCTTGCGCCGGTCGCCGAAGCCCGGGGCCTTCACCGCGGCCACCTGCAGGGTGCCCCGGAGCTTGTTCACCACCAGGGTGGCCAGGGCCTCGCCCTCCACGTCCTCGGCCACGATGAGGAGGGGCTTGCCCATCTTGGCGATCTGCTCCAGGAGGGGCAGGAGGTCCTTCATGGCGCTGATTTTCTTTTCATGCACCAGGATGTAGGGCTCCTCCAGGTTGACCTCCATCTTCTCGGGGTTGGTGACGAAGTAGGGGGAGATGTAGCCCCGGTCGAACTGCATGCCCTCCACCACCTCGAGGGTGGTCTCCATGCCCTTGGCCTCCTCCACCGTGATGACGCCTTCCTTGCCCACCTTGCTCATGGCCTCGGCGATGATGTTGCCGATGGAGGCGTCGTTGTTGGCGGAGATGGTGCCCACCTGGGCGATCTCCTTCTGGTCCTTGGTGGGCTTGGAGATCTTCTTGAGCTCATCCACCACCACGGCCACGGCCTTGTCGATGCCCCGCTTCAGGGCCATGGGGTTGGTGCCGGCGGCCACCAGCTTGGCGCCTTCCTGATAGATGGCCTGGGCCAGGATGGTGGCGGTGGTGGTGCCGTCCCCGGCCACGTCCGAGGTCTTGGAGGCCACTTCCTTGACCATCTGGGCCCCCATGTTCTCGAACTTGTCCTCCAGCTCGATCTCCTTGGCCACAGTGACGCCGTCCTTGGTGATGGTGGGGGCGCCGAAGGATTTCTCCAGGATGACGTTGCGGCCCTTGGGGCCCAGGGTGACCTTGACCGCGTCCGCCAGGGTGTTGACGCCCCGGAGCATGGCCTCCCGGGCCTTGATGTCATACTTGATCTCTTTGCCAGCCATTGCGTGTGTATCCTCCTTGTGGGATTCGCTGCTGCGTGGGGTGGGAACTTAAAGGCTTATTCCTCGATGATGGCCAGGATGTCATCCTCCCGCATCATCAGGTATTCCTCGCCTTCGATCTTGATCTCGGTGCCGGCGTACTTGCTGAACAGCACCCGGTCCCCTTCCTTCACCTGCAGGGCCATGCGCTGGCCCTGTTCGCTCATCTTGCCGGGGCCCACCGCGATGATCCTGCCCTCAATGGGCTTTTCCTTGGCAGTGTCGGGGATGTAAATCCCGCCCTTGGTCATCTGCATCTCCTCGGTGCGTTTGACCAGAACGCGGTCATTCAGGGGCTTGACCTTCATGAACCCTCCTCCTTTGTGGGTGAAAAAATTGAGAAATTTTATGCAGATACAGTCTGTGAGAGATGGGCGGCGACGGGTGCTGTTAGCACTCACCGCCATGGAGTGCTAATAGATGATTAATCAGCCCAGGGGAAAAATCAAGGGGCGGGGGAAAAATTTTTCCAAAAAACGCGACTCCCGGAAACGGCCAGGGATTCGCGGCCACCGGAAGGGGAGAGGAGGAGAGCTTCCCCAGACCTCCCCGGGGGGAAATCGCCGGGAGGCCGAGCCGGGGCCCGCCGGCGGCCCAGGCCCGCCCCCTGGCCCTTAAGGGGGCAAAAAACCACGGGGCCCCGGGTCGGTGCCCCGGCAGCCCCGGATGTGGCCCCGGAAACCGGCGGGCAGTGCAGCCCCGGCCCGTGTCGTCATGCCCTTGTGGGGCTCCGGCGACTCCGGGCGGCAGTCCGGGGGCCTGGTCTGCGTATGGCCCCGGCTCCCGGACTCAGAGGGGGCCCGTCGCCGTCAGCCGCCCCGTTTGCTCAGCCGCACCGGGCCGGTGCCGGCCGCCTGGTTGGCCTTCTTCTTGGCCCCGGAGGTGCCGCTGTTCTTCTTGACGCTGCCGCCCGGGCCATTCTTTTTGGCCACCGTGCTGGCGCTCTTCAGGGCCGGCTTGGCCGGGGCGGCCTTGCTGCCCGGGGCGCTCCGGGCGCCGCCCAGAATAGAGGCGGTGTGCACCGCCGCCGCGGGTTTTACCCCAGCCTTGGCGGATTTGGCCTTGGAGACGCTGGCCACCTGCACGGGGGCGGGTTTGCCGCCCTTCCGGGCCACGGTCTGGGTCCTGCCCCGGGACTTGCTCACCGCCGCCACCTTCCGGGAGCCGCTCCCCCGCCGGACGCTGCGGGTGGAGACGCCGGCGGTCACCGGCTCGCTGGCCAGGGCCGGGAACTCCGCCCGGGCCATCATGATGTTGCGGTGGAATCTGTCCGCGGCGTTTTTGGGGATGCGCAGGGCATAGACCGGGGCGTCCGGGGGCGTCACCCCCTTACGCAGCTCCGGGTTGAGCATCTGGATCTCTTCCTCCGTCACTCCGGTGGCCACCGCCACGGCTTTGAGGGAGGTGGGTTCGTTCACCTTGACGGTGTCATACTTCAGGGGGGGCAGGTAGGGGATGTTTTTGAATCCGAATTTCTCCGGGTTTTTGGCGATGATCATGGCGGCGATCATCTGGGGGACATAGTTTTTGGTCTCCGTGGGCAGTCGCTGGTTGTCGGAGAGCTCCCAGAAGTTCTTGTGGGTGCTGGTGTCGATCTCCTTCTGCACCCGGCCTTCCCCGCAGTTGTAACTGGCCGCCGCCAGATACCAGGAGCCGAAGCGCTTGTAGAGATCGGTGAGGTATTTGGCCGCGGCGACGGTGGATTTCTCCGGGTCCCGGCGCTCATCCACGTAGTTGTTGATGGTGAGGCCGTAGCGCAGCGCGGTGCCCCGGATGAACTGCCACATGCCGCAGGCGTGGGCATGGGAGTAGGCATGGGGGTTGAAGCCGCTCTCCACCATGGCCAGATAGGCCAGATCCTCGGGCAGGCCATGTTCATGGAAGATCTCGTGGATCATGGGGAGATAGCGGGTGGAGCGGGCCAGATACCGGCGGATGATCTCCTTGCGCTCGGTGGAGAAATAGACCAGATAGGCCTTCACCTGGCGGTTGACGTCGATGGGCATGTCATACTTGAGCTTCTGGTCCCACTTTTTCAGCTCCTCCTCCACCGCCGGGTCCAGGGACTGGAGGCCGCTTTTGGCCAGAAGTTCCTCGATGCGTTTGGCACTCAGTTCCGCGGCCAGGGATTCTTCCCGGTCAGGCAAGAGATCCTCGTCCGAGTCACGGGCGGCCAGGTCAGGAGGGGGCGCTTCCGGCTTGAGGGCGGCGCCCCGTTGGCCGCCGCCGCATCCCAGCGCCAGGACGGAAGTCAGGATAATGGCCATCCAGGTGGCGTGCATGCGAAACCCCCATGTTGTGGGTGAATGGTCGGAATCTCCGGGACTGTCAGCCCCGCCTCCCCCATGAGACGGGTTTCCCCTGCTCCGTGCGGTAACCCCATCCATAGCAGAGATGGCTAGCGACAATCAAGGAAAAAACGCCCGCGGCCTGCAACTTTTTTGCAGGGCCTCCGGATTTTGCCGCCAACCGGTGCAATTTTCTGCTAAAATGCCCCCAAAGACGGCATCCGTGCCCCGGCCGGCGGCGCCGGCCCGGGTCATCCAAACAGGGTTGCAAGATGAATGCCACTGAACCCGATGCCCTGCGGACCTGGCTGGCCCGGGGGCAGATCCTCCTGGCGGTCCTCCTCTGGCTGGCCGCCCTGGCCGGAGTGGCCGCCGGGCTAAAGCCGGTCACCCGCTGGCTCTACCACCTGGCCTGGTGGCCGCTCCTCCTTTTCCTGGACGGTCTTTGGCTCCGCCAAAGCGGGGCGTCCTGGCTGTGGGGGCGGCCCCGGGAGTTTCTCCGGGCCGCGGCCTTCTCCGTCACCATCTGGCTCTTCTTTGAGCTCTTCAACCTGTATCTGCTGAACTGGCGCTATGTGGATCTGGAGCCCCGCCGCTGGCTGCGCTGGCCGGGATACACCCTGGCCTTTGCCACCGTGGTGCCCGCCATTTTATTGACGGCCCGGGTGACGGCGGGCTGGCGGGGGTTCCGGGAGCTTAAGGGCACCCCCCGCACCTGGCCGGGCTGGCAGCCCGCCTTTCTCATTTTGGGAACCGTCTGCCTCACCCTGCCCTTCATCCTTCCCACCTATGCCTTCCCCCTCATCTGGCTGGGGGTGATCTTTCTGGGGGACCCCCTCCTGGAACTGATGGGGCGGCCGTCCTATACGGCCCGGTTTTTGGCGGGGGAGCGCCGGGAGATCCTGGCCCTCCTGGTCGCCGGGCTGGCCCTGGGCTTCTGGTGGGAGATGTGGAACTACCCCGCCCAGGCCCGCTGGATCTACACCCTCCCCATCCTGAATGTGGGCCGCATCTTTGAGATGCCCGTCCTGGGCTATCTGGGCTTTCCCCCCTTTGCGCTGGAATGCGCCATCCTGTACACTCTTCTGGAGGCGGTGCATGAGCGTCTTCAGGGCTCCCGGCAGGGACGCCGGCTTTTCTGGCTGGTCCAGGGGCTCTGGTGGCTGGTGATGTTTGCCGCCATCGACGCCCGCACGGTGCTTTCCTTCGCCGTCCGCTGAGGCCAGGGCCGGCCCCCGCGCCCCCGGCGGAAATGCCGCCCGGAGGACCCTATCCCGCCCCCTGTACTTGTACTCTCTTTCGAGGGTCCCGGTTTGCCCCGTCTTCCCGAGCAGGCCCCCAAAACCATCTTCACCGTCTCTTTGGGCTGTCCCAAGAACCTGGTGGACACCGAGATCATGTTGGGGGAGCTCTCCCGGCACGGCTGGCGGGTGGTGGGGCGTCCCGAGGAGGCGGGGGTGCTGTTGGTGAACACCTGCGCCTTCATCGCGCCGGCGGCCCAGGAGGCGGTGGATACCATCCTGGAGCTGGCGGCCCACAAGGCTGACGACCCCCGCAAGCGGCTGGTGGTGGCCGGCTGCCTCACCCAGCGGTATGCCGGGGCCCTGCCGGAGCTGTTGCCGGAGGTGGACCTCTTTGTGGGCGTAAATGACTTCCCCCGGCTGGCCCGCCTCCTGGAGGAGGAAGGCGGGGAGCGGCTGCATTGCCGGGGGCCCCGCTTCGATTACGCCCGGCCCCTCCCCCGCTTGGCCGCCACCCCCCCGCATCTGGCCTACCTGAAGATTGCCGAGGGGTGCAGCCATGCCTGCACCTTTTGCACCATCCCGGCCATCCGGGGGCCATACCGCAGCCGGCCCCTGGACACCCTGCTCGCCGAGGCCCGGGAGCTGGCGGCGGCGGGGGTGCGGGAGCTCATCCTGGTGGCCCAGGACACCACCGCCTACGGCCGGGAGTGGGGCTATCAGCCGGGCCTGCCGGAGCTGCTCACCGAGCTGGCCCGCCTGCCCGGGTTTTTGTGGATCCGCCTGCTGTATGGCCACCCGGCCCGGGTGACGGACCGCCTGCTGGAGGTCATGGCCGCCCACCCCCAGATCTGCCCGTATTTGGACCTTCCCATCCAGCATGCCCATGACGGGGTGCTGCGGCGCATGGGCCGGCGCTACACCCGGGCCGACCTCATGGCCCTTTTTCGCCGCATCCGGGAGATCCTCCCCCAGGCGGCCCTGCGCACCACGGTGATGGTGGGCTTCCCGGGCGAGACCGAGGAGGAGTTCGCCGCCCTCATGGAACTGGCGGCGACGGTGCGCTTCCAGCATTTGGGGGTGTTCGTCTATGAGCCGGAGGAGGGCACCCCGGCCAGCCGCCTCACGCCGAACGTCCCCCGGCGCACCGCCCAGGCCCGGGCCCGGCGCCTGAAGGCCCTGCAGAGCCGCATCGTCAAAGAGGAGCTCAGGCGCCTGGTGGGAACCGTGCAGGAGGTGCTCATTGAGGGGATCAGCGAGGAGAGCGAGTTTCTGCTAAGCGGCCGCCTGAGCACCCAGGCCCCGGAAATCGACGGCCGGGTGCTCATTACTGCGGGACAGGGCACGGTGGGGGCCCTGAGCCGGGTGCGCCTCACCCGGGTGGTGGCCCCGGATCTGGTGGGAGAGATTGTGGACTGAGGGGCGGAGGGAGGAACCGGGGGGACGGGACCGGATTTGTTGCAGGGCCGGCGGCAATCGGGCGGGGGGAGCCAGGGCCGGGCCGAGCTCGGAGCCGGGGCGGCGCTTTGCCCTTCCCCCTCCGGTGCTCCTCCCCGCCCGCCGCTGGTTCAGATCTCCCGGCCATAGACCCGGAAGGTCTTGTACTGGCGGGCCCCCAGGCTCTTCAGGGCCTTGAGGTAGGAGGTCAAATTCTCCGGGATGAGGGAGAGGTCGCAGGCCTCACAGGGAGTGTGCCGGACGAGGTAAAGATAGGTATTGAGGACCAGGGCGTAGTGGAGGCGCTTGCCCTGGTAGGGCTGATGCACCCCCAGGACCAAAGCCCGGACCTTGCGCACCGGCGCAAAGCGGGCAGCATACCACAACCGCAGCCGGCCCCAGGGGGTGAGGCGCCCGTTAAGCTCCTTCACCACCGGGTTGAGGTCCGGCACGGTGATGCTGAAGGCCACCACCCGGTCGTCGTGCAGGATAAGATTCACCAGCTCCGGCCGGATGAGGGGCGCGAGCTCCCGGAAAAGATTGTCGAACTGGCGCCGGGACAGGGGTACATGCCCCCAGTTGGGCTCCCAGGCCTCGTTGAAGAGTTCATAGACTTCCTGGGCCCGGCGCCGCATCTCCCCCCGTCTCAGGGTGCGCAGCACCAGGGGCTGGCCCGCCAGGATCTTGTGGAGCAGCTGCTCCATGGCGGCCTCATCCACCCGGCGCTCGGTGATGCGCAATGCCAGCCAGTCCATGACCTTGGTGAACCCCAGGCCGGTGAGCAGGTCCACATAATAGGGGGGGTTATGGGTCTGGAGAAGGGCGGGCAGGGAATCGAAGCCCTCCACCAGAAGCCCCATTTCATCATAGACGGAGAAGTTGAGGGGTCCCACCATGCGGGTCTTGCCCCGGCGGGCCAGCCACTCCCCCGCGGCCTCACAGAGGGCCCGGGCGGCCTCCGGGTCGGGGTGGCACTCAAAAAAACCGAAAAAGCCGGTGTGGGAATCGTGGTGGCGGTCGTAGGCGTAATTGACCTGGGCGGTGATGCGGCCCACCGGCCGGCTGCCCCGGTAGGCCAGGAAATAGCAGGCTTCGCCGATTTCAAAGAAGGGCCCGCGCCGGGGGTCGAGAAAGCGCCGCTGTTCGGGAAGGAGGGGCGGCACCCAGCAGGGATCGTCCCGGTAGATGTCCCAGGGCAGGTGCAGGAATTCCTCCAGCAGGGCCCGGTTCTCCACCGGGCGTATTGTGACCGGGGCAGAGACTGACATCCAGATTCCTCCTGACCGGGCCGTCACCGGTCGTGGCCGGCATCACCGCTCCCCACTGGTGACCATGACGGCAATGCGGAGCTGATGGCGCTCGCTTCCGGCCACCAGGGCGGACCGGGAGAGGCCCGGGAGGCGGACCGCCCTGCGGCGGTTGCCGCCGGTAGGCTCCAGATCCCGCTCACCCAAAGCCGTTCCCTCCCGTCCATGGCGCCCTGGAAGAGAGGGGGCCTTTTCCCCTCTGGAGAAAATGAGCTGCAGGTCCCAGCGCGGCAGGGCCTCCTCCCTCCAGCCTTCCGGCTCCCGTTCCGGGACCTGGGGTGAGATCCCCGGTCCGGGTCAAGGATCTTTCGCAATGGAGCCGGGTGGGCGGCGGCCCGGCGCCGCACCGGCCAGGGTATGCCTGTAATTATAAGTCATCCTGAGGGGCGGCGGAAAGGCCTCTGGTGGGACGCAAGTCCCCTCCCTCCGGACCTGGTGGGGGCAGGCCCTCAGCGGAGGTTGCTGTCCGGCAGGGAGCTGGGGTAGCGGCCGGTGGTCTCCAGACCGGGGGCGGTCTGCAGGGGCGAGGGGTAATCGGGGGTGGGGGTGGTGCGGAAGCGCTCCGGGGCCGTCCCGGGAATGGCGCTTTTGAATTTCCTGTAGGAGGGATCCATGCCGGAGCGGTCGGGAAAGGAAATGAGATAAAAGAGCTCCGCCGCCTCCTGGGGCCGGGTGAGACCCAGGATGGCGTACTGTTGCAGGGCCCCTTCCTTGTTGCCCTCCAGAAGATAGAGGACGCCCAGGTTGAACTGGGCCTGGGGGTTGTTGGGGTTGGAGAGGGCCGCCTCCTGGAAGGCCTCCCGGGCCTCGGAGAGGCGCCCCTGCTGGCTCAGGGCCACACCCAGATTGTTGAGGATGCTGTCGTCCCGGGGATTGTACTCCAGGGCCTGGCGCAGGGAGGCTGCGGCCTCCTCCGGCCGGTTCTCCTCCAGCTGGCGCAGCCCCTGCTGGCCATACATGTAAGCCAGGCTCTCCCGGGCCTCGGAGCTGCGGGGATTAAGCTTCAGGGCCTGCTGGGCCGCCTGGATCCCCCCGGCCACATCCCCCTGAAGGAACTTCACCTCCCCGGTGCGCAAAAGCACCTCGGGGTAGTCGGGCTTAAGGCGCAGGGCCTCCTGATATTCCTTCAGGGCCTGCCGGGGTTGGCCCTCGATCTCATACTTCAGCCCCAGCAGGTAGCGGGCCTGGGGGTTTTTGGGGTCGGCGGCCACCGCCTGCTTCAGCTCCCTCAAGGTGGGGCCGGCGGGGCCGGCGAGGGCCAGGGCCCCCCACACGGTCACGATTCCCGCCAGGAGGGCGGCAGTCCGGAAGCATCCCTTCATGACCCTCACCTCCGTATCTCCGGTTCCGGGCAGAACCCAGTCCCTTCCCCTTTTCCGGGCCTCAACACGAAAGCCGCAGGGGCCGGGGCCCCAGAGGCCCCCTTCCGGTTTCACTATAGCGTCCCTGACCCGCTAAGGCAAGGAAAGTGTCTCTGGTTTGGGGACCTGCTTTGCCCCTCTCCGCCTCCTGGAGTACAATGGCAAAAATCCTTCCGAAACGCAGGAGAGTCCGATGATGTCGGCAGAGCGGAGGGGCGGGTTCCAGGAGGACCGGCGCCGGATGCCGGTGCTGGTGACCGGGGCCACCGGATATGTGGGGGGACGCCTCATCCCCAAACTGCTGGAGGAGGGCTGGCGGGTGCGGGCCCTGGGCCGCTCGGTGGCCAAACTCCAGGCCCGGCCCTGGGCCGGTCACCCCCAGGTGGAGCTGGCCCAGGGGGACGTCCTGGACCTGGACTCCCTGACCCGGGCGGCCCAGGGATGCTGGGCCGCCTTTTATCTGGTGCACTCTATGCTGGCGGCGCCGGAGCACTACCAGGAAACCGACCGGCAGGCGGCCCGGAATATGGTGCAGGCCGCGGCCCAGGCCGGGCTGGACCGGATCATTTACCTCGGGGGGTTGGGGGGGGTGGACGACCCCCACCTCAGCCGGCACCTGCGCTCCCGCCATGAAGTGGCCCAGATCCTGCAGTCCGGTCCGGTGCCCACCACTTTCCTCCGGGCCGCCATGATTCTGGGGTCGGGGAGCGCCTCCTTTGAGATCCTGCGCTATCTGGTGGAGCGCCTGCCGATCATGATCACTCCCAAATGGGTGCACAATCCGGTGCAGCCCATCGCCATCCGCAATGTCCTGGGCTACCTGGTGGGGTGTCTCAGTCATGACGAGACCAAGGGACAGACCTTTGACATCGGCGGGCCGGAGATCACCACCTACCGCCAGCTCTTCGACATCTACGCCGAGGAGGCGGGCCTGCGCAAGCGGATCATCATTCCGGTGCCGGTGCTCACCCCCCGCCTGAGTTCCTACTGGATCCACCTGGTGACCCCGGTGCCCGCGGCCATCGCCCGGCCCCTGGCCGAGGGCCTGCGCAATCCGGTGATCTGCCGGCAGAACCGCATCCGAGAGATCATCCCCCAGGAACTTCTGGACTGCCGCACCACCATCCGCCTGGCCCTGGAGCGGGTCCGCCAGCAGCTGGTGGACACCTGCTGGATGGACGCCGGCCGCACGGTGCCGCCGGAGTGGCTCTACTGCGGCGACCCGGAGTATGCCGGGGGCACGGTCCGGGAGCTGGCCTACGCCATCACCCTGGCGGCCACCCCCGAAGAGGTCTGGGAACCGCTGGGCCGTATCGGCGGCCGCACCGGCTGGTATTTCGGCACCGGGCTCTGGAAGCTCCGGGGCTGGGCGGACCGGTTGCTGGGCGGGGTGGGCTTCCGGGGCGGCCGGCGCCACCCCACGGAGATCCGGGTGGGGGATGCTTTGGATTTCTGGCGGGTCCTGGAGGTCCAGCCGCCTCACCGCCTGGTGCTGCTGGCGGAAATGAAGCTCCCCGGGGAGGCCATCCTGGAATTTGAAGTCCAGCCCCTGGGCGAGGGCCGCTGCCGCCTGGTGCAGCGGGCCCGCTTTCTCCCCAAGGGACTGGGGGGGCTTCTGTACTGGCACGCCCTGGATCCCCTGCACCGCTGGGTCTATGGAGGGATGCTGAAGGCCATCGCCCAGGCCACGGGGAAACCGGTGCTGACCGGACCGGAGCGCCTGACCGCCCGGAAGCGGGGCCAATGAGGGCGGCTCCCGGGGCGAACGGCCCCTTGCCTCCCTTGCCCTTCGGTGCGAGGGTCCACCCGGGGCGGAGAGCGGGTGCCTCCCGGGAACATTAAATCCCCCCCTCGCTACCCCCCCTTCGCTACCTCCCTCCCCCCCTCGCCTTTTTCGGCCCGGGGGCGGCGGTCGCCGGTGCTTTTCAGACCACCAGGGATCCCAGGCCCGCGGCGGGGGGAGGCGAAGGGGGCGTCTCGGCCAGGGGGGCCACCCGGGCCTGGTGACACACCGTCTCCCAGGCCTGCCGGAGATCCGCGAGCAGGGCCCTCACCTCCTCCACCGCCTGGATATCCCAGGTGAGGTTGGCCCGGGTGAGGTGCTGGGTCATGAAGGTGTAGAGGCGGGACAGATTGGCCGCCAGCTCCCCCCCGTCCTGAAAATTCAGGGAGGCGTTGAGCTCGGCAAGGATATCCAGGGCCTTCCCCAAGGCGCGGCCCTTGCCCGGGGCGTCCTGGGCCTCCATGCACTCTTTGGCCTGACGCAGGAAGGTGAGGGCGCCGTCATAAAGCATCACCACCAGTTGGAGGCGATCGGCGGTGGTCACCTGGGTGGCGAGATACTGCTGGTGGACAACCTGGGTTCTCATGGACCCCTCCGTTTATGGCTTTCCGGGCACGGCGGCTCAGTCCCCCAAGGGACGGTGCCGGCCTGCCCCAAGGCGTTCCCGGAAGCGGGGGATGGCCTGCCCCTTTCCGTCGGGGACGGGTCAGGGGAGGCCCCCCTTTCCCCTCCTTCCTCCCCTTTGGCGCCCTTCCGGCGACTCCGGGTTCCGGGGAGTTTTTCCCATGTTCCCCTTCCGCCTCCCTCCCCCTGATTCCCGGTGGCCATCCCCACTTCAGGATCGGGTGCCCTGGTTCAATTTCGCAATCTGGCCGGCCAGGTAATTGGCCTGGTCATTGAGCTGGCCCAGCACCGACTCCAGGCGGGCGAACTGCTCCGTCAGGCGCTGGCGGTAGGCCTCCAGACGCCGGGTTTCCAGCTCGATCTTGCCGTCGATCCCCCGGATGATGTCCTGGTAGTTTTTGATGAGGATATTGACCGGGCCGCTGGCCAGACTGAGGAGTTCGTCCAGCTTGTCGGTGAGGGTGCGGGCCACCCCGGATTTGAGGCGCACCGTGGCCGTGTGGCTGCCCTCGGTCAGGGCCACCCGCACCGCCAGGCCATATTCCGGATAGCCGGCGGCGCCGGTGAGGGTGTCTCCGGAGACGGTGGCCGGGTGGCCGTTGATGGTGCCGCCGGTGAGCACCCCGCCGGAGACGGTGGCCCGCACCTCATAGATTCCCGGCCGGGTGATCTCCGGCAGGGCGCTGAGATAGCTGATGGTGCCGCCGGGATCATCGCTCACCCCGGAAAGGGCGGCGCCGAAGAGCTCGCCCACCGCCTCGGGCCGCTCCCGCAGGGCCCCGGTGAGTTTCCTCTCGTCGATCACCAGCTGCCCGAAGGTGGGGGAGGCGGGGTCGGCATCCGTGGTGATCCCGATCTGAGCCAGGCTGAGGTAGGGGTCGCCGGGCGAGGCAAACCCGGGGGCCGTGCCGGTAGCTACTCCGGTGAGGCCGCTTTTCACCATCTGCACCACATAATTCCCCAAAAGCAGGCCCCCCTTTTTGCTCACCGGGTCATAGCGGGTCAGATCCCTGATGTGGGCCAGCACCTCGTTGTATTTCTCCACCAGGGAGACGATCTTTTCCTGCATGGCCCGGGTGTCCGGGGCCACCGACACGGTGACCGGGGTAGGGGAGGCGGCGGTGAGGGAGAGGCTCACCCCGGGAAGGACATCGGTGATGAGGTTGGCGCCGCGTTCGATCCAGCCCTCGGGGGGGTAGCCGTTCAGGCGCAGCTGGGCGTCGGCGGCGCTTTGGGTCTCGGTGAAGGCGGCGGCGCCAAAATCCAGGGTGCCGTCGGTGCCGTCCAGGGTGGTGAGGGCGTCGTCCACGGTGAGGGTGGCGGCGGCGCCGGTGTCTTTCCCCTGGAGCATGAGGCGGTAGCGGCTGTCGCCGGCCGCGGGGCCCAGATCCAGGACCAGGGCGCTGACCCCGGGGTTGGCGCCGCTGGTGTTGATGAGGGCGGCCAGGTCGGTGAGGGTGGCCCCGGCCGGGACGCTCACCGTAAAGCTGGCACTCCCATAGCGGAGGGCCAGAACCTTGGGGGTGCCGCTGGCGTTGACCACCGTGTCCGGGGCCGGAAGACCTCCATGCACCTCGATGTCATTCCGGGCCAGCCGGTTCACCAGGATCTGGTGGGTGCCCGGGGGCGCACCGGGGGCGGCGGTGGCGCTCAAGACCCCGGGGTCGCTCACGCTGACGAGGCGGACCCGGAACTCCCCGGGGCTGTCCATGGCGGCGGCCACCCGCCGGAATTCCCGCAGTTTGTCCTGGAGGGTGGTGAGGGCCTGGATCTTGGCGAGCCACTCCTCCTTCCAGGCGGTGAAACGGCGCAACTGTCGGCTCTCCACCTCCACCAGCTTCTGGATCATGGTCTGGCTGTCGATGCCCGACCCCAGACCGGTGAAGGTGATGGCCGGCTGGTAGAAGAGGCTGGAGCTGAGCGAGGTGACGGTGTTTTCTGCCATGGCGCGGGCCGCAAAACGCAATTCTGTCTCCCGGTCAAGCAAGGGCTGTGCCAGCTGCTTCCCACCGGCCCTGCTCCCTCCGGCTGGCCGGCCGGCTTCGGGCACTCCTCCCCCTGAAGGCCGCCTTTCCCTTGAAATTCCGGTTCCTGGAGGGATTCGCCGCGCTCCTGCCGGAAAGCCTCAGGCCCCCCTCGCCCCCGTCACCCTTTCCCGGGGGGCCTTGGTCAAAGGCGCGGCTTCAGGGGGCAGGGAAGATTTTGCCTCCCTGCCCCGGCAAGAAGGTTCGTCAGCCGCTGATGAGGCGCAGGGCCAGCTGCGGCAGGGCGTTGGCCTGGGCCAGCATGGCCACCGCCGCCTGGGTGAGGATCTGGTTGCGCACGAACTCGGTCATCTCCTTGGCCACATCCACATCCGAGATGCGGGATTCCGCCGCCTGGAGGTTCTCCGCCTGGATGGTGAGGTTGGTGATGGTGTTGGCCAGGCGGTTGGCCAAGGCCCCGAGGGCGGCCCGGATGTTGTCTTTGGAGGTGATGGCCGCGTCGATGGCCTCCAGGGCCGCCTGGGCCGCGGCCTGAGTGCTGATGGTATAACCCGCCCGGGTGGCGTCGATGGCATTGCCCACCCCCAGGGCCGAAGCAGTGGCGGCGTTGATGCGGATGTAATAGTAGTCTTCGGCGGAGCTGTTGCCGGTGCCGAAGTGGATCTTCATCTGGTTGCCCGCCGCGCCGTCCACCCCGGAGCCGGAGAGGCTCCCGTCCAGGAGTTTCACCCCGTTGAAGTCGGTGGCATTGGCAATCCGGGTGATCTCCGAGGCCATGGCCTGGTACTCGCTGTCCATGATGAGGCGCTGGACGTCGGTGTAGGTGCCGGTGGCGGCCTGCTCCGCCAGCTCCTTCATGCGGGTGAGCTTTTCATCAATGACCGACAGGGCGCCGTCCGCAGTCTGGATGAGGGAGAGGGCGTCGTTGGCGTTGCGCACCCCCTGGTTGAGCACCCGGATATCGGTGCGCATCATCTCCCGGATGGCCAGACCGGCGGCATCATCCGCGGCGGAATTGATGCGCAGACCCGAGGCCAGGCGGGCCACCGACTGGGACAGGCGGCTGTAGGTGGCGGTGAGATGGCGTGACGCGGTCATCGCCATGAGGTTGTGGTTGATGACCAGACTCATGTGGGTTTTCCTCCTTGAAAAGGCCTGTGGCATCCATGCTCCGGGAGACCCCGACCCGGCTCGCTGGCACACCCCCCTTTCTGCCGCATTTTTGGGGCACATCCCGGTGTCGCTTCCTTCATCGGCCGAACTGACCGAAACTTTAACTTCCCCGCAGATCCCGGGATCTTGCTCCACCGCCCCCGCATCTCTTTTCTCTGCCTGCGGCATTTTTCTGCCCGCCCGCAGATTTTCCCGGACCCTCCCCCCGGAAATTCGGATAAAATCGGCTAGCAACGTGAAAACGATGAAATCCCAGCTTGCCCGTCTCTACCAGTTGTTTCAGCATGAGGATCATCTTCTCATTCTCATCGACGCCGACCCGGACTCCATCGCCAGCGGTCTGGCCTTAAAGCGGCTGTTGTGGCACCGCATCTCGGGCTGTCTCATCTCCCCCATCCGGCCCATCACCCGGCCCCAGAACCAACGGATGGTGCGGCTGCTCAACATTCCCCTGGTGCCTTATCCGGAGGTGGACCCCACCCTGTTCAACCGCCTGGCCATTGTGGACTCCCAGCCCCACCACCATGAGATCTTCGCCCGGCACCGTTATGACCTGATCATCGACCACCACCCCCGCCATCCGGACACCACCGCCCGGCTGGTGGACATCCGCCCCACTTACGGGGCCACCGCCACCATCCTGACGGAGTACTTGCGGGCCGCCCGCATCAAGCCCTCCCTGAAGCTGGCCACCGCCCTCTATTACGGCATCAAGACCGACACCTCCAACTTCGAGCGCCCGGCCTGCGAGGCGGATATCCGGGCCTTTCACTATCTGTTCAAGTACACCCGGATGCCCCTGGTGCGCCGCCTGGAATTCGCCGAGCTCACCCTGGGGATGCTCCAGTACTACCAGCAGGCCCTGCGCCGCTACCGGGTGAAGGGAAACCGCCTCTACACCTTCCTCGGCCCGGTGGACACCCCGGACATCCTGGTGATCATCGCCGATTCCTTCCTGAGGGTGGAGGAGATCTCCTGGACCATTGTGGGGGGGATCTACCGGGACCGGCTCATCGTCATCTTCCGGAACGACGGGCTGAGGAAGAATGCCGGCCGGCTGGCGCAGGCGGCATTCGGCCGGCTGGGCACCGCCGGCGGCCACGCCACCAGCGCCCGGGCGGAGATGCCCCTGACCCGCCTGGAAAAATACATCGGCCCGTGGTCGGGGCAGTGGCAGGAGTGGCTGGATTTCCTGATGGAGCGGGTGGAGAAGGCGGGGCGGATGGTGCGCCGGAAAAAGGAGCCCCCCCCGCCGGGAGGTGGGGGGGAAGCCCCTGTCCCGGGCACCGCCGGCTGATCCCCGGAGGGAGGAAACGGCCAGCGGAAACCCCGGCGGGTGGCCTTTTTCGGCCCCCGCACCCTTGGTCCCTGGCTTCAGAGATGCAGGCTCCCGGACCCCTTCCGGCAGGAGCCGGGCCGGTGCCTTCCCGCCCTCCCGCCCCCCCTGGGAGAGGGGGTCTCATCCTTTGGAAAGGGTGCGGGACAGGTGCCCCGCTTCCCTTATGGGATCGCACCCCCGGAAAGGAGGCGGGGCTCCCCCCGGCCGGAGGGAGGAAATCCGGAATCAGACCGCCCCCCAGGGGGGTGCCGACGGGGACATTTCCGGGCAGGGGGTTCATCCGCCCCATGAGTCCCCTGCGACATGCGGCTCACCTCCCGGGTGGGATCCGGGCGGAGGTCCTCGCCCTCTGCCCTCGCCGGCCCCGCCCCGCCGGGACTTTACCCCTGGCGGATCTGGCTCAGGATGCCGGAGATGGAGATGCCCTCCCGCAGGGGCACGAGCCTCACCTTCCCGCCGTAGGCCTCCACCACCTCCCGGCCCGCCACCTCCTCTTCCGGGTAGTTGCTCCCCTTGGCCAGGATATCGGGTTTGAGCTCGGCGAGGATCCGGGGCAGGTCGGCGGAATCAAAGAGGGTGACGTAATCCACTGCGGCCAGGGCCGCAAGCAGGCGCAGGCGCTGTTCCTGATCCAAGACCGGCCGGCCCTCGCCCTTCACCTGGCGCACCGAGGCGTCGGAGTCCAAGGCCACCACCAGGACATCCCCCAGACGGCGGGCATCCTCCAGAAATTTCACATGCCCCACATGGAGCAGATCGAAGCAGCCGTTGGTGAAGACCACCCGTTTCCCCTGGCTTTTCAGGTGGGCCAGGATGAAGCGCAGGTCCCGCAGGCTGACGATCTTCTCCTCCCGGTGCACGTGGCCGGAGAGCTCCCGGGCCAGCTCCCCGGGGAGGATGGGGGCGGTGCCCCGCTTGGTGACCACCACTCCGGCGGCGGTGTTGGCCAGAGCCGCGGCCTGAACCAGGGGGAGCCCCAGGGCCATTCCCAAGGCCAGGACCGCCACCACGGTGTCCCCGGCGCCGGAGACGTCGAAGACTTCCCGGGGGGTGCGGGCAGGCAGGTGCACCGCGCCCTCGTCGGTTAAAAGGGTCATGCCCCGGGCCCCCTGGGTCACCAGGAGGGCGGCAAGCTCCAGGCGCCGGCGCAGCTCCTGGCCCCGGGCCACGAGCTCGGAGGTGGCGGTCAGGGAGCGGCCCAGGACCTCCTCCAGCTCCTTCTGGTTGGGAGTGAGCAGGGTAGCCCCGGCGTAGCGCCGCCAGTTGCGGCCTTTGGGATCCACCACCACCGGCAGGCCCTGGGCCCGGGCCAGGCGGATGAGCTCGGCCGCGAGCTCAGGAGGGAGGGCGCCCTTGGCGTAATCGGAGAGAATGAGGCCCTGCACCCCGGGCAGGCGGGTGCGGGCGAATTCCCGGGCGAAGTCCACATAGTCGGGGCCGCCGGGGGTGGCGGTCTCCCGGTCGATGCGCACCACTTGCTGCTGTTCCCCCACCACCCGGGTCTTGCGGGTGGTCTGGCGGCCGGGATCGGCGAAGAGGCCCGTTGTGGTCACCCCCAGGTCCGCCAGCTCCTGGCGCAGGAGCTCCCCGGGCCGGTCCTGGCCGGTGAGGCCCAGAACCTCCACCCCGGCCCCCAGGGCGGCGAGATTGTGCACCACATTGCCGGCCCCGCCCAGGCCGCGGGTCTCCCGCTCCACCCGCACCACCACCACCGGGGCCTCCGGGGAGATGCGGCCCACCCGGCCCCAGATGTATTCATCCAGCATGAAATCCCCGGCCACCAGGAGGCGCACCGTCCGAAAGCGCTCCAGGTCCAGATGCCGGAGCTCCTGAAGGGCAAGGATCGAATCCGTCATGGCAGAAAAAGGGGCACCCGGGGGAGTCCGGGGGTCCGGGGCGGGCCCCCGGTCCATTGCCCCCGGCGGCTTGGGGACAAGAGGGATTCGGGGAGGGAGCCCCGGGCAAAAACCTCCTTCCCCCCCGACCCCCCTCCCCGGATCCGGCTTCGCCAGACCGGCAAAATCGGTCAGCTCATCCCGCCCGGCCCGGGGGACCCCTCCCGGGTCCTTTGTTCGACCTGGGGCTGGCCCACGTAAAAGTACTGGAAGCCCAGGCGGGCCAGTTTCTCCGGCTTGTAGAGGTTGCGGCCGTCGAAGATCACCGGGGCCTTCATCAGGGCCTTCATGCGCTCGAAGTCCGGCTCCCGGAAGACCGGCCACTCGGTGTGGATGAGGAGGGCGTCGGCCCCCTCCAGGGCCTCGTAGCTGGAATTGACGAAGGTGACCTTGGGGTTGCCGCCCAGAAGGTGCCGGGCTTCGTTCATGGCCTTGGGGTCATAGGCCCGGAAGGTGGCGCCTAGCTTCCCCAGCTCGGAGATGACCGTGAGGCTGGGGGCCTCCCGCATGTCGTCGGTGCCGGGCTTGAAGGACAGCCCCCAGACCGCCAGGGTTTTGCCGGCCAGGTCGTTCCCAAAGAAAGTGCGCACCCGATCCACGAAGAGGCGGCGCTGATCCCGGTTAATGGCCTCGGCGGCCTCCAGCAGCCGGGGGGTGTAGCCCCGGGAGCGGGCGGTGTGGATCAGGGCCTGCATGTCCTTGGGGAAACAGGAACCGCCGTAGCCCAGCCCCGGAAAGAGGAAGAGGTTGCCGATGCGGGGGTCGGAGCCGATGCCGGCCCGCACCATGGCGATATCCGCACCGGTGAGGGCGCAGATGTTGGCGATCTCATTGATGAAGGAGATCTTGCAGGCCAGAAAGGCGTTGGCGGCATACTTGGTGAGCTCCGCGGAGACCACGTTCATGACGATGATGGGGTGGTTGGTGCGCACGAAGGGGGCATAGAGCTCCTTCATGAGCTCCGCCACCCGGACGTCGTCGGCGCCCACCACAATGCGGTCCGGCTTCATGAAGTCCTCGATGGCGGTGCCCTCTTTCAGGAATTCCGGATTGGAGACCACGTCGAATTCATAATCCACCCCCCGGGCCTTGAGCTCCTGGGAGATGGCCCGGCGCACCAGCTGGGCGGTGCCCACCGGCACGGTGGATTTCTCCACCACCACCTTGTAACCGTTCATGGCCTTGCCGATCTCATGGGCCACGGCCACCACGGCGGAGAGGTCGGCGGAGCCGTCGGTGTCCTGGGGGGTCCCCACGGCGATGAAGATGATGAGGCTCTTTTGCACCGCCTGGGCCAGGTCGGTGGTGAAGAAGAGGCGGCCTTCCGCCACGTTCCGTTTGACGAAGTCCTCCAGACCAGGTTCGTAGATGGGCATGCGCCCCTGTTCCAACGCCTGGATCTTGGCGGCGTCGGCGTCCACGCAGATGACCTCGTTGCCCATTTCGGCAAAACAGGTGCCGGTGACCAGGCCCACATAGCCGGTGCCGATGATGGCCAGTTTCATAAAGTGGCTGAACCTCCTGAAGAATTTGGCTCCCCCGCCGGCTTGGACCGCCGTCCGGCCGCGGGTGTTAATGAGGTTTGAACTCCTCGGGAATCTGTATCGGCGGTTTTTGAAATTTCTCAAACAGCCCCGGAAGAATGATGGAAAAACTGAGGCGCTGGTCGCCGGGGAGGGTGGCGAAGCTGAGGGCCACCCCCCAGCACTGGCGCCTCAGGACGATGCCATACTGCTGCTCCAGCTTTTTGTCGGTGAGGAAGGTGTGGCTGGCCTTGAAATAGGTCTTCACCGAGGGCAGCAGATCCAGATGCGCGGTGAGGTTGATCTGGTTGGCAAAGTCTTTCAGGTACAGATACCCCACATTGAGGTAATTATGCCGGTTTTTGTCGTAAAAAACCAGCTTGACGTTGGCCCGGTTGAAGCCCTCGGAGTAAGGGGAAAACCCGAGATTGAAGCCCAGGGCCAGGCCCTTGAGGGGATAGACCTCGGATTCGGCGTAAAAGTCGGCGAAGCGGTGGTGGCGGAAGTCGGTGCCATCCAGGCCCATGCTGCTGGAGGTGAAAAAGACCCCATGGGTGAGGCGGAACCAGAAGAGGTCCTGCACCTCCACCTGGCCGTTTTCCTGCTGCCGCCGGCGGAGGAGGTTGCTGCTGACGCCGTAGGTGAGGGCGTTGACCCCGCCCAGGGGCGTGTCCCCCTCCCGCACCGGCAGATTCCGGGTGACATTCACCACCCACCCCCGGTCAAAGGGGTCGAAGTCCGGATACCGCCGGGCCTGATAGCGGGGCATGTTCCAATAGGTGATCTCCGGCCGCAGAAAGTGGCGGTAAAAGGAGCCGGTGCCGTCCCGGCCGTAATCCCGGAAGGCCAGGCCCGCCAGGGAGAGCTTGAGGTCATAGAGGGGCCGGAAGAGATGCTCCCCGGTGACTCCGCCCTCCACGTGGCGGTCCAGGCGGAAGAGGGTCCCCCTGAGGCCCACCCGGGAGTTCCAGAAGACCCCGGGCAACGGCCGGGCCTGCCACCACAGGACCGGGTACAGGTCCAGCTTCTGCCCCGTCTGGGTGTGCTCCTGGAAGAAGTGGGTGTAGGACCCCTGGAAGGCCAGGAACAGGGGAAGATTCCCCAAAGGAAAGAGGACCGTGTCCAGGGACACCCCCGGCAGGCGGTGGTAGATGGGCGGGAGGTTCCGGTCCAGGGTCTGGTAATAGCGGGCATAAGCAGTGAGGCTGCCCCAGGGGAGGGACCCGCTCAGCAGGGCGGTGGAGAACCGGTTCTGCACCTCCTGGGCCTCCAGATTGCGGCCGAAGGTGGCCGCCAGATCCCGGGAGAGGCTGGAGAGGCCCAGGTGGCCGTAATTGAAATCCCGGAGGTAATCCGAGTCGCTCGCCCGGTCCAGGGTCAGGCGGGCCTCCCAGCGCTCCCCCAGGGGGTAGGTGGCCATGCCCGCCAGCCAGTAGCGGTTGGGGGTGCGGACCTTTTCCTTGCCGTCCCCCAGATAGGCCGCCTGAAAGTCCAGGGCGGCGCCGCCATGGCCCCGCCAGCGCAGTTCCAGCCCCTGCTGGTACCCCCGTTTGCTGAGGTAGTTCTGGTAGAGGGTGGCATCCGCATGGGGACTGATGGCCCAGTACAGGGGCACCTCCAGGACCAGACCGGACTGGCGCTGCTGGGAAAGGTAGGGCAGGAGAAGGCCGGACTGGCGCTCCTTCAGCACCGGGAACACCGCCACCGGGGAATAGAGGACCGGCACCCCCGCCACCTTGAGGACATTTCCCCGGGTGGCGGCCTCACCCTCCACTTCCACCCTGACCCGGCGCACCTCAAAGCTCCAGGCCGGCCGGTCGGCGTCGCAGGTGGTCACCCGGGCCCTTTCTGCATAATAGGTCTTATCCCCGGTCTTGCGGATCAGGGCGCCGTCGATATGGAAGTGGTTCCGCTTCAGAAACAGGCGGGCCTCCCGAAGTTCGCCAGACTGGGTGGCCAGATTGAAGAAGCCCTCTTTCCCGCTGAAGACATCCTCCCCTGCGACCAGGACCACCTCCCCGGAGAGGGTGGCCACCTTGGTGAGCTCATTCAGCTCCACCCGTTTGGCGGTGAGGCGCCGGTCCCCCTGGGTGAGCTCCACCCGGCCTTCGGCGACATAGGTGCGCCGGGGGGCGTCATAGAGGATCCTCTCCGCCCGCAGGCGCCAGGGCAGCCCTTGGAAGCGCGCCCCGCCGAAAAGCTCCACCTCCTGGCCCGCGGCGGGCAGGGCCAGCATGACCGCCAGGAAAAGGAAAGTCAGGATTCCGGGGAGTCGACGCATCCTCATCTTCACTCTCTCCCGCACCTCGAAAGCGGCCAGGCTGGTGCATGGTAGCATAGGGACTCCGGGTCTTCAAGCCGCCGCCGAAGGGCGCCGGAGGCGGCACTTCGGCCTTGAATTTTCCGGCGCCATCCATTACTCTCAGGCGGCAGATCCCCCGGTCCTGACACCGCCTTCAGGTCCGTCCCCGGACCACCTCCTGTCCCCTGGCTTCAGGAAAACCGACACCGGGCCGATCCATGGCCAAGGGGGGCGGAGCTGACCCGGAGAGCGGGGCCCGCCTTGGGGATGGTCGGCTGAGAGCCGGGAGTGGGGGAGGCTCAGGGAGGCACCGTCGCCGAACCGGCCGGCCCGGCGAAATCCCCCTTGCCCCGGGAACCGGACTGCCGAACATTAAGAGAAGGAGAAGGAACGTGACTCTGCTGGAAAAACTTAACCGCCGCCAGGCCCTGGTGGGGGTCATCGGATTGGGATACGTGGGCCTGCCCCTGGTTCTGCGCTTCCTGGAGGAGGGCTTCCCGGTCCTGGGGTTTGATACCGATCCCGGCAAGGTGGAGAAACTGAACCGGGGGGAATCCTACATCAAACATATCGCCGCCCACCGGCTGACGGAGTGGGTCGCCGGCCCGGACCCCCGCTTCCGGGCCACCCATGACCTACGCCGCCTGGGGGAGCCCGACGCCCTCCTCATCTGTGTCCCCACCCCCCTCACCCGGCACCGGGAGCCGGACCTGCGCTATGTGGAGGACACCACCCGGGCCATCGCCGCCGTGCTTAGGCCGGGACAGCTCATCTCCCTGGAGTCCACCACCTACCCGGGGACCACCGAGGAGCTGATGCTGCCCCTCCTGGCCCCCCGGGGCAGGGTGGGGGAGGACTTCTTCCTCGTCTTCTCCCCGGAGCGGGAGGATCCCGGCAACCCCACCTTCGGGGTCAAAAACATCCCCAAGGTGGTGGGGGGCGTCACCCCGGCCTGCCTGCAGCATGGGGGGGCCCTCTATCAAAGTATTGTGGACCGGGTGGTGCCCGTCTCCTCCCCCCGGGCGGCGGAGATGAGCAAGCTGCTGGAAAACATCTACCGGGCGGTGAACATCGCCCTGGTGAATGAACTGAAGGTCCTGTGTCTCCGCATGGGAATCGACATCTTTGAGGTCATCGAGGCGGCCAGGACCAAGCCCTTCGGTTTTCAGGCCTTTTATCCCGGTCCCGGCTTGGGCGGCCATTGCATTCCCATCGACCCCTTCTACCTCACCTGGAAGGCCCGGGAGTATGACTTCGCCACCCGCTTCATCGAGCTGGCCGGGGAGATCAACACTTCCATGCCCTATTTTGTGGTGGACCGCATAGCGGAGGTTCTGAACCGGCAGGGCCGGCCTCTGAAGGGCTCCCGCCTCCTGGTGCTGGGGATCGCCTATAAAAAGGATATCGATGACAACCGGGAGTCCCCGGGCATCAAAATCCTGGACATTCTCCTGCAGCGGGGGGCCTGGGTGGACTACCACGACCCGTATATCCCTCATTGCCGGGGGATGCGCCACTACCCCCACCTGGACCTGGCATCCGTGCCCCTCACCGCGGAGACCCTGGCCAGCTATGACTGCGCGGTGCTGGTCACCGATCACAGCGCCTTTGATTATCCCTGGATCGCCCGGCACGCCCGCCTCATCGTGGACACCCGCAATGCCTTCAAAGGCATCCCCGGGGAGCACATCCACCTGGCCTGAGGGAAAGCGCAGGGAATTCCCCGGCAGGAGCAGGGCTCCGAAAGAGCTGTGCCCGGGGTCTGCCCCCGGCGAGGGTTGCAGCCCCCGGGAGGGCGGCATATAATGACCTGAACGGCTCCCCGACCAGTTTTCCCTCCTGAGCCTTAATGGGAATCTCGGCCCCGGCCCCCTTCTGACCGGGGAAAAGGAAGGGAAACCGGGAGGTCACCGGAGAGAATGCCTGAGGTGAAAATTCTCTTAAGCCCCCGTAGCTCAGAAATGGACAGAGCAACGGATTCCTAATCCGTGAGTCCCGGGTTCGAATCCCGGCGGGGGCACCAGAGATATTAATAAGTTAGC
>Ga0197142_1001227_pt1 | contig 23628 bp, 21 predicted proteins | sample GBS60_MetaG_FD_148614 | JGI IMG/M metagenome (GOLD analysis project Ga0197142, IMG submission 148614) | Sediment microbial communities from Great Boiling Springs, Gerlach, Nevada, United States - GBS 60_MetaG | ecosystem: Environmental > Aquatic > Thermal springs > Hot (42-90C) > Sediment... | reverse complement strand
ACCTATCTTATAACTGATACAAAAGCCCAAAGGACCTTGTCAAGGAATTTCCCCACCCTGTGTTAAGAGAATGGATCTGCTGGATTAGGGTTGCTCACCTGTTCTATAAAAGGGTTCTTGATCCTTTGGCCCGATAAGTAAGAGTTCACCCCCACAAAGGGGGCATGGCTTGTTGATAATCATCTGCCTTTGATACTCCTGGGAAAATCCCATTAGAATACCGTCAAGGTCCAGGTGGTGGGAGAACCCACAAGAGGTGCACATGAATTCAAAAGCTTCCACCTCTGAAGCCATACATCCTCCTTTTACATGGGCTTGGATATTAAAAGGGAAACAGGATGGGCGGTACAGGATTTGAACCTGTGGCTTCCACCGTGTGAAGGTGGCACTCTCCCGCTGAGTTAACCGCCCACTAAGGTGATTTTTATTAATTGATCTTATTTTCTTTGTAAAGTAATTTTTGGGGCCGGGAGAAAAACTTGTAGAAGTTTTTATTAAGCCCTATTAAAATCCAAAATACCCGTTCTAAAGGCCCAAAGATAGAGGGCCAATTACCTTTAAATACGGAGGATTTGATTTGGTGAACGTTCATGTGGAAGACATCTCCAGCGTGAGAAAAAGGATTTTGATCCAGCTACCTAAAGAGGAAGTGGATAAAGAAATTTTATCTACAATCAAAGACTATGCCCAAAAGGTTAGAATAAAGGGTTTTAGGCCAGGTAAGGTGCCTTTTTCCATTTTGGAACGCTATTATGGTAAGGCAATCCTTGAAGAAGCAAGGGACAAACTTATTGAAAGATCTTTTGGGGAGGTCCTAAGAGAGAAAAAATTGATGCCTTTGATACCTCCTTCCATAGAAAGGGGAGACCTCAAAAAGGGAGAAGACTATTCCTTTATTGTGGACATGGAAATAAAGCCTTCCTTTGAGCTCCCCAAGTACAAAGGCATTGAAATTAAAAAGGAACTCCCCCATGTGACCGAAGAGATGGTGGAAAAAAAGTTAGAAGAATTAAGGCGCCAATATGCCTCTTTGGAAGAGGTGAAAGAAGATAGACCGGTTGTTGAAGAGGATCAAGTGGTGGTTCATTGTGCACTGGTGGAAGTGGGAGGAGAAAAAAAGGAAGAAGAACCAAGGACCGTTCTAATTGATCTCACAGATCAAAACGTAAACTCTGTTTGGAAAAAGGAGCTCACTGGTAAAAAAGTAGGGGCCACTGGAAGAGTAAATATCACCTTTGATGAAACCCATCCCAAAAGAGAACTGAGACAAAAAGAAGTGGCGATCCACTATGAGATAAAGGGTATTAAAAGGCTTGTGCTCCCTCCTTTGGACGATGAATTTGCAAAGGCTGTAAGCTCACAATTTGAAACCCTTGATCAATTAAAAGACAGATTAAGGGAGATCCTCAAGGAGTCTGAGAGGAAAAGAATAGAAAACGCCACAGTAGAAACCTTAAAGGAGGCCTTATTACAACAGGTGGATTTTGAAGTCCCCAACGGACTTGTGGAAGGTGAGATAAATGCCTATATTCAGTCCATGGTTGAGAGAGCACAGTCCTCTGGCGTAGACCTGGAAACAGCCTTGGGTCCCTATGAGTCCTTAAGGGAAGAGCTTAGGCCTAAGGCCATAAGAAACGTTAAGGAAATGCTTATCTTGGCCGATATAGCAGAAAAAGAGGGTATCTCTGTGCAGCAGGAGGATATCCTAAATGAATTGGGTAGACAAGCCCAAGTCTCTGGCCAGTCCATAGAGGCCCTTTTTAACTATTATCAAAAAAGGGAAATGTTGAGTGCCCTTAGGTACCAGATCTTGAGGGACAAGACATTGAAATATATCCTTGAACATGCTAAAATAAAAGAAGAAGGTTTAGATCCCGAAGGTAGTGTTAATAATTCACAACAGGAGGCGGTGTAATCAATATGTTAATTCCCATTGTTATAGAGCAATCCAGCAGGGGTGAAAGGGCTTATGATATATATTCAAGGCTTTTGAAGGAACGTATTATCTTCATTGGTGAAGAGATAAATGATCATTTAGCCAACCTTGTTATAGCACAATTATTGTTCCTTGAATCGGAAGACCCAGAAAAAGAAATACATATATATATTAACTCACCTGGTGGCCTTGTTAGTTCTGGATTAGCAATATATGACACAATGCAGTACATTAGGCCTGATGTTGCCACTATTTGTATGGGCCAAGCAAGCAGTATGGCTGCATTGCTTTTAGCTGCTGGAGCACCCAATAAAAGGTACGCTTTGCCGCACTCAAGAATTATGATTCATCAACCTATGGGTGGTGCTCAAGGCCAGGCTACTGATATTGATATCCATGCAAGGGAGATTTTGCGCATCAGAGAAATCTTAAATCAGCTCTTTGCAAAACATACCCACCAGGACATAGAAAAAATAAGGAAAGACACAGAAAGAGACTTCTTCATGACCAGTGAAGAAGCCTTGAAATACGGTATAATTGACAGAATAATTGAAAAAAGAGAGGCGCTACAAGCACTAAAAGAGTAACCTTATAAAAAGGACGGAGTACCAATGGCAAAGAAAAAAGATTACCATAGTAATTTAAGCTGTTCCTTTTGTGGGAAGAGCCAAGACGAGGTGAAGAAGCTAATAGCTGGCCCATCCGTGTATATCTGCGATGAATGTATCCAGCTATGCAATGAAATTATTGCAGAAGAAAATGCCCAAGATGCCTATGAGCAAGCAACCAGGATTCCCAAGCCTGCTGAGATCAAGAAGTTTTTGGATGACTATGTGGTTGAACAAGAACGGGCAAAGAGAATCCTGGCAGTCGCCGTGCACAACCATTACAAAAGGATTACAAGCAGCATAAAAAAGGACGATGTGGAGCTGGAAAAAAGCAATATCCTGCTAATCGGACCTACGGGCTGTGGTAAGACCCTTTTGGCAAAGACCCTTGCCAGAATGCTAAAAGTACCATTTGCCACTGCTGACGCCACCACCCTCACCGAAGCTGGATACGTGGGAGAGGACGTGGAAAATATCATACTAAACTTAGTGCAGGCAGCTGACTACGATCTGGAAGCAGCCTCCAAAGGTATTGTTTACATAGACGAAATAGATAAGATAGCTCGAAAAACCGACAGCCCTTCCATCACAAGGGATGTCTCAGGCGAAGGTGTTCAGCAGGCACTTTTGAAGATCATAGAGGGTACTGTTGCCAACGTGCCTCCCAAGGGTGGCAGGAAACACCCTCAACAGGAGTTTTTGAAGGTGGATACCACCAACATTCTTTTTATATGTGGTGGCACCTTTGTTGGACTTGAAAGGATTATCAGCAACCGTATAGGCAAAAAAGCAATAGGCTTTGAGACAGATGTTAAAAAGGTAAAGGAGATGAGCCAAGGTGAGCTTTTAAGACAAGTGCAACCTGAGGATCTGATCAAGTTCGGCATGATCCCCGAGTTCATAGGTAGATTACCCATTATAGCTACGGTGGAAGAACTCAGTTTAGATGCTATGGTTCGCATACTTGTGGAGCCAAAGAACGCCTTGGTAAGGCAATACCAAAAACTCTTTGCCTTTGAAGGAGTGGAATTGGAGTTTACCGAGGATGCCTTAAAGGCCATTGCCCAGGAGGCCATAAAGAGGAAATCGGGAGCCAGGGGGTTGAGGGCAATAATAGAAGAGGTAATGTTGGATATAATGTTTGAGCTACCCTCCTTAAAAGGCCTAAAAAGCTGTGTAGTAACAGAAGAAGCCATTTTTAAGAAACAACCTCCCCATCTTATATTTGAAGAAGATGAGAAAAAGGCAGAATATGCGTAATGTTTAGGAGGCAAACTTTGATAATAGAACAAGGGCATCAAAGGGTTTTACCTTTGGTGCCACTGAAGGATGTGGTGATCTTCCCCAATATAGTAGCTCCCCTTTACATCGGCAGATCTATGTCTGTAAAGGCATTGGAACATGCCATGAAAAACCAAAGGGATGTGTTTTTATGTGCTCAAAAGGATCCCCGTGTTGAAGATCCAAAGGTGGAAGACATCTATCATGTGGGTACCATATCTACTATTTTGCAGGTATTGAGACTTCCAGACGGCACTGTGAAGATCCTTGTGGAGGGGAAAAAGAGGGGTAAGGCAATCCAGTTTTTAACCCAAAATGAGATGTTTTTGGTAAAAGTAATACCCCTTGAAACAACAGGTGATCACACAACAGAGACAGAGGCATTGGTTAGATCCATAAGGGAGACCTTTCAAGAATATGGGAAGCTACACCCCAAAATGACAGGTGAGGTCTTAAGCTCTATCCTTTCTATAGATGATGTTGAAAAGTTATGTGATACCATAGCAGGTCATTTGAGCTTAAAACTTGCATTCAAACAAAAACTGCTTGAGCTTCAAGACTTAAATAACCGTTGTGAATACCTCTATAAGGTACTTGTTAGTGAGTTAAACATCCTTCAGATAGAAGAAAGGCTCAAAGAACGCGTTAGAAAACAGATGGAAAAGACCCAAAAGGATTATTACCTCACAGAACAGATGAGGGCCATTCAAAAAGAAATGGGGGCCAAGGATGAATTTAAGGCTGACCTGGAGGAATTGGAAAAAAGGATAAAGGCAAAAAGGCTTCCCAAAGAGGCCCATCAAAAGGTAAGACAGGAATTTAAGAAACTGAAGCTTATGAGCCCCATGTCAGCAGAGGCAGTGGTGGTTCGAAATTATATAGATTGGATACTTTCCCTTCCTTGGTACGAAAAATCTAAGGTGAAGTTGGACATTAATGAGGCAGAGACCATATTAAACAGTGATCATTACGGGCTTGAGAAACCAAAAGAGAGAATCCTTGAATACCTGGCAGTAAATCACCTCACCCAAAAAGTGAGAGGACCTATTTTGTGCTTAGTAGGTCCGCCAGGAGTTGGCAAAACCTCCCTTGCCAAGTCCATTGCCAGGGCAACTGGAAGGAATTTTGTAAGACTTTCTTTGGGAGGTGTGAGGGATGAGGCCGAGATTAGGGGTCACAGAAGGACTTACATAGGTGCACTCCCTGGCAAGATCATCCAGCTCATGCGGAAGGCAAAAACAATAAATCCCGTTTTTTGTTTAGATGAAGTGGATAAAATGAGCTCTGATTTTAGGGGTGACCCTGCTGCAGCCCTCTTAGAGGTACTGGACCCTGAACAGAATGTGGCCTTTAACGATCATTACTTAGACTTGGATTATGACCTCTCCAATGTGTTTTTCGTGACCACTGCAAACACCCTAAACAGCATCCCCGTTCCCTTGCAAGATAGGATGGAGATCATAAGGCTCCCTGGGTACACAGAGGTGGAAAAACTAAACATAGCCAAGCATTTTTTGGTAAAAAAACAATTGGAGCAAAACGGACTCCGTCAACAAAACCTGGATTTAACTGATGGTGCCCTCTTGGGAATTATAAGGGAATACACCAGGGAAGCAGGTGTTAGGAACTTGGAACGGGAGATCTCCAGCATATGTAGAAAGATCGCCAAGGACATAGTTAAAAATGGTATGGGGAAAAGGATAAAGGTGACAGGCAAATCCCTTTCCAAATACCTTGGTGTTCCCAGATACAGGTTTGGCAAAAAGGAAGAAAAGGATCTTATAGGTGTGGCAACGGGCCTTGCCTGGACAGAAGTGGGAGGAGAATTGCTTCAGATTGAGGTCACTATTATGCCTGGGAAAGGAGAACTGCTCCTCACAGGTAAATTGGGTGATGTAATGAAAGAATCGGCAAAGGCAGCCTTAAGTTATGTAAGGTCCAGGGCAAGGCAATTACTCCTTCCAGATGGCTTTTACGAACACATTGATATCCACATCCACGTCCCAGAAGGTGCCATTCCAAAGGACGGTCCCTCTGCAGGGATAGCACTTTGCACCGCAATTGTATCTGCCCTTACAAAGTGGCCGGTCAGGAGCACAGTTGCTATGACAGGCGAAATCACCTTAAGGGGCAGGGTACTGCCAATAGGAGGTTTAAAGGAAAAGATCCTGGCAGCCCACAGGGGTGGAATACCAAAGGTCTTGATACCCACTGAAAACAAGAGGGATTTAGAGGAAATTCCCGAAAAGGTTTTAAAAAAGGTGGAAGTGATATTGGTGGACCATATGGATCAAGTGTTAAAACACACCCTTTTAGTGCCTGAAGGTGAAAACATATTCTTAAAGGAGACCGAATTTCAGCCTTTCTGTATTCTGGATCTGCTTAAAACCAATGGGAAAGAAAGCCCACAAATAACACCTACCCATTGATAAACCATGAATAGGTCCTTACAAAAAAGGACAGAGAAGGCCTTAAAAAGGTCGTCACCACAATCTATTTTGGAAGGTCTGGCCAATAGATCGGGCTCCCAATTATTAAATGAGATCCTTGAGCTTGAAGATCCTAAAGGTTTTGTAAGATCCCTTTCTGAAGTGGATTTCTATTGGCTTATCAAGAAGGTGGGAGAAGATGATGCCCTACCCCTTCTGGAACTGGCCAAGGTGAGCCAATGGGTTTTTATCTTAGACTTAGAACTATGGATAAGGGATAGAATAGACAATAACAAGCTCTGCCAGTGGTTCAATAGGTTTTTGGTTGCAAATCCAGAAAGATTTGTGAAGATGCTTCTGACAGAAGAAGGAGAACTCTTAGCTTCCTTTTTTGCTTACAGAAACCTTGAATCCATTGAAGTCACCAAAGACGAAACATACGATGTCCCAGATGACTTTATAACATTAGATGGGACAATATATTTTAAGCCCCACAATGATGAACATCTTGAGATGTTCACTAAGATGCTAAAATATATGGCAATGTTTGACTTTCAGAAATATTTCTCCTTTATGATAAACTATCGTGGTATTCTACCCGCTGAAACTGAAGAAGAGCTCTATAGACTAAGGAACGCGAGAATAGCAGAATATGGATTCTTGCCATTTGAAGAGGCAATTGTGGTCTATTCACCTATGGCTCCAGAAAGATTGATCTCAAAGGCAGAAGAAACTGCTATTTTGGGAGCAAAACAATCGTTTAATATACCCTTTTACCCCCTATCTCTAATAGAATACAGAAAAAACTTGGTTCTCCAAATTTTTAAAAAGGTACCCGATCCCATTTTGCTGGACAGGCTGAGGATAGAATTTGCCTCTCTTGTAAACCACCTCATTTCATTAGAACCCCAGGTTCCGGCTTCTCCCGATGAATTAATGCCCTTGGTCTTAAAGGCAGTTCGCCACCTAAATTTGGCCTTTGAAAGGTTTTTTGTTCAGGGAGAGGATTTGCTCATGGAGCTTTTGAAAAAACATCACCTTATCACATTCTTTAGGGTGGGTGTACATATGGTGATGAAGATAAAATGGGAGGTGGAAAGCTGGCTTAAGGCCTCTTGGTACTTGAAAAAGGGTCTTGATTATACCTTCTGGGGAGATAAATGGGGAATGGCTTTAAAGGGATTATTAAGAAAACGACCATTATACTATGATCCAAAGGAGGAAGGAGATTTCAGGGAGTTTGAATGGATCTCAGAACTTAAGAATACCTTGGAAGATGTAAACAAACTAATGGTCCTGAACTCTTTACTGGAAAAACTGGAAGATAGCTTAGGGCCTTTTTTAGACCTTACAGAAAAAGATTTTAGGCCATTTTTGTTTACCCCTTGGGCAAGATCTCTTTTGGGGCTTGAGCTAAAAACAGAGCCCTTATCTGAAATAGAAATGAAAACGTTCTTTTACTTAATCAGGGGAAAAAGCCCTCGAAAACCCTATGACACCCTACACAAAAAACAAGAGTTCATAGAATTTTTCCTCCACATCTCAAAGCCCAAGTCCAAGGACGTAGCAGAGCTTTTGATTGGGGCATTAGGTGAGATTTACTCTGATTTTGATGCCGAGTATAAGTGGGTGGCACCTGAGGATTTGGACCCCAGGTTTTGCCCCCACTTATTGGTAAAAACTCAAGATTAGGCCGAATTTTATCCTTTAATCCTGATACTATCGGGCTTTTTGTAACCAACTCTTTGCCTCATCCTTTGTGGGTACCTTTCCTACCGATTTTACTTCTCCGTTGATAACCACTGCAGGTGTTCCAAATACACCATAGCTTGCTATTTCCTTGATATCCTTCACCTTTTCTACGCTCAAATCCAGGCCCATTTCTTGAATTGCCTCTAAGAGAACCTTTTCTGTCTGATTACACTTTGGGCAACCAGGCCCTAATACCTTAACATCCATTTCAAATTCCTCCCTTTTATGGATTTATTGTCCCATAGATCATTCCCGCAATTGTGGAGAGAATGACTATAATTACTGTAAAGGCCAATGCCTTTTTAATGCCCACCACCTTTGCTATTACGATCATATTGGGAAGACTTAGGGCTGGACCGGCCAAAAGCAATGCCAAGGCAGGCCCATTTCCCATCCCTGCGCCCATAAGGCCTTGCAATATGGGGACCTCGGTGAGTGTTGCAAAATACATTAAAGCTCCTGCAACAGAGGCAAATAGATTGGCTCCAAGGCTATTACCCCCTAAAAGGCCTTGTATATATTGCTCAGGGATGAGTGCATGATGCCCAGGCCTTCCCAACATGAAACCTGCAGTCAGAACTCCTGCGCCCAGTAAGGGAAGGATCTGCTTCATAAAACCCCAGGTGGCCTCCACCCATGTCCTTAATTCCTCCAACCTAAACCAGCTTTTAAGTATAAGGCCAAGTGTAATCAATAGCACCATGGTCACGTACCACTTTACTGAAAACAATGCATTCCAGATAACACTCGATGGATCTTGTGGCCTTGCAAAGGCAGCAAAGATTAGGATTAATACCAAATTTAGCATGTAGATCCCATTTTTTAAGATCCCCCTATTATCTTTCTCTGAATCTGGAAGAAATAGGCCGCCTGTGCTCCTTTCTTGCTCATCCTTTCTAAAAAGAAGGGCCATAATAATTCCAACCACAAATGCAAACAAAATAGCACCAATTGCCCTTGCAAGCCCTAACTTCCAGCCCAGGATCTTGGCCGTCATCACTATGGCCAACACATTAATGGCAGGGCCAGAATACAAAAAGGCACTGGCAGGTCCTATTCCACCGCCCCTCATATAAATCCCTGCAAAAAGGGGTAACACAGTACAGGAACATACAGCCAAGATACTACCGGATACAGAGGCAACAGAATAGGAAAGGATCTTTTTTGCCTGGGGACCAAAGTACTTAAGCACCGATGCCTGACTCACAAATACACATATTGCACCTGCTATAAAAAATGCTGGAATAAGACAGGTGATGACATGGTCTCGAGCATATTCCTGCAACATCATAAAGGCCTCAAGGCCAGATTGTCTAACCAGCGGATGGTCCCATGGCACATAGTAGGCAGCCAAAAATGCTCCCACTATGAGACCTAATTTCGTCTTTTCGTTCATTAGAACCTCCTTCTGTATAACTTGATGGGAATATAGTTAAAAGGATGCCGGGAGTCAATGCCTTTTTCTGGTTCCTTTCTAGCAAAAATTTTTTGGCAAAGAGGTAACCTCTAAGCCTCTAAGTCAACTCCCACCCAACCTCGTGGAATTTAGACTGTGATTTTGTCTCTGCCTCAAAATAATCAAGGAAAAGGAACTTAAATCCCATGACCATATATTGAACCCCACCCATCCTCCCCTTTACCAAAGGGGAGGGACTCATAGTATCGGCTAAATAGGTAGTAAGTTTCCCCCTCTTCTCCGAAGAGGGGGTTAGGGGGGAGTTATCCAACCCTCATCTTCCCTTTTCCTGTAATAAGGAGGGCATTGAATATATTCGTTCAAAAGGAGCTTCTGGCTAGTTAACCAATCGCTTGCACCCTCTACTTCGTTTTTATTAAAAAAAGTAGAGTTCGTTTCCCTTTTCCTATGAGAAGTGTGGTAGGTGGGAAAGAGAAGGAAGGTAAAATTCGCCGTATCCCTGCCTTCTGAACCTTAAGACTTGAACTTCTCTTCCATTCATCCCAAAATTTCAACCTCGTTTTTGTTCTCATTTATGCCATAAAAATGGTATGAGGCTTTTTAAAGGGAGGAGAGTTTTTATGGTCTTAGTGGATTCCCATGCCCATTTGGACATGGACGAGTTATACGGGCAACTTGATCAAGTTCTGGACAGGGCCAAGGCAACAGAGGTGAGATGGATTGTAACCATAGGAATAGACATATCCAGTTCACAAAAGGCCATATCAATGGCATCCAAGCACCCAATGATATATGCAACAGTTGGGATACATCCACACAACGCAAAGGAGGCAAAGGAGGACACATACAGCACCTTAAGGGAATTGGCATCTTTGCCAAAGGTTGTGGCCTTAGGAGAGATAGGATTGGATTTTTTCAAGGAATACAGTCCTAAGGCATTACAGATAAAGGTCTTTGAAAAACAGCTTGAAATTTCAAGGGAATTAAACCTTCCCATTGTGATTCACGAAAGGGCTGCTCAAAAAGAGGTCTTTTCCATGCTTGAATCCCTGGGGTCCAAGGAGAGGCAAGGAGTGATACACTGCTTCTCGGGGGATTATAAACTTGCAATGAAATATATCCAGCTTGGCTACATGATCTCAATCCCTGGGATTGTTACCTTCAAAAAAGCAGAAACCTTAAAGGATGTGGCAAGACGCATCCCCATAGAATCACTATTGTTGGAGACAGATGCACCTTTCTTGACACCCGAACCCTTTAGGGGCAAGCCAAACGAACCCAGTATGGTTATCTGGACTGCAAAAGAGATTGCCAGACTAAGGGGTATTACCTTAGAAGAGCTGGCTTGGGAGACCACAAAAAATGCAAGGAGGCTTTTTGGGATTGGCAAAGAACTTACCATTTAGACCCATAGGTGAAGATTATCCCCTTGTATTGGCATCCGGCTCGCCAAGGAGAAAGGATCTGTTGATGTCCCTCAAGATCCCCTTTAAAACCACACAGTCGGATGTGGACGAAGAAAACGTGATTGGAGAACCCTTTTCCCAGGTGGTAGAACTGAGCACAAGAAAGGCAAAAAAAGCCCTTGAGCAGGAGCTGGGGCACTGGATCCTGGCAGCAGATACCATTGTAATCCTTGGAAGAGATGTGTTCGGAAAGCCGCGTGATCCCTATGAGGCCTTTAAAATTCTTTCCAAACTTTCCGCCAAAACCCACTTTGTGATAACAGGGTTTGTGATCTTAGACCCAAGGGGTGATCTGGCACATAAAGAGGCAGTAATTACAGAGGTGTCATTTAAAGAGATTACAGAAAAAGAGATATGGGATTATATAGCTACAGGAGAACCTTTAGACAAGGCCGGTGCTTATGGGATACAGGGCATTGGAGCATTTCTGGTAAAATCCATAAAAGGATCATATACCAACGTGGTGGGTCTACCATGCTTTGAAGTGATTTCGGCTTTAATCTCACTTGGAGCCCTCAGCTCATTTCCTTTAATAACCTCTGCCTCTGGATCTCAGACAGTATAACCCCTGCAGCCACCGACACATTCAAAGAATCCACCTCCCTTTGTCCTGGAATCGTGATGTTTACATCCACCACCTTTGACAATATGGGGCTCATCCCCTTTGATTCACTTCCCATAATGATCACCAAAGGCCTTATAAGGTCCATTTCATAGATGGGGATTCCACCTTTTGAAACAGAACCAACTATCCAATACCCAAGTCCTTTAAGCTCCCTTAAAGCCATATGCAGGTTTGTGACCCTTATTAGAGTTACCTTCATGCAGGCCCCAGAAGACCTTTTTATTACAAGGGAAGAGACCTGGGCCGATCTATCCTTTGGAAGGATAATGGCATTTACTCCAAAAAAACAGGCAGATCTTATAATACTTCCCAAGTTTCCCTCATCTGTTATGTGGTCCAAGGCCAATATAACAGGGAAATCTTTTAGCTCCACAGCCCTTTTCAGGTGGGCCAAATCCTTGTAGGGGAAGGAAGACATAAAGGCCACAACACCTTGGTGGTTTAGATGGGCAAACCTTTCAAAGTCTTCCTTGTCTTTAAACTTAAAAGGTATTCCCAACAAAAGGGCCTTTTCCATTATGGTCTTTATCTTGGGAGAAGAAGAATCCCTCCTACTCCATATCTCCCTTATTAGACCTGGATAAGAACTTAGGGTTTCTTCCACAGGGTTCACACCAGGTACCACCAAAGAACCTTCTTTATCCCTATGACCCTTCACTTAAGATCTTCTTTCATCTTTTTGTTGAACAAAAGCACCAACCCTGGGATGGCCAAAAGGGTACAAAACATGAAAAAGTTCCACCACCCCATAAAGTCTGCCAAATAACCTGAGACAGAAGGTGTAACCACCCTCGGGACTCCCATCAAACTGCTAAAAAGTGCATATTGGGTTCCTGTAAAGGCCTTGTTGGTAACCTTCGCCATGAAGGCAGCCAGTGCAGCAGTACCCATCCCTGAGGTAATATTTTCAAAACCTATAACCAAAGAGAGGAATAATGGGTTGGGTCCCACAAGCATTAAGATAACAAAAAAAAATGTGGAAATTGACTGAAACATCCCACATGCAAAAAGGGAGAACTTGTAGGACCACTTTAGGAGCAAAAGCCCTCCCAAAAATGTCCCCACTAAAGTAGCCCAAAAACCCACAAGCTTGGCAGCCACCCCAATTTGTGTGCGTGTAAAACCAAGTTCCAGCAGATAGGGAAGTGTCATGTTTCCTGCCATATTGTCTCCTATTTTATAAAGCACAATAAAGGTGGCAATAAACCAAATACCTTTTCTTTTGAGGAGATCTTTAAAGGGAAGTAGCACTGCCTCCTTTAAGCTAACAGAACCCAAGGAAATTTCTGGTTCCTTCACAATTAACGTGAGAAATAGAAATGGCAGTATTGCGGCAGCCATAAGCCAGTATACCCACTTGAAAGCCAGGTGGTCACTTAAAAGTAGACCTCCTGCGCCTGAGATCAACATGCCCAATCTGTATCCATAGATATAATAAGCTGAGCCTAAGCCCAAATCTTTTTCCTGTAAGGTCTCCCTCCTGTAGGCATCTATTACGATATCCTGTGTGGCACTAAAAAAGCTCACCAAAACTGCCCAGAAATATACCAAAAAAGGAGTACAAGAAGGCCTAAAAGAGCCTAACATTACTATGGAAAAAATCAAAAAACACTGGGATAGAAAAAGCCAGCCTCTCCTACGGCCTAAGGAGAAAAGGGAAAATCTATCTAAAAAAGGTGCCCATAAGAATTTTAACGTATAGGGTAGTCCCAAAAGGGAGGTCATGCCAATTGCCCCAAGGCTGATTCCTTCTTCCTTCATATAGGCCTGCAAAAGGCTACCTGTGAGCATAAGAGGGATTCCAGAGACCAAACCCATCAACCCAGAAATGATAAGTTCTCTTCCAAAGAGAACCTTAATGTCCTTCAAAGGAAAACCTCTTCATCTAACAAATATTAAAAGGCAGAGCCCCAAGCCCCAGCAATAAGGAGAAAAATACTGGAGATTTCCTGTGGTGGATCCTTTTTTGATCAACCAAATGAGAAGATTTAATGCAAACAACCCCGACAAAAAGGCAAGAACCAATCCCAAAACATATACGGCTATGTTGGAATTAAAGTCCACACTTTTTTTTAACTCCAAAAAAAGTGCACCAAGGATAGCTGGCACAGAGATTAAAAAAGAAAATCTCCCTGCCTCCTCTCCTCTAAGCCCCAAAAGCAGCCCAACAACTATTGTAATCCCTGACCTACTAATGCCTGGCGTAACTGCAATCCCTTGGGCTACGCCAATCAAAAAAGCCTTCAAAAAAGTGATACGGGGGTTGTTGGAAAACCTTAAAAATTTAGGAAGCAAAAGCAATGTGCCTGTAATTATAAGCATCACAGCCACTATACTGGGCGAAGAAAATAATACATCTGCCTTTCTTTCCAAAAACAACCCAATGATACCGGTGGGAATCAGTGCCACTAACACATATAAAGGATTATAGGGAGTTGAGAGATCTTTAAAAGGTAACTGAAGGCTCTTTAAGATCTCTTTTCTTAAAAACAGTACAACAGCCCCCAAAGTTCCCACGTGAAGGACTATGTCCAAGAAAAGCTGTGGCTCAGTTATACCAAAGAAGTGTTGCAAAACAACCAAATGCCCGGAACTACTCACAGGAAGAAACTCCGTTAACCCTTGTACTAAAGCCAAAATACTAACCTGTCCTACGTCCATATATCCTCCTTTTTTTGTGCCTCCAAAAAATCAGGATCCAAATCATAAAACAAAACAGTGGACTTTCTACCATTGGGGAGGTGAAATTACAATTTTGAAATACAGAGAAAATGTTTTTCAAAGGTATTTTAAGGGATAATTTTGTCTCTCTACTTTCTTGTTAAAAAATTCTTGGTTTCTGTTCGACCCTAAATCCTTTAAAAACAACTTAGAATGCCAAAACACATTAAAAGGATTTGGCAAGGTGGATGCTCCCTTTAGGGAAAAAGTTTCTGTGGGGTTAGAATCAGTTAGGGGCTTTCTACCATAGTAAAAAGAGAGGATAAAAACCATCCACATTCCAAGATCTTTCTGTTCAAAGCCCTTTCATATCCAGATCCATAATGTAAAGAGGAGCACAACTTCAGCACTTTGATGTGGATTTTTGGTGTTTTTGGTTTTGGTGAAGTGGGACATTAAAAAATTAGTGTTTTTGTATACACAAAGTGTAGAATAGGTTGTAAATAGAAAAATAAGCAAAAAACATACATCTTTTAACCACATTGAGCTAATTTCTTGAGCATAGTGTACAAAAAAATTGCCCAAGGGTCATGACCCGTTGGGCATTGGAATTTTATATAGGCCTTATTGTTGAACGTATTTCTTTGCTTCTTCAGTGAGGCAAGGTACCACTTCAAATAGATCTCCCACCACTCCGTAGTCGGCCTTTTGGAATATTGGAGCATCTGGATCTTTATTAATGGCCACTATGATCTTGGAGGTTCCCATACCGGCCAGGTGCTGGATTGCTCCGGAGATACCGCATGCAATATAAAGGTTGGGAGAGACCACCTTACCTGTCTGCCCCACCTGGTCTGAATGGGGTCTCCAGCCCGCATCCACCGCTGCCCTTGAGGCACCAACACAAGCACCTATCACAGCAGCCAGTTCTTCCAAAATCTTGAAGTTTTCGGGTCCCTTCATACCCCTTCCGCCAGACACAATCTTGTCTGCCTCTGTAAGGTCAATTTTACCACCTGCCTCTTTTAGCACATCCACCACCTTTGTCTTAAGCTTTGAGGCATCAATTGTAAGCGGTACCTTCTCCAAAGCGGCCTTCTTTGCCTCGTCAAATACCTGTATGGACATCACATTCGGCCTGGCCGTTGCAATTTGAGGGAGGCTATTTTCAAAGGTAACCTTTGCATATGCCTTACCGGCATATATTGGCCTTATGGCAATCAGCTTTCCATCTTCCATGCTGAACTTGGTGCAATCCTGTGCCACTGCCACACCAAGACGCCCTGCCAATCTTCCTGAAAGGTCCTTTCCCTGGGTGGAAGCACCCATCAAAAATACCAAAGGCTCCTTCTCTTTAATTAGGGCCTCCAATGCCTCTACATAGGCGTCTGTGGTATATGGTTCAAGGTTAGGATCATTAACACATATGATCTTGTCTGCACCGTGTTTGCCCAAGGCTTCCAATGTGGAATCATCCAATGTGTTTCCCAGATAAACTGCCGTCACATCTTGAGATGAGGCATCGGCAAGCCTTTTTGCCTCACTTATTATCTCATAGGTAATCTTTCTTATTTGTCCATCTCTATGTTCAATTAGAGCCCAGATTCCCTTTGCCATTTATCTTCTCCTTTCTTCTAAATGACTTTGGCCTCTTCGTGTAACAGCTTGGCCAGATTGGCTGCCTTCTCCTGCGATGTCTCCCCTTCCACCTTTGTGCCGGCTTTTCTTTCTGGAGGTGGAGAGAGTTCCAATATCTTCAGCTTGCGGCTGGCTTCTCCAAAATCTTTTGGGTCCAATCCAAGGTCAGACAACTTCTTTTCTGCCAAAGGTTTTTTCTTTGCCTTCATAATGCCAGGGAGAGAAGCATACCTTGGCTCATTCAGACCTTTTTGTGCAGTTATCAACACGGGCATAGGTGCTTCAATCACCACTGTTTGGCCCTCAATAGGCCTGTTTACCCTTACCTTGTTTTCATCCTTTAAGACCTCCACCTTGATTCCCAAAGAGATGTGGGGGATGCCCAGCATATCTGCCACCATTGCACCCACAACACCCATATCGTCATCTATACCTCTTTGGCCAGTGAATACGATGTCGAAGGGTATCTCCTTCAGCGCAGCGGCTAAAGCCTTAGCAGTGGCAATGGAATCAGATCCTTCCAATGCATCGTCTGATATCAAAACTGCCTTATCTGCGCCCATGGCAAGGGCAGTTCTTAGGGCTTCTGTGACCCTTTTTGGGCCCAAGCCCACCACTGTAACCTCTCCTCCGAACTTCTCTTTGATCCTCAATGCCTCTTCCACCCCAAATTCATCATAGGGATTCATGATCCATTTGATGTCATCCTTTATAATGTTTTTTTTGTCTGGGGCGATCTTGATCTGTGTCTCTGTATCAGGCACCTGTTTAATTAATGCAACAATATTCACCTTTTCCTCCTTTCCCCTTTTGGGCTGATTTTACCTAATTTAGGCACAAATGCCTTTTAGGAAGTAATTGCTGATCTGATCGGCAGAGGTATTGATATCATAGTATTTTTTACTTGACAAGACCCAAAATCTACTCATTTCATCCAAGGCTCCAAAAAAGGCCCTTTTAAACACACCTGGAACTATGTCTTGGTGGAATATACCTTGTTTTTGGCCTTCCACCAAGATGTCAGCTATTATGTCTAAATACTGTGCAAACTTCTTGTTTTGATAGTGCTTCATAAACTTGCTGCTCTGCCTTAACTCCACCTGAATAAGTTCTGCCATATCCTTGTTTTCTTCTATAAGCCTTAGGTGAACCTGTGCAAACCTTCTTAGCTTTTCCACTGGATTTTTTTCCTTGGAAAGCTCTCTCTGCATATTCTCCAAAACTAGTTGCATCTTTTCTTCAAAGATGGAAATTAGGATGTCATCCTTATTTTGAAAATACAGATAAATGGTACCATCTGCCACACCTGCCTCTCTGGCTATATCGGATATCTTCGCACCAAAGAAACCCTTTTGGGCAAATACCCTTGTGGCAGCCTGAAGTATCCTTTCGTATTTATCCTTTTGGTTCCCTTTCTCCTTCACAAACCGACTCCTGAATGATGGCTCATTCATAAATTTTAATCCGGTTTCTGTTGACATGTCAACTCTAAATTGGATAAAAATCTCTCTAAGAATCTACCACCTAATTTTGTTGACATAGAAAAAGAGTTATACTAGGGCATTGAGGTATCTTTCATGTAAAATTTAAGGGGTGAAGATATGGCTAAGACAGACCACCTTAAAGGGCTTAATATTCTGGCAGTTGATGACGAACCTGATGTGTTAGAAACTATAGTTGACACCTTAGATACAGCAAATGTTGAAACAGCAACCACCTATGAGGAAGCATTGCACTTAATTGAAAACAAAAATTACGACCTTGCCATCCTGGACATAATGGGTGTCAATGGTCTTGAGCTTCTAAAGAAGACTGTTGAAAAGGGAATTCCCTCGGTTATGCTCACTGCCCATGCAATAAGTGTGGAGACATTACTTGAATCCATTAGGTTAGGAGCTATTTCATACCTGCCCAAAGAAAAATTGGCCGAACTTGATTTAATCTTAAATGATATCTTGGATGCCCAGAGCAAAGGCATAGCAACATGGAAACTCCTCTTTGAAAAATTAGGGGAATTTTTTGATAAAAAGTTCGGCCCGAATTGGAAGGAAAAGGACAAGGAATTTTGGTCAGAATTTAGCCGAACTTACCATATAGGAAAAGGGTTAAAGGAAAGGCTTGCCCACGACAAGACCATACTATCTAAAGGCATTTAGGAGGGAAAGATGCTTTATTCAAGGGATAGACCTTAATTAACGTGGCTAAGGGCTTAATTTCTCAATAACCCAAAAACCTAATGGAGGTAGGGATGAAGTTTAAAAGTATCTTATTGATTTTTTTGGTAGTAGGTTTGTGCCTTGTTTTTAACTCCACACTTATGGCACAACAAAAACCTTCTTTAGATGCATGGAAGCCCAAGTTTGACCCATCAGGAGCCAAGTACAAAGCTGTAGTATCCAATGTATCAAGCCCAGGCTTAAGGGGTGTATTTGCTGGCTTTGCCTTCAGGGATGCCCTTTGGGAAAAAACAGGCGGACAGATTTACATTGACTTTAAACCCTTTTCCATCCTTGGAGGAGAAGTGGAGGTGTTGAACCAATTGCAGATGGGAGCCATCCAGGGTATGGCAGTGAGCTCTGTTGCCTCCACAAACCTTGGCCCAAGGTTTGGAATAGTAAACCTGCCATTTTTGGTCAACTCCTTTGAAAAATTGGACAAATTTGTTGCCTCCGGAAAACTTTTTGACCATTTTCTCATGGCAATGGATCATCAGGGCATCATGGGTTTTGATATCAACACATATGGCCTTTATGGATGGGCCACCACAAAGCCAGTGAAGACCTTAGAGGATGCCAAAAAGGTGAAGTTCCGTATAGCTGAAGCAGCTGTGAACAACCTCCTTTATAAAGAATGGGGCCTAACCGCTGTGGTCATGCCCTGGCCTGATGTGCCCGTTGCCTTAAAACAGGGTGTGATTGATGGTTTGGACCATACAGCCACAGTTTGCAGCATTACCAAAAAGTTTGAGGACTGCAAATACTTTACCTCCATTGACTACGCAATGGGGCTTTTCATTTGGATATTTAACAAGAAATGGTTCCAAAGCCTCCCACCCGATCTCCAAAAGATCTTCAAAGACACATTAAACGAGGTGAATGTTCAAGCTAGAAAAGAATCCTTAGCCCAAGAAACAGAAGAAATGGAAAAGGCCAAAAAGAATGGAGTGCAGTTCTTTAAACTTCCAGATGCCGACATGGCAATACTGAAGGAAAAGGGAGATGCCGTTCATAAAAAATATGCTGACGAAATTAACAAACTGTACCCAGGCGATCAGTATAGGCCAGAAAACTATTTGAAAGAGGTCCAAGTCTTTTTCGGATACACCAAGTAAATACAAAAAAGGGGCCTTTAGGCCCCTTTTTTAGGCGAGGTGAAGATGCAAAAAATATTAAACATACTTGATAAAATCCTCACATCCATTGAAGAAGTAATACTTTTTATAGCAACTATGTCTGCTTTATTAGGCCTTTTTGTAAATGTTATTTTGAGATACTTCTTTAAGTCAGGTTTGGCTTGGTCAGAAGAATTAGTGAGAGAAGTTATAATTGTTACGACATTTCTTGGGTGTTCAACTGCTATAAAACTTGGCACAATGATACGGATAGATGCATTATATCAAGTTAAACCAAAGCTAAAAACTCCTTTGACTATTTTTAGTAACTTAGTAGCATTAGTTTATTCGATAATTCTTATAGTTTATGGGTGGAAGCTTACGGTTTTGCAAGCTAAGACAGGGCAAACGACCATCATAATGCAACTGCCCCTTGAATATTTATATGCCGTCTTACCGGTGGCCGGCATATTTATGGGAATTAGATGTATCCAGATATTATATCGAGACATTTCGCAACTTGGGAAATCATGATTAAAAAGAGGTGATGGCTATGGAACTTAGTCATCTGGTTATGATATTGATATTGTTAGGTTGTATGGCTTCCACCATTCCTGTTTTTATGTGCCTATTTTTTACAAGTGTAATTTGTTTTCTCCTCTACACAACCCTTCCTTTGGATATACTGGTCCAGAGCATGTTCCGTGCTATGGACAACTTTTCTTTGGTGGTAGTCCTCTACTTCATTTTGTGTGGGAACATAATGACCACAGGTGCTACGGTGGATAAGCTCATAAAATTTGCAAACGAGCTCGTTAGTTGGCTACCGGGTGGTCTTGGAATGGCAGGATGTATTGCGTGCGGTCTTTTTGGTGCGGTTTCTGGTTCCACTGTTGCAACTGTAGTGGCCTTGGGAGGTTTTATGATCCCTGCCCTTATAGCCCAAGGCTATGACGAAAAATATTCAGTGGGAGTTATGGCCTCCTCAGGTAATCTCGGCATCATCATTCCTCCAAGCATAAGCATGATCTTATACAGTATGATCACCAACGTCTCACTGGAAGGCCTCTTTTTAACTGGCTTTATACCAGGTTTTTTAATTATCCTATTGGTATGTATCTATACTTACTTTAAATTTAGAAACAATACCGCAATCTCAAGGCTCCCTATACCAACCGCATCTCATTTTTTTAAAACTTTAAAGGAATGTATGTGGGCTCTATTCTTGCCCATCATTATATTTGGCGGCATATTCTCAGGTGCATTCACTGCAAATGAAGCTGCTGTTGTGGCTTGTGTCTATGCATTTATTTTAGAAATCTTCATTCACAAGGCAATGACGTGGAAGCAAGCCTATAGAGTTACCGTAAACTCTGCAATTACCTCTGCAACACTTCTAATAATTGTAGCTGGAGCAACGGCCTTTGGTAGATATCTTACCTTGGAAAACATACCAAATACCGTTGCAGAAGCTGTAGTTCATGCAATAAAAGAACCTTGGATGTTCCTCTTGGTTGCCAACATATTGCTGTTGATAGTAGGGATGTTTATGGATGTCATATCTGCCACACTAATTTTAGGGCCTGTTTTGATTCCTCTATTGGTTGGCTATAATATTGATGCAATGCATTTTGGTTTGCTCATGACAGTTAACCTTGCCATAGGTTACATAACTCCACCAATGGGTGTTAGTTTATACATAGCAGCCCAAATTGCAAAAAGAGACATTATTTATGTTACTAAGGCAGTTGCACCTTTTATAGTTATACAGTTTGTTGTGCTGTTAATTATGACATATCTGCCTAAAGTGGTCTTGTGGTTACCAAGGCTCTTTGGCTATGCGCATGCAGTAGCTACTAGAGCATTATAAATATCTCTTAGGAGGACGAAACATGAATTTTTCTTATTTTTCCAGCTTAAATGCCAGTAAATTTCCCAATAGAGAGTTCATAATTGAATCCTATCCATCCAAAAACTTCAGACGAGCCATTACTTGGAAGGAATACAACGACAATGCAAACAAAGTTGCAAATTATCTAATTAAAGAGTGTGGCATTAAAAAGGGTGATATAGTTTTGCACCTCATGATGAACAGTATTGAATGGCACTTAACTTACATGGCGGTCTTAAAAGCAGGGGCTGTCATAAGCCCATTAAACTTTAGGTTTGCCAGTTCAGATATTAAATATGCGGCAGATGTTGCTAGATGCAAAGTCTTTATCCTTGGAGACGGTTTTATCCCAAAGGTACAGCCTATCATGGAAGACATGGATTATTGCAAAACCTACATTTGCGTTGGTGGTACACCAGCAAAGGGGATGATATCCTATGATGAAATTATAGCAAAAGGTGATGCAACTGATGTATGTGTAGATGCAGATGACGATGATATGGCAGAGTTAATGTTCACCTCTGGAACAACAGGAGCACCAAAACCAGTATGTCACACCCACAAGACATTGTTTTACATCGGAATAGGCAATGCCTTGACTTATGGCGAAGGATACGAAAGTGTTTATTTGGCTCCACATCCCTTCTACCATAGTGGCACATTGTTCCTTTCTTTCCCCTCTTTTATAGCAGCAGGAAAGATCATGATGCCTATGGAGTTGAATCCCAGCTCGTTTATAAAGTCCATTGCAGATGAGAAATGTACTGGCGGATGGACCACCGTGCCAACCTGGTCGGATTTACTCAATGCCATTGAAGCAGGAGAGATCAAGGTGGAAGATTATGACCTTTCAAATCTTAGGCATATCGAGATAGGCGCACAACCCGTTCCCTATGTGGTACTTGAAAAGAGCAAAAGGATATTTCCAAGGGTAAAACTTGGAAACATTTACGGTATCACAGAAGGAGGTGGGGGAGGGCTTACAAACCTTTATGATGAGGACGTCTTAAGGAAGCCCGGCTCCATCGGCAAGGCCACAGTGTTTATGCAGGCAAAGGTGGTGGATTGGAATGGAAATGAGGTGCCCCCCAACACACCTGGAGAATTGATACTTAAAGGCCCAAGGATCATGAAGGAATACGCCTTTAATCCTGAGATGACAGCAAAGACTATCAAAGATGGTTGGCTCTATACCGGTGATATAGCCTATATGGACGAAGAGGGCTACATATACTTTGCAGACAGGGCCAAGGACCTTATCATAAGGGGAGGGGAAAATATATTCCCAGTGGAGATTGAGGATGTACTCAGGAGAAATCCGAAGATCCAAGATGTGGCTGTGATAGGCTACCCCCATCCAAGGCTTGTGGAGATTGCCATGGCAATTATCCAACTCAAACCAGGGGAGACAATGACAGAGCAGGAGGTTATAGACTTTTGCAAAGACGCAGGCCTTGCCAAGTATAAGTGGCCAGAAAAGGTGGTGTTCGATGTTGTGCCCAGAAATCCTGCTGGCAAAATAGAAAAACCAAAACTTCGGGAAAAATACGTAAAACCAGCCAAAGAAGCCATGGAAAAGGAACTTCAAAAGGTATAGGTTTTAATGCACCCGCACCTATTGCGGGTGCATATCTTTTTGGAAGTTCACCCATCTTTTTGAAGATCCAAGACAATACCTATTGAGCTAATGGGACCTATCGTGGTATAGACTCTTTATGGACACGGACAGGAAAAAAGCACTATTGGTATTGGAAGATGGCACCTCCTTTGAGGGTTATTCCTTTACTGGAGAGGTGGAGGTGGCAGGTGAGGTGGTCTTCAATACTGGGATGATAGGTTATCAGGAGATCCTCACAGACCCATCCTATGCAGGCCAAATAGTTACCATGACCTATCCACTTGTGGGTAACTACGGAATAAACGAAGAAGATGTGGAATCCAGAAGGATACAGGTGAGAGGCTTTATAATCAGGGAATACCACGGTTATCCCAGCAACTGGCGTTCAAAGAAGTCCCTAAGAGAGTACCTTAAAGAGGCTGGTGTCCCTGGCATAGAAGGGATTGATACAAGGGGTCTTACCAGACATATAAGGCTCCAAGGTGCCATGAGAGGTGCAATCAGCACAAAGGATCTAAACCCTTCTTCATTGAGGGAGAAGGCTTTAAGCATACCTCCCATGGCAGGCCTTGATCTTGTAAAGGAGGTTACTTGTAGTCGTCCCTATCTGTGGGAAAATGGTAGGCCTTCTGTGGAGATCCATGACCTAAGGGATTTCACCTGGCCAAAAAAGGATGGTTATAGGATAGTGGCAATGGATTATGGTGTAAAATTCAATATCCTGAGGGAATTGGAAAAAAGGGGTTGTATTATTTTGGTAGTACCTGCCCATACAGACTCAGATACTATTGATCACCTTAAACCCCATGGTCTTTTTTTGAGTAACGGACCCGGAGACCCTGAACCATTATACTATGCCATCAACACCATCCGTGGCCAACTTGGCAAAAGACCCATTTTTGGGATCTGCCTGGGTCATCAATTGATTGGTCTTGCCTTAGGAGGAAAGACCTTTAAACTTAAGTTTGGTCATAC
>Ga0197142_1001225_pt1 | contig 23677 bp, 20 predicted proteins | sample GBS60_MetaG_FD_148614 | JGI IMG/M metagenome (GOLD analysis project Ga0197142, IMG submission 148614) | Sediment microbial communities from Great Boiling Springs, Gerlach, Nevada, United States - GBS 60_MetaG | ecosystem: Environmental > Aquatic > Thermal springs > Hot (42-90C) > Sediment... | reverse complement strand
CTTGCCAGAAGGGGTGGGTTGAAATGTTAACCGGCGCCCAAATCCAACGTCTGGCGCAGCGGAATGGGATTGGTGTGCAAGCCCAGGAACGGGATGATATTCCGCCAGGCGAAGACCAATTGGGAAAAGGTAGCCAGCCCGGGAATGCGCTTCACCGCCCGAAACCCCGGCGACGGATAGCTCAACCATTCCGCTTCTCGACCGCTTGCCCATTGCCACATCCCCCGCAGGGAGCGTTCTCCCTGCAGGGCTGCCAGCACCAGCACGGCCAACAGTCCATACAGGGGATATTGCCGTCCCTGACGCTTGCGAGGATCGGGTATCTCTTTCAAAGCTTGCAACACCGTCTTAGCCATTGCCATGCGCCTCCTTGACCAAGGTGTTGCCTTAATCATACCAACCAATAGACTAGTTTAAAGCCCTATTCCATGCCGTTTTCTCCTTGACCTGTGCTCAAACTTTCGTTATACTTATTGATGCAAAGAGCCGAAGTGGCGGAACTGGCAGACGCGCGCGACTCAAAATCGCGTTCCCTCGGGAGTGTGGGTTCGACTCCCACCTTCGGCACCTGTTCAAACTAGATAGGGTCGCCCTCCCCTGTTCTTTGGAGGGCTTCTTTTTTCCGCGAAGGGAGGTTGTCATGGTTTCGATGCGTAATGTCCTGGCGGTAATCTTAGGCGGTGGAGTTGGGAAGCGCCTCTACCCCCTTACCAAACAGCGCGCCAAACCGGCCGTTCCCATTGCCGGCAAATACCGCTTGATCGACGTGCCGATCTCGAATTGTATCAATTCCGGCATTCAGCATATCGCCGTTCTTACCCAGTTCAACTCGGTTTCCCTGCATCGCCATATCACCCAGACCTACACCTTCGATGACTTTCACGAAGGCTGGGTGCAGATTCTGGCCGCCGAGCAAACCCTGCGCAGCACCGACTGGTACCAGGGCACGGCCGACGCGGTGCGCAAACAACTGGTTGAAATCCGCTCGGCGCGCGCCGAATACACGCTGATTCTGGCCGGCGACCACCTCTACCGTATGGATTACGGCGAGATGTTCCAGTATCATCTTGATAAGAAAGCCCAGATCACGATCGGCGTACAGCCGGTTGCGGCCGAGGATGCCCACCGCTTCGGCTTATTGCAACGCAATAAAGAGGGACGCATCATCGCCTTTGTCGAAAAGCCCCGCGATCCCGAAGTTTTGCAACGCTTTGTCAGCCGCGAAGACCCCCAGCGCCCTTATATCGGCTCGATGGGCATTTATCTCTTTAACACTGATGTGCTGGAAGAAGTGCTGGTCAACACAACTTATACCGACTTTGGCTCGCAGATCATCCCCAACTCGCTGGAAAGCTATGCCGTTTACGGCTTTGACTTCGATGGCTATTGGGAAGATATCGGAACGATTCGCTCCTTTTATGACACCAACCTCTCGCTTGCCAGCCCCAACCCGCCCTTTAACTTTCACGACCCGGAGCGCCCAATCTACACCCGCGCCCGCAATTTGCCCGGCACGATCATCGACGGCGCCACCCTGCACAATGCCCTGATTTCCGAAGGGTGCATTATCCACAAAGCCGTCATCGAGACTTCTATCATCGGTCTGCGCAGCATAGTTGGCAACTCTGTTACCATCCGCAACACGGTCATGATGGGCGCAGATTATTATGAGAAGGAAGTCTCCACGATCAACGCTGGCATTCCGCTGGGTATTGGCGATTATTCGCACATCGAAGGCGCCATTGTGGATAAAAACGCCCGCATCGGGGAGCGGGTAACCATCAAACCCTTCCCGCGCGGTTACCGGGAGGAGAAGGAAAACTGGGTCATCGAGGATGGCATTGTGGTTATCCCGAAGGACACCGTCTTACACCCCGGCACCACCATCGCGCCCGATTAGGCTTTTCTTCAGGGCATTCCCTGGCCGGGCGGAGACAAGGGTCGCCTGCCGCCTGGATTGGCGAAAGGAATCTCCACGAAGGAGGAACCATGTATCCCAGGCTTCGACTTTTGCTTATGCTGTTAACCTTCGCCCTGCTTGCCTGTCGCGTCGAAATCGGCATCCAGCCGACTCCGACCGTCACCCCTCTGCCGCCCACCGCCACGCCCTCCCCCAGCATTCCCTCGACAACCACGCCGACCCCGACCGCTTCTCCGCCCGCGCCATCTGCAACCCCTACTGCCACTTCCCTGCCGTCTTCCCCTGCCGACCACTGGAATACCTACCGCAACTACAACTTCGGCTTTGAATTGCGTTATCCGCCGGGCAGCAATCTTTCGCTCAATTTGCCCAACACAGCCCGTCTGGATTTGCCCTTTGCAAGCGGCACCAACCTGGTGGAAAAGTATCTGGAAATCAACGCGCAGGAATATCTGGGTCGGTGTCTCAGTCCGCTAATGGAAAGCCTGCCCCCCGAAGCATTGCAACTCGAAACGCTGGTGATCGACCCGCTGACGTTTGAGACCGTTTCCTTCAGCGAGGGAGCAGCCGGCGGACGTTATGATTGGACAGCTCACGTCATTCACAATGAAGCCGTCTGTGTTACCTTAGACTTTGTCCTCCATTCCAGCAATCCAGACAATTTTCCTACCCCTCCGCCACCCTTCGATATGGCTTTGGAAAAACAGGTCTTCGAGCAAATCGTCCAAACCTTTGTCTGGTTTGTACCCTAAAAAAGGAGCATCGAATGAAAAACCGAAACCTGTTAATCATGATTGCTGTAATCCTCCTGGTTGGATTCTGCACCGTAACTCTGCTGGTTGGCGCCGGTGGAGCGTTGTGGTACCTGCGTCGGCAAGCAGCCTCAAAAGGCGAAGCGACCGCGGCCGTCGCCTCTGAAAGCCCGATCTGGACTGTAGCAGTGAGCCCGCAGGAGACCGAGACCCCGCTCCCCACACCACAGGCTACCGAAACCCCCATTCCGCCTGTTCCAACCGCCGAGCCGACCCCCAACATTGATTTCAACGGCATCCGATTTTTCCTGGACTTGCAGCTTGCCGAAGGCGTCCTCCCCGAACTCGTGCCGGCTGCACCTGGCAACCCGGCCGAGTCAATGCCCGGTTCGGTGTATCCAGAATACACCCAGTTCACCCTGCAAGGGTATGTGCTCAGCGATACTTTTCATGCTCCCCGAATATACGTCTATCCGCTGCCAGCATACCGCGCCATGGATAGCGCAGCCGGCGCCGTGGCGGATGAGCTGATCCTGTACCTGCGCGACCGACCGGCGGCAGTCGATGATCTTCCATTCCTCCCGCTCTGGAATGCTGCACCCTTGTTCTATGCCAGGCTGGGCTACCTGGACTTCAAAAACGGCTCCGGACTGCGTTATCTGACTCAGTTCGCCCAAGATGTCTCCCCGATCTATAACCAGGCTTTAATTTACACCTATCAAGGCCTCACCGGCGACCAAAACTGGTATGTGGCGGCGGTGCTGCCGATTTCGCATCCTTCCCTGCCGGACACTCCTGACAAAGCAGGCTGGGAGATTACCGACCCACCGTCCTATTACGCCCAAATCGCCGAACAACTTTCCCTGGAAGCTGACGATTCTTTCACCCCAAGCATCTCTTTGCTGGATGCCCTGATCGCCTCGATCCGTGTCTGGTAAGCGATCGAATATCCTGTGGATAACTCGACTTTGTTCTGTGGATAACGGCTGAAAAGTGGGGAAAAGCACTCCTTCTTAACTCTTTGCCATCCCTATATCTGGGACAGAAGCTGACCGCCCGCCCACATTTTACCCCTGTGAATAACCTGTGGATAAGCCTTCGATTTTCTCCTGCCCTATCCACATTCGGGCTGGGGATAACCTTCCACTCAGATAGCCGTATATCTGGGAGTGGCTGTTGTTTCTCGCCTGAGATATACCCCTTTTCCCGGCTCAGGCAGCCGTTTTCCACATATCCACACGCCCTACTACAACGAAAGAATTAAACACAGAAGAATATGTAAAAACGTTAGATTCTCCTTGGGGATAACTCCAGAAGCGAATTGGTAACAATCTACCATCACAAGTCATGTGATAATTTTCTGAGAAAACCGTCCACGAATGGACCACGAATAAACGCAAAGAAATGCTATTCGTGCATTCGTGAAAACTTCATGGATGGTCTGTCTTGCCAAATAGAGCCTTTGGCAGGTAATTACGCGAATTGCCATAAATCCCATTTGACTAAAATGTTGACAAATTCTTAAGTCAAAACCAGGCTATAGTAAACGAGATAAGGATATAATAATTTCTGACAGGAAATATTTAAGATTAGCAGCACCCCATGAGAGCAAACGATGGTTGTCCTTCTTTTTTTGATTTAAAGAAGTGCTTTACTCGAGTACTGCTCGGGGCGGTGTACGTTGGATTCCTTTTACTGAGCGGCGCTTGTTATCCCAGGCTAACCTTTGACGCCCGCGGCATCCGCTCGATTCGGGTTGTCCTGGATAACAACTACCCGCCGTTTGCTTTTCTGGATGCCAACGGCAACTTGCAAGGGGTTCTTATTGATCAATGGGGGTTATGGGAAAGGAAGACCGGCATCGAGGTTCAAATCGATGGATTGGACTGGGGGGAAGCGCTGAAGCGGATGGCGGCAGGTGAGTATGATGTCATTGATACGATTTTCTACAACGAAGAGCGGGCAAAGCTTTATGACTTCACCGAACCCTATACGGATATCGAAGTGCCGGTGTATTTCCGCAGCAACATCAGCGGCATCAAGGATGTGCAAGACTTAAAGGGGTTTACCGTTGCAGTGAAAAGCGGCGATAATGCCATTCATTACCTTCGCCAAAATGGCATTAATCAACTGGTCGAGTATCCCAGTTATGAAGCCATCATTCAGGCTGCCCAACAGCGTGAGGTTGTGATCTTTATGATGGATCAGCCGCCGGCTGAGTATTTTTTGCTTAAGTACGACCTTTATAACGATTTCCGCGCCTCGCAACCTTTCTATGTAGGTCAATTCCATCGCGCTGTCCGAAAGGGGAATACTGCCCTCCTGGCCACTATCGAAGAAGGCTTTCAACTGATCACGCCTTCTGAGGTTCGTGGCATATATAGTCGTTGGTATGGCCGGCCGCCGCTTAGCCCGACGTTCCAACGCAATTTAATCATCGGCAGCGGGACGGTTGTGGGAGTGATTCTTCTGCTGGGGTTGTGGAGCGCGACCTTAAGGCGACAGGTGCAGCGCCGCACCGCCGAACTGCGCGCCCTTTTCGCTGCCATGCCAGATGCGGTCATTGTGTTCGACCGTGAAGGTCGCTATGTCGATATTCCCTCTTCTCCACCGCAGTTGCTGGTTGCTGAACCGCAGCAATTGCTGGGGAAGAAAATTGATGATTTTCTCGAGCCCGAAACGGCAGCCCTGCACCACCAGGCGATTCAGCGCGCTCTGCAGGAAAAAAAGCCCTGTTGGATTGAATACGAGCTGCCGCTGCACGGAGAGCGAATCTGGTTTTCGGCTGCTCTGTCGCCGGTAAATGATCGTCACGTGATGCTGGTCGCCCGCGATTTGAGCGAACGCAAGGAAAAAGAGGAAGCCCTGCAAAGAAGCGAAGCCGAGTTGCGGCGCATCAATCGCCTGCTGCGGACTTTAAGCGAATGCAACCAGGCGCTGGTGCGGGCAAAAGATGAAAACCAGCTCCTGCAGGAGATGTGCAACATCCTGGCTAACACCGGCGGCTATCCGCTTGCCTGGATTGGCGTGGTTGATGCGCAAAGCAAGGGATTGCGCCCGATTGCCATTCGAGGGGAATTAAGCGAAGTATTCCAGCAAATGAGCGAACAGGCTCTGCAGGAAAGCTGGCAGGATCAAGACCTGGAAAGCTATCTGCACCAATGGAATGGATGGCTGAAAACAAATTCAGAGAATGGCAAAGACCTTGAAAAGATTGCTGAGCGGCTGCAGGCTTATCTGGTCTTTCCGCTTTCTCTGGATGAAGAAATCTTCGGCTCGTTATTCGTCTATAGCCGTGATGAAGAACCCTTCTATCCTGAAGAAATCGACTTGCTGCGTGAGCTGGCCGATGATATTTCGTTTGGCATCCGCGCTTTGCGCCAGCAGGAACGTCAACGCCAGACCGAAGCCAGGTTAGCCGAGGCAAATGTCAATCTGGCCGTAGCGTATGAAGCGACCATTCAGGGCTGGGCGCGCGCCCTGGAATTTCACGAACAGGAGACGGCCGGCCACAGCCATCGTGTGGTTGAATTGATGTTGCGCTTTGCCCGTCAACTGGGGTTCAAAGAAGAAGACCTGCAGCCCCTGCGCTATGGGGCTTTGCTGCACGATATTGGGAAGATGGTTATTCCCAGCTCAATTATCAACAAGCCGGGACCGCTGGACGAACAAGAGTGGATGGTCATGCGCCGTCATCCCTTGATCGCTTATGAATTGTTGAAGGATATCGCCTACCTGAAAGAATCGCTGGATATTCCCTATCTGCACCATGAATGGTGGAATGGGGCCGGGTATCCGCTGGGGATCAGCGGCGAGGCTATCCCTTTGGCGGCGCGCATGTTTGCCCTGGTGGATGTCTTCGACGCCTTGACCTCCGATCGCCCCTATCGCCCCGCCTACTCGGTAGAGGAAGCGTTGACAATTATCCGCTCTCTGTCCGGCATCCAGTTTGACCCACGCTTGACCGAACAGTTCTTGCGCCTGATAGAAAAATCGTAATCGGCTTATGGAGTGCACAAGCCTCGATTGCGCAAATTTTAACCGCGAATGGACGCGAATGAACACGAATGAACACTGAGGTTATCTTATGGAGTGCACAAGCCTCGATTGCGCAAATCTTAACCACGAATGGACGCGAATGAACACGAAGCACCTCTATTATGGAGTGCGCAAGCCACGCTTGCGCAAATTTTAACCGCGAATGGACACGAATGAACACGAAGCACCTCTTCTGGAATGCGCAAGCCATGCTTGCGCAAACCCGCTGAAGCATGGCTTCAGCACTCCAGAACACCGCTAAAGCACGGCTTCAGCACTCCAAAATTTTAAGAAGGTCTCATCCACTTTAATCGAATGAATAGCAGCGGCGCGCCGGCCGAAATCCACAACCCCGTCAGGGCGTAGCGCAGGTAACGCAGCAGGTAGGCGAGCAATTCGTTGAAGGCGAGCAGACTAAAGACGACACTCAGCCCCCGCCAGAGGAGCAGAACCCCGACCAGCCCGACCAGATAACGGGCGGCTTTTTCCCAAATTTTACCCTCCACTTTGATCCCGCCGCGCTGATCCAACCAGATAAATCCGCACATCAAGCCGAAGAACGCCCCGGCATTGCTCCAGGCGCCTTCCATCGTAACCGGCGCCGGCAAACGGTCTGCCGCGCCGGCCGAAAGCGCCAGCTCTATCCAGCTTTGGGGCACAATAAAATTCAGCCGTAGCCAGAGGTATGGTACCAGCTCGATCAGGATGAGGATAAAAGAAACACCAAGCGCAATCAGAAGGCGATTCCCCACCGTTTCCCTGGCGATGAAGCCGGCGATGGGCTTCCAGAGCAAAAGGATGAGACCCAGGGTGATGACTCCAAACAACCAGCCGAAGATCACATCATGGGGAAAGTGAACGCCTAAATATAAGCGCGAGAAGCCAATGAGAAAGATCAGACTCAGGCAGACCAGCCCGACCCAAAAGCGACGGACGGTGGCTGCGATCATTCCCCAGACGCCGGCGGCGACTTGCGCATGTCCGGAAGGCGCGCCGAAAGAAGTCTCGACAGCGAACGCTTTTACCTGCGGGCTAATCCAATAGGGGCGCGGGGCATGGAAGGCAAGCTTCAAAGCGCCATTCAGTGAACTGCTGATCAACAAGATCAAAGCGACCCGAAAACCCAAGATCCCATCGATGCACCAGTAAATCGCCGGCAAGACAAGAAGAAAGAACTCCTCGCTGCCCAAAAAAGTGATAGCTTGCATGGGGAGAACCAGCCATTGCCCCAGGCTTTGCAGGCTCTGCAAGAAAATTATTCCGCTGTCGAAGAAAACATCCATGTTCTCAGCCCTCCAGAAAAGCTACGCAGTGAACGGATAAAAAATTTTGTTTTCGACTTCAGATAGAGCCAATTATATCTCTAATAGCCAGATGTGGATCTCTCCTGGCTAAGAGCGCTGTATGACTTGCCATAATACTTGGATGGCGAAGACACAAAGAGAAAAGATATGATACCCTGTAAAAGATGAGAATTTTTGGTCAAATACGGGGATAACGGCCGTACTGACGCGCAGTTTCAAACATTAGGAGGATGTTTTCGGGAGGAACATCAATCATGTGGTTGCAAGAGGAGAATATATATCCTCCACCTGGGGCAAAAATATCAATTTTTTCTTTCACTTCTGCGATGAGAGTATCAGGGTCACTGTCCAATTTTTCGATAGCTCCGTGAAAGGTAATCTGAGAGCCAAAAGATTCTTTCAATACTTTGCCATCCATATCTTTGGCTGAGGTTTGAACAGGATTTAGGACATCCACTCCAATTTCGATAAAGTCTGGGATGATTTTGCGAATACTGCCATCACAATGCCGAAAGATAGCTGCATTGGGCGCTTTGGTACGCATGAGAGAAAATAACTCAACCTCTCTGGGTTTGAGAAAGATACGATACATGTCAGGGGAGATCAATAGATTATGTTGCCCACCGAGATCATCCCCGTATTCAACCATATGTACAAAATCCCCAACAGCCTCGAGAAAAAGAGACCATACATCTTTATAAACGGATAAGATGCAATCTAAAATTGCGTGAGCAATTGGGGGATCCTTTGCCATTGCCATCATAAATTTGGCAGTGCCCATGAGGAGGCAAGAGCGATCGAATAAACCGTAGGTTAAGGGGTTGCGGGCGACGATTGCGTAGTCGGTTGTATCAAAAAGTTGTCGGGCATGTTCCCGTAATCCTTCGACATCATAAAGGGTGATCGCTTTTGGCCAGGGGTAAGTTTGCACATCTTTGACAGATGCTGCGTTAGCCAAAGGGTGATAGATTGGGTTTACGTATATTCCCACTTTTTTGAAACCTATGCCCCATACATCCATAAATGATCCATCTGCTTGATCTTTGGGTTTGGCTTGAGGGCGGGATGGTAGCATCACACGGCGGAAGTCGATATCCAAATAATTAAGAATCCGTTCATCATAGTAATTTGCTGTTGAGCCGGAGCGAACAGGTGGGATAGGGGATAACCCGAGGAAATCTCGCAATCGCAGATAGGTCTGGTCGAGGAGCATTGTCGCCTGCCCCATAAGGTCTAAAGGGATACGATCAGGCTCTTTGTGTTGAATGGCAGTTAAAAAACGTTGACGGTGAGACAACTCTGACATGATTTATTTCTTATCTTCTAGAAGGAAAGGGATTGCAGCGCCTACTACGCCAGCTAGCCCGCGAAAGGTGCCCAGAACAATCTCACAATTATTCGAGTAGGCAGGTCCTGTCAGGCTAAAAAATCGCTGACGGCATTCGTTGAGGAGCAAGGATCCCGCTTCAGCAATTCCACCACAAAGGGCAATTCGTTCTGGCAAAAAAATCGGTGCTAAAGATGCAAGCCATTGCCCGAGTCGACGGGCAATGCGGGTCATAATTTTCTCGGCTGAGGGATCTCCATCCTGGGCTGCGTGAATAACAGATTGAGCAGGAATACGCCCTTGTACAATATACTTACGCAAGCTTTCCGCTTCGCCAGCTTCTAGTGAGGCGAGGCTATCGCGCTCAATAGCTGGAACAGTGATCAAGGCTTCAGCGCAGCCATGGCAACCTCCGGTACAAACAGGTCCATCGGGCTCCAAGATAATATGGCCAGTATCGCCGGTAGTGTAACCGCTAAAGCGAAGCACCTGACCATCCACAATCATACCTACCCCTACGCCGGTACCGATGGAAGCTACCATAAACCGTCGGGTTCCCTTTCCTGATCCGAAGTAGTATTCTGAGATAGCCGGTGCATTGAGGTCTTGTTCCGTTTTAACTGGTAAACCGAGGCGGGAAAAATAGGCAACAAAATCAATCTGCTCTAGCGCTGGTGTGTTGGGGTTATATGTAATCCGCCGACCATCATCCGTAAGGAAACCCGGCAAGGTAATACCAATGCCAATAGGGTATTTATCCAACAAGGTAGAGATGATTCCTTGGATTTTTGCGAGGTAGTCTTCTACGCCGCCGTGGGAAGCAGTCTTGATTACTTCTAGACGGGAGATATGCGCGTCCTGATCTACCAGCCCAATTTTAGTGAACGACCCACCAATATCGATACCAATAGCCAGTTTTTCCCTTTTCATTGTTGTTTTAAATTTTTACCGATCTTTTCCGATAAGATGATGCATCCCCTGAGCGGTGTACCGCTCGCGCCAGGCTGGGAAATTAGGATCGTAACCACGGGCGCGTGCCATGCGGTAGGCTAGTAATGCTGCAGGGGGAACCAGCGACAGGGAATTAAAGGGCTCAAATGGATTAGCTGGTACCGGCAGATGAAAGTCATGTACATGGGAATGGGGACCGATTTCGACAACCCGAGCACCCCATTGACGCGAGAGGGCAGCCAAAGTAGCGATATCTTGATCGGTTGACCTACCAGTATAAAAGGCGATGCAGAAGAATCTCTCGTCAACGATGGTGGCGGGCCCTGTTCCATACTCCCATACTTCACTTGCTTCTGCATGGAGCATGGCCATTTCTTTCATTTTCAACGCGCCTTCAAGAGAGGCAGCAAAGCCAGCGCCTGCGCCAAAATAGAAAGCGTGTTGATAGGTTTGTAGGGAAGCAACAATTGGTGAAATCTTATCTTCGATATCTTGAAGAGCTGTCTCGCAAATATGAGCGCTATCCTCCAGGTTTTTATAGACTGAATCGGAGGCTCCAAAGAACTCTAAAAGTAGTAAGTGAGTAGCTGTCAACGTGCTGGCATAGGTTTTGGTCATCACAGGCACATTACTAGGTCCACCACCGGACACCAGCGTAGCATCTGCTGCTCGGGTGATGGGGCTGTCGGCGATATGCGTAATCCCGATTCGCAGACATTTCTTTTCCAACTGTTCAAAGACTGCAATCACATCCCGAAATTTACCGGAAGCAGAAATTCCTACAATCACATCCTGCTGATCTATTTGGGGCATGTAGTGGCGGAAATCACCGCAAGGAATGGCGTAAGCGTAAGGAGCGGACGGGGAATAAGCAAGGCTGCGGCCAGTATAAGAAGCCGCCAGACAAGAGTAAAAAGAGGTGCCGTTGCCAATGAGAAAGATTCGTCGTGGATGGCGTTCTCTCATTAGTGCGGCAACGTCTTTTGCTTGCGGGCGGGTTACTTTTATAGTCTGAAGAATGGCTTGGGGCGTCTCTTGGATTTCGGTTGTTACCAATTCGTTTTGGGAATTCATCTTACACCTCAAGTCGTTTATTTTTCGTATCCTGCGGTCAGTCCACGCACTAAAGCGTTTTGACCAATGATATATATGATGATCATTGGAAGGGTAGCAATAGCCAATCCCGCCATAAGAGAAGGCACATCTAGGGTGAACCGCTTCTGCAGCGACGTGGTGATTCCGACAATCAGTGTGCGCAGTTCCTCAGACTGCAAAAAAACCAGAGCAATTAGTAACTCATTCCATACCCATACGGCGTTAACAATCATGGAGGTCACTAGAGCTGGACGGGATAGAGGAAGATAGATTTTGGTCAAGACCTGGAATCCAGTACATCCATCCATCAAAGCGGCTTCCTTTATTTCACGGGGAATGGTGACGAAAAAATTGCGCAAGAGATAAATCGTAAACGGTAACATCAGGCCAGAATAGATGATTAATGGGCCACCGAGGTTATTGACCAGACGCAATTGGCGGAAAAGGATAAACATAGGAATGACCATAACGATGGGAGGAATAACCATCAGAGGGGTAATTAGGTTGAAAAGTGTGTCCCGTCCAGCGAAGCTCATCTGAGCGAAAGCATATGCTGCCAGGATGGCAATTGCAGTACAAAGTAAGACCGAGCCAACGGTTAAGATGATGCTATTCGAAAACCAACGCCCCAGATTGGGATGTTGAAGAATCTTGAGAAAATTTTGTAATTCGACAGATTGTGGGACTCCTAAGGAATTTTTCAGGAAATCATCACGAGACTTGAATGAGTTTGTTGTCATGAAATATAGTGGGAAGATCGTGAGGAGGCTAAGGGAAAGAAGTGCCAGTTGCTTAACCAGCCATGCTGGAAGTTGGCGAAGGCGGTAAATGTTGATAAAAGAGCCCATAGCGCTATACCCCATCTACTCCCACCTGACGACGCAGCCGAGCTTGTAGAAACATTAAGGCTGAGGCGAATAACAGTAGCATCACTGCAGCCGCAGAGGCGATTTGCATTTGACTGTACGGAAAAGCTTTTTGATATATGAAATACTCTAACACCCAGGTGCTGTTGCCAGGTCCACCTTTGGTCATGACGAGGACATAGGCAAAAACCCAACTCAGCATGGTAATCATGTTGACAATAATGTAGAATTCAATAACGGTTGTCATCTGCGGTACGGTGATGTAGAACAATTGCTGCCACCAATTAGCACCATCCAGCTTTGCCGAGTCAAACAATTCTTCAGAGATCGAGCTGAGCCGAGCTAAAAACAGCACAATCCCAAAGCCGAGCTCTTTCCAGATAATGACAAACATAATTGTCCAAATAGCAGTAGATGGTGACCCCAGCCATTCACGCGCCCAGGCACCAAGACCAATGGAGCGTAAAATGGTATTAAAGACCCCATTTGCTTGAAGAATATAGCTGAATACAATGCCAACAACAGGGATCGCCAGAACATAAGGGATAAAAACAATTGAGCGGTAGATGCGCCAACCGTGGATACGTTCAAAAATCAGAGTTGAAAAAATAAGAGATAAAACAACCAGAATGGGCACAGATAGAAAAAGACGGATGTTGTTCCAAAATGAGGTCCAGAAGATAGGGTCGTTTAAGGCGTTTTGATAAGCTATGAACCCCGTCCAAGTAGGTACGCCTTTGACAACTTTGGTTAAACTACGCCAGATAAGATCAATGACCGGGTAGATAAAAACCAGGATAATCAACGCTAGAGCTGGCATCAGATACAAATAAGGGATAATTTTCTTTGCTACACTGATTTGCACAACGATAACTCCCGGTTTTCTAGGATCAAGATTGCAGTTGGTAACGAAATCTCCATAGAGAGAACGCTTTTCAGCAGATAAGAATTGGATGATTAGCACAAGATTTGCTGAAAGTTCTGGAAGGACTCCTGCTCATGCAGTTGCTGCTTATCGTCATGCCAGACTGTGCTTTTAGTACAGCGGCTTTGGTCGTCTTTTTGAGCCGCTGGGGTTGGCAGTTTATTGGGCGGGTGCAAGGGCAGTCTCTGTGTTGCAGAAGATTAGCAACGTGCGGTACTTGATGGAACTGGCTACCGACAAGCATCAGTTGAGGAGAATGAACAGTAGCGTTTTCAAGAAAACTGGCTGGCAAGAAGCGAATGTGGTGACGTATCAGGGTCGGCACCATAAAGTGCGGTTCCGTCTGGTGAATTTTTTGCCCTTCTATTGGTGGCTTTTGAATTATCATAATCGCCATGCCTTTGCCTTTTTTCAAGAGATTCCCATTCTTCCAAATATTTGCCCTTGCACCTGGATAGAAGATTCGAAATTGTTGAAACCAGATTACTGGCCAAACATCTCAGGCGGGAAGGTCCATTTCTTGTAATTCTCGAGTTGTTCAGGGTTTTCGCGGCGGTTCTTCTCAGCAATCTCTTGCCATTTTTGAGCTGCTTCTTCGGGGGTAATTTCACCGGCGACGAGAAGTTGTCCAAGGGCGATAGCACCTTCGGACTCCCAGATGGGTGGATAGTAATATTGATACCAGAACAAAGGATACATATTGCGCCACTTGTCAATTGTAGTGTCTGAATTGGTATTAAACCACTCTGGTTTGAAGCGTAAGTCAGGAGTGACTGCACCTGCTTTTTCATACATCAACTTCATGATATCTTCACGGTGTAAGAAGCGCAGAAAGTTAGCTGCTTCGTCCTTGTGAGGGGAGAAGGATGTAATAGCGAGAGTTTGGACCGGAATCCCGATGGCGTTTTTGAGTTTCCCAGAGCCATAGACAGGTGTGCGCATTACGCCAACAACATCTTTGCCCATTTTGCGCTCCAGTACAGCAATATATGGCTGCACGTGATTGGTTATTGCGGCTTGTTCTTGTTCAAAGAGAGCTTGACCCTGGTACAGATCGAGGGACATGATGTCGTCGTTGAAGCATTTACGATCCACCAACTCTTTCCATCTTGCCCACCATTCGGCATACATGGGTTCGGTCAGACTTCTTTCGCCACGAATAGCTGCCATGAGGTCGTCTATGCTATTGAAGTTTTGGTGACCCAAATAGCTGACCATCCAACCGCCCAGCCAGCCGTCTTTGAAGCCTGTGCCAATTGGGGTGATGCCGACTGCGCGTAGTTTATCACAGGCATTTAGCCACTCATCCCAGGTTTCTGGAGGGTTTTCGGGATCAAGTCCAGCTTGGGCAAACATCTTTTTGTTATAAGCCCAAAAAGTCCCGATTTGATAGAATGGCACACCCCATTGCTTACCATCCCAAAAAGTTTCAGCGCGTTGTCCAGCAGGGATATTCGCCAGTTCTTCTTCCGACCAGTAATCGCTGATCGGCGCCAGGTTGCCCAGCCAGGCGTCTTCTAAAGTGAAAATCCCTCCCCAGAAGAATTGGATATCTGGGCCTTCCTTGGCTTCAGCTGCGGCGCGAAAGGCGGGATAGAGCGAGTCTGATTCCTGCAGAACAGCTTTTACCGTGATATTTGGGTTTTCCTGCATGTAGATTTCGACAGCGGTCTCCATGAAATCCTTCATGCCGGGGGCTTCCTGTTCCCCCCAATACCAGATGGTAAGGGTGATGGGTTCCGCCGGCGCTACTGTTTCTGTGACCACTTCGGGTGAAGCATCGGCTGGGGCTTTGGTTTCTTGGGCTGGAGGTGGAGTAGCGGCAGCAGGTGCACATGCACCGAAGAGAAAACTAAGGACAATCAAAATTTGAAATAGCGAGAAGTTGCGTTTCATAAGCTTTTCCTCCAATTGCCTAAGGTGATAATTTGATTGACAGATATTTACAGGTATGATATAATTATACTACTTAGTATATTAATACATATTAGTATTATAACATAACTTCAAAGCAAAATCAACACTCCTTTAGCAATTCATGGAAAATTCTACTAACTGGGAAAAAGAAATTGTCATTAACCCATCTTCCATGCGGCCGTTGTATTTACAAGTGAAAGAAGGGCTGGAAACTTGGATTATTAATGGTTTACATGATGGCTCTCTCTCTCCTGGCGACCGCCTGCCCTCAGAAAGTGAACTCAGTGACAAGCTGAAAATTAGTCCAATAACTGTGAAGCGAGCTTTGGATGACTTAAGGCGCCAGGGTTTAGTGTATCGCATACAAGGCCGGGGCACTTATGTCGCCGATCAAAACAAAATCCCTTTGCCCCTCACACGTCTGTTCAGCCTAACTGAATTAACCCTTGAAAAAGGGATGACGCCCAAGCGCCAGACCCTGCAGATTACAGAGCAGACAGCTTCACCGCGGCTGGCACAAAGGTTGAATATTGAAGCGGAACCAAAAGTCATTAAGCTGGTGCGTCTGCGTTTTATGGACAACATTCCCTTGGTGATCGAAACTACCTTCCTTCCCTCGTCGGTGTTTCCAAATTTTTTATCAGTTTATACAGATCACATCCCGTTGTATGAGTTGTTGTCGATGCATTATCACCAAGAAGTTGTTCAGGCGCAGGACTTAATTCATCCAATCTTGCTGCGCTCGTATGAAGCCAACCTGCTTGGAGTTCCGACAGGAGCATTAGCGTTTTTGTTTCAGAGATTAGCGTTCAACCCTTCCGGACAGCCCCTGGAATCTACCAAGAGCATTGTCCGCAGTGATATCATCTGTATATCTGTGGAGCATAACAGGGAAAAGTATGGACCTATCGCGTAATAACCTCTACAATGAAATCCTTGAAGAGCCTTTGGTCTTGGAGAGAATCGTGCAAAATTATCTCGAGAATTCTCACCCTGCAATGCAGGAAGCTGTTCGAATTTTGCGCCGAAGTTCAATAATAGTCATGACCGGAATGGCAACTTCGATGTATGGATGTATACCGGCGCAATGTATTCTCAGCGCTGGAGGACAGACCAATTATCTTTTCGATACATCAGAACTGCTGTATTATCATATCTACATGATACCAAAAGATGCAGCGTTTATTTTGGTATCCCAATCTGGAGAGTCAGCTGAGGTGCAGCACATACTTCAGGAGATTGGGAAAAAATGGCCAGTAATTGGCGTGTATAACAATTCAGAGTCAACCCTGGCAAAACAATGTACCGTGGGTTTGCCGATTTATGCTGGCACTCAACAGGCCTGTGGTAGTAAGACCAACACCGCTACAATGGCGGTATTGAACATCCTGGCTGAAACTTTGCTGGGACATCGATTATCACGGGCGGGTGAACAGATCGAGAAAGCGATTCGGGGCTTGAGAACGCTATTTAAGGATTGGGAAGAGAAGGTTGAAGCGGCTGTCAATATGCTTGAGGGCTCGGCAAATACCGTCTTTATTGGGCGCGGACCAGGCTTGGCTTCAGCTATGTTTAGTGCTGTATTATTTAGAGAGGTACCTAAAACTCTTGCTGAAGGATTACCGGCAGCAACTTTTCGTCATGGTTTACGCGAGAATATTACTCCTGATCACCGTCTGGTGGCATTTGCCCCGGCAGGAAAGACATCCGATCTGGTGATTCGTTTTGCGGAGGAAATGCTGACGTTGGGCGTTCCTACCTTGATAATAACCAACCGGCCCCTATCGTTAAGCGAGTCTGAAAAGCGGTTCGTTTTCCAGACACAGCATCTGGAAGAAAATTATAGTTCCTTGGTAGATATCACCCCCCCACAATTAATTGGTTTGAAATTGGCATTACGGCGGGGGATTGAGCCTGGGAAATTGATCATCTCCGATTATGTAACCAGTGTAGAATGATGGTTAGCCGCGATGCAGCTATTGGAATTGATATTGGGGGTTCAGCCACAAAACTTGGGATCATTACAAAAGATGGAGAGCTTGTTGCGAGTCAATTGATACTGACGCCTGCAACGATGACCGCAAAGATGATTATGCAGGCGATTTGTGCCCAATTGGACGAGATAATAACGGAACCGAGAGTCAGAGCGTTAAGAATTTTGGGCGTGGGGATCAGTATTTGCGGTTATCTCGAAGCTGACGGTGAAGCCCCTGATTATATTAATTTGCACGCCCTCGAACATTATCCAGTAGTCCGAGATCTACGAGAGCGATATGAATTACAGGTAGTGATGGATAATGACATGAATTGTGGCGTTTTAGGTGAGTATTACTTTGGGGGTGGAAAGGGAGAGCAACGATTAATGGTAATGACGGTAGGTACCGGGGTTGGGATGGGGATGATTATTGATGGTAAAGTATTGCGCATCCACGGAGGTACAGTGGGAAATCCAGGGCATATTATCGTGGATGCCAATGGGCCAATTTGTGACGCAGGTTGCCGGGGTTGCTTGGAGAGCATAGCGGCAGCTCGAGCGATCAGTCGGCGGGCGGAAGATGTAGCCCAATCCCAACGCAAGACAACACTCTCTACAGTGCTGCAAGCGAAAGGCCGTTTGAGCCCTACAGATGTGCTTGAAGCGGCGGAGGGCGGCGATGAAGCCGCCAAAGAGATTTGGACGGAGACAGGTAAGTGGTTGGGTCGCGGTTTGGCAAGTTGGACGGAGATTTTTGGTCCGGAGGTTGTGATTGTGGGCGGAGGGATTGCCCTGGCAGGGGATTGGTTATTAAAGCCTTTGATAGATGAGTTTTATCGTTGCGGGGAACCTTATTTTACCCGTCGGGTAAGAGAGATAAAAAAGAGTGAACTTGGACAAAACATTGCAATGTTAGGAGCAGCTTCAATGATCTTGTTTCCCGAAAATGCTCCCAAATGGAAGGCTAGAAGATAATCTGGAGTTTTGAATGTCGTTTTGGGAAGATATTCTTGCTCAGGTCGAAAACTATAGGCACGTGATCGAACAACACGCCAAAAATGGAGAAGCGGCATTAGAACCTGCCAAGCGGTTGGCAATGGCTGCAAAAGAGATTGTGTTTACCGGTGTTGGCTCGGGATTATATGCAACCATTCCTGCCTACTATTACTTGATGCAAAATGGTAAACCCGCCCAGTATCTGGACACGACTGAATTGATATATGGCTTAATGCCAGGAATCAAGGATAAATTGCTAGTGCTGAACACACGGTCGGGTGAGACTGCAGAATTAATCCGCGCAGCTCAGATAGCAAAGCAAGCCGGTATCGCAACCGTTGCTGTGACAAATGAGCCGAATAGCCAAGTAGCCAAACTCGCCAATGTTTGTATCCCGACATTTTCACGTTGGGATCAGTTAGTTGTGATTTCTGCTTACGGGGGTATGTTGATCACAGAGTTGCTTTTCAGTAGTGTGATATTGGGGAGGTTATATGAAATGTTGGAAGAGTTGCAGAGCATCCCATTCGCCATTGAAAAAGTATTACATGATGTTATTGCAAAACGCGAAATGTTATGTGAATTTATCGGCGAAAGCTGCCCAATTTACCTGCTTGGCAGAGGGGCGTCTTTAGCCTCAGCCTATGAAGGGGCTTTAGTGATTGAAGAGACAAGCCGTAGACCAGTCGTCCCAATGGCGAGCGGGTTATTTCGCCAGGGACCTATTGAAGTTGCGGATAAGCGATTTCGGGCGATAATATTCGAGGGAGGTCAAGAAACTCAGCGTTTATCACACCGCTTGGTAGAAGACTTAATCACTAGAGGGTGTGGAATTGTGTGGGTAGGAAATCATCCTGTCCGAGGAGCGTTTAATATCGTGATACCAGAACTGGCCGGGTATCTGCTTCCGACGGTTGAGATACTTCCTTGCCAGGTACTGGCTCATGATCTGGCTGTGAGGGCAGGGATCAGGCCTGGCTGTGTGCGGTATATAGAAAAGGTGATTACCAGCGAAGAGGGGATTCAAGCCAAAGAATAATCTATCTGAATAAGATTTTTTGCTTACTACCCCAAAAAGGAAATGGGTATTGTTTCGATCTGGATTGAAAAACTCATCCTTCCCTCCTCTCTAAAAAGCTCAAATAGATCAAAAACTCCCGATTGCCTTTGGGTCCCAAAAGCGGGGACTCCATCCACCCCTGAACCCGAAAGCCCAACGCCTGGGCGCAGGTCTGGATTTCGGCGAGCACCCGCTGATGAACTTCTGCAGAGCGAATCACCCCGGCCCCGCGAGCTGCTTCGCGACGACCGGCTTCGAACTGCGGTTTGATTAGGGCGATCACCTCGGCGCGCTCTCCGCCTTGCTTCAACCATTTCCTAATCACCGGCAAGACGATTTTCAGGGAGATGAACGAAACATCAATGGTGACCAGTTGCACCGCCTCGGGTAACTGCTCAAGATGGCGCACATTGGTGTCCTCCAGCACTACCACGCGGGGATCGGTGCGCAGTTTCCACGCCAGAATCCCTTTGCCGACATCGATGGCATATACCCGTCGGGCGCCATGCTGCAGCAGACAGTCGGTAAAGCCTCCCGTTGAAGCGCCGACATCGGCACATACCTTGCCTTCTACCTGGATGGCGAACGTCTCTAAGGCGGCGGCCAGCTTTTCGCCGCCGCGTGAGACATAGCGCAGCCCTTGTTCAATTTCAAGGACTGCGTTGGGGTCGATTTCCCACGAAGGCTTCAAGGCAACCTGTCCGTTTACCCGCACCTGACCGGCGAGAACCAGCTTTTGGGCCGCGGCGCGGCTGGCAACCAGGCCGCGTTCGACCAGCAAAACATCCAGACGGGTTTTTGGCATGGGGCTATTGTATCCGATATAATCGGGTGCAGGAGTAGAACGATGATGAATATCCTGTTTAGAACACATCGCTTTCTCGCCGACCACCTGTTTTACCCGCTGGCGCTGTCTTCTCTGCTGGCTGTCGGTTTGTATGCCACCCGGGTGGTTCTGGCGCGCAATTGGGTGGTCTATTTCAACCTGGTTTGGAATCTCTTTCTGGCATGGCTGCCGTATCTCTTCAGTTTATGGGCAATTGCCCTGGAAAGACAACGCCCTGGGCGGTGGTGGCTGGTCTGGCTGCCGGCTGCCTTGTGGTTAGCCTTCTTTCCCAACGCGCCGTATTTGCTGACCGACTTTTTTCACCTCACCCAACGACCCGGTATCCCGTTGTGGTATGACATCGGTTTGATTGCCGCCTTCGCCTGGAGCGGCTTCTTCCTCGCCCTGGTCTCCCTGCGCATGCTGCACCTGGTTGTCGAAGGCTATGTTGGGGTCATTTTGGGCTGGTTCTTTGCCGTGAGCGCTTTGGGTCTGGCGGGCTTGGGTCTCTATTTGGGGCGCTTTTCGCGCTGGAACAGTTGGGATTTGCTCACTTCACCCAAAGCGATTCTCAAAGAGACCCTGTGGCGCGCCCTCAACCCGTTTCAAAATTTGAGCTTTTACGGCTTTACCCTGATGTTCACCGCTTTATTGTTAGTGGGATATCTGGTGTTCATCTCCGTTCAACGCTTGAACTTACCGCGCAAGCGCGCTTTTTGACAAGCGTTTTTCTGAGCGAACTTCCCTACCTTAACCTGACCAAAGCGGTTAAAATAACAGCATCCGCTCGGCAGAGGGTTTTGAAATTTCTCTCCTGCCATTCACCTTGCTAGATTTTGATACAGAAAGGAAACGACCTCGATGGCTTATCAGCTTTCTGCCTGGAGTTTAGCCGATTTATTCCCTGCTCACGATAGCCCCGAAATGCGGGCTGCCTTTGCCAAACTGGAAGAAGATACCAAACAGTTCGAAAGTCATCGCAGCCAGCTAAAGTCAGACATTTCCAGCGCCACCTTCCTTAACCTGGTGGGTCAATTGGAGCAGATCAACTACTTGCTCTCCAAAGTGCACGCCTTCGCCGTATTGTGGTTCAGCGCCGATACGCAGGATCAGGCTGCCCAAACCTTTCTGGCGCAGGTGGAACAGCTTGCCGCCACCATTCAAAACCGTACCCTCTTCTTCAGCCTGTGGTGGAAAGACCTCGATGAGGAAAACGCGGCCCGTCTGATGGATGCCTCAGGCGATTACCGCTACTGGCTGGAGATGATGCGCAAGTTTAAACCGCACACCCTCAGCGAAGCCGAGGAGAAGATCGTCAACATCAAGGACGTCACCGGTGTGCAGGCTTTGCGCAACCTCTATGATGCCATCACCAACCGCTATGTCTTTACCCTTGAGGTGGACGGCGAAAAGAAGGAACTGACCCGTGGCCAACTGATGGTCTATGCCCGCCACCCTGATCCAGAAGTGCGCGCTCGCGCCTATCAGGAGATGTATCGCGTTTTCGGCAGCGATGGCCCGATCCTGGGTTTAATGTATCAGACCATCGTGCGCGATTGGGCGAATGAACAGGTGGAGCTGCGCCATTTTCGCACGCCCATTTCGGCGCGCAATCTGGCAAATGATTTGCCCGATGGCGTGGTAGATACCCTGCTGGAAGTGTGTCAGAAAAACGCTGCGCTCTTTCAGCGCTTTTTCCGCTTGAAAGCGCGCTGGATCGGCATGGATCGCCTGCGCCGCTACGATATCTACGCCCCGGTTGCCAAAGCCGACAAGACCTATCCCTTTGAGCAAGCCGCGGAGATGGTGCTGGAGTCGTTTCAGCGCTTCTCTCCTCGGTTTGCCGACCAGGCCCGGCGCGTCTTCGACCAGCAACACCTGGATAGCGAGGTGCGCAAAGGCAAGCGGGATGGCGCTTTCTGTCTGACGGCGGTCAACGATCTCACCCCGTGGGTGTTGGTCAATTATCAGGGCAAAGCAGAAGACGTGGCAACCCTTGCCCACGAGCTGGGGCATGCGGTTCATTCGATGATGGCCGCCCATCATACCCTGTTCACCTTCCATTCCTCCCTGCCTCTGGCAGAGACGGCTTCGACCTTTGGGGAGATGCTCCTGATCGACCGGCTGCTGGCGCAGGAGACGGATGACGCCGTGCGCCGAGACATCCTCTTCCGCCAGTTGGATGACGCCTACGCTACCATTGGCAGACAAGCCTATTTTGCCCTCTTTGAGCGCCAGGCGCATCAGATGGTCAAAGATGGCGCGGCGGTGGACGACCTGTGCCAGGCGTATTATCAGAACCTGAGCGATCAGTTTGGCGATGCTGTGGAAGTGAACGAGGAATTTCGCTGGGAGTGGGTGGCGATTCCGCACATTTTCCACTACCCCTTCTATGTGTATGCCTACTCTTTTGGGCAGTTGCTGGTCTTATCGCTTTACAAGCAATATCAGCAAGAGGGCGAATCGTTCAAGCCGCGCTACGAGAGCATCCTGGCAGCCGGCGGCAGCGCTGCGCCGGAGAAGATTCTTGCTCAGGCTGGTTTCAATATTTATGAACCGGCTTTCTGGCAGGGCGGTTTTGATGTGCTGGACGAGATGGTGCGCCGTCTCGAAGCCATCCCGCTGCCATAGATTTTTACGCGATAGGAGAAAAGAAACCTATCGGATTTCCCTGTCGCAGGTTCTGTTTGACAGGACAGACCGTCCACGAAGGACCCAGCGACCTGTTACTTCGTGACGGTCTTGATTACCTGTTCACGATCGATCTGCTGGGTCCTCTTACTTATCATACTAGATCACAGAGAGGTGAGTTTCCTGCGTCCTTGACGGAAACTTTTACTGAGACCTTTTTATGACAGAGGAAACAGGTAATTACCTACCATAGGCTCTATTTGTAAGAGCAGACCGTCCACGAATAGCTCACGAATGCACGAATAGTGCTGTCATTCGTTTATTCGTGGTCTATTCGTGGACGGTTTTCTCAGCAAATCGCAACACCGCTTGTGATGGTAGGTTGTTACCTTCCATCCATGTAATCAAGCTAATCATCACGCGCTTATAGCGGTTATACTCTATATCGGCTTCATCTACACCATTGAGGGTATCAATGACAATATTGGTGTCGAAGACCGCAATCATCGGCTGTCCCATTCCGCCCGTCGCTGTTCCTGAAAGCGGAGCGAATTTATGCCCCTAGACATCTACAAACCAAAGGCAGGGTGTTGTTTGAGCGCAATGGCTCACGCCTCTGCCAACACAATGATTCGGTCGGCTTCGCAAGAGGAAATTCGGGTCGAAGTCCGGGACGTTCAACGTTTCAAGCAGGCTTCGATCAGTGGTATCGCCTGTGCGGAAGTTAATCTTTTGATGACGTAATTGGGCACAGTCACGGCGCAAAATTTGCTTGGCTTGCGAGGCTTCCACAGAAACCGTCGGGTCGGCAACCAGCAGCACTTCCGAGCCGGCGGGCACATAGTGGTCTAACTCACGGATAATGGTGGTTGCGTAACGATTCCAACCCAGGATGAGGCATTTTTCAGGTTTGGCAGATTTGACCGGCTTAGGCAAGCAAATGGCGGCTTCGTCAATCGGGACTGCCGTCAAGCCAGAGACGCTGAAGGCGTCGTCATCGGCGGCGAGAGCAAAGAGCTGGTCGTCGGCTTCGATTACGGTATCCATTGACGGGTTAAGCAGGATCATGCCATTCCGCTTCTTGATGCCCATC
>Ga0197142_1001224_pt1 | contig 23687 bp, 9 predicted proteins | sample GBS60_MetaG_FD_148614 | JGI IMG/M metagenome (GOLD analysis project Ga0197142, IMG submission 148614) | Sediment microbial communities from Great Boiling Springs, Gerlach, Nevada, United States - GBS 60_MetaG | ecosystem: Environmental > Aquatic > Thermal springs > Hot (42-90C) > Sediment... | reverse complement strand
GGTTGAATACAACCGGGGGATTTTTACCAACTAGAAACTGGTACCACAGGGTTGCGAAGATGCCGTGCTCGTTTGGAACTTCTGCTGATGTGTAATTATTAACAACATTCCAGTCTAGTACGATCAAGCGTGATTTTTCCTCGTCGAAAAACAAATCCCCCACCTTGCGATCAGTACAGGTATATCCGGCTGCATGAAGGACTTTCAGCAAACGGGCATATTGTAGGGCTGCTTCAAGTGCCAGTTTTTCCCGATCCATCCCTTTCTTCGTCAATAGCAGTGTACTCAGTTCCCATTCCTCGGGAACGAACTCCATAACGAGCACGTCCTGCCCCTCCATCTGACCTTTCTCGGCTTGAGGAAAGGGAGAGGGAGAGGAAGGAAAAGATTCACGCCATTTCTGGTTGACCTCTTCAAGAACCTTAGACTCTTCCCAGAATCGCTTTATCCCTAACTCATCTAGCGTGGGATTCGGTTTTTTGATAGCTTTCTGAGGGGAACCCCATTCTTCTTTGGTAGGGGTATCAGACATACCCGCTCGTTCTTCCCACGCAGGGTAGACTGTACCAAGCCGACCACTGGCGAGATAGTCACCCAACCTATAAGTCTTATCACCAACACGAACTGTCTGCTTAGAGTTCATATATATATTCCTCACGATCGCTTCGACATTCGGTTCCGAAACTCGTCGCGAACAACTAGAGCTGTATACGCGACAAAGTCCTCTGCTCCAGCCAAACCTGTTCCTAAGACCTCAGCCACCAATTCGCTTTGCTTCCAATCAGGTTTTGTCCACTGTCGCCAGATTTCTAGGTCTACTGTTTGGAGAGCCTGTTCGATATCTTGTATCTGTGATGGCTCGGCTTGCCAGGTGAATGATACCATTCCTACCACATACGGCGACGGACGACGGGAGAAGTTGGACAGATCAGGAAGATCTATTGTTATATTCCGTATACGCATGGTGCGATCGCGAATCTCTACCCAACTGCTGGCAAATGCCAGTGCAAAAAGACGCGCCCGCGTGTGTGTCTCTAGTCCGGTCACTAGCAGAGGCGAAAACAGGTGTGGCCTCTGGCGTAACTCTCTTGGCAGAGCTGCTTCCCAACGCAACGAAATCGCTTCGGCCCGAAAAACGGCCGTTGGTTCGGCGTATGAATTACTTTGGCCAGTTTCGGTTAATCCGTACCAGCGACGGTACACATTTTGGTTCTCTTGCCACGTTGTTAGAGCATGAACCGGTACTGCATCGACCGTTTGTAAGACGAGCAGGTGGTAGGGATCGGATGTTTGTACGCGATAGAATTGCCTTTCTGTCGGTAGACGTTGACGAAGCAATGCTTCTAATTGGTCTACCTTTCTGTTGACTGCGAGAACCAGTGCCGCGCTAACCTGCTGCGCTAGATTATCATCGAATGTGAGGAGAGGCTTAGAGACGTTCCATGCCGATTGTACAGTATTCTCTGGATCGTGACTGATCCGGTCTAATAGTGATGACTGCACAGTTTCAAGCAATTCCCGACTAGCCTGATTTGCGAGCTGCAAGAGCGTCATAGCAAATGGTTGAACTGTCTCAGGTTTTTCAGTCAGCTTAACCTCCTGTCCTTCGTTGACTGACAGCTTGAGCATAGGCCCGCAGTCGGGATCGAGAATCCAGTAAAAACGTGATAGTCCCTCTTCAATCCAATCGCGTGCGTTAAGCGTCTTTGCAAGTAACTCATCTATTTCAGTCGATTTAAGGAGTAAGGTATGTGTGGGAATCCGCTCATGCATCGTCAATCGTTCTATCGCGGCGCGTTCTAACGCCTGTAATTCACTCGTCAATGATGTCGGTACAGTTTGATCAGTATTCTGTATCAGATCAGCACGAATCCTAGCCGTAATATCGCGAAGCTGTTGCCGTACTTGGCGTGTCACGTGCAGGCAGCCCTCAACAAATGCTGCCAGGTTTGTCTGTGAAAGCGTGGCAATGGCATTACTCAAATATTCTTCCAAACGAGAGAGAAAGGTGAGCACATACCCCATCTTGCCCGCACGCGCTTTTCGCCAGTCAATACTCCAACCGTTGAGCATTACCTCCAGCGCATAGCACAAATACGCATGGAAATTGCGCACGTCTTCCGCCGTCTTATCGCTCTCCGACGTTACTTCACTTCCTTCCAGGATTTCAGGCCCTTCAATCAGAACTCTTCCCACCATTGATAACGCTAAGGGGCATGGAACACGATCATATCCGGCATATCCCAATAGAAAGAGAAGCACGTGTTGGTTAAGTTGGTGAACCGATTCCTCCTGGTTTTGCTCAGGTTTGAGCACAGGGGTAGGATCGGCGTCTCCAACCAAGAGACACATGATGAGACGAGTTGCCCAGCGCGATCTAAGGATGTCAAGCAGATCCCGAATAGGAAAGATGTGGCGAGCAACACCTATACTACCGATCACCGCCCGTCCGCAGGCCCATTGCTCCGTAGTAACCAGACCTTGAACATTGCGACGGTAATCACGCCAGTCTTTTGTATGTGCCTGCTCATCAAGGGCAAAACAAACTGCGTCGGCAATCATCGGAAATGCGCTCAGCTTGGGGTCATCACTTCCAACTTTGGGGAGACTATTGAAGAGATATATATTATCTAGTAGACGCCAGTTAATAATGCCGTTGAGTACGGGATCGTCTCCCCTTCGCGAGTCATACGCCATACGAAATGGAAAACCTTGTGCGAGTTGAAAACGCTCAATCTCACGCATTGCAGCAAAGGCATTGGCTTGCAAGACCTGATAGCGTTCAGCGGCAACGCGCTCAAAAATGGAGGCGTCTACCAGGTAGGCTTCGATACTGATGTTTTTGACCCCAGTGGTTTGACCAATGCGACGGAGGAGATACGCAATATCGGCCAGAATCGCTCCACCAAATCCTCCTGCCAGAGAAGTAACTAGAATGACGCGAAAATGTTCGCCATAAATGACTGATGATGCTATACTGTGGAGCAGGCGCCAGACTCGTGATCCTCGCCCAATACGACGCGCTAGCCGCAGGTAGATGTGTCGCAGTGCGTCTGCATCAGTGGCATAGAATGTGTCAGGTTGACCTTGCCACTGAGAAGCCAGGCGTGCTAACAACTCTTGCCCGACATCGCCTATACCGATTGTAATCAAATGAACGCCTTGGTTCTTTAAGCTTTTGGCTGCCGCGATTGCCGGTTCTGCTTCGCTTTCACCATCCGATAGCAGAAGGGCAACCTTCATGCGATGATCAATGCTGTTTCGGGTAAAAATATCACCGGCAAGCCGCAACGCGCATGCGATGTCCGTGCCGCCACGTATAACGATAGATTGGATCGCTTGTACGATCTGCTCAGACGGTCTTGATAAAGAAACAAGCTCCTGTGATTCTGCACCAAAGGTGATCACTCCCACTCGATCAGCTAGCCTGTCTGTTTGTGATAAGAAGGAAAGCGCAGCTTGTTGGGCAGCTTGTAGTCTTGTTAATCCTCGCCCTGCACTCTCTTCCATACTCGGAGAGCAGTCTATCAGTAGAAGGATGTCGATCCCCTCATCAAAGATACCTTGTCTGAGATCTTCGATAATCATGGCACGGCTGAGTGGACGGCGCTGCCGACTACCGAAAGCCAAATTGAGTTCATCATTACTTAGTCGCGCATATGCTGACGCTGGAAACCAATCGCTCAGATCTGGATCAGGGTCTCGGCGAAGTCGTTCTACTAATGGTTTCAAGTCTGCATCTAGTTCGAGGGTTTCCTCAGCAGTCAGGCTTACTCCGCCTATAGAAACCGTCTGATCCGGTGTGTCGATCACCGCTAGGCGCACTTGCGCAGGCATAGTACCAAAGCCGATATCGAGCAGATTTTTTTTGACATAAGTTAGAACATGACGTCCTGTACCTCCTAAACCAACGATCAGGGTCGGAGCGGGCTTGAAGATCGGGCCAGGCTGCCAGATCAACGGGTTGATACGACCGGGTTGTGTGGGTTGTTGTGGCTCGCGGCGCGGATATAACCGAAGAGTGACACGCATTGATCCTGTCACACGGACAGATCGTTGCGCGTTATGGTATCCTGGGGCGCTGGCTTCAATATGCAGTTTCCCGGCCTTAGTTTTGATAGAACGACGACTTTGCTTGTTCATTCGTCACGCTCCAGCTTATAATCGACGGTCGCATCACTAATTGGTTTGCCCGTTAGACCATCTATTACTTCCACTTCGACCAGGTATTCAGGCTCGCGGCAGGATGCCCATATCAGGAAAGGCAGGAGGATTAATGGAATGAACCACGGCCAAAGTGATAGCACACGTTGCAACAGTGTGTCATCGTGCTTCGCCAACCAGACCGGGTGAAACTCAGAGTCCTGTTCTAAAGAGGCAGATGGCACTCTAAACACATCCGATCGGTTACCTTGGTCATCGTACACCATGTGATATGGCAACCCATCCTCACCGATAGGCGAGACTAGAATGTCAAATTGACTACCACGACGGTTACTGGCAAAACCCAACCATCGTGAGTCGGGAGACCAGGATGGCCAGGAATCCGCATAGTCACTATTGATATTCAAACGTACCGGAGTTTGCCCTCCGGTGGCCGGGATAATATAAATGTCTGCCGCATCATCGGCATACGTGCTCTGACCATTGAGATGACGAGTAAATGCCAGCCACTTGCCATCGGGAGAGTAGGCTGGATAGTAGTTGAAACCATCGCCGCTTGCTCCGGGTAGCGGTGTGGCTTGTCCTCCTTCTGCTGGAACAGTGTAAATGTCGCAGGGATCGACAATCTTTGCTGTCTCAGGTGGCGGAGCAGTACGCGAGGTGCGAACAAATGCAATGGTCTTACCATCTGGCGACCAGGCTGGCATGGTTTCAACAATACCGGCCTCACTCGCACCTGACAGTGGCTGAATCGTGCCGGTCTCGATGTTGAGGATGTAAATGTCTGTATCGTTGAATGATAACGCTAACTTCTTTCCATCTGGAGACCATGCCAGATACGAAGCGCGCACATCCGGTAATGGTACACCAACACCATCTTGACGGACCGCTATAACTATCCCGTTTTGCTCGTTACGAACAGCGGCTATGTTTCGTCCTGACGAAACTTGATGACAGGCGACACAATTGGCGCCCTGATTAAGCGCAAGGACAGGTGTAAACTGTTGTGAATCAAAGGTTGCAGAAAAAACACCCACCTCCTTACCGCCAACTGTGATTTTCCAGAAATAGATCTGTGGGACTCGGCAGAGGTCTCCCAGCACAGCGCGGGCGAGTAGCGCAGAGAAAGTGAGCAGTGTCAGTAGTAGGGAGATTAGCAGTATTTTACACCACAGCCCTTTCGAGGGCCATTTCCGTCGAAAACGTCTTCCTGTCGGTGTTGTTGACAAAACAGCAAGAATTGGCAGCATAAGCAACGGCGCTAGCAACCACCAGGGGTATTGTTGCCATGGCGCGCATATTGCCGGTAGGAGTGGTACATCGGTTACCGGAGTCAGAACCTTAAGCATCAGCAGTTTTTCCAGGCGTAGTTCTTTATCTTCCTGTTCACATTCTAGAAATCTGGCACTAATGGCCTTGATAACCGGAAATTCACCTGGGTTACGACCGCGTATTTCGAAGGAAAGGGTAGTGGCGTCACTCCTCAATACCGGTAGTTGCCAGGAAATCGATTCTGCCGCCACATTGCCTGCTGGTTGCAAGGAATCGGTCAAGATTTGATATTGATAAGGATCAATCTGTAATTCAACCTGTAGATTTGTGACTAGACGATACTGTCGAACTGCTTTCGCAATGTCACGATATACTTTACTCAATTGACCGGCATCTGGCGTGAAATAGTACAATGGGCTTCCATCGGTACCCAGAGATGCAATGTCCTGCATAGCACTCTGATTAACATCACTTCCGAGACCAACCGAAATAATGACAAACCCCTCTGCTTTGATCGTTTCAGCCGCTGTTTTCATAGCTGATGCATTACTCTGTCCATCAGAGAGTACAATGATCGTCGGAACAATATCCGGACGACGATTCTGTTTGAGTTCATTATAGGCTTGCTGTAAACCGGCAGCAATATTCGTGCCACCACCTGCTCTGATAGCTTCGATTGCTTCTTTCACGCGGCTGAAATTATCACTGATCGAAGCGGCAACTTCAGCAAAAGTGTCGAAGACTACTACACCGACTCGGTCAGATGATCGATTCATCTCATCAATGAAGGCAATCGCTGCCTGTTTGGCCTGCTCAATTTTGTTATCATCATTCATACTTCCAGAGCGATCAATCACCAGAATGGCGTCTACGGGCTTAATGGTTTCAGTCTGGCCACACTGACTGCTATCACCCTGAAAGCTGATTTCCACCCTCGCGTTTTCATTGAGCAAAACCTGCTGACGGTCGGCCTGCACAGTCATTGTCACGCGACCGGTTGTTGCCGAATCAAGCCCAGGCGTTGGCGTTTGGGCAAACACAGATCCAACACCCAACGTTAGCGATGTCAGGATAACAGCCAGCGCGAACAGCCGAACATGTCGTCTTATAGTCAATCTGGCCATGTTCCTCTCTACCTGCCTTTACAACCGGCTATCCTTAAGGGTACATCAAGGATGTTCCCGACCAATAAAGATACGCCACTATTTCAAAACCACCGGTAACGTGTCAGCCGTGATGTTATGATGTAGCGACCCACTAAAGAGTATGACCAAACCATGCTCCATTCACAATCATGTGAACAGCCATTCGTACTTTCATAGCCGCGGTGTATTGTGCTCATGCCAATCCCGTTCGTGAGAAACGTGTGTCCCGATGGGCAGGCCTCTCGTTTCACATCCTAATCCTGTGTGGACGGATGATAGAATGTTTCGTCAGTCCCACACTCCTGATCTTGCAGAGCGATGGGAGACCAGTGGGGAGAGATATGGCCTACCAAGTCGGCAGGATGATACATCATAATACGTCGTTTGCACAAACGGGATCGGTATCAGATGCACAAGGCAACGTTGAACTATAGCCAGATAGACTATCCGCAATCTAGGTAAGGATTGCGATATGTTTGCTATCCGCTAGCCATTGAGTAAACCCATATCGCGCAGGGCGCGAATCTTTTGCTGAATCACCTCACGCACAGTCTTGACCTCATCGTTGAGCATGATCAGAAACACTGACGCTAGGTCGTATTCCTGTTGTGCTTCGGGTTTCGGTAATTGTTTTGCCCAATATGGTATGGTCTCATCATTGATCTGCTGGCGTTTTCGGCTGATGCGCTCGATCCGCGCCAGGTCTAAGAGCGTGGTGTGTCGGTGCTGTTCATCACGAATAGCACGAATAGAAGATAGTAGATCGGTGTTGTGCTTAAACGCCATCGTCTCGACACACCGCTTTGCATCATCATCGCGCACTTTATTCAGCGCACGTCTCACTGCTGAATAATCAATTAAGTGTATCTGCGTTGGGTCGCCACGGCCAACGTCCTGACCAACAAAGTTAAACGTCATCATCGCTTCCACCATCGAGACCTTCTCGGCGGGTTTGGTCAGCCAGATTTCTTGCGGTTCGGCAGGATTCCCGAACTCATCAACCGGTGACTCTGGCGGTACGATCAGCTTGAAAACGAAGCGAGTCACCCCTGTATCTCGGTCGCGCTCAGGGAAGAGTTTGATCAGTTCGTACACGTAACTCATCAAGAACAGCCGAAACTGGTCGATGTCCTCCAGTTGTACCACCAGGTCGTCGGCAAACAATCGTACTCCCTGCCTCAGCTCCGGTAATCGTCCCTCGTACTCGACGGCATGAACCTCTGCAGGAAAGATATGTAATCCGCGACGATCACCGCCGGTTTTGGCATCAGCCGGTCCAAAATAAGCATCTCGTCCTCGCTTATAACCTTCGATGGTTTCCAGTTCCAAGAGTTCGTTGGTAACAATCACCGTGAATTTAAAGCGATCTTCCGAATTGCACTCTTGTGAAAACCTGTCATTGTTTTCAGACTGATGATCAGACGTGCGAATGCTACTGAGTTGGGCCAGGTGCTGAATGACTCGACGGAGGTATCCACGATGCCCGGCTTCCTCCTCGGTTTGAAAATAGGCCCGGATATAGCTAGCAATAAGCGGATTGCTGCCATAGTAGGCCAGTGCTATGCTCAGGTTCTGGTATATGTCTTCTGCTAGGGCAGTGGGGTCGCGGTACTGTGGATGGCTCATCAGATAGCCAATGACCGACTCGGTCTCATGAGCGCTGCGGAACGGCTGTCGGCAGAGATTCAGCCAGAGCGTGAGGTTATCAGTGCTGTATCCACTCAAGGCGGCAGGTTTCGTCTCCAGTAAGCGTACCGATAATCCTAGCTCTACCTTTGGCCGACCGCCCTGCGTCTTTTTTTGCAAATTCCATTCCAGGCTTCCTAGCAAGCGATTGATCCAGCCACCCTCCGTTGTGCTCAGATAGTGCTGGTAGCGGTCGTTTTCGTACTCCGGATCATTGACAACCAGCCGACAGCGAATACTTTGTTCTGCCGCTCGGTCACTCTCAACCTGCTTCTTACCGCGTAGGAGATTGGCGTATAGACTTTCGTGCTGGGTCATCAGGGTCTGCATCCAGGAGGAAACGGACGCCCGTGCACTTTCGACGTAATCAATCATCCGATTGAGAATGTCAATCAGGACATCTTCAAGCGCTTCCGTTTGCAGAATGTCAATCAGGTGATTTTCGGCCGTTAGGTACGCACGCTGAGCACGAAAAGCTTCACCGGCAGGCTGACCGAGGAAGTTCTTCTTGTCAGCCAGCGCTTTCATCTGTTGCAACGCTTCTTGCGCTTCGGCAATCGCTTGCCGACGGCTCTCGCCGTGCTCACGCCGTTGGTTTTGCACGCGCTGCAGCGTTTCCTTTGCGCTTACCAGGAGTTCGGAGAGCCGTTCCAGGAACGCTGCGACATAGCCCAATTTGCCGCTGCGTGACTCGATAGGTGGACGATGAGGAGAACCGTTCAGCGCACGCTGCAGAAAGGTGTCCAGGTACAAATTGAAACGTTCAATCTGAAACTCAGCAATTTGCGTGAGCGCCTGGCGATACGTACCACCAGCGCGTTGCCCAGTACGCGGGTCTTCTTCGCCGAGCAGACGTACCTTATAGTTGCGGACTGCACTGGCAATTCGATCCGCACCTACCACAGGGTCCTCACGAGGTTTCATTTGGTCTGAAGCTAGTACCGTCCCCATCTGTGCGGTCGAGTCATACATGCGCATATTAATGATATTTTCAACACGCTGGATCAGTTGCCGGGTCTGCTGGTCATCGCTGTTGGGTACAAAAATCGGCTTCCATTCCTCGATGCCACGCGCCGTCAACTCCTGAATACCTGCACTACCGCGTTTGCCCGTCATTGCAGCGATGCGTGCGAATTCACCGAATAGCAACGTCGGCTCGGCCTGAATGACGTGGGTATTTCCTTCGCGATCCAGATACTCGTAAGTAATTGGTTTTGTCGCACGCAGGAAGTCTTCGGCTGCTGTCCTACCATCCTCACCCGGATTTTCGGCGTTGGCGTTCGGCAACAGGGTTTTCGGTAATCCACTGCGCGCATCGGTCTGCTGGTCATTTGGACGTAGAAATTGTCTGAGTATCTCTATTCCTAGATCGTGCGCCCACCCTTCCACAATCTGGTAGATCGGTAAGACAACGGAATACGCACCGACAGCGCCACACATCGCCGTCTTTTCAGAAGTCTCACCGCGCTGAATGCGCGCCGCACGTTCAGCTTCTACGTTTGCGACATACGATGCAAAGACCGGCCCGCTCTTACTATCAATGGCAGCGCTTATTACATCGGCGATCATCGGTGCCACACCCGTCGCCAACGGTGCCGCATTGAGCTTGCTCCGCTCACCATTTCCATCAACGTAATACAGGAGGTCAAACAGTCGTTCTTTCAGCGAACCATGCCAGATCGGGTCTCCACTTCCCTCGCGGTACTGAATGGGATATCCACGCTCGTAGTTAAAGCTGACGGTGAACCGCCGATTTTCCCGCATTGCAGCAAAAGCACGGGCGTACATGCTTGTTAACCAGTTTCGCTCTACAGTCTGGTTGAAAGCGTCGGGCAAGACCAGGTAGCCGCGAATACTCATCTTACCTTTCAGGCCTACTCGTTCGGCTAGCTTGCGAACCAGATAGGCAGCATCGGCGAACATACCGGCCCCGGTTCCACCGGCAAGACTGGCGATAATGAAGACTTGGAGAGTGGCTAATGTAGGATTATCCCGGTTCAACTTAGTTAATGCATCATTCAAGGTGTTGTAAATGGACGATTGACTCGGCGTTGCTAGATCGCGGAAGATGGCTAGCCGTCCAAACTGGCGAAACTGGCCCGCTCCCTCATTAAGATTGAACATCTTTTCAGGTAAGTTGTTGAGGTACCAATCAGCCAGTAACCATTTACCAATGTGTGGATACTTTCCGTTGGCAACATCTTGCATCAATTGTTTCACGGAGCCGGTGACAGGGATGAACTCACCTGCTTCAAGGCGTACTGCTCCGGTACTTTGGCCGACCCGCCGAATCTTTCCCTGCGCGCCAATCTCAGGTTGGCGCACGTCAGTATCAAATGCAACAATTTTCACTTCTTTGAGCGGCCATTGTCCGAATGTTTCCATCAACTCCTTCTTAATGTATGTGGCAACCAGAGTACCGGTACCGCCTAAACCAATGACGAGTGCTGAACTGGGCATCGCTTGACCTCTTTCGTGATAACAATTAAATTATTTGAACCTCACAACGACGAACGTATCGGTACGATATCAGGGTCTTTGTACACCCAGAAGGTAGAACTACCCAGACGTGCTTCTCCCCCTGGTGATAATGCTTTGTGATTGAAATTGGCCAGTGGTGCGCGGTCGCCCTGCCGCCAGATAGTAACGTATACTCGCTTAGCATTACTGTCCGCATCTGATGCACATCGGATTTCCATTTTACGGATTTTGAGAATCGCCGGGAAATCCTTGCTCGAAAGAACAATGTAGTTACGGCCATACCGATCCAGTGATATCTGAAACTTGATATTACCTTCTTCATCAGCAATGACCAGTCTCCCACGGCAGGGATGTCGCCGCAGATTTACTTGACGGATCACCCATCCGATTGTGGAAGCAGTTGCAGCCGTGGCTAAAACAATCCCCAGTATCAACAGAGGGAGATGCCATGGGTGAGGCACCCGAACAACTTTCACGGTGACTTCTGGTGTTCGATAAATGTATCCAGTATTAAGCTGGGAACCTTTGATCGTAAATAGATATTCGCCTACTCCTAGCTCAGTTGTTTGGGCAATAAACTCGCCTTGATTAGCAGTTGGCTTCAGCATCAGCGGCACACCAATCTGTTCTCCTGTGTTCTGATTAACTCCCCTTAGCGATAGGTAACTACTCACAACCTCTGAGCTAAAAATATCCTGTGGATTGAGCGGCTGACCATATTCGTCCTGCACTCTAACCCGCAGGGTTAATGGATTGCGCTCCCAGGGAAGCAGGTTTGTATCAAGCTGTTCAAGCTGAGTTGGTTCGAGCACTGCCAGATCAACCCGTGTAGTAGGTAATACCTCAAAAGTGCCGATGTCTTCGTCAAGCACCGGAATAATAGTGTTGTCAGGATTGAGTGCTGTTACTACTGCATGCAACGTTTGCCTGCCAGCGTTTTGCGGTGTATACAGGGCTTGGTACGTTGTAGCTGATACTGGTGACAACTTGAGTGATTCGTCCCCGATGCTAACCGTTACCTGTAACATATCTGGTGCCTGCACTGGAGTGCCACTTTCGTCTTGTAACTGTAGCGTGATCGGTTGCTCAAGATATTGGTACCAGACCGCAGGCATATCGGTGATGGCAATACGGATCGGTGATACGGTGACCGCTCCAATTTCGCCATCGAAGACAACAATGGGATTTCCGTCGTAGTCCTGACTTTCTGCGCGCACCTCGATCGTATGCCGACCGGTGACCAAAGGTGTAAATTCAGTTTGATAACTGCCCTGCCCATCTTCCTTAAGCGTTAAATCCCAGGTCTGATCCCCGGCTCTGATGCGGGCAGAAACCTTCAACCGGTACAGAGGATCGGAATACACCGGTAACGGCTGCCCGAATTCATCTAGCAGCATGTACTTGATAGAGAATGGAACAAATTGCACCTGCATCTGCGCTGGCGATGGTCTTTCCAACCGGCTTTGGGCAAAGATGTACTGCATAGAAATATCCACATCCAAGCTACGTGGTTCGGTGGTCACCTGCCAGCGGCCGGGGAGTGGGTTAGTGATCCGTATCACCTGGATAGGTGTATCCAATCCCTCAATTTCTACTCCTGATCGTTGTTCATTAATCACGCCCTGCGGGTCAGAAAGGATCAGACGCTGACTCGGATTGGTCTTAAAGTATACAAACCTGATGATCTTTACGTAGGGTGGCACTGTCAGCGGTCCGGTTTTGATGTCGGTATCTACGTCATTAACATCTGCCGGTTTGATAAGTTCTCTCTTAAGGGTCAGTAAAATGTCGTTGAAACGCTTACCAACATCATCGTTGCTAGCAACCAAACTAGCTCGATCCAGGCGCTCATCAGGGCAAGATACCGATGTACAAGGATCATTCGTGACTCGATTCCAGTAAGGTTCTACTCTTTGCCAGTATGCTGACGACCGGTCAACCATACCGAGCACGTAAATACGGTAGGCTGGTTCAGGAAAGTTGCTTTGCACATAGGTGATTAATCTTTCCATGTAGCGGTTCACATTGAATCCAGGCGTGTCGAGATACGGCTGCCCATCGGTAAGCACCATAATAACTCGCAATCGGCGCCCCGGCGAATCTGGCAGTTGTTGAAACAGCTCGCTTGCCTTTTCAAAGGCGCTCAGAAAATCAGTATTGCCCAAATCACGTTGCGAAAAGATGTTTCGCATGCGCTCAAAGTCTTGCTTGAGTTGAGCGTACTGCGGGCGCCATTCGTCTCTCGAATTCGGGGTAATCTCTTGCCAGACAGAGTTGGATAGGCTGAATGTCCAGGGTTCAACGCTGTCGCCAAAATTGACAATGGCAATACGAAACGAGGTTTGATTGCTGATACTGATACGAAATTCACCGAGTAGTGATACTATCGATGGAAAGCTGTAAAATCGCAACTCAAGCCTATCATTCGGTGGGATGGTGCTATTGATACGTCCCATCGACCCCGACTGATCAACGAGGAACACAATATCAAGCCCATCGTACAATGTTGACTGTGCCTGCACGACAGGGCGATGGGATAAAAACTGTCCAAGCAGCATCATACTCACTATTAGGCAGAAAAATGTACGTTTCATACTATTCACCGACAAGTGGGTTCAACAAAAAATTGCGGATCTCTCATCAACGCCTTATACGGTAGCAATTGCATTGCCTTCTTAAGCTGTGCCGTATTGTATGTAACACGATGAAAGGATAGCGTATGTGATTGCCAGTCAATAGTAACATACGCCGGACAACCCGAATGATCACGTGGAAAGCCGACACTTCCCGGATTAAACATGATTGGTCGGGTATCCAGATTGTCCCAGGTATACTGTGGAGCAGACCGATCGCGCCACCTTTCTGACACAGGGTCCCATTCCCACAATTGTTGCTTATGAGTGTGGCCGACCATAAACAGTCGTGCTGGTGTTGGTTCCGAATATTTATAGCATATACATACTTTTTTTGTTGGGCCATCGGTGTGAAAAGCTCTGAGAAAGTCTTGCACGAGACGGTCGGGACGATAGAGCGGGGGATAATATACATAACCGACAACACTCTGCTGGTAGGTACTGGCAATCTCGCCATGAGCCAGATACACCCCTGGCTGCGGTGAGCACATCACTGGCCACATCTTGACTTGCTCAACGATTTCAGGTCTGAGAACGGATTGATGTTCTTTTATGACTGCATAAGCCTCTGCACGCATCGTACCGGCAGGAATACCACAAACCGCCCAATCATGATTACCCGCCAGAGTTACGAGCTTTTTATCCCTATGTTCAAACAACATGTTCCAGACCGAGTAGGGTTCAGGACCGTATCCCCATAGATCCCCTAAAAACCAGATGTCATCAAACCCAACTCGTGCGGCATCGTCTAGCACGGCCTGTAGTGCCCATGGATTGGCATGAATGTCAGAAATGACCAGGGTAACCGCCATAATATTCACTCGAGATCTTTCAACGCAGGATGCAACGGAGCAATCTGCCGACAACGCAATAATGCTTCGTGATACCGTAACCGTGCCTGTTTTAAATCATCACGAAAAACAAAGCTGAACATCTTTCCCTCTATGGTACGTATTTCTTCCATAGCTTGTTCTAACTCGAAGAATGCTGCCTGCCATGCGTCTTCGGCCTCCTTTATCTGTAGATGCAGTTTTTGTGCCTCCTCTTGCCACTGCTCCAGTGTTTTTTGGAATTGATCTAGCTTAGTCAGTATCACTTTCAAAAATGGTGGAAGTGTTTCTTCGGTAAAGGGGACACTCGACAAACGCTCTACGACCGTATTAATTGGTAAACGGTTCCTGCATATCTCCTCTACTTTCTTCAAGACATCATCGGGCAATTGGGCTGGAATACTTCCAGAAATTGCCCTATCCAGCAAAAGATATGCTATCTTATACTGTCCTGCCTGTTTCCATTCCTGTATCTTTTGGCGAACTTCCGACCAGTTGACACATTCTTGTGGCGCCTCTTGAACGATTTCTACTAATTCTTTCGGTTCCTTCGGCCATAGCTGCGATGCGCCAGAACGGTACAGCCAGTTGCCAAAGCTGCGTACTGATTCAATAATTTGCCTCAACCACGCTTCGATGTCAGATAATCCCTGTAATTTTACCCTTTTGCCAAAGGGGGTGTCAATTTGCAATGCTTTCTGAAGCCCAAACTCATCCACTGGATCTCCGTCCCGCAGGCGTGCCAGCGCCTGTTGAGCATCGAAGATACGATCGCCCTGGGGGCTACGTAACGTATCAATCACCTCCTGACAAAGCTGTTCTAGAAGGCTGCGCCGAGAGCGCAACTCATCACGTTTTTGCAAAATCTGACGTGTTGCGAGATGTGCACCGAATCCTGCACGGTTGATATCTTCGAGTGCACGGTTGAAACGTTCCCAATCATTGGAACGGATCGAAAAGGCCAACTCATGCGAGAGAAAGCGAATGTTTCTATAGAACGTGCTGACTCTATCCTGCCAGGTTGTCAAAGCCATACGCTTCGCCTTTAGTGCTTCTCTTAGACGTTGAGTGTCAGCGCCTGTCTGTGAATTGAATTGTTCAAGCATTCTATACCATACATCAACCTGTCGGATCAATTCTTCCACTCTTGACTGATACTGATCAATCAATTCGGGAGCACTAACGCGTTCGGTATTGGCTGTCGTGATGTGAATCCCCCTGTAATCATCAACTATAATGTCAATTTCACGGAGCAGACTTTCAACGTGATTGATGATTTCGTTACCAACAGCACGGGCCAAACGATGTTCCGGATCGAGTAAAGCGATTCTACTGCGGATATCAAAACGTTGTTCTTCAGTGTCTGTACCGTGTAATGATTCATCATCTCGCTCCAGGCGTTTGATTATCTCGCTGCGCCGCTGTTCCCACCAGTTATCTATTTGTTTGCGCATGATTCGGTCACTCAACCCCTCGCGCAAATTAGACAGCCGCTGCAACAATTCGTTCAGTTCATTGAGCGACTGATGTTTGATAAGTCTTTGCTCAATGTCGGCCTGTTGCTGCAAAATAGTATTCTCACGTTCGATGGTCTGCTCCAGATCTTTGAGTCGTCCTCTCTCGCTCGCAGATAAGTCCGGACGCAAAAGAGCTTGCTTCAGATACTGTATAGCCCGCTCAAGGTATTCCAGGCGCCGTTCTGCATCAAGCGGTTGCAGACGTGACAGGCGATGATACTGCTCGACAAGCAGTATGGACAATCGCGGATCATCACTGAGATCGTTCTGTAAATCGCTGAGAATGCCCAAAATCTCGTTTTCACCAATATCATCTCGTAATCGGCGTTGACCGATCTCAAATCGAATACGCCGCCATTCTGTCACGTACTCTTGAGCACCAGGATCCAAACGACACGCCTCATCCAGAACTTCCAGAGCTCTTCCCAGACGTCCAGCCTGCTCATGCAGACGGGCATCAATTGCAAACGCTTTTGCCTTTGCTTGACGTGCTTTCTGATTGGTACGCGCAGAACGAGGTTCAGGAAGGTTCAACAACTCATCGGCAATCCTGTGTATTTCCTCCGTTAGCGGTCGAACTGATTGCAAAGATTCATCGAGTTGATTGAGCAGATTTTCTTCCCAGCGTTGGCGTGCGCGTTCCAGTGTTATACTGATCTCGCTGCGCAAAAAACTAGGACGATTCGCTAGATCGGCAAGAAGCTTATAAGCCCTTTCGGGTTTGTGATCGAGAAAGGCTCGTGCTTCAGTCAGACGATTCTGAATCTCTTGCTCTTGTTCACGTTGTTTGCTAATACTTGCAAGAATCTTACTCGCTTCATCCCGATCAGGATGTTGAGGAAGGGCGCTCACGAACAATAGCAGCTCTTCCGCCCTGGTGAGATCGCCCTCCTGCCATGCTTTCCGTCCACGCAAGAAATGCAATCGTCCACGCAAACGGCGCAGTATCTCGTCAATTTGCTGGTGACGCTGATGATCGGTATACTTTTCACGCAGCGCTTCTGCATCATGAATAGCCTGTTCGATTTGGCCGAGGTTGCTAGAAAGAAAAGCATCTTCCAGTGAGCGTAAAGCGCCGGTAAAGTCCTCGAAGGCCTGGATTTGTCGCTTAAGACTCTCCAGCCCCGGCAAACGACGTGCTAATTCGCCATAGCGGCGACGCTGCGCTGGGCTATCGTACTCCTCGTCCAGACTCTGGAGCATATCGCGAACTCGAGCGGGTCGGTTATCGAATGCCTCCTTCAGGTCGGCGAAGGCTTGCTCGATAGCTCGCTGGTACTGGCGAGCGGCTTGTACCTGTTGGGTAAGCGACCGGCTCTCATGCTGTAAGCGATTAAGTTTTTCATCAATCTCTTGCAAGTATTGTTCAAGACTGGTTAACTCTCTTTGCTGAGCGGCTATCTGTGACTCGTACAGAGGGATAAGTCGATCATTCGCATCTTTTGTCGCTCGTATCTCTTTCTCCTCAGTCAGGCTTTGGCAACGCAAGCGTAGTGTTTTCAGATATTCGTGCAAGCTCTGTCGAACAGACTCTGCTTCCTGGAGAAACATCTGTACCGTGTTGAGTGTCTGTTCAGAGGATTGTAAATCCTGTTCGTTCGGATGCTCTCCCTGACAAAAGGCGTCGTACTGGCTGCGCGCCTGGTTTAGCCTTGCTTCGATTTCCCCCAGCGTGCGATTAAGCAGAGTTTTGCGGGCTTCCTCAATGGCAGGGGCACTTGGGTAGGTACTTATTGCATCGCGGAGGTTTTGCCAGGCCTCACTCAAGTTCTGGGTAGCTTTTGCTTGATTTGCCAGGTTTTCAGCCTGACGTAACTTCTCTAGCGCAGGCTCTACGTGTGAGCGATCGAATTCGGCGAGTACCTCCTCGTCGTCTTTGGGAAGCAAGTATAAGGTTGTTCGCTTGTCAAGTATCTCACGAGCAAGACGTGGTTGAAAATGCTCAAGGTACGTCTGGGCAGCCTGTAAATACTCACGAGCTTTCTCACGTGCGTATGTCTGAGCATCAATGGTCAGTTGCAGAATAGCGTTGCGTACCTTGATTGAACCGATGTATTGCCCCTTGTCATCATACCAAGGTATTTCACGTTCGGGATCTTCTTCAGTCTCCAGCTCCTTTAGCTGCTCCTTGTAATTGCGCATCTGAGCAGCCGTCGTCCTGATTGTATAGCGCTGGCGAGCGCGTTCGTATCTGATCCGAGCTTCGTTTCGCAAGCCTTCGAGCAGGAGCGAGTTGGGATATTTGTCATAGGCTTGCTCGGCAAGTTCTACAGCCTTTCGATAGATTCTTTCTAAGATAGTAGCAGGGGAGGCACCGGCCTGGAGTAGTTCCTGTTCCTGATTCCAGAGAGTCTTGCACTCCTCATGTACTTGATCGTATGTTCGCCTAGCGGCCAGACGTTCTTGTGTGTCGGCTATACGTCGGCGTAGGGACTGTATCTCTTCATTGTTGCCGTCCAATAAACGTGCTGCCGCATCAAGCAGATCCGAGGCTTGTTCTAATTTCTCTTCGGTCGGATCACTCAGAAGATCCCGTACTTGTTGCAAAAGCTCTTCATATTGACGAGGAAGATGAGCGTGCATCCTTTCTCTCCGTTCTCTCCGTGGACGCTCAATGAGCATCAGTGTTTGATATACATACTACCATGGTAAACCACTTTCGGCAGAACTCTCTGTGTCGTCAACAGAAGTACGCTTTGACGGGTTTTCTACAACAGGAGGCGGAACGCTGACGGAAGCAGCATTGAATGTCCCAGCAAGTTGGACATCAGTTGTCGGCGTTGTGGTAGCAGGCCAAAACTCTATTCCTGGCAGTCCCTGCTCGACGAGAGTACGGGCCAACTGTAGCGCTCGCTGTTGTGCAAGATCGGGGTAGTTTCCCGCTTCATGTGGACGTGCACTAGCATACACTGTGATACATACTTTGTCTTGCTCGATTGATGCCTGGCAGATAGCGATCTGAGCGTCAAAGCGGATCAGTTCGGTCTTGAGTTTCATCGCGTCAGCCTCCTATGATGTTCCGATTCGATTTAAGTGTGAGACAGAGTGCTATATGTTGTTGTAGTATATGACTTCACTGCAAAAAGACAATCATCTCACCACAGAGACCACAGAGATCACAGAGACTAAAGCTAGATTTATCTTCTGTCCAGAATAGAGCGTAAAAATTTTTCTTATATGCCTTAAAAGGTTAAAAATTACCCTTTTACTCATATTGCACACGATAACAGGCAGGTTGGTGTTCTGTGTATCGAAGTGATTACGGGCTCCTCCTCCTGTTATGACCAAGATTACCACCTTGACCCCGACAAAGTGACTTGCGAATGTTTAAGATGTCTTGATCAGAAATCTCAGTGTTACTGTTTTGAGCTTTCTGAATACATGCCTGAACAAACTTCCCTAATTGCGTGTTTGGCTCTAGCGATCCATCATCCTTATAAAACTGGAAAATGCTACGTCCTATCCTACCGACCAGTGTTTTGTCTTGAATCACACACAACCATTCCAGTAACTTAGTGTAAACTTCCTTCCATTTCTCAACTGAGAAAGTGCGGTGCTCGTTTGCGATTTCCCATAGAGGTTTATCGTTGAAGGGGTATAATATCTGCCTAATCTCGGTAGGTGCCTCTTTATTCCTGAGTGGGGCCATGTTTAGGATATAATCTAACACCTTACTCCAATTGATATTGGTTGGCGCTTCTTTCTGATAGATGTCAAGGTATTTAGCTAGTAAAGGTATTACAATTTCAGGTGTGTATTTTTGTGGGAAAATATTAAACAAATACTTGTCTACTTGATCTGTTTTAGCTTTTAGCATCCATTCAAATACCCGTTCCATGGCATCTTTGAATGATTTTCTATCGGATTTATGAAGATCATCTAGCCATCGCGTAAAGATCGAGGAGTCTTGGATGTCTTGATCCCAAAAAACTGGCTCTTTTATCCAACCTCGTAAGCTTCGGTTAGCGATCGGGAGGTCATCCCAATCGTCTTTAAGGGCGCGTACAAACAGTGAAAGCACACACTTAGCAAATTTTTCATCTTTAAGCTTGTTCTGAAACTGATCTGCTGAGAGATGAGGTAACTCTTGCCTAAAGAGACTGATCAAGCCGTCATCGTGCAATAGGGACAGGCAATTATACTCGTGATCCAGCGGCGAGCGTCTATCTATCGGTGCTGATCCTTCCTGAACTGCTCTTGCCGGCGAGAGCTTATCTCTGAGATTGGCAACAATATCGGTGAGCCTCGTCACTTGTTGAATCAGCTTATCTGCCTTTTCCGGCAGGCCGCTAGGAGTAGTGACGGCGTTGGTGAGACTCGTCACTTGCTGAGATAGCCTACTCAGCTCTAATTGATTCGTGCTACTGATGTGTTCCAGACCCTTACATATCTCATCTAGCTTTTTTCCTAGTTCAGCAAGAAGTTTATCGAAGCTACTAGAAGATGATTCGTTAGCATGAACTGATGTTTGCACGTAAGCCGGATCTCCACTACTTATATCAATACTTTCAAATCGATTCATAATTAAAGGGATGAGAAAAAAGCTAACGATAATAATAATCATAAAGTCAATCCCATACCCGAATATTGGCAGTATTGATAGTAAGCAGAATGGAATAATAAAAAAACAGATTAGGTACAGGATACTAAACACAAATGTTGCAGTATTTTGTCTAAACCAATTTTTCTGTTTGTCCTTCTGATTAGGCTGAATCCTGTGTTCATTTAAAGACACAATGAGTAGCGCAAGCGATGGAATCAATCCATTAGACCATGGCGGAAGTAGAAGTGTTCCAATCAAGGAACTAATGAGTACTGAACTATTATCAATTGGTATCTCGCTTTTCCCGCTGAAATTTAAGGGTTTTGATTCACATGCGGAAGGCGAACAAAATGATATTTCGAAAGTTAGATTGAAACGCTCATCTGTTATGCGAGGCGCTGTGACAATCCAGATAGTATTGCTTTTTTGCCATCCCTTAACAAATGAACCAAACTCTAAGACACCTTGACCTTGATAACAAATACTTGAACTAGTAGGGCGTTCATTGCAAAAAGATAACTGTTCGGTTTTGATCGAAATGATTACGTTTTTTTCGGTCGTTTCTTTTGCTAAAACCGTTAATTGTAGTTCTCTGGTGTCAAAACGTGATATAGATTGAGGGATAAGCATGGTGACTTCTAGGTTCTCGATGGTACTTGTGAATCTTTTGAAGTTGTCTTTGTGGTAATAAGCTGTGATAATTTTATCAAATAAGAAATAGTAGTAAAGAAAGAATGAAATTAAGATTAGGATGATAGCAACATTCCATCCCCTGATCGTGCTAGGCAACGGAATATTCTTCATGCTGCACCTCAGTTATGTTTAAGTTTAGCAAGTAATTGGTCAGCTCGTTCACACGTCTTATCTTTTATATCACAGATATATGATGGCATCTTTTCTTCCCATTGCAGGATCAGATATCGGTAATTGCAATCTTCTGTCGTCTTTTCGTAATCTCGAACATGTACCATGTTTCTGAATATCCAAAACAGATCGTCATTCGCTATCAGATCACGATCTTTCACAACTTTTGTGACTGGAATAGACTCGCCGTGATTGAATATTTTAATACGATCTTGTATAGGGTTCGATACGCATTCCCTACTCTTATTTTCATCTTGGACATAAAAATAGGCCGTATAACCATCGGAATCAAGCGGAGATGACTTAGCTAATGACGTATCTATTGAAAATGATCTCACCTCATCATTAGTTCTTTCATTCTCTCTGATAGTCACAGTTGGGTGGTATCGTCGCTGGATATTATCTTTGCTTTCCCATATGATTAAAGGCTCTCCTGTTATTGATAGTACAAATCTAAGTAGCATATTTCCTTCATCACCTTCTGGCAATTTTATTGGTACTGACAAGGACTCATCTCTACCCCAAACTTGTTTCGCAGTTATTTCATTTACGGGCATACTGAATGCTGACGTGCCATTGAGTAAAACTTCGATATGAAATGCGTAGCAAGGGGCATACTCATTGAACTTAGACCGATCCCCCCCACCATGGCCATCAAGTTGACCAGTCAATGTCAACGTAATTCCAGGTTCGTTCCAAAGAGTTGGATGATTCTTGTCAAGAACTAGGCCGTCATTTGTCGAGAGGTTGACATGTAATACTGGTTTAAACTCGTCATGAAAGAAATACGGTACGAGTTCGTAATATCCAAGGTAGATTTCATTGTTGAACGATAATGATGGAATTAGCGAAACACACCCTTTTGTGGGATTTGGTGGAGGTACATGTATGGTGTTCTCTTGCCCGCCGAGCGATATGTTTGCGGAAATGCCATTAGTGCCATCAAAATCCAACACCGCCGTTGTGTTTTCCGTGCGTGAAAGTATCGAAACTCGCAATGTAATCCTTTTAGTATAGCCAGGGATGTTCGTTAGTTTATAATCCGTTTGCAACGATGGTTCTATCCACCCAGCTCCTACATTGGGTAAAGCCTTATTCAGATGAGAATGCTCTATCATGTTTCGAAGAAATTTACCGAGTTTTCCTAGACTCTGATCTAAGCTACCGTTTTTGATTTCTAACAAACGATCTACAGAGCCCCCAAGATCTACAGAGTCCCTAAGATGACTCTTCCACATATTTTTGTCATTCTGGTACTGTTCTCTCGATCCCTGCGGATAGCTATTAGGACAATCCCAGAGTAACATATAGAGATTTTTCTTGAATTCATCATTTTCGCTCAACCATGTATCTGTATCGACCCGGCGTCCGGTATTATTTTCATCGTTAAATGCTCCATCAGACATCAGAAGCACGATATAATCTCTTCCACGGTATCCATTCTTAATGTCCCTAAATGCTGTCTGAAAATGATTGTTAAGTCTTCCTTCCCCTTGTCGCCTTGGCTCTAAGTCATTTTCAGAGAGTGTATTATTAGCAGTGATTCCTTGTAGACTCAGTCCGCTATCAGGTCTTGGTAGTTCGGTAACATACACTTCCGCACGCTTATCGAGCACTTGAGCGAGAAAGCTGATTATAATTTTGTGTACGAAAGCAATCTTGGGATAGCTGCACTTTGTCATGCTGTTTGAGCGATCAACAATCATTATTAGTAACGGTTTTCTATCGTTGTTATTGCTTGTTGAAGCAAAATCGTTCTGATTGTTCCGAAACGTCTGCTCTAGTCCTAAATCTAAGACATTAGAGGGGGCACTAGGGATAGAGGAGGGTGTATGGGTAGGTGGTGGGGGCGGGGGAGGTGATTCACATGCGCTTAAGACGAGACATATCATTGCCAGGAGCAAAAGGGTGAAGAAGGTTGACTTGGGTATGTTGGAGCAAGAGCGGATTTCCAGCATAGTATTACAAGACGAGCTTTTAGTTGATCCATGCTGTTTAATGTACTATATCAGGATCAATAAACTGTGTCAATATATTCGCTGGTATGATAGTACTTTTCAGTGTTCTCAGTTTTGTTTCTATTCGATGATTGAACGGTTCAACAACGGAGCGTTACCGATAAACATCACACACCCACACACCGCCTAACCCACCCGATCTTTTAGGAGTGCGGCCTACTAGTTCCCTTCCTGTATTTAGGTAGACGAGAATGGCTTTTGTCTTATCAGTACCATCTGGACCTAGTTCCAAACCATTTCTGTCGCTGTGGTAACGCGCATGACTCAGCAAGTGAACGGGAGGGGCGCATCGTCAGAACGAAAAGCTGCCGATCTTGGGAACTATACATTGTTGCCGTTTCCCCATATCCTTACTGCTGGGTAAGGTGAAACGTTGAAAGTCCCCGGCAATGTCGTATGTCATGTCAAGTAGCACTTCCCTCAACAGTGTGCTACAATGAAAGCGTATGCGCACTGCGATGCGGAGGATAGAATGGGAGAGGTTGCAATCGTATCAACCGATAGCACGACCGCCGATCGGCTCGCTGCGATAGT
>Ga0197142_1001223_pt1 | contig 23691 bp, 39 predicted proteins | sample GBS60_MetaG_FD_148614 | JGI IMG/M metagenome (GOLD analysis project Ga0197142, IMG submission 148614) | Sediment microbial communities from Great Boiling Springs, Gerlach, Nevada, United States - GBS 60_MetaG | ecosystem: Environmental > Aquatic > Thermal springs > Hot (42-90C) > Sediment... | reverse complement strand
TTGTCTTTTTGTCATTGCGAGCGTAGCGAAGCAATCCCCTCGCATGCTAAAAAGGCCGGATTCTTGTCTTTTTGTCATTGCGAGCGTAGCGAAGCAATCCCCTCGCATGCTAAAAAGGCCGGCTTGGAGATTGCGCCTCGAGCGAGCCCCACGGGGCGAGGAAGTCCCCTCGGCCCGAGAGGCCTCGGAGCAAGCTCGGGCCGCGGCCCTTCGTCGCTGCGCTCCTCACCATGACATTTCGAGTATGTGGCTGAATAGCTCGACCATGTTAGGTTTGTCATGGCAAGCGGAGCGCTTGCCACGCCTGCCACGCCTGTCACGAGCGCAGCGCCTGTCCCGAGCGAAGCGTGGGGATGGTGAAGCGCAGCGCTTGCCCCGAGCGCAGCGTGGGGGTGGTGGAAGCCATTTCCGACTCGCGACCTGGGGATTGCTTCGTCGGCGAAAACCGCCTCCTCGCAATGACAGTCACAGTTTCTGCCCTTTCGAAGGCGGCTGCGCCATGGCCGACTCGCAATGACGCCCAGGCTGGAATCTAACATTGTCAAGATAGTTACATCGAATCTAAACAATGATTCATCAAAATTATACAAAGATCTTCTTTATTCATTGACAAAGCGTTATAAAAGCATCTGTACGATTAGCTTATATTACAACCTATTTCACTCTTCTGTGCTACTTTTTGTCACCTATGTCTTCTTCTGATCTGCCATCCACAACTCAACCGTTTCAACCTCCCGGTGATTTTGTCTGGTATCCTACGCCGGCTTATACCGAGGGTAGCCATTTGCAGCGGTTCATGGCCCGGCACGGCTTGACCTCACTGGCAGCGCTCCACGACAAATCGGTGACCGATATGGCCTGGTTTTGGGATGCCGTGCTCCAGTATCTGGACATCCGCTTCGATGTGCCTTACGAACGCGTCGTCGATCTGAGTCGGGGTAAGCCATGGGCGCAATGGTGTGTGGGCGGCGTGATGAACATCGTCTCCAACTGTCTGGATAAGTGGATGGGCACCCCCCAACAGGAACGGCTCGCTCTGCGTTGGGAGGGCGAGGAAGGCCTCACCCGCACCCTGACCTACGCCGAACTCTACGCCGAGGTCAACCGCACGGCCAACGCGCTGCGCAGCCTCGGCTTGGGCAAAGGGGATGCCGTCGGCCTCTTTATGCCCATGACGCCGGAAATCGCCGTGGCCCTGTTGGCCATCGCCAAGATCGGCGGCATCATCCTGCCCCTCTTTTCGGGCTACGGGGCCGGCGCCGTGGCCACACGCCTGGCCGATGCCGAGGCCAAAGCCCTCTTCACGGCCGACGGCGCCTTCCGCCGCGGGCGGGCTGTGGCCATGAAGCCCATTGCCGATGACGCCCTGGCCCAGGTCCCTACCGTCGAACACGTCATCGTCCTGCGGCGCACCGGCCAGGATGTTCCCTGGACTCCCGGCCGTGACCACTGGTGGCATGAGTTGATCCCGGGACAACCGTCGCTGGCTCCCACCGAACGCACGGCGGCCGAGGATGTGGTCATGGTCATCTATACCTCCGGTACCACCGGCCGGCCCAAAGGCGCCGTACACACCCATTGCGGCTTTCCGATCAAGGCAGCCCAGGATATGGCCATGGGGCTGGATTTGCGGCGGGAAGATACCCTCTACTGGATGACCGACATGGGCTGGATGATGGGGCCGTGGGAGGTCTTCGGCACGCTGCTCTTGGGCGGCACCATGCTTTTTTACGACGGCGCGCCCGATTATCCCGATGTCGACCGTCTGTGGCAACTCGTCGCGGACCACGGCGTTACCATCCTGGGCGTTTCGCCTACCCTGATTCGGAGTCTCATGGCCTACGGCGAAGCACCGGTGCGGCGCCATGACCTGTCGCGATTGCGCCTGTTCGGCTCTACCGGCGAACCCTGGAATCCCGACCCCTGGCTGTGGCTCTTCCAAACCGTCGGTGAAGGCAAACGCCCCATCATCAACTATTCCGGTGGCACCGAGGTCTCCGGCGGCATCCTCATGGGCAATGTCCTGACACCGCTAAAGCCGACGGCCTTTTCGGGGCCGGTTGTGGGCATGGCGGCCGATGTGGTGGATGAGGAAGGCCGGCCCGTGCGCGGCCAGGTGGGGGAACTGGTCGTGCGGGAGCCCTGGATCGGCATGACGCGCGGCTTCTGGCGCGATCCCGACCGCTACCTGGAAACCTATTGGCGTCGCTTTCCCGACATGTGGTTCCATGGCGATTTCGCCGCCGTTGACGCCGACGGCCAATGGTACATCCTGGGCCGCTCGGACGATACGATCAAAATCGCCGGTAAGCGCGTGGGCCCGGCCGAGATCGAGAGTATCCTCGTCCACCATCCGGGCGTGCTCGAAGCCGGCGCCATCGGCGTGCCCCACCCCATCAAGGGTTCGGCCCTGGTTTGTTTTGTCGTTCCCCGACCGGATACCGAGCCATCGGCCGCGTTGGCCGCCGAGCTGCAAAAGCGGGTCGAAAGCGAGATGGGCAAGGCCCTGCGACCGGAAGCCATCGTTTTCGTGCCCGATCTACCCAAGACCCGCAATGCCAAGGTCATGCGCCGTGTCCTGCGGGCGGCTTATCTCGATCAACCGGCCGGAGATCTCAGCGCGTTGGTCAATCCCGACGTGGTCGAGTGGATCCGCGCCCATGGGCGAGCGGCGACAACCTGATTGCCACCGGTGATCCTTCGTGGTACACTAGGCGGCAAGGAGGTGCTTATGGCCGTCACCCTACTCACCCCACCCGCTCCCACCCGCCTATCACAACCCCCTCCCGTTGACTATCCCGAAACGGACGGTGAACCCTTGGGCGAAACCCACATCCACGTCCTGGCGACCCTCGAGCTCTTCGGCGCCTTGCGATCCCACTTCCGCCACCACCCCGACGTCTACGTCGCCGCCGACATGTTCCTCTACTACCAGGAGGGCAACCCCAAAGCCCGCACCGCACCCGATGTCATGGTCATCAAGGGCGTCCCCAATTCCCCCCGTCGGGTTTTCAAACTGTGGGAAGAAGGCGTTCCCCCCTGCACCGTCTTCGAGGTCATCTCCCGCAGCACCTGGCGGGAGGATACCATCACCAAAACCGCCCTCTATGCCCGCCTGGGTGTGCGCGAGTACTTCCTCTTCGATCCCGATGCCGATGTCCTCGAAGAACAGCTCATCGGCTTTCGCCTGGACGAGGGCGTGTACCTGCCCATCTCCCCTGAAGCCGACGGCACCCTCGCCAGCGCCGAGCTGGGCCTGCGCTTCCGCGTGGAGGGCTCCATATTGCGAGTCCTCAACCCGGCCACCGGCCAATTCCTCCCGACCATGGAAGAAGCCGTTGACCGCGCCGAAGCCGAGGCCGCACGCGCCGAAGCCGAGGCCGCACGGGCCGAAGCCGAGGCCGCACGCGCCGAAGCCGAGGCCGCACGCGCCGCTGCTGCCGAAGCCGAGGTGGCACGATTGAGGGCGCTTTTGGGTCTGTCGGAGTGAACGTTCCTATGGACTTCTGCCTGAGCACGGAACAACGGCTGATTCAAGAGAACATCCGCGCTTTCGTTGAGAAAGAGGTCAAACCGCTGGCGGCGCATATTGACCGCAGCCATGAATTCCCCTGGCAGCCCATCCGGAAAATGGCTGCGCTGGGCTTTCTGGGCCTCAACATTCCCGAGCGGTGGGGTGGCGCCGGCGCCGATCACGTCTCTGCCGCCATTCTTATCGAGGAACTGGGGCGGGGCTGTGGCTCGACGGCGCTGACGGTGGCTGCCCACCTGGGATTGGCCAGTGCTGCCCTGGCCCAATTTGCCTGCGACGCTCTGAAGGAGCGCTATCTGAAACCCATGGCGCGCGGGGAGATCCTGGGCGCATTGGGCCTGACCGAACCGGGCGCCGGCTCCGATCTGAAAGGAGGGGTGCGCACAACAGCCCGACGCGACGGCAATGAATGGGTCATCAACGGCAGCAAGATGTGGATGACCAACGCTTCGGTAGCCGGCGCCATGGTCGTCCTCGTCCGCACCGGCAATCGCGGCGACTCCCATGACCTCAGCCATATCGTGATCCCGGCCGGCACACCGGGTGTCGTCATCGGCCCGGCCGAACACAAAATGGGCCTGCACGGTTGTAAGACCCATGCCGTCAGCTTCGAGGACGTGCGCGTTCCCCTCGACCATCTGGTCGGCGAGGAAGGTCGCGGTCTGCAACAGACCCTGACCGTGCTCGACGGCGGTCGTATCGGCATCGGCGCCCTCAGCGTGGGCCTGGCCCAGGCCGCCTACGAAGAAGCGGTCAAATACGCCAACCAACGCCAGGCCTTCGGCGTGCCCCTGGCCCGGCATCAGGCCATTCAATTCAAGATCGCCGATATGGCTACCCAAATCCAGGCGGCGCGGCTGCTCGTCTACTATGCGGCCTGGCTGCGTGACCAGGGTCAGCCCTATACCCTGGCGGCCGCTCAGGCCAAACTCTTCGCCACCGAAATGGCCGACCGGGTTTGCTTCGAGGCCATTCAAATCCACGGTGGCTACGGCTACAGCGCCGAGTTTCCGGTCGAGCGTTTTTATCGCGATAATCGCCTGATGCTCATCGGCGAGGGAACCAGTGAGATCCATCGGCTGGTTATCGCCCGTCGTGTCCTTGGTCTTCGGACCGGCTAGCGATAGGGGTCGGCCGAGGGCGGTACATGTTCGGGTTCCTGGCGACGCAATTGGTGGTACTCACCGGCAAAAAAGAGCAACGGTCGCTGCGGTCTCTCGCTCCGGTACAGATCGAGCACCTCGCCTACGACAATCCAGTGATCACCGCCTTCATAAACCCGATAGACCCGGCACGCCAATGCTCCCAGGCAACCGTCCAGGCGGGGGACATTGCCGGCGGCAGGCCAGGGGATGAGCCGATAGGAGGGGGGTTCGTCCTGCCCGCGCCAACGGGCAAAGTAATTCGAAAGCAACTCTTGATCTTCGCCGAGGATATTGATGGTGTAATAGGCACCCGGTGTCGTCAGGTAGCGGGACATATTGGCCTGTTTGGAAGGACAGACCAGGACCAGAGTCGGCTCCAGCGACACCGAGGTCACCGAATTGGCCGTCATGCCGTGAATCTGACCGTCACGTTCGGCCAGGACGACGGTCACGCCGGTGGCAAACAACCCAATGGTTTTGCGATAGGCCAGGGTATCAACTTTGGTAGTGGATGCGGACATAATGACAAAAAAACGAACGGGACAAGGATGGAAGCAGCAAAGGCGCTGCCGACCTCTCCCATTGTACTCGCAGGAAATAGAAAAACGTAATCATGTTCCCTACCATCACTGTTTTTGACCTGGAAGGCGTCTTCACTCCTGAAATCTGGATCAACGTGGCCGAACGGACCGGTATTCCGGCCCTACGTCGCACCACCCGCGATGAACCCGACTACGACAAACTCATGCGCGGCCGTATCCGCATTCTGGCCGAACACGGCCTTCGTCTGGCCGACATCCAGGCCGTCATCGCCGGCATGGACCCACTGCCCGGGGCGGTGGCTTTTTTGCGCTGGATCCAAACCCAAACCCCGGTGATCATCCTCTCCGACACCTTTTACGAATTCGCCGGTCCCCTGATGGCCAAGTTGGGATACCCTACTCTCTTCTGCAACACCCTGGAAGTGGATGAACAGGGCCTGATCGTGGGCTATCGCCTGCGCATTGCCAACGGCAAATACGAGGCCGTGCGGGCGCTGCAAGACATCCATTTCCGCGTCATCGCCGTCGGCGACTCTTACAACGATATGGCCATGTTGGCCGCAGCCGATCATGGCATCCTTTTCCGGCCGCCGGCCAATGTCGCTGCCGAATTTCCGCAGTTCCCGGTGGCCACAACCTATGCAGAACTGCAAGCCCGCTTGCAGGCGCTCCTGCGCTGACAACCACACCCCTGGCCTGCAGCCCTCATCTCGTCAACAGGCCTTTATACCACCGATCGCTGCGGGTGGCCTGCCGGGCGCCATCATGTCCCCGGGCTCTTCACAACCTGCCCCTACCGACATGTTGACACGATGACCCCTCTATGGGCACCTCCCTGCCTGCCACACCGCCGCTCCTTTGCCGCCGGGATGGGGTCTTCTGGCCACGGCTCTAGCGTTCGCGGCGATGTTCCCCGGCGCGGGCATGGCGAATGCCTTCGGCGTCGGGGCGGAGCAATTCCAGGGCATGGGGCAATACGGGTGCGATCACGGCGAACTGCTCACGTACCGCCTTGGGACTGCCGGAAAAATTGATGATAAGGGTGCGCCCACGTATCCCGGCCACCCCGCGCGAAAGCATGGCATGAGGGGTCACGGCCAGCCCGGCCGCGCGGATGGCCTCGGCAATGCCGGGTGCCTCGCGGTCGATCACCTGGAGGGTAGCCTCCGGCGTCACATCGCGTGGGGCAAAACCGGTGCCTCCCGTGGTCAAAATGAGGGCCAGATCTTCGGCATCGGCCCAGGTCCGCAGTTGCGCGGCAATCCGCTCGCGGTCGTCGGGTACCAGAGCCCGCACACAGAGCCGATCCGGCCAGAGGGATTGCACCAGTTCGGCCAGGAGAGGGCCGCTGTGGTCCTCGCCCTCCCCGCGGCTGGCGCTGTCGCTGACGGTGAGCACGCCTGCAAACGGTTTCATGGCACCGTTTCGCTGCACCCCATGCCCACAGGAGCGATGGTCCTAATCCGGGCGCCATCGCTCCTGTCCTGGGTTGGGATACGTATCAGCGCTTCGTGTACTGCGGGGCCTTGCGAGCGCGTTTGAGACCGGGCTTTTTGCGTTCTTTGGCTCTGGCGTCGCGGACCAGGAAGCCGGAGCGCTTCAGAGGTGGCCGCAGGTTGGGATCCACCAATGTCAGGGCACGCGCCAGACCCAGGCGCACGGCGCCGGCCTGCCCGCTGATACCGCCGCCTTTCACCAGGACCGAGATGTTGAACCGATTCTCGGCGCCCACAGCCCGCAGCGGCTCCAGGATCACGTGCTGATCGAGCAGCCGGGTAAAAAATTCGGGCATGGGCTTGCCGTTGACGATAAACTCGGTTCGGCCGGCAGCCGGATACAGGCGCACGCGCGCCGTGGCCGTTTTGCGACGACCTACTGCTTCGTAATACTCACTCATCGTTTCGCCACCGAAAAGACAAGGAATGGAACCAAATGGTTTAGAGATCGATGGGGCGGGGCTGTTGGGCGGTGTGAGGATGGGTAGGCGCCGCGTACACCTTGAGCTTCTTGAACATCTTGCGGCCCAGGCGATTCTTGGGCAACATCCCCCGCACGGCCAGCTCCAACACCCGTTCGGGATGCCTCTCCAGCATCCGGCGCAGCGAAATCTCCTTGAGCCCGCCCATGTAGCCGCTGTGACGGTAGTACTTTTTGCTATCGAGACGGTCCCCGGTGACGCGGATCTTATCGGCATTGATAACGATCACGAAATCACCGCCATCCACATGGGGTGTAAACGTGGGTTTATGTTTGCCGCGCAGTATTTTGGCGATCTCGCTGGCCAGGCGGCCCAGGGTCTTGCCCTCGGCGTCGACCAACAGCCACTCACGCCGGACATCTTCGGATCGTTGACTAAAGGTCTTGTTCACAAGACGCGCTCCTTAGCTCAGCTCGTTTGCGGAATAAAACGGGGAAAGGCAGACAACGGGACGGAAGGCGGTTCATCGGGATAGGTTACGGCCATGAGGATCAAACCCTGGGGCGGAGCCGGTGGTGCAGCCTGCGCCCGCTCACGGCGGGCCAACAAGGCGGCGAAATCGGCCGGGCTCATCTTGCCGGTTCCCACACGGACAAGGGTGCCGACCAGGGTACGCACCATGTTGCGTAAAAAGCCGTTGGCGCGCACATCGAAAACCAGATAGGGCGGCTCCTCACGCCATTCGGCCTGGGACAAATGCCGGATCGTGCTACCGCCGGTCTCACCCTGCGTCGGTTGCCCGAAACTGGCAAAATCGTGGCTGCCGATGAGGACGGCGGCGGCTTCGTTCATCGCACGCACATCGAGGGGCCGGTCCAGTTCCCAGGCATAGCGGGCACGCAAAGGCGAATGGCCAGGCCAGCGTCCGATCTGATAGCGGTACCATCGTTCGACGGCGCTAAAGCGGGGGTGAAAACCCTCCGGGGCCTCGGCCAGGGCCCGTACGGCAATATCAGGAGGTAAAAGGGCATTGAGACCGCGTTCCAGATCATTCAGGCTGCGTTTCCAGTGGACTCGGAAGGCGATCACCTGGCCCAGGGCATGAACACCTGTATCGGTGCGACCGGCGCCGACAACCCGCACCGTCTGCTGCGTCAGACGGGCCAGCGTCCGCTCGATTTCCCCTTGCACCGTGCGACCGACAGCCTGCCATTGGAAACCAACGAAGTCGGTACCGTCATACTCGACGATAGCACGGTAAAGAGGAGCCGAAGACCGAACGGTGTCCTGGGTCACGACGCCGTCGAGTGTCGCCTATTCGACCAGTTCGATCAGGGCCATTTCGGCGCCGTCGCCTTTGCGCGGTCCCAGTTTGAAAATGCGGGTATAGCCACCGGGACGATCGGCGTAGCGAGCCGCAAATTGGTCATAGACCACGGCGACCAGCTCGGGATCGTTCAACCGCGCCCGAATCAGACGACGGGCATGGACCTCGCTGATACGACCGGCGCGCCCGCGTTTGGCGATGGTGATCAGCTTTTCGGCATCGGCGCGAATGGCCTTGGCCTTCGCCTCGGTCGTTTCGATCTGACCGTGACGGAAAAGTTCGGTGATCAGGTTGCGAAAAAGGGCCTGACGATGACCGGTGGAACGGCCCAGATGTCGGCCGCGAACATGGTGTCGCATGGGTACCTTCTCTCCTCGGCGCCGAATGACAAAAGCGCCTTACTCGGATGATTTCGTTTCGAGCGAGGGGGTGTAATGGATGTAAATCAGGTAGTCTTTCTCGCGCAGCCTGGCAATGAGCTCATCCAGGGACTTGCGACCGAAGTTCCGGATCGCCAGCATTTCATGTTCGCCCTGTTCCAGCTTGCGCAGGACTTCGCCGACCTTGGTAATGCCGGCACGTTTCAGACAATTGTAGGCCCGCATGCCCAGTTCCAGCTCTTCGATGGGCTGTTCGGCAATGCGGGCGGGAATGCCGTCGCTCTCGACCTCGGCGCTGACGGCGGCTTTGGCCTCCACACCGGCGATCATCGAGAACAGATCGACCAGTTGGCGTGTCGCGTACTTGAGCGCGGCCTCAGGCGACATGGTGCCATCGGTCCAGATCTCGAGCACCAGACGATCGAAATCGGTGTGCCCGCCTACGCGGGTGCGTTCGACCGTGTAATTGACCCGCCGCACCGGACTGAAGATGGCATCCACGGGCAATTCCCCGATGGGTAGCTTGGGACGGATGTCGGCTTCGGCCGGCAGATAGCCTTTTCCCGGCGAAACGGTGAGTTCCATATCGAACTCGGCATCCGGGTCGTCCAGGGTCAGCAGATACAGGTCGGGATTGACAATCTCGACTTCCGGTGGCACATGGAGATCGGCCGCCGTAATAGGCCCGGCGCCTTTGGTGTGGACGTAAATGCGCACCGGCTCTTCGCTGTACAGCCGCAACCGCAGTTGTTTGAGGTTGAGCAGCAACTGCGTGGTATCCTCACGAGCGCCGGGGATGGGCGAGAACTCGTGATAGACATCGGCGATACGGACCGAAGTCACAGCGGCACCGGGCAAGGCTGACAACAGCACGCGACGCAGGGCGTTGCCCAACGTGATGCCGAACCCGCTCTCCAGCGGGCCCACCTCGAAGCGGGCATACTTCTGCGTGCTGGCCGTGCACTCGATTTTGGGTAAAACCGGTTGGATTTCCTGGTAAAACACGTCGCAGCCTCCTGCGCGGGGTACATCAAACAAGACCGGCAGCCGCCGACCGGGACAAAGCGGTCGGCGCGCCGATCTGCCTTTCCAGGTCCACAGCCTAGCGGCTGTAGTATTCGACGATCAGTTGCTCGTTTATCTTCTTATCCGGGTCGATATCCTCGCGCGTGGGCATCGCCAACACGCGACCGGCAAGGGCAGCCATATCCACGGACAGCCACTTGGGGGTCGTATACCGGTGGCTTCCTTGTTCCATCAACGTCTTGAAATAGGCCAATCGACGGCTGTTCTCGGCCACCTGGATCACATCGCCCGGTTCGACCGCATACGAGGCAATATCCACCTTGTGGCCGTTGACCGTGAAATGGCCATGGGTGACGAGTTGGCGGGCCTGCGCACGCGAGGAGGCAAAGCCAAGACGATAGACGACGTTATCCAAACGCCGCTCCAGGAGCACGAGCAAGGTGGTGCCGGTGAGCCCTTTGGTTTTCAGGGCCTGACGGAAATAGCGGCGGAACTGGCGCTCAAACACGCCGTAAATACGGCGTACCTTCTGCTTCTCACGCAATTGACGCTGAAAATCCGAAGGTTTGCGTCGTGCCCGCTTGGCGCCATGCATGCCCGGAGGCACATTGCGCTTTTCGATGGCACATTTCGGGGTGTAGCAGCGCTCACCCTTCAGATAGAGCTTTTCGCCTTCACGGCGGCAAAGTCGGCAAACAGGATCGGTGTAACGAGCCATGGACGCGTTATCCTTACAAACAAAACAGAGGGGGGAACCGCTCCGGCAGCAGGACGGAGCCCGGCGCCTCAGACACGGCGCTTTTTCGGTGGACGACACCCGTTGTGAGGCAGCGGCGTCACATCGGTAATCGAAGTGGCATGAAGACCGGCGGCCATCAGCGAGCGAATGGCCGATTCGCGGCCGGGACCGGGCCCTTTGACGAAGATATCCACCTCGCGCATTCCCATATCCATGGCCATTTTGGCCGCATTGCGGGCGGCCTGCTGGGCAGCAAAGGGTGTGCTCTTGCGCGAACCCTTGAAGCCGGAGCTACCGGCGCTGGCCCAGCACAGGGTATTGCCCTGGGGATCGGTAATGGTGATGATGGTATTGTTGAACGTGGCCTGGATATGGGCCTGACCGTGCACAACGTTGCGTTTTTCTTTCTTAGGCGCTGCACGCCGGGTACGGGCAGTAGCTTGTTGTTTGGCCATAAATAGCTAAACTCCAAAACGACAAAAACGGATGAACGGGGACAAAGACGAGACCAAACGACTTACTTGCGCGAGCGTTTGCGGACAGGCACCGTCCGTCGTGGTCCCCGCTTGGTACGGGCATTGGTGCGCGTGCGTTGACCGCGTACGGGCAGATTGGCGCGATGACGGCGCCCGCGATAGCTGCCGATCTCGATCAAACGCTTGATGTTCATCTGCACCTCGCGCCGCAGATCGCCCTCGACCACGTAGTGGCGGTCGATGTGATCGCGCAGGCGGGCGATCTCATCGGCCGTCAGTTCGTAGACGCGCTTGTTTTCGATCTGGGTCTGGTGCAGAATTTCCTTGGCTTTCGTCGGACCGATGCCGTAGATGTAGGTGAGAGCAACTTCGAGGCGTTTATCACGAGGGATATCCACGCCAGCAATACGAGCCATAAAGCCTCCTGCGGGCCCAAAGCCCGCGATGTCGTGTTAGCCTTGTCGTTGTTTATGTTTGGGGTTGGTGCAGATGACACGCACCACGCCACGACGACGGATAATCTTGCAATTGTCGCATATGCGTTTGACAGAGGGACGAACTTTCATAATAGCAGCTCCTTTAGGGCAAAGTCAAAACGTCGGCTGCATCGGTGGTGATGGCAATGGTATGTTCGTAGTGGGCAGCCGGGGAACCATCCCAGGTGCGCACGGTCCAGCCATCGGCCTCCCGGCGCACCCGCCAGCTTCCGGCGGCGATGGCGACCTCCAGAGCCAGGGTCATGCCCGGCTCCAGCCGCCATCCCGTTCCCGGCCGACCATAGCTGAGCACCACCGGCGCCTCATGCAGGGCACGGCCGATACCATGACCGGTCAGCTCGCGTAGGACGGTAAATCCGGCCGCGGTCACCACCCGGGCAATGGCAGCGCCGATATCGCCCACACAGCGACCCGGCCGCGCCTGCTCGATCCCGGCCCACAAGGCCGCTTCGGCGCAGCGCACCAGCCGTTCGCGCCACTCCCGTTGGGCCTCGGGCAGGAGCTCGGCCGCGCAGACGTGGGTCCAGGCTGCATCGGCCATCCAGCCTTCATAACCGACGGCGATATCAAGGCCGACCAGATCGCCGGCACGCAGATGGCGCCCCGGCTGGGGAATACCATGGACGGCCTCGTCGTTGAGCGAGACGCAAATCGCCGCCGGGAAGCCTGTGGCACTTACCTCGCCGGCACCGTAGCCACGCAGGACAGGTTCACCACCTGCCCGACGGATGTGGGCTTCGGCGATGTCGGCGAGTTCGGCCGTGCCCATACCGGGCCGCAGAAGCGACTTGAGGTGCTCGTGAACCGCGGCCACGATCCGGCCGGCCTCTCGCATCAGGCGCAGTTCATGCTCGCTGCGGCAAGGGATGGCCAGCGCCTCGACCGTTGACGAACGCCAGGCAGACACAGCCTTGAGCATCAGCACCGCCGCCTGGCAGGCGCAAAACCCGGCCTAGCGAATGAAGCCTTCATAATGGCGCATGAGCAACTGCGCCTCGATCTGTTTCATCGTATCGAGGACGACGCCGACCACGATCAACAGACCGGAACTGGTAATGAGCAACGAGGTATCGGAAAGACCCGGTTCCCGCACGACCAGGTTCACCAGCCAGGGCAGGATGGCCACAAAGCCCAGGAACAAGGCGCCGACGAACGTAATCCGCACCAATACCCGGTTGAGATACTCCTCGGTGCGCTTGCCGGGCCGCAGGCCGGGGATATAACCGCCTTGCCGTTGCAGGATCTCCGCCAGGTTTTGCTGGCGGAAGACGACATCGGTGTAAAAGTACGTAAACGCTACGACGAGCAGAAAGTACAGGAACCAGTAAACCGTGCGGTCGGGGGTGAACATATTCACAAAGAAGTTCCCCGTCCGGGCGACCCAATCGGTTCCCGAAGCCTGTAAGAAGCTGCCGATGGTGGCCGGGAAGATCAACAGGCTGCTGGCGAAGATCAGCGGGATCATGCCGGCGCTGTTGACGCGAATGGGAATGTAACTGCTCTGGCCGCCGGCCATCATGATGCGGTTCCCGCGCATCGTCCGCACCCGCTTGCCGTATTGCACGGGGATACGGCGCTGGCCTTCCTGCACGTAGACGATGAGCAGGACCGTCGCAATCGTGATCAGCAGGAAGACCATGACGAGCAGCACCCCGCGCGTGCTGGCCAGCAGCACATTGACGCGCGACCACAGGTTGCCGACGATGCCGCCGAAGATGATCAGCGAGACTCCGTTGCCGATCCCGTCCTGGGTGATCAGATTGCCCAGGAATAAGGCCACGAAGCTGCCGGCCACCATCGAAGCCAGGACGGCGATGGTGAGCAGAGGATCGACGCTGAAGCCAAAGCCCGGCAACACCTCACCAAGCCCCGTACCGCCTCTGGACATCAGGGCGGCCTGGCCGTAGCCCTGAAGAAAAGCCAGAGGCACGGTCAGGTAGAGGGTGTACTGGTTGATCTTCTGGCGACCGGCATCGCCTTCCTTGCTCAGCTCTTGCAGGCGGGGGATGATGGGGATGAGCAACTGGAAGATAATCTGAGCGGTGATGTAGGGATAGACGCCCATGGACATCACCGAGAAATTCGACAAGGCGCCGCCGCTGAGCAGGTCGAACAGATTGGCCAGGGCATTACCCTGGAAAAAGGAAGCCAGCGCCGTGCGATCCACTCCCGGCACCGGGATCTGGGCCAGAAAACGGTAGAGGATGAGGATGCCCAGGGTGAACAGGAGCTTACGGCGCAGATCGGGTAGGCGAAAGGCGCCACGCAGAGCACTCAGCATAGGACTCTCCAGCAGAACGAACTCGGCGCTTACAGCGGCAACACCTCGGCCGTACCACCGGCTGCCTCGATTTGGGCGCGAGCGCTGGCCGAAAAGCGATGGGCCTTGACATGCAGAGCCATGGCCAGTTTGCCATCACCCAACACGACCACAGGCCGATGGGCCCGTACCAGACCGGCCGCAGCCAGCGTCTCCGGTGTCACTTCGGTACCGGGGGCAAACCGTTTGGCCAGATCGCCGACGTTGACCGGTTGATAGGCGATGCGGGTGCGATTGCTGAAACCCCGCAGGGTCGGCAGGCGGCGGACCAGAGGCAGCTGACCGCCTTCGAAGTAGGGTGCCTTGACCCCGCCGGAGCGTTTCTTTTGGCCTTTGGTCCCGCGACCGGCCGATTTACCCTGACCGGTCCCATGACCACGGCCCACCCGCTTGCGCGGTTTGCGGGAACCAAAAGGGGGATGCAGGTCGTGGAGTTTCATGCCACTTGCTCCTCAACGGTGACCAGATGGCTCACCCGGGCCACCATGCCGCGGATGACCGGGGTATCGTCATGGACGACGACATCACCCAGCCGCCGCAGGCCCAGGGCACGTAGCGTACCGATCTGGGTCTTTTGATGACCGATCACGCTCTTGCGATACGTGATCACCAGTTTGCGGGGAACGGCCGTGGTGTCCACGGCCAGCGATGAAAGCGTATGAGGGCTGCTCATGTCGGGATGGGAAACCATAACAGGATGCGAGCTTAACCGAGCTGACTTTTGAGCCAATGGGGTCGCACGCGCGACTCGGGCACACCGCGCAGGCGCGCCATCTCCTCGGGCGAGCGCAGCTCGCCTAGCGCCTTGTAGGTGGCCTTGACAACATTGAGGATGTTGGAGCTGCCCATGGACTTCGTCAGGATGTCCTTGATCCCGGCAGCTTCGACGACGGCGCGCACCCCACCCCCGGCAATGACGCCGGTACCGGGGGAGGCCGGCCGCAACATCACCTTGGCGGCGCTGAAGCGGGTGGTTACTTCGTGGGGAATGGTCGTGCCGATGATCGGGACCCGGATCATGTTCTTGCGGGCCTGTTCCGAGCCTTTGCGGATGGCATCGGGCACTTCGTTGGCCTTGCCGATACCGATACCGACATGACCCTGACGGTCACCTACGACCACGACGGCGCGGAAGGCAAAGCGACGGCCGCCCTTGACTACTTTGGCGGTGCGCGTCAGATGGACAATGCGTTCGTCCAGCTCTTCGGTCACGACCTCGCGTTCATCGGGACGGCGGCTCCGCTCCTCGCCGATCGTGTCCGGATAGGTTTCATTTCGTTCAGCCATACGGAAGAATATCTCCTCTGCCAACGCGAGAAAGTTCAGAACTCCAATCCGGCTTCGCGGGCGCCTTCGGCCAGCGCCTGCACCCGGCCATGATAGGGAAAACCACCACGGTCAAAAACCACCGCGCGAATGCCGGCCTGCAAGGCGCGCTGACCGACCAGACGGCCTACGGCCGCAGCCTTTTCTTTCTTGGTACCTGACACGGTTTGCAGCTCGGGGTCCAACGACGAAGCGGCCACCAGCGTGTGACCGGCCACGTCGTCGATCACCTGGGCGTAGATGTGCTTCAGGCTGCGGAAGACGGCCAGCCGCGGCCGTGCCGGCGTGCCGGAAATCTTTTGGCGCACGCGTTGGTGACGGCGGCGACGCGCCAGAAGGCGGGGATGGGTTGCCATACGGATTGACCTCACTAAAACCGGGAACGAGAATACCTCATGGCGGCTTACTTCTTGCCTTTGCCTTTCGAGCTCTTGCCGGCCTTCATGCGGATCACCTCTCCGCGATAGCGCACACCCTTGCCCTTGTAGGGTTCGGGCTTGCGCAAGGCCCGCAACTTGGCCGCCTCCAGACCGACAAGCTCCTTGTCGATCCCGCTTACGGTGATGATACGGTTGGTCTTATCCACCTCAAAACGGATGGAAGGCGGCGGCGCCACGCGGATGGGGTGCGAATAGCCCAGGCTGAGCTCCAGCTCCTTGCCGACCATGGTCGCCTTGTAGCCGACGCCGACCAGCTCCAGTTCCTTGCTGAAACCCTGGCTGACGCCGACCACCATGTTCGAGAGGAGCGAACGGGTCAACCCATGCAGGGCACGATGGTGCCGCTGATCGGTCGGGCGCTTGACGACAAGCTGTCCATCCCGTAACTCGATTTGCATATCGGCGGGCAATGTGCGCGACACCGTACCTTTGGGCCCTTTCACGGTGACCGTATTGCTTTTATCAATTTCAACCGTTACGTTTTTCGGTAACGGAATAGGTTTTTTACCGATACGAGACATAATAGCTCAACCTCCACAGGGCCTACCAAACATAGCAGATGACCTCACCGCCCACGTGGGCGTGGCGGGCCTGGCGGCCTGTCATCAATCCTTGGGGGGTCGAGAGGATGGCGATCCCGATACCGCCGCGCACCCAGGGGATGGCATCGGCGCCGGCATAGACCCGGCGCCCCGGCTTGCTCACCCGGCGCAGCCCGGTGATGACGGGACGTCGGTTTTCGTCGTAGCGCAGATGCAATTTGAGGATGGCCTGCGGCTCGGCGGGTTTCAGTTCATAGCCGCGAAGGTAACCTTCCTCGCTAAGGATGCGGGCGATCTCGACCTTCAATTTCGAGGCCGGCATACTGACATCTTTTTGCCGGGCCATCAGGGCATTGCGGATACGGGTCAACATATCCGCCACAGGATCGGTCATCATAACGCGCAAACTCCTGAACACATATGGGAAGGCGGTTGCCGGGGCCGAGGGACTACCAGCTCGACTTGATCACGCCGGGGATCTTGCCGCGGGCGGCCTCATGGCGAAAACAAATCCGGCAGAGGCCAAAGCGTCGCATGTAGCCGCGCGGACGTCCGCAGATCCGACAGCGGTTGCGCACACGCACGGCGTATTTCCGACGCTGTTCACGGTATATCATACACTTCTTGGCCATGCTCTGCTCCACTTAGCGTTTGAAAGGCATGCCGAGCAACCGCAGCAGCTCGCGGCCCTCGTCGTCGGTCCTGGCAGTCGTGACGATGGTAATGCCCATGCCGCGCAACTTGTCCACGGTATCGTAGTTGATTTCCGGGAAAACCAGTTGTTCGCGCAGTCCCAGGCTGTAATTGCCACGACCGTCAAAGGCATCGGTCGGCACACCTTGGAAGTCGCGCTGGCGGGGCAAGGCGATGTTGATAAGACGGTCGAGAAAATACCACATCCGGTCCCCGCGCAGGGTCACGCTGACGCCGATGGGGTTGCCCTGGCGCAGCTTGAACCCGGCGATGGACTTGCGCGCCCGGCGCACAACCGGCTTCTGGCCGGTAATGGTGGCCAGATCGGCGCTGGCGGCTTCGATAGCCTTGGGGTTTTGCAGGGCTTCGCCCAGGCCGATATTGACCGTGATCTTCTCAATACGGGGGACTTGCATGACGTTTTTGTAATGGAAGCGCTCCATCATCAGGGGAACGACCTCCTGCCGATAGCGCTCCTTCAATCGTGGTGCCATAGACGCCTCACAAGGGAGAGGATACCTCGCCATCCTGGGCCCGGTCGAGGCCGGGTAACGGGCGAGGAGTTCTCACCGTTCAGTCGATAACCTCATCGTATTTGGCCGAGTAGCGCACGCGCTCACCGGTCTCCGTCCGCTGGATACGCACACGTGTCGGCTTATTGGCACGCGGGGCCACCAACATCACATTGGAGATGTGAATAGGGCCTTCGCGCTCGATGATACCGACCTGGGTGCGGATATTGCCGGTGCGGCGCTGGTGTTTCTTGATCAGGTTGACGCCGGCCACGATGACATAAACCTCGTTGGGCAGGTAGCGGCCTTGTTTGTCCTTCTTGCGGATGACTTCCTGGACTTCGCCGCGTTCGCCCTTGTAGTTGCCGGCAATCACCTCGACCAGATCGCCTTTGCGGATCTTGAGCTTGCTCATAATGCCAGACCTGGGATGAAAAAGCTACCGGTGCTAGAGCACTTCCGGTGCCAGACTGATGATCTTCATAAAACGGCGGTCGCGTAGCTCGCGGGCTACCGGTCCGAAAATGCGGGTGCCGCGCGGGTTCAGGTTTTGGTCGAGGATGACGGCGGCATTGTCATCGAAGCGGATGTAGCTGCCGTCGCTGCGACCGACAGGATAAGCGGTACGCACGATGACGGCCTTGACCACTTCGCCTTTCTTGACGGCGCCGCCGGGCGTTGCCTGCTTCACGCTGGCGACGATGATATCGCCTACCGTGGCATAACGCCGATGGGAGCCGCCGAGCACGCGAATGCACAACAGTTCTTTGGCGCCGGTATTATCGGCCACCTTAAGCCGGGATTCTTGCTGGATCATGGGGCTACCTCCTATCTCATCCACGCGCGGGGGGTCTACGCCGGGATCGCCTCGATCACCTGGCCGGCCGAGGTCAGGGTCTCGATCACAACCCAGCGCTTCGTCCGGCTGAGCGGCCGCGATTCGCAGATGCGGACGATATCGCCCACCTTGCACGCGTTATGCTCGTCGTGGGCGTGATACTTCTTATGGGTGCGGATGACTTTGCCGTACAGCGGATGGCGATAGATCCGCTCGACGCGGACGACAACCGTTTTGTCCATCTTATCGCTGACGACCGTTCCGACAAGCGTCCTGCGCCGTGCCTGGGCCATACGACTACCTCGCTTCTGCCGCTAGTTGGCGCGCGATTTGGCGTTCGCGCAGGATGGTTTTGATGCGGGCCACATCGCGCTTGAGTTCGGTCAGCCGCGTGACATCACGCTGTTGACCGATAGACATATTGAAACGCAAATTCATCATTTCTTCGTAGATTTCATCCAATTTGGTTTGTAATTCACCATCGGACAGGCTGCGCAATTCCGCCGCTTTCATCAGCTAACCTCCTCGGCACGGGTCACCACCTGGGTGGTGATGGGCAATTTGTGGGATGCCAGCCGGAAGGCCTCGCGCGCCGTCTCCTCCGACACGCCGGCGATTTCGAAGAGGATACGACCGGGACGAATCACGGCCACGTAATGGTCCACAGACCCCTTCCCGCTCCCCATGCGGGTTTCGGCCGCACGCTTGGTCACGGGTTTATCGGGGAACACGCGGATCCAGATCTTCCCCCCGCGGCGTAGATAGCGGACGATGGCGCGACGGGCCGCCTCGATCTGGCGACTGGACATCCAGCAAGGCTCCAGGGCCTGCAATCCGTATTCGCCAAAAGCGACCGTACTGCCGCGCCAGGCTCGGCCTTTCATGCGGCCGCGATGTTGTTTGCGGTGTTTGACGCGTTTGGGCATCAACATGATGACTCAACCTCGCTTTCGTCTTGCGGCGCACGCTTCATACGCGCAGGGGTTCACCGGGCAACACTTCGCCCTTGTAAATCCACACCTTGATACCGATGACGCCGTACGTCGTCTTGGCCATGGTATCGGCGTAGTCAATATCGGCCCGCAGGGTGTGGCGGGGAATGCGACCGTCGCGCACCGAGTCGACCCGGGCCATTTCGGCGCCGCCCAGGCGACCGCCTACGCGGATCATGACCCCTTTGGCGCCGGCCTTCATGGTGCGCTGAGCCGCCTGCTTGATCGCCCGCTTATAGGCCACCCGGCGGCTGATCTGGTCGGCAATGCTTTCGGCGACCAGATAGGCATCGAGTTCAGGCTTTTTGATTTCCTCGACATCCACTTTGATCTCTTTGCCGGTCAGGGCGGCCAGGGCCTTGCGCAACTCGCTCACATGAGCGCCGCGGCGGCCGATAATGAGGCCGGGCTTGGCGGCGTGGATCCGCAGGCGCACCTGTTTGGCCGCGCGCTCGATCTCGATTTTGGAGACCCCGGCTTTGGCCAGTTCTTTGCGCACCCGCTCTCGGATCAACCGATCCTCCGCCAGAAGACGGGTATACTCCTCGCCTTCGGCATACCAGCGGGAAAGATGATCCTTGATAATGCCAAGCCGGAAGGCAGTAGGATGGACCTTGCGTCCCAAGCGAACCTCCTTAGCGTTCTTCGAGTATGACGGTAATATGGGACGAACGACGGATGATGGGCTTGACACGGCCACGGGCGCCGGGGCGATACCGCCTCATCGAGGGGCCTTCATCGGCGTAGATGGTGGCAATCCACATGTCCTCGGGGGCCATGCTCTCGTTTTCTTCGGCATTGGCCAGGGCCGATTGCACCACCTTCTTGACCTCACGGGCGGCCGCTTGCTTCATGTGGGTCAGCATGGCGATGGCATCGAGGGCGCGCATCCCGCGCACCTGATCGACCACCAACCGCACCTTCTGCGCCGAAATGCCCACATACTTGCGTTGAGCTCGAACCTTTCCGTTCATCATGACCTCCGGACGACCTAGCGCCGTGCTTTGGTGCCTTTTTCCTTGGGCTTATGCCCGCGGAAAAAGCGAGTCGGCACGAATTCGCCCAGGCGATGACCGACCATGTTCTCCGTCACGTAGATCGGCACATGCCGCCGACCGTTATGGACGGCCAGCGTGTGCCCTACCATCTGTGGGAAAATGGTCGAGGCACGCGACCAGGTTCGCAGGACGCGTTTCTCGCCCTTGCGATTCATTTCCTCGATCTTGCGCAACAGCTTCTTATCAACGTAAGGGCCTTTCTTCAACGATCGGGACATAACACTCCTCGCAAACGACCTGGTTTAGCGGCTACCGCCTTTGCTGCGTTTGCCGCGACGACGGACGATATACTTATCGGTCAGCTTGTTGCGCCGGGTACGATAGCCCAGGGCCGGCTTGCCCCAGGGCGTCTTCGGGCCGGGCCTACCGATAGGGGAGCGCCCTTCCCCACCGCCGTGGGGATGCGAATTGGGATCCATCGCCGAGCCTCGCACCTCCGGCCGCCAGCCCAGCCAGCGCTTGCGACCGGCCTTGCCCAGGCTGATGTTCTGATGGTCGGTATTCCCGACCTGACCGATGGTCGCCATGCAGGTCAGGCGCACCCGTCGCACCTCGCCGCTGGGCAGCCGCAACTGGGCATAATCCCCCTCTTTGGCCATCACCTGGGCATAGGTACCGGCCGAGCGGGCCAACTGCCCCCCGCGACCGGGCTGCAATTCCACATTGTGCACGATCGTGCCCAAAGGGATATGCTGCAACGGCAAGGCATTGCCGGGCCGGATCTCGACATTCTCGCCGGCGCACACTTCATCGCCGACCTTGAGGCCCAGGGGAGCCAGGATATAGCGCTTCTCGCCATCGGCATAATGCAACAGGGCAATCCGGGCCGAGCGGTTCGGATCGTATTCGATGGAGGCCACACGGGCCACCACATCGCGCTTATCACGGCGAAAATCGATGAGGCGATAGCGACGCTTGTGGCCGCCGCCGCGATGCCGCACCGTCAGCCGCCCCTGATTGTTGCGGCCGGCCGACTTCTTCTGCGGGCGCAACAGCGATTTTTCGGGCGTACGGCGGGTGATTTCCTCGAATGTGGAGACGCTCATCCCGCGCCGTCCGGGAGAAGTGGGCTTGTAAATCTTGATACCCATGACTCAGCCTTCCTGAAACGATGCCGTAAGGCTCAGACGCCTTCGAACAACTGGATGGTATCGCCGGGCGCCAGGGTGACAATGGCCTTCTTCCACGGCCCTACCCGCACGGCCCGCTTATGACGGCTGCGCTGCCGCGTCTTGGGCTTCATGTTGATGATCCGTACGGCGCGCACCTCGACGTCAAAGCGCTCTTCTACCGCTTGCTTGACCATGATGCGGTTGGCGCGACGATCGACCTCGAACACGTACTGATGAGCCTCGTCCTGGAGCCGGTTCGATTTTTCGGTCACGATGGGACGCTTCAACACTTCGTAGGGATGCATGGCCTCAATCCTCCGCCCGTTCGGTATCGCCACCCAGGAACGACTCGAGGGTGGCAAGGGTCTGCTGGGGCATGACCAGGGTCTCGTATCCCAACAGATCGCGCACATTCAGATAGTGCGCCCGCAAAGTCTTGACATGGGGCAGATTGCGGGCCGAGAGTTCGACATTGGGATTGCTGGCGGGCAGCAGGAGCAAGGCGCTGCGCTTGATATCAAGGGCCTTCAACATCTCGGCGATGGCGCGGGTGCGGGGAGCTTCCAGGGTGAGCTCGTCCAACACCACGACCTGCTGCTCCTGAGCCTTCACGCTCAAGGCCGAACGCAGGGCCAGCCGACGCATCTTGCGCGGCATCCTCTGCTCGTAACGGCGCGGATGGGGGCCGAAAACCACCCCGCCCCCACGCCAATGGGGCGCACGGATGCTCCCCTGCCGGGCGCGACCGGTGCCCTTCTGGCGCCAGGGCTTGCGCCCGCCACCCGACACATCGCTGCGCGTCTTCGTGTTATGGGTGCCCAGCCGCCGATTGGCCAACTGACGCACCAGCGCCTGATGCATCACGGGGATGTTGATCTCGGCCGCAAAAATGGCATCCGCCAACTCGACGGTGCCGACCTGCTGGCCTTGCATGTTCATCAACGGGACTTGCATGGTAACCTCCTATGCCGACCGCGTCGCCGCTTGCTTGCGGGCCAGCGAGATGAACACAATGCCGTTTTTGGGTCCGGGCACGGCGCCTTTCACGGCCAGGAGATTGCGCTGAGGATCGACCGTCATCACCCGCAGGTTCTGCACGGTCACCCTGTGATGGCCCATATGGCCGGGCAGCCGGCGACCTTTGAAGGTATGCCCCGGCGTAGACCCGGAGCTGGAAGCGCCGGGCGCCCGCACCCGATCCGAGGCGCCATGGGTCTTGGGTTGACGTCGAAAACCGTGCCGCTTGATGCCGCCCTGGAAACCTCGCCCTTTCGAGGTGCCGACGACATCCACCAGATCGCCTTCACGGAAGAGATCCACCAGCAGCTTCTGGCCGACGTTGAACTCGCCCAGCTCCTCTTCCTTGATGCGAAACTCATGGAGAATGCGCAGGGCCGGCACTTTCGCCCGTTTGAGATGGCCGAGCTCGCCCTTGGTCAGCTTGTGGGGCTTCGTTTCTTCGAAACCGAGCTGCACGGCGGCATAACCGTCGTTGGCGGGTGTCTTCACCTGGGCCACATAACAGGGACCGACTTCCAGCACCGTGACCGGTACCATCTGGCCCTGTTCGGTAAAGATTTGGGTCATACCCAATTTGCGTCCAATGAGTCCTTTCATATGTTTTCGGAGCTCAGAACTGGTAGCTGCGAACTTTAGCGTCGTCGCTCATCATTCTGATACTCCGCCTCCTTGTCGAGATGAAAGAGCAAGACCGATCAGAAAACAAACAAGGAGCTGTAATCGAGTAGAGATTAGCGATTTTGCCACCTCTCACAGTTTGATCTCGACATCAACACCGGCAGGAAGACTCAATCGCATAAGATTGTCAATCGTTTTGCTGCCGGAGGGAATAACATCGATCAAACGTTTATGGGTACGAATTTCAAATTGCTCACGCGAATCTTTGTCGATAAAAGGCGAACGCATAACGGTAAAGCGTTCGATCTTCGTGGGCAGAGGAACCGGCCCTACCACCTGCGCGCCCGTGCGCTCGGCCGCCTCTACAATCTCGCGCACCGAGTTGTCGAGCACACGATGGTCGTATGCCTTGAGCTTGATCCGTATCCGCTGCTTGGCCATACTCAGAACCACCTCGGCAAAGGGGGACGGGAGGCCAGGGCCAGGCGGCGCCGGCCTCCCGTCGGGCAATTTACTCCAGGATCTTGGTGATGACGCCGGCGCCGACGGTGCGACCGCCCTCGCGCACGGCGAAGCGCGAACCGGCCTCCAAAGCCACGGGCACGATCAGGTCCACCTCGAAGGTCACGTTGTCCCCG
>Ga0197142_1001222_pt1 | contig 23698 bp, 21 predicted proteins | sample GBS60_MetaG_FD_148614 | JGI IMG/M metagenome (GOLD analysis project Ga0197142, IMG submission 148614) | Sediment microbial communities from Great Boiling Springs, Gerlach, Nevada, United States - GBS 60_MetaG | ecosystem: Environmental > Aquatic > Thermal springs > Hot (42-90C) > Sediment... | reverse complement strand
CGGGCAAAGCGGAGCGTGGCACGCTGGCATCTTCCAAAATGGTGGTCGGGCGCAGTCGGGCAAGCGCAGAAAATGCCGACTTACGAGCCAGCTTGAGTTTCATGGCTTCATCGTCCGACTCCGCCGCTTTAACAAAACTTGCGCCAAGTTGCTTGGCAATGCGGAACACTGCAACGGCATCGTCCTCGACCACGGCACGATGCCCGTCAAGCTCAATCAGCACCAACGCCGCAATATCGGTGGGCAAACCAAGTTGTGTGTATCCCTCGACTGCTTGAATCGTGGTCTGGTCTAAAAACTCAAACATGGCTGGCACAATGCGCGCCCGAGCTACCTCGCCGACAAACTCACCAACCTTTGCCAGCGATTGCAAATGCACCAAAATAAACTTCGACATTTCTGGCTTGGGCAAAAGTCGAAGTGTCGCCTTTGTAAAAATGCCAAGTGTGCCTTCTGAACCAATAAAGACATCCTTCAAATTCAGACCTTGAACATCTTTTATGGAGCGAGTCCCAAGAGTAACTATCTCGCCCGTAGGCAACACTGTTTCAAGCGTGAGCACATAGTTTTTGGTGACGCCATATTTCAGCCCGCGTAAGCCGCCAGCATTTTCAGCAATGTTGCCGCCAATCGTCGAAATGGTGGCACTACCAGGGTCGGGCGGATAAAAAAGCCCTTTGGCTTCAACAGCTTTCTGAAGATGAGCGGTGATGACACCCGCTTCAACCGTAGCCGTAAAATCCGCTTCGTTGATTTCAATGATGCGGTTCATCGGCGGAAACAGCAAGACAATGCTATTCTCGACAGGAACACTCCCGCCTGAAAGACCTGACCCAGAACCACGCGGCACCACCGCAAAACCAGCATCATTAGCCAGCATCATGATTTTGGAGATGATTTCAGCCGAGCGTGGAATGACAACCGCATCGGGCTTTTGCCGAAGCATAGGTGTGGCATCGTAAGAGTAGAGAACCTTGTCAACTTCGGAGTCTGAATAATTGTCTCGCCCGACAATCTGGCGAAGCGTATTGAGGACACTTTTAGCAATCATGGTCGCTTACTGCACTCGCAAAAAGAAAATATGCCTATCTGCTGACCGCAAGGTTTCACGCAAATTGGTAGCAAACACCGTGTAAAAGTAAAATGTATCGTTGCGAAACGAAGGCAATGCTCGCAAAGAACGCGCACTGACAAGCAAACTCTCGGCGGTGGTCTCCACGCTAAGCACTCGACCGTTGTCGAAGTTGGAATCCAAGTCAAGAATGGTCGTGTATTTGATGTTGCCAGCCAAATCAAAACGTGCCGATTCCCAAGAAAGTTTAAGGGTGTCGGTGGCGCTAAGCACGACAAAGGAATCGTTGGCTGGCGTCAGCAATCGGAAAATGCCAACACTGCGCCGAATGATTTCTGGAGCAGCTGGATTTTGCGATTCGCAAGCGGCAAAGACAAGCACTGTAAGTAAAAGTGACAAAAAGAGATAGCGTGTCATAACGAAAAAATGAAAGTTTGCGTAAAGCGAACGTGTTGCGACTGCCCGCGCTCAAACATCACAGCTTCGCAAAAGAGAGCACATCCCCGACGGCAAAACGATTGGTCCAATAAGAGCTCACATCAGGGCGTGCAACAATTTGCCCTGTTCGATAGAGCCACGCTTGCAAGGACTCGAGATACTCGGCCGAGAGCGTAAAATCAAAGGTAAAGCAAGGCGCAGTGGCATCATAAATAGCATTGTTCAAGGTATCGTCTAACGCAAGGCCAACTCGGTTGAGGTAAATCAGTTTAGTTTCGTCAGGATGTTGGTAGATAAAGTCAATGCTGCGGCGCAAAACTCTAAGCAAGGCACGAAGGTCAGCTTCGCGAGAGGCTAAAATTTTGGGCGAGGTGATAAGAATCAGCTGACAAAAATCAGGCACACCCCAATCTTTGAGTGCAAAGAAATCGGCATCCAAGCCACGATGACGGGCTTCAATGATTTCAAAGTTGTAAAACACCAGCGTCGCCACATCTGCCTTGTCTTCCGCGAGGGCATCAGTGTGGTAGAAGCTGTTGTTGACGGGCGTAAGGGTAGCATGCGCCTCGCCGCCGTCAGCTTCAATCATGGTGCGGATAATTTCCAACCCACCAGGGGCAGGCGCGCCGGGATACTGCACACGTTTGCCTGCCATATCGCGAGGGCGAGAAATGCCCTTGTTTTTCAAATACATCACGCCGCCGTTGGTATGCAAAAAGCGCGCAAACCCTAAAACGGATTTGCCTCTGGCCGCATCCATCACTAAGTGAATCGGTTCAGTGATGGCAACATCCAGCGTGCCTTGCTCAATGGCGTCAATGGCATCAAGATGCGCCTTGGGCTCAATAAGTTCGAGAGAAAGACCCGATTCTTTCAGCCAGCCTTTCTCCTGAGCAAGGAGAAACGGAGCATGGTCTGGATTGAGAAACCACTCCAACCCCAAACGAATGGTGCTCATGCTAAAAAAGAGATAGGTTATGAAAAATGCTTGCCTTCTACAGCGATAAGTCGTAACCGTAGAAGACCTTAAAGATACTTTCATGAGTGCATTTGCTCCAATAGCTTTGCCGATGCAAAAGGGCTTATCATGGCAGCGAGAGCACGAGCAAAAAAATTTGCAAACAAAGCGCAAGGCAAGTATATTTGCAATCCTTTTTGAAGCCTTGGCATAAGGAGCTGTAGCTCAGTCGGTTAGAGCGCCTGCCTGTCACGCAGGAGGCCGCGGGTTCGAGCCCCGTCAGCTCCGCATACTGCTAATTGAAACACTCTTTTGAAACACTCTTTCCTACCGCTGACAAAACCCACTGGTATCCCTGAACGCTAAAGAGAGCCTATCACTTCATCTATGGGCGGAATGCGGGTTTTGATAACGGCACGCAGCTTTTGGTTGTTTAGGCTGCAGTCACGCGGACGAGGAGGCAGAGAGGCAACGCTCTCCAGCGGCGCACAGCGGTAGCAGGTGCTTGGCACAGAGAAATGATTAAAAATTTTTGTGCCAAGTTCGCAGCGCGACAGCCGCTCATTGCCAACGGCATGGAAAACCCCGTTGAGACTTCTGGCATCATCGAGCGCAAATTCCAAGATGATGTGAGCAAGCGTCTCTACTGAAATCGGAGAACGATATTCGTCAGAGAAAAGCGTGGGAATGCGTCCGTTAGCAATCTCAAGCATCAGGCGCTCATTAAGGCTGCGTGTGCCGCGAGGCGAGTATCCAAGCATAATCGTCGTGCGAAGAATCGCATAGTCTTCAAGCATTTGCATAATGTAGTCTTCACTTATCACTTTTGTTTCGCCGTAAAAACTAAGCGGGTGGCGCGCGTCGGTTTCTATGTAGTTGCCCTTTTGACCATCGAAGACCAAATCGGTGGAAATAAAAATCAAGCGAGCACGGAAGTGTTCAGCAAGGTTGGTCAATGTGCGCGTAACGGCGATGTTGTGCAAAGTAGCTTCCTCACGCTGCCATTCGCAGGCAGTGGGGTCGGTCATCGCCGCAGTGTGAATAATCACATCAGGCTGAAAGTAAGAGAGCACATTCCAGAGGGCGGTCTCGGAACTAAGGTCAAGCGTGAGCGTCTCATGTCCGTGTGAGAAAGCAGACGCAATCACAAAATCACGGCGCTGGACGGCGCACAGCTGAACATCTCGGCGTTCGGTAAGCAGACGCAAGAGATTGCCGCCAAGCAAACCGCTGGCGCCCGTCAGAAAAATTTTAATCGGCATAAAGTTTTCATATAGATTCTGTGCAAATTTGCAGATAATTTCAAAACAAATGTTGCCAGCCGCCAAGCGGTTGGTTGAATTTCATGAGCAACTTTTGAGGGGACAACATGCCAAATGCGGAACAGGAGAATGTAGAGACGCTCAAAAGCGATACACCAACGCACGCGGCTCTGCATCAAGCACAAATTGAGTATCACAACGAACTGGCTCGCAAAGCCATTCATGTCTTCTCAATTGCAATTCCGCTCATTTACTACCACATCACGCAGAAGTTAGCCTTAGTGCTACTGACGATTCTGTTCTTGGGCTTTTTCACTGTGGATGCAGTCAAGATGTTCTCAAAGCCGATTGCGGCATGGTATTTCAAGACCTTTGGGTCGCTTTTGCGCCCGCATGAAAAAGATGAAAAAAAAAAGCAATTCAATGGCGCCACATTTGTTACGCTATCGGCACTGCTGACCGTCGCAATTTTCCCAAAAATGATTGCCATTGCTGCCTTTGCCATTCTGATTGTAGCCGATACGGCCGCCGCCTTAGTGGGCAGAAAATGGGGCAAGCGACCGCTGTTCTCAAAAACAGTGGAAGGTAGCATTGCCTTTTTGGTGGCGGCGATTCTGGTGGTGGTGCTGACTCCAAATTTGAATTTAGCCATAGGCATTGGCTTAGCCATTGTTGCCACCATTGCAGAAGTGGTGCCGCTAAGAATCTGTGGCTACACAATTGACGACAACTTGGTCATTCCCTTAGCGTCAGCGACCTTTGCCTATCTCTGCTACCTTGTGTTTTTGCCAAATGAAATCCCCTTGCTAAGAATTGGTCAGTAATGCCTACACAGGCAAAGAAAGGTCAGGTTTTGGCAAATCGCCATGATGAATTTTATCAACATACCACCACCAGTGCGAACGCGGATAACGCTTGCACCGATAAGAGTCTTCTAAGAGACCAATGCCAAACTCATACTCTTCGAGGTATTTGTAGGCTTTTTCTAAAACGATAGCGTCGTTGCGGCGCACTTCCGCAGCAAGTTCCGGGGTCAGTTCGTTTTTACGAATCTCAATATCGCTGCGGTAGAAAAGAAATTCATCATAGCCTTCAATCCAGATTTCTTCGGGGTCGGCAAGGTCTTTGCAATAGCGTGCATAGATTTTCACCAGCTCGGTAATCGTAAAGCCGCGCGAGCAGTAGAGTTGTGGCGTAGGTTCAGGCATAGTCGTTTAGGTTAGAAACGGTCATGTTGTCAGCGTTAGCAAACAGATACACCAAATAACACAAGAAAACAAAGCATTAAAATCGAGTAATGTCGCGTCCGAAAAGGCGCGAGCGAATCCAGTCAAACAAGACTTGCACTTTATTTTTGAGACTAACAAGTTTAGTCAGGTAAGCGGTGCGCCAGAAAATCCATGTCAGAAACCCGCTCCACTTGAGAAATGGCAAATCGGCAAGGGCTTCATCTTTGCCAATGTAAGCCAGCATGCCAAAACTTTTCGGGCTAAACGGTGCAACCGCCTTTTCTGCATCGCTTGGCGAAGAGACTTTATTGAGTAGCCTTGCCAAATACTTTCCAGCTTGCATAGCCACTTGTGCCGTTGCCGGTTGCGTGTAGTCATAGAATGTTGCGCAATCGCCGAGTGCAAAAATGTCGACAGTGTCCAAAACGCGCAAGTAGTGGTCGGTAAGCAGTCGCCCACTCCTATCTTTTTGAAAGGGTAAGGATTTGACAAACGCATTTGCACCATTGCCAGTCGACCAGACAATGAGCCCGGCTTCCAGCATCTCACCGTTGGATAGATGCACTTTTCCTGCCTCAACTTTTTTGACAGGCGTGTTCATGATGAACGTGATGCGTCGGCGTTGAAAGAGTGAGGTCGCATATTTGGAGAGCCGTTCATCAAATGTGCTTAAAATTTGCTTGCCAGCTTCTACAAGCGTGATGCGGGCTTCTGAGACCAGATGTGGGAAATAGGCTTTGACTTCATCGTCAAAAAAGTCAGCAAGTTCTGCCGCATACTCGACACCAGTGGGGCCGCCGCCGACGACCACAAAGTGAAGGAGCTTTTGGCGCTCGGCTGGGCTAACCGAAGGAAGTGATGCCGCCTCAAAATTATCTAGCATCTTTTGACGAATGGCAAACGCATCAGAAAGCTCTTTGAGAAAGAACGCATGTTCTCTGACGCCTTCAATGCCGAAGGTGTTGCTGACTGCACCTACGGCAATAACCAAAATGTCATACTCAACAGGAAATTCTTTTCCGTCAAAGGCGCTTTTGCAGCAGATAACTCTGCGAGACAAATCCAATCCGACGGCTTCAGCTTGGACAAATGAAGCGTGCTTTGCGGTAAGCCGAACGGGCTCGGCAATGCTTAAAAATTCAATCGTGCCAACCGTGGTGCTCGGCAAAAGCGGAGAAAAAAGAAAATGATTGCGAGGACTGACAACCGTAACCGCATAGCGGTTAGGAGAAAGGTTTCTGAGCAAACTAACTGCACCAAAGCCTGTACCAAGAACAACTAAACGAGCTATCATTGAAAATCAAATAAATGTATGCGTTGAGTTCGGCGGTCTGTAAGACTTCTATCAATCATAACGATAAAAGCCTCTGCCAGACTTACGACCTAAGTAACCTGCCGCAACCATATTTTTCAGCAGCGGAGAAGGCCGATATTTCGGGTCGTTGAACCCTTCATAGAGCACTTCCATGATGGCAAGGCAGACATCCAAGCCAATAAAATCCGCCAAAGTCAGTGGTCCCATCGGATGCGCCATGCCGAGTTTCATGATTTCATCAATGGCTTCAGGTGTCGCAACATGTTCATAGACGCACTGAATCGCTTCGTTAATCATAGGCATCAGCACTCGATTGGAAACAAAGCCCGGGTAATCGTTGCAACTGACGGGCACTTTGCCAATGGCTTTCGCTGTGCTTTCAATAACACCGAAAGTCTCATCAGAAGTTTGAAGGGCGCGAATGACTTCGACAAGTTTCATCACGGGCACAGGATTCATAAAGTGCATGCCAATCACTTGCGCAGGGCGCTTGGTGCAGGCGGCAATCTTGGTCAGTGAAATTGAGCTGGTGTTGGAGGCAAGAATAGCCGTGGGTTTGGTATGCTCATCGAGAGCCCGAAAAACAGACTGCTTGAGTTCAAAATTTTCATTGACCGCTTCAATCACCAAATCAGCGTCCTTGACCGCCGTTGCAAGGTCGGTGCGAAGAGAAATGCGCTGCAAGGTCTGTTCCTTTTCTTCTGCGGTGAGTGTGCCTTTTTTAATCTGCCTATCAAGGTTGGTGGAAATGGTATTCAATGCGCGCTCCAAAAGCTCCTGCTTGATATCGACAAGCACGGTAGGATAGCCGAATTGTGCAAAGACATGAGCAATGCCATTGCCCATGGTGCCTGCGCCGATGACAGCGACATTCTTGATGGTCATGCGTGTATAGAGGATTGGTTGAAATTGAGTTACCGAAAACAAATCAGTCTTGCAATTCTACAAAAAAACTGGCAAAGAGATTTCTACCGGTGCGGCGATAAAGTCAGCACGCCCAAAATTTGGTTTTGAAAGAAAGCCGCAAAGCATTTAACTTTCGCCCAACCCACATTGATTCCAATAACTTAAAACAACAAGGAGAAGTCAAAATGGCAAAGAAAATCTTGATGCTCGTCGGCGATTATGTCGAGGATTACGAAGTGATGGTGCCCTTTCAAACCCTCTTGACGGTAGGACACCAAGTGCATGCGGTCTGCCCAGACAAGAGAGCGGGCGATGTGGTGCGCACATCAATTCATGACTTTGAGGGAGACCAGACCTACACTGAAAAGCGTGGGCACAACTTTAAGCTGAACGCCACCTTTGCAGAGGTCAAGCCCGAAGACTATGATGCGCTGTTCATTTGCGGCGGACGCGCCCCAGAGTATATCCGCCTAAACTCGAAGGTGATTGAAATTGCCCAGCATTTTGCAAAGCATAACAAGCCGATTGCTTCTGTCTGCCATGGAGTGCAAGTGCTCACGGCGGCAAATGTGGTAGCAGGCAAAAAAATCTCGGCTTATCCAGCGTGTGCGCCTGAAGTCAATATGGCGGGCGGACACTATGAGCAAATTGCGATGGATGATGCAATTGTAGATGGCAACATTGTCTCTTCGCCAGCATGGCCTTCTCATCCAGCGTGCTCTCCAAGTTCCTTGAGCTCTTGGGCACAAAGATTATGCATGAAGAAGGCGCAGTCGCCTAAGATGCAGATGAAAACGAGCAGAGATATGCGGGTAATAGCCATGCTACTACCCGCTTTTTTTTTCAGGGGCGACCGTGCTGCTCTAAGTAGGCTTGAAGTAGAAGTGACGCCACCGCTCTATCCAGCCGACCTTTGGTCTGACGCGCTTTTCGAGAAACCCCATTTTCAATGAGTAGCCGCATGGCTTGTTTGGATGAACCGAATTCCGCAATACGCTCGACTGGCACAGCGGGAAAACGCTGCTTTAAGCGGTCGATGAAGGAATCAACAACGGCGGTCATGCGGTTCGGCGACCCATCTTTGCCAGTAGGATAGCCCACCAAAATTTTTTCAATCCCGTCTTGCTCTAAAAGCGATTGAATTTGAGTGTAGAGCAAGGGCTCGCTGAAGGTGCCAATAGGCTCAGCAAAAAGTTGGAGAGGGTCGCTCTTGGCTAAGCCGATGCGCTTGGTGCCGTAGTCAATTGCTAGAATTCGCTTTTTGATGAGTGTCATGGAGCGTCGTAGGCACAATGTCTTTTTGGAAAAAGCGTTTGATGAGTTTGCTGGGCTTGAAATGCACTTTACGCCGGCGTCCAGAGTAGGCGACAACTTTGCCCGTGCGCGGGTCTCTGACCATGGCAGAAGGTTTCATATACTTGACCTCAAAGACACCTAAGCCGCGCAGCTCAATGCGAATTTCAGGGTTTGCACTGCGAATCATTTTGGAGAGCGAATCGAGCGTCATATCAACAATGTCTGACACTTCGGATTCAGACTTTTGTAAGCGCCGTGCAACATCGGCAATAAGGTCGCGCCGGGTGAGCGTTTGCTCAATTTTGCGCGCATTGGAAGGTTTGTCCGACTTCATAAACAGGGAATTCAAAGAAAGGGAATTGACGAAACTGCAAATCTACAAAAGCAAAGATAGCAAAACCAAAGAAAAACCGCCTGAATTTTCTCGGGAATCGCTGCTGCTGCCCCAGCGACTCAACCTATCAAAACTCAGGCGGAAACTGACGAAATCTAAAAGCCACTGCTAACATGCGTTGCGCCTGACCATGCTGCCTGCACGGCAGAGCAGAGGGCACAGCGACAACTGCAATCGTCTGAACGCAAAATGATGTAAAAGGTTCGAGACGGGCGTGACAGAAGTCACAGACTGTGACAAGTGAAAATGATGCAAATAATCGCGAGATTGATAGACTTAGATGCGCTCGCCAAAGAGCGTTGCAGACGTGGCACCTACAATTCTGACCCGAACCATATCGCCAACCGATTCACTGCCTTTAGGAAAAACCACCACACGATTGCTGTCGGTGCGTCCCATCCAGTGCTGAGCAGAGCGCTTACTATCGCCCTCGATTAAGACCTCATAGACTTTGCCGATTGATTGCTGATAGAGCTCAAGCGAAATGCTTTGCTGCAGGGCGACAATTTCAGCAAGCCGACGCTGTTTGACAGCAAGCGGAACACTGTCGACCATTTTTTTTGCGGCAGGCGTGTTCGGACGCTCGGAGTAAATGAAGGTAAAAGCATAGTCGTAGCGCACTTCTTGCAAAAGCGAAAGGGTCTGTTGATGCTCTTCTTCGGTTTCGTCGCAAAAGCCCGTGATAATGTCGGTCGAGAGCGAGCAGTCAGGAATTTTCTTGCGAATCATCTCGATTTTTGAAAGGTACTCTTCTCTTGTGTGATTGCGATTCATGCGGGCAAGAACAGTGGTGGCACCGGACTGCACCGGCAGATGAATAAACTTGCACAAGTTCGGTCGCTCTGCAATAACCTGAATGAGGTCTTCGGAAATGTCTTTGGGATGAGAAGTCGTAAAGCGAATACGCATTTGGGGATTGATAAGACTCACGCGATACATCAGCTCGGCAAAGTCGACGCCACTTTCAGTATCGCGGTAAGAATTGACATTCTGTCCGAGCAATGTAACTTCCTTGAACCCTTCGTCGGAGAGAAGTTTAATTTCATCCAAGATAGAGCCAACAGGTCGAGAGCGCTCACGACCGCGTGTAAATGGAACAACGCAAAACGAACACATGTTATCGCACCCGCGCATGATGGAAACAAAAGCACTAATGCCAGCGCGGCGCACGGGCGTAATGTCGGCATAAGTTTCTTCAAGCGACAGAAAAACATTGGCGGCTTTTTGACCGGTTTCAGCCAGCGAAATCAAATTCGGTAGCGAACGGTAAGCATCAGGACCGACAATCAGGTCGACAATTTTTTCTTCCTCAAAGAGCTTGGTCTTCATGCGCTCTGCCATGCAGCCCAAGACTCCTACCACGAGCTTAGGGTTGCGGCGCTTGTAGGGCTTCAGCGAACTAAGCCGGTGATGAATTTTGAGTTCAGCGTGCTCACGAATGGCGCAGGTGTTGAGCAAAATCACATCGGCTTCCTCAATGCGGTCAGTGGTGCCATATCCATCGCGATGCAGAAGCGACAGGACGATTTCAGAGTCAGAGAAATTCATCTGACAGCCATATGTCTCAATATAGACCTTGCCCTTTGGTCCATGCGGTTCAGAGCGTTTAGAAACAGCGACAAAGGTCTCCTGTCCATCTGCAGACACTTCACGAGAGCCAGAGAGAATCTCAAATGTTGGCTTTGCAACTTCTGACATGGTTTCCCTTGAGTTTGATTACGAAAAGGCAAAGATACAACTTTGGAAGACTTTCTGGTATGGGTGCGGCATTCAAACGGAGCATACCGTCAAGAAATCTGCCGCTGCACAGTCGCACTCGCTTCCTGTGAGGAAAGCGTAAAGCAAGGCATTAGGCCTTTGAAAAGTAATCTGTGGCTTGAACAAGTGCGCTGCGAATCCCCAGTTCGCTGGCGGCATGACCGGCATCAGGGACGATAATCAGCTTTGACTTTGGTAAGGCTTGATGAAGTTCCCATGCAGAGATGGGCGGGCAAATGACATCGTAGCGCCCTTGGACGATGATAGTCGGCAGATGTGCAATGCGCTTGGCGTGGCGCAGAAGCTGGTCGTCGTGCTCAAGAAAGCCTTTGTGGATGAAGTAATGGCATTCAATGCGGGCAAAGGCGATGGCAAAGTCGTCGGCGGCAAAGCGGGCGATATGTTTGGCATCGGTTTGCAGCTTACTCAATGTGCCTTCCCATACACTCCATGCTTTGGCGGCGCGAAGGCGGGTTTGTTTGTTCGGGCTGGTCAGGCGTTTGTAGTAAGCGGCAAGCATATCGCCACGTTCGGCAGGTGGAATTGGAGCAATGTAGTCTTGCCATGCATCGGGGAAAAACCAGTTTGCCCCTTCTTGGTAAAACCAGTGGATTTCCTTTTGGCGCAAAAGAAAGATGCCGCGCAAAATCAGTGCTGTGCAGCGTTCAGGATGAGTTTCTGAATACGCCAACGCCAGTGTGCTACCCCAACTGCCGCCAAAGACCGCCCATTTTTCAATGCCGAGATGGGCGCGCAAGCGTTCAATATCGGCAACCAAGTCCCAGGTCGTGTTCTCACGCAGTTCGGCGAAGGGCGTGCTTTTGCCGCACCCACGCTGGTCGAAGAGCACGATGCGCCATTTTTTGGGATTGAAATACTGCCTGTGCTGCGCCTCGATGCCGCCGCCCGGTCCGCCATGCAAAAATACCACAGGCTTGCCTTTGGGATTGCCGACCTCTTCGTAGTAGATGCAATGAAGGTCCGAGACCTTCAAAAAGTCAGTGCGGTAAGGTTTAATAGGGGGATAGAGGTCGCGCAAAGCGGATTTAGATTTAGTGCGCAAGTTATTTTTGTTTCTTGGTTTTGCTGCCACGCGATTTGTCTGAAGTTTTGCTTGATGAAGCCGTCGGCGACGACGCCTTGGCACTGGTAACTTTCTTTGTTGCAGGCGATGCAGAAGCTGGAACTTGTGCCTTCGGCAAAGTGGATTGAGCAGATTTAGATTTGCTTGTGCTTTTCTTGGGCACAGCTTTGGCGCGCTCGACCGCACTGGGCTTTGAGCTTGAAACAACATTCGGCAAAACAGATTTGGCTGACTTTGCCGATGCAGTTTTAGCAGGAACTGCCGCAGGAGCTGGTGCAGGTGTAGCCGTCTCAGCTTTAGAAGCTGTGCGAGTTGAAGCGGGCTTAGCCGACTTGGCTCTGGGTGCAGCCGTTTCGGGCGCCGTCCCATTGGTGGAGGTGCTCTCGCCGTCTTGACTCAAAGCGGGTGCAGCAGAGGGTGAGCTTTTCTTTTTTGCTCTCGAGGCAGTTGCAGATGCTTTCGGTTTTGCGGCTTTGCTTGCCTTGGCACGTGCTTTGGGTTGGGACACAGCAGGGGTTGGTGCAGCTGGTGCAGTGTCAGGAACATCCTCTTGCTGTGCAATCGGTGGTTCGATGTCTTCAAGGATGCGCAGGTCCAGCGTCTTCAAGAAGTCTCGCAATCGGTAGCCAGCGTGTTCAGCGTCGCGTGTAAGTTGCGTAAAGGTCGAGAAGCGTTTATCAAACTTGGCGTCAAGTTCAGGAGTGAGGGTGGTTTGGACTGGCGCAGCGGCAAGCTCTTCAATAGCCGAGAGGGCAAAGAGTGAACCCGTCAAGACTTCGAAACGCTCTTTGTTGAAGTATTCCACACCTTGGAAGGTGTTGACGCCGAGAAAAGCGTCGGCTTCATGGCTTTCGAGCAAGCCTTTGAGCGCGGGTTTGATGTCGCGTGTATCGCCTGTGTAGCGCTCGCGCTCGACGAGCAAGCGAATTAGTTCGGTTTCATAGCGGGCGCGGTTGGCGTCCAGTTCAGCTTGCGTGAGTGACTGCGTGATAAATTTTTCTAATCGCCAATCCCGAACCACATTCAAGTGAATATCCACAGCCGACTGTCGAGTGGCATCTAAGTGCTGCACAAAAAGCCAGATGAGCATGACACGCCAAGCCGAGTCAGTATGCTCCTGATGGGGTAGAAGTTGCTGGAAAAATTGCTTCCATGGTGCATCTTGACCGGAAGGGGCTCGCTCAAGATGAGCCAGTGTCATGAGCGCCATGTATTTCTTGGCACTCTCATCAATAAAATGCGCTTCAGTGCCAGCATGATTTTCAATCGCGTCTTTGGCAAGCAGAATCGCCTTGAGTTTTTCTTTGAACAGCGAGACCGCTTGCGAATTGATTTTCCCGTAGAGCCAGCCTTGCATCAACTCCTTGAGCACATCAGGCTGAATGGCGTCGGCGAAGGCTTGATGAACAGGACGCAGACTCAAGTGCATGACCTCATCTTCAATCGAGGGCACACCTTGTCCATTCAAAAGCCGTGCCAGCTCATCGTAGGGCTTGAGTTTGGTGGGAATCACTTCACGAAATTCCATGAAGACAGCATACTTGTAGGCATGAAGTTCAAAGTATAGACCTTGCGTGTGAAAGTCCGTGTTGGCGCAAATGTATTCAAGCCCAGAGATAAAGTCGCGAAACACCGTATAGACTTGGGGCTTGTTGCTAATTGCCAATCCTTCTGCCAGCGAGCGCTGCACAAGGCGACCGTTTTCCAAGAACGCCACAGAGGTGCGAATCCAGCCACGTGTGGTAGCAAACTTATTGTGGTAGATGACCAAAGCCTTCTCATCGCCATAGCGGTTGCTAAAGGCGAAGACGTTTTCATCGACTTTGCCTTCGGGCGTAACGAAATCGTAGAGGTAGAAGTGGTCGACTTCGGCAAAGAGGTAGCGGCGTTTGAGCAATGGGAAAATTTCACGCTCATGGCGAGCGATGAGATATTCATCGGGGGTTTCGTTGTAGTAGGCACGCTGATACTCCATGCCGTAGCGTTCTGAAAAACCTTCAATTTGTCCGTGCGCAAACATTGGCAAGCCGGGCATGGTAACCATCATGACACACACGCCAAAATACTTATCGTCTTTCCCGAATTGATTGACCGCAGTTTCTTCGTCGGGGTTGCTCATGAAGTTGACATAGCGCTTGAGGATGCGGGCGTCATACTCGAGCGTGTTTTTGATAAGCGTGCGGTATTTGTCGTTTTCTTCTTTTTTGAACATGTGCATGAAGGCACTGTTATAGACGCGGTGCATACCGAGTGTGCGCACAAAATAGCCTTCCAGTAGCCAGAAGGCTTCGGCAAGCAGAAGTGTGTCGGGCACTTCCGCTTGAACGCGATCGACCACCTCGCGCCAGAATTCATTCGGCATCAAGGCGTCGAACTGTTCTTTGGTCATGGCAAATGCTGCGCGTGAAGGAATCGCCCCGCCTTTGCCCGGTTCTGGGAACCACAAGCGTTGAATATGCTGCTTGGCAAGCACCATTGCCGCATCGAAGCGGATGATGGGGAAGAGCCGTGCCACGTGCAAAATGGTTTGAATGACCGCTTCGCGCACTTCGGCTTTGAGGAAGTTGAGTTGCGCGGTATCGTTCCATGGCATATGGGTGCCATCGTTGCCGTGGTAGATGTAGCGCACATCGCCGGTCCAGCGGTCTAAGCGAGCAAAGACGACTGCGGCGTCGGTCTTGCGCCAGTAGCCATCTTCAATAAAAATGCCTACGCGTTCATCGCTCGAGAGGTCGGGTCCATAGAAGGTGTAGTTCGGATATGGCGGATAGTCAATGGAGATGAACCAATCTGGATGTTCAATCACCCAGCGTGAATCAATGCCGGTGTGGTTTGGCACCATATCGCTGGAGAGACGAATGCCGTAGCGGCGAGCGCGTTCACGAAGATTGAGAAGCGCCTCTTCGCCCCCAAGGTCGCGTGCGATGATGTAGTCATAGAGCGAATAGGCGGACGCCGCCGCATCGATATTGCCGTTCAAATGCTTGATGCGTTTGGAAGCAACGCTGCGCTCCCAGACGCCAATCAGCCATAGCCCTGTAAAGCCGCGTGCAGCCAGTATCGCCAGCTCCTCATCGGGAATTTGGTCAAGTCGTGTGATAGGTCGCTGATACTTCTTGGAAAGCTGGTCGAGCCACACGTAGGTATTTTTCGCAATGAGCACAAGGCGCGGCATCCAATTGAGGTCGGGGCTGAATCGCTCTGGGGCTTCAATTTCGGCGTAGGTTGGAACGGGCGGCGTTTCTTTTTCGCCCCAGCCGAAAAACTCCACTGCCTTGACCTCGGCAGGGAGCTTGGCTTTATCCGCCGCCGCTTCCTCCAGCATCTTGAAATACTTGCCTTCCTCCTTGATAACATCCATCGCAAAAAGGAGCTTATCCAAGAGCGGAGAGCCAGCTAAAATCGATTGCCAGTTCTTGAAGATAAATTCCAACTGCCCCATGATAGAATTCGGCGAGGCAAGAATGGGCGCATAGAGCAACTTAAAGAGCGATTGATTATCGGGTCCGAAGCGAGGTTGCGTTTCAAAAAAGTTGTCAATTTGCGCAATAGCGCTATTGTAAATGGTTACACGCCGCAATTCTTGGTCGTCAATTAACTCGCGAATCGGAGCAAAGGCAGGATTTTCATTTTCCAGATAAAGCAGCATCACTTCTTCGAGCACAATGCTCCGGTTAGGCGTCTGCTCCGTCTGTCCAAGCAGGTAGGCATCAACGGACTCGGCGTTGTGATAGACGCTCTGCGAAGGAAAGTCGTAGCCAAATCGCAATAAAAACTCTTGCAGGGCAGGGCTACTGAGTGCAACTTTCAGATAGCTATCACACTTTTGAAAGGTGCCCGGGTTACGGTCGCGCTCATAGACCCGCACCACAAAGTGATAAATCTCATGCAGCAAGCCCATGGCGTAGATGTCAGCGGCACGAGCTGGCGCATGACTGGGGTCGCCTTCCGCTGAGCGCTTTTCGTTAATTTTTTCGGCAAAAAGTTGAGCTGCACGAAAATTCTCAAAAACAATGGTGCCACGAAGCGAAAAGAACGCATCACTGAACTGGTAGGCGTCTCGTGCTTTTCTGGAAAGATGAAATTCGTAGATGGTCATACTAAATGGTTAAAATTTCAATCACCGGTGAAAAGGTTCTTGATGAAAGTTCAATGAAAATTTCTTAGTCCATGCAGGGTAAGATAACAAAAAACTCGCCGCACTTGGCAAGCGATTCAGCACCTGCCGAACAGAGCCCACAGAGGATGAAGGAATGAAAGGCGACGCAAGCCATCTTTGGGCAACGACCAAAAAAGCATAAGCCTGACGGAACACCATGCTGACCGCCAATAAACTCAAGCGCACAGGCTGTCGCCCGTCTCAAAACTACCGACGGGTCTTGTAGATGGTCTCACCCCACTTTTCCAAAAAATCGGGCTTATCGACATCTCTGAGTGCCGCCAGAGGAATATCAATCGTGCTTTTATCCATGAAGCGCACGCGAAAGCCGCCAGCATCTTCAAGCGATTCAAGCACGCGGTCGTAGAAGGCTTCGCCGCGGTAGGCATCCAGATGAAAAGACATCTCGTAGCGACCCAGTGGGTAGCGCATTTTAAGCTTGCGAACAGCTTCCAAAATACGGGACTCTATGCCACCAAACTGCACTTTGTTGTTCTCTGACATCTGAAGAAGTGTTTTTGTTGACCTTTGGTAAGTGAAGTGACGCAATATAGGCGACAAATTTCTACAATCCAAAACAGACAAAGTGCGGCAAGCCCCCTCAGGCAGAAATCACCTCGCCGATGAGCCAATGCGGTTCACCGATGGCGGTCAAATGTGCCATGACACGCTCCGCTTCCGTTTTAGAGACAATCATGACAAGACCGATGCCTAAGTTAAAGGTCCGACGCATGTCCTCGGTTGGCACACTTCCTGCTTGTTGAATCAGCTCGAAAATCGGTAGCCAAGTCCATGCCTGCCAATCAATGTTTAGCGCAAGTCCTTTCGGCACCACGCGCAGGGTATTGGCAACAAGTCCGCCACCAGTGATATGCGACAGACCCTTAATCTCGAACTGTGAGAGCATCGGATATACGACATGCAAATATGAGCGGTGAATGCGCAGAAGCGCCTCGCCAATTGTGCTGCCAAGTTCAGCCGAATACTCCCTTAGGCGGTGCCCAAGAACCTTGCGCGCCAGCGAATAGCCGTTGGTATGCAGCCCGCTGGAGCTTAATCCAATCAACACATCGCCCGCCACGATGGAGCGACCATTGAGAATTTTCTCTTTTTCGACAATACCGACAATCGTGCCCGCAAGGTCAAAATCCGCTTCGTCGTATAAGCCGGGCATTTCAGCGGTTTCGCCGCCAATGAGGGCGCAGCCATTTTCTTTGCATGCGACCACCATGCCAGAAATGACACTGACGGCATGCTCAGGCTGGAGTTTGCCACAAGCGTAGTAGTCCAAAAAGTAGAGTGGCTTAGCGCCACAGACAAGAATGTCGTTGACGCAGTGATTGACCAGACATTGACCCACGGTATCATACTTTTGCATGGCGACGGCAACTTTGAGTTTGGTGCCAACGCCATCCACGCTGGAGACCAGCACAGGATGCTGATAGCCAGATGTATCGAGCTCAAAAAATGCGCCAAACGCCCCAATATCGCCCAAAACACCTTGTGTAAAGGTCTGACGAACAAGCGGTTTGATACGCTGGACTACTTCTTCGCCAGCATCGATATCGACGCCAGCTAATTTGTAGTTCATCGGTTGCATGTTGCGATGTGTAAAAGTTAGAGCCTCTTATGCGTGCCTGCTCAAATTGCGGCGCTCGCTCAGAGGCATCAAGCGAAAATAGCATTCTCACGCACTTCGGAGAAAAACTCACGGTGCAGGGCTTGCACGGCTTTAGCCGCATCAGATTCAGCGACCACAAAGCCGATGTTGATTTCGGAAGCGCCTTGCGAAATCATCTTGATGTTAATGCCTGCCGTGGCCAGCGTTGAGAAAATTCTGCCGGCTACGCCCGGAGACGCCCGCAGATTATCGCCCACGACGCAGATAATGGCAACATTGCGCTCAATATCAACCTCGGCAATGTCGGCAAGCTCTTTTTCAAGCTGGGCAAGGCGTGTGGTATCGCCAATCGTCAGGGAAATAGACACTTCGCTGGTAGAAATCATGTCAATAGGCGTTTGTGCATCGGCAAAAATGCGTGCCACCTTGTAAAGAAATCCGTAGGCATCCAGCATCTGCGTAGAGGTAAGGTTAATAATCACTCGCCCTTTTTTATGAGCGATAGATTTGACCATGCCGTCAAAGGACTCGATGGAAGAGGTGATAAGTGTGCCTTCAATATGCGGTCGTTTAGAGTTCAGCACATAGACGGGGATATTGTTCTGCACGGCGGGGCGGATGGTAGAGGGATGCAGCACCTTTGCGCCAAAGTATGCAAGTTCAGCCGCTTCACGAAAGGTCATCACCTTAAGGCGCTTGGCTTCGGGGACGATGCGCGGGTCGCTGGTCATCACGCCATCAACATCGGTCCAAATTTGGATGCTCTTGCAGCCAAGGGCGGCGCCGAAAATGGAAGCGGAATAATCCGAGCCGCCGCGTCCAAGTGTGGTCGTCTTGCCATGGACGGTCGAGCCAATATAGCCTTGTGTAACCACCACACGACCTGACTGGAGAAGGGGTCGCAACTGAGCCTGCGTGCGCTCTTCTACAAGTGATGGTATAGGTTGTGCTTTGCCAAAATTGTCGTCTGTGATGAGCATCTGCCGTGCGTCCGCCCAAACCGTTGGAATGCCAGCCTCGTTCATGGCGTCGGCAAGAATGAGCGATGAAAAGAGCTCGCCGTTTGACGCAATCGTGTCGAGTAGGCGCGGCGTCAGCTCGCCAATCACATCAAGGGCTTTGATAATGCTCGAGAGCTCATCGAAAAGTTCATCAAGGCGTGCAAAGAGCGCTTGCGTATTGCCAGAAAGCAAGTGATGGATAAGCGTGTCATGGTGTGCCTTGATGCTTTTCAGAAGGTCTTGAGCCTCGGTGCGTTTGCCCGACGCCGCCAGTTCTGCAAGTGCAAAAAGTTTGTTGGTAATGCCCGCGCAGGCGCTGGTAACCACAAGCGGCGCCGCTTCAGCAGAGGACTGTGCCGCCAGCCACTCACGGCGAACAATTTCAATGACATTGCGCATTGCGGCAGCATCTTCAACCGAAGTGCCGCCAAACTTCATGACAACCATAATTTTTTTTTAGCCGCAAAGGTAACGAAAAAACAGAAGAATTTTTTGAGAATTTGAAACTACCAGCAAAAGTATTATCTTAACAAATGCACTTTTGCCCAGATGGCGGAATTGGTAGACGCACTCGTTTCAGGTGCGAGCGCCGAAAGGCATAGGAGTTCGAGTCTCCTTCTGGGCACGATAAACCATCAAACTGCTAAGCCAATGCGGCACGCCAAGAAGCCTAATCAAATTCAATCAAAAATGAGAAAATGCAAAAAGTACAGGCTCACCGCAGAGGGGCACGTGCGAGCCAAAGCGTGCTGGCATGGCACTAAATCATGCAACAGATAGGATTTGGAAGTTCATGCAGTAATCAGGTGTAATTGATTTTTTCTAACTAAACTGGGATGACAACTGTGGAGAAAAACCCGCTACTGCACATCATCAAGCTGCAACTTTTAGATGATGAACTGGATGCCATCTTAAGCGAACAAAAAGGCCTGCCCGAAGAAATCAGCGCATTAGAAGAACAAATCGCACAACTGACCCGCCAATTAGAAGAGCGCGCCAAACGCATCGAAGAAAATCAAGCAAAGCGCATCGCCTTGCGCACAGAGATAAAAGAATCACAAGAAAAAATCAAAAAGTATAAGGACGCGCAAACCAAGGCGCGCAACAACAAAGAATACGATGCGCTCTCAAAGCAAATCGAGTTCGAAGAGCAAGAAATCAAGCGAGCGGAATCACAAATCCGTGCCATCGAAGCGCTTGAAGAGCAAATCGCCCAACTCGAAAAGAAAGGTAAAGAACTGCTGGCAGAAAATCGCTTCGATGAACTGACGGCAGATATGTATCCGACCGATGAGCTCAAGAAAAATCTCACCGAGTGTCAAACCGAACTCAAACGCAAGCAAAAAGAACTCGACACGATTATCAAGAACACACAAGACGATGTCGATGCACTCAAGCGCAAAATCAAAAAGCAGCGCGAAATTGTGGAAGCACACATCAAGCATGTACTGATTAAATACGACCAACTGCGCCGCGGCAACATCCAAAACGTGGTTGTCAAGTTTAGTCGCAATGCATGCAGCGGTTGCAATACACGTGTGCCAGCAAGCCGACATGCCTTCATTTTTCAAGGTGGATTTTATTCGTGCGAAACCTGTGGCAGAATTGTCGTGCATGAACGGCTCTTTGAAGAGCTGACTGCCGCCGTGACGAGCGAGTAAAAAATCACTTCTCAAGACAATTTGCCAAACACACGCCACCTGCACGATTGGCTTCAGAAAAGAAACGGCACTAACCGTTTGGTCTGGCGCATGTAACGCTCATACTCCTCACCAAATTGCTGCAAGAGCATCGCCTCTTCAATCCTGATGCGAATGCCAAACCACAAAGCACATACCGCCCCGAGCAAAAGCGTTGCCCAAAAGCTCTGAAAAAGTATCATGTGTCCTAAAAACAGCAAAATGTAGCTGGTGTAAATCGGATGCCGCACCACGCTGTAAATCCCACTTGTGACCAAGCGGTGCTCATCTTGAATAACAAGCCTATCCCAAAACCGTCCAAGTTCCTTTGCCGCAAGTCGGTTAACCACCATTGCCGCAAGCATCAACAGCAGTCCAAAGCCGCTCCACACCCACAGCGGCGACTCGCAACGCGAATACTCGTAGATGGCAAGCCAATGTGCGCCGCCTAATCCCAAAAATTGGATAGGATAAGCAATCGCCCCATATACGCTTTTGACTTGGGCGTCGCGTTGGCGAGGCGTAAAACGACCATGCTTGCGCACACGCCCAATCGTGCTAAGGAAAAAGACAAAGTATAGTGCAAAGTCAACCCAGACCAATGCAGATGCCAGCAGGTTGCAAAGCAAGGCAGGCACAAGGATAAGGCTGGCGACGGCAAGGGCTAAAGCGAACAGTAAAAGTGCGGTTTCAAACAGCGCGCGCATAGTTTTCTCCTTAAAATGTTTGCAAACAACTTGGTTAAAAATACCACAGAGTGGGCACACCTCAAGAGCCCCACAGAGCCCTTTTCAAAAACGAAATAATGGAAAGTTGAAGTTTATCAAAGTGCATGTATCCATGACGCAGTAAGCAGGCAGTGCGGCAAAATTTTTCGCCAACACGAAAAGGCAATACGATGACACAAAAGCAACTGTCCGAGCAATTCCTCAACGTGCGTCGGCAAACCGAGAGCTTATGTGCCCCATTGGAAATCGAAGATTATGTGGTGCAACCAATTGTCGATGTTAGTCCGCCGAAGTGGCACTTGGCGCACACCACTTGGTTTTTTGAAACCTTTGTGCTTCAGCGTTATGTGCCTGCCTATAAACCATTTCATCCGCTTTACGGCTTTCTTTTCAATTCATACTACAATTCTGTGGGCGCTCGCACCCTACGCACAGAACGCGGACATCTCTCGCGTCCGACCGTCAAAGAAGTCTATGCCTATCGCCATGCGATTACAGAGCAAGTTCATGAGCTCATCTATCGCATAGATGAATCGGCGTGGCACGAGTTTGCAACCGTGATGGAGTTGGGCATTCATCATGAACAGCAGCATCAGGAGTTGCTTGTCACAGACATCAAGTTTATTCTCTACACCAATCCGCTGCGTCCGGCGTATCAGAGCATGGCGCTGGAAGAGAGCCGTGAAGTTGTGCCCGCCTCGTTTATCACATTCCCTGCAGGAACATACTGCATTGGACATAAGGGCGAAGGGTTCTGTTTCGATAATGAATTGCCGCATCATCAAGTGTTTCTGGGTGAGTTTCGTTTGATGAATCGGCTGGTGACGAATGGCGAGTTTTTGGAATTTGTCGAAAGCGGCGGATACCAAGATTTTCGGCATTGGCTGTCGGACGGCTGGGATACAGTGCAGCGTGAGCACTGGCAAGCACCGCTTTACTGGGAAAAGCAAGATGGCAAGTGGTATGAATTTACAATGAGCGGGCTCGTGCCACTGCGTAAAAATGCCCCAGTGGCGCACATCAGTTACTATGAAGCCGAAGCCTTTGCCAGTTGGCGTGGCAAGCGACTGCCCACCGAATTTGAGTGGGAAGTGGCGGCACAGCGCTTTGCGCACAATCATGAGCAAGCCAATCTGCTGGAAAGTCAATGGCTATCGCCGGTGCCCACAGAGACGCATGCGACAGATGTTCAGCCTACGCTTTGGCAAATGCTGGGTGATGTGTGGGAGTGGACCATGAGTGCCTACTTGCCCTATCCCGGCTACACAAAAGCCGCCGGAGCATTCGGTGAGTATAACGGCAAGTTCATGATTAACCAGATGACCCTGCGCGGTGGCTCCTGTGCCACGCCACGTAGCCATATCCGATACACTTACCGTAACTTCTTTCAACCCGATAAACGATGGCAGTTTTCTGGAGTACGTTTAGCCGATAATCCAGCCTAACCTTTAAGCCATGATGCAACAACACCACACGGCACCACCGTCACAAGCACAACATCAGTCGAACGAGACCAAGTGGCAGAACAAACTGCTCTTGGATGTGCTCAAAGGCTTATCTGCAACACCCAAACGTCTGCCCAGCAAATACTTCTATGATGATGAAGGTAGCAGGCTGTTTCAAAAAATTATGGCGCTACCCGAGTATTACCTCACACGCGCCGAAGTGGAAATTCTCAACCGTTACCGAGAAGACATTGCCCAGTGCGTGGCAAACCAGCCCTTTACGCTCATTGAACTGGGGGCAGGAGACGGCACAAAAACCAGCATCTTGATTGAAAGTATGCTCAAAGTGCAACCCCACTGCCGCTATGTGCCCATCGATATTTCCGCGCATGCTATTGAACTGCTGACCCAAAGCTTGGCAAAACAGTTCCCAGCGCTGCCAGTGCAAGGCATCGCAAACGAATATGCCCGCGCCCTTGGACATCTACACAAGCTGACCCCTCAACGCAAGGTCGTGCTATTTTTGGGTTCTAACATCGGCAATTTTACAAAACAGCAAGCGCGCACCTTTCTCAAAACCGTGCGGCGAAAACTGCAGCCGGGCGATTGGTTGCTCATCGGATTCGACCTAAAAAAGGATATTCCGACACTCATTCGTGCCTACAGCGATGAGGCAGGCGTAACACGAGAGTTCAACTTCAATCTGCTCCGACGGCTCAACCGCGAACTGCAAGCCACCTTCGACCTAAGCACCTTCGAACACTACGCCACCTACAACCCCATACTCGGCGCCATGGAAAGCTACCTTGTCAGCAAAAAAGCGCAGACCGTCTGCATCAAAGCCGCAGGGCGCACCATCACATTCGATGCGTTTGAGCCAATTCACACCGAATACTCTTTCAAGTATTCAGAGCGTGAAATCGAGAACTTTGCCACAACCGCTGGCTTTGAGAGCGTAAAAAATTTCTACGACCAAAAACGCCAATTCGTGGACGCACTCTGGCGTGCCATCTGAAACCGTTCTGGCAACACCGCTACAAGCACTGCCAAAGATGTAAAAACTGACAGCACTGCACGCCCGAAGTTATCCACATACTGGATTCCTCGCTTTGCTCGGAATGACACAAAACAGCATGCTCGGCACGAGCAAGAAAATGCGCGCAATGACCCACTCTGTCATGCTGAACGAAGTGAAGCATCCACCCACTGGATTCCTCGCTGGCGTTCGGAATGACAGCGCTACCTTGCCCTGTCTGCTGGCGCAGACGTCCCTCTCCTTTTTGAAGGCTAATCTTGTCGCATAAAAATGCGAGATTAGCATACAACCTAAAAGAGAGGAGCAAGCGATGGAGC
>Ga0197142_1001221_pt1 | contig 23698 bp, 27 predicted proteins | sample GBS60_MetaG_FD_148614 | JGI IMG/M metagenome (GOLD analysis project Ga0197142, IMG submission 148614) | Sediment microbial communities from Great Boiling Springs, Gerlach, Nevada, United States - GBS 60_MetaG | ecosystem: Environmental > Aquatic > Thermal springs > Hot (42-90C) > Sediment... | reverse complement strand
ATCCTACTTACCTGGACAGTATGGCAGACCTCGTCATAAGGGGCTCTTGCGGCGACACAATGAGAGCTGTGTTGCGGGAGATCAGGGAGGGTCGTGAGGCCCGAGAATGACGGCAGAAAACTGGGGGAAAGAGTCGACAAAAGGGCTAGACATGTCCCGCCGACTGGTGTAAAAAATTGAAGGACAGAGGTGGGAGTTCATGAGAGTTCAGATACTGTTCGGCATTATTGGGTACTTTATATACGGGGGCGGGTCTACCCGGGCTCCAGGGTAGGGAGCTAACCCTGGCCATGGGTAGACCCGAGGGGCTGCCCATGGCCAAGCCGGAGAAGGGGTCATGGGCAAATCCCATGGCCCCTTTTGAATTTTGAGGCCCTTTGGGCTCTACCCCACTGCCCAAAGGACAGAAAAAGTGGAAAGAGAAAAAAAGGAGAGAGGGCATGATCTGGGAGGCTAAAAGGATCGGGGAAAAAGTGCAAAGTGCGGGGCTGGGGATAAAGGAAGCTATGGCCGTGATCCACATGATGTTGGGGGATCACCATGAAGGGAGGGACCCTGTGCCGCTGGGTATGTTTGAAGGCCTTCAGTCTCTCATGGAACGAACCCTGAGGGGCGCCAGAATAGAGACCTTCAAGCCACAAAGTGGGGAGTCTCCTTTTCATATCTTCGAGGTCCATACGGAAGACGGGAAGGTCCTGGGCCATCTCAACATGATCTACATGAGAAAGCCCCTTCCCTGTTACTACTTGGTCTACGTCGAGGTGATGCCTCCTTTCAGGGGCAAGGGACTCGGGACACGAATCCTGGAGTCATACAAGGCCTTTCTCGACGAAAAAGGGTGCTTGGGACTCCTTGACAACATCATCCCTCCGACGGATCCGACATTCCACATTTACACGAAGCTGGGTTACAGGCCAATAGAGGAGATAGTGGGCCTCCAGCCCTCATTGAGGGACAACAACTACATGGTGTGGATTCCTCCTACCATGAGATCCACGAACCTCAAGGATAAACTGCTCAAGCTCGTGTTCAACCTCCAGAGGAAAAGGCCCATCATCGACATGAAGGACAACGAGAATATGGTCAAAACAACCATAGAGGAGTTCCGAGAGGTTTACGGCGCCCTGGAGAGGATGTTCCAGAAGGAGTTGGATCAAGATAGGGATGCTCCCCTCATGAGGTTCATGTTCACCAAATTCGCCACCAAGTTCCTGGGATTCAGGAGAAGATTGAGAAGGCTGCTAGGTTACACTGGTGGGGAGTCCCTGGAGCAAATAAGAATGTCGAGGAAAGTCCAGGAGCTGACGGTCCAGCCTTGGTCCCTGTGGGGTTCGCCCGAGGCCGGGTTGGAAGTGCTGGATCCTGCCCAAGCAGAGATCCCCAGAGAGCTTCTGGAAGACCCCACTGGCTTTATCGAGGGTCTTCCTATCTACAGGAGGCCTTATCTGAGCAAAGGAAAATGGCAGGAGGCGGTACTCCATCCAGAGTCCATTCGTATAAGGGACTTCCTGGAGCTGGGGTTCGATCCCACGAGACTTAGGGAATGGGAACATGAGGGGAAAAGGTTTATCTTCGAGAGATCCTGGTCCAGATTCCACTCGCTCCTTCTGGAGAGGGCCAGGTTGCTCAAGGAACTCGAAAAGGAGATCTCCAAGGTCTCCTTCCGGGGAGCGCGGGTCTTTGTGAACCCACCCCTTGCCCTTGTGAGTCATCTCGGAAACTTGTATATCCAGAGGGGGAAGATCGAGGGGATTCATTTGGAGGAGGCTCTGGATCAACTTCGCTCATCCGAGCATTTGGCGGCAATGAATGAAATGGCCAAAATGGACAGGGAATTACTCTCTTTGGAGAGGGAGGTGAGGGAGTGGGTTTCGCGCAGGGTTCCCGGGTGGATGAAGGGGGAGGTGGAGGAGATTGCCATTTTCGTTCCCTGGGATCTCGAAAGGAACTTTCCGAGGGTAATGGTGGAGCCGGCGAGGGTTTCCATCGAGCGAGTGTGGCTTGCATGATGGGAGATGAAGGGCTTTCGGAAAGACTATCAGTGATTATACTATTCTCGGGTGAGCGAAAGCGCTGTGAGATTCATGGCCTTGAGCCTTTGTGCCAACCCTTTATGTATCCCCTTCTAGGCGAGTCTGCGGGAGGGTAGGAAATGGGAGGAGAGCTCAAGAGCACCATCGATTTGGTGATGGAAAGGTTTGGAGGGGAGGAGAAGTCCCTAACCGAAGAGCAGAAAAGGGAGATAGCGGAAGTGAGGAGAATTTACGAGGCCAAGATTGCCGAGGCAAAGATAATGCTCCGTGGAGATGAGAACCTCCCACGAGAGATAGCCCGCCTCCAGCGGGAAATGGAGGAAAAGATAGAGGCAATCAGATCGGGCGGAAAAAGGTCATAAATTCTCCAAGACCCTTAGGACTCGATTCACATATTCCCAGGGAGGGTCTTGGTTCCTAGAAAGCATCTGATCCACCCGAGTGGGCCCTAACCAGTACGCAGACAGGGCCAAAGAAAGATCGCCGTATTTCTGAAGAAGCTCGAACAAATAGTGGGCGCCCAATTTCACGTTCGTAGCAGGAGAGGTCAGGGTTTCTCTGTCCTTCCATTTGAGGGAAATCTTCGCTGCTAGCTCCTCACCCACAGTTGGCATTATCTGCATGAGACCCAATGCGCCCTTTTCAGACTCGAGCCACGGGTCCCCTTGGCTTTCCACCATGATTACCGAGATTATAAGTTGCGGAGCTATCCCGTAGTGGTGGGAGGCTTCCTGGACGGCTCTCACCAACTCCGCCCTTTCTTTGGAAGAGAGGTTCCTAAAGTTCCTGGCCACAAACCACTTCAGTTCTTCCCCGCTCCAAGGTTCCTGAGGCCTCGTTTCTTGGAAAGCCCTCTGAACAACCTTTAGTTCGCGTCCCCATGGAGAGGCCTTCTCAGCCCTGTTCCCGGAGGCAGCGATGGGAGCATGCAGCCTCAGGATCCACACAGCAAAGGACAGGCCCACTGCCACACAGCATATAATGGTGACTGTTCCGAGCCACAACACCTTGAATGGACCTTTTCCGAACAATGTGGCGAACAATCCTTTTCCCATGGCCGCTCCTTTCTTCCGGAAGCATACCCTCCGGTCCAAGAGGGGTCAGCCCGTGGTTTTCCGCCATTGCCCTCGAATTCTCCTCGCTACTTTTCGGACCAGAAGGCCCTCAAAGGCTGACCGAAAACTTTCATTTACTCCGCTGCCTCCGAGATTGGCCTTCGGGAACGAAGAAACAGGTCTTTATTATAGTCCCCACCTACCCCCTTAGTCAAACCGCACCCTCCATTTCCTCCCAGTCCCCCAATTTCCCAAGGACAAAGACTAGGCCTCAGGCCAGAGAATTTCCCTTTTCCTTACCTTATGCTGGTGAAATGGGATGAATAGCTTTTGGAGACGACGATGGAATGATTGATTTTTACCGAGGCCCCAATCTCACTCTTTGTACGTGGCCTCGGTCCATGGATCTATGGTGAGCTTGCGCCAGAGCATTGCTGTTGGTATCAAGAGTTCTTTCTCCCCTCCCCTTTCCAGATACAGGAAACCCCGTACCCTGGATACCCCTTTGGGCAAAAGTTGAACGGCCCTGGCCTCTCCCAAGATAAACTGTCTTCCCCAGGGACCGTGCCCTATGATGAAGAAGTCGTATTTGGGATCGCCCCACATCTCTCTCTCCTTTTTTCATCATGCTAAAAGTCTCTTCCAAAGGCAAGACACTCCCCGAGGGACCAGATCCAGGCAAAGGGAGAAGCCTCGCTGTTACCGGATAGGTTGTGCTAAAAAGGCCGTCTTTCCCCGGAACCCTCAAATGTTCGCCAAAACCCCTAACTGACTTCTCTGCGTCTCAGTTATAGGCCCGAGTGCTTCTTGAGCGAGGGTGGACCCTGCAAAAAACTGGCAAGGAAAACTCCCTCCCAAGTGTGCTCTCCGGGGGAGAAGGGTCCTTTTGTCGTCGCTGCCATATCTGCTATAATCCAGGGCTAAAAATCAATGACCTTTGGGGGAAGCTATGAAGGAAACCGTGATAGTGAGTGCCGTGAGGACGCCTGTGGGGAGATTTGGAGGAACATTGAAGGATGTGACAGACAGGGCTATGGCGGCTCTTGTGATCAAGGAAGCGATAGCCAGGGCGGGAATAGAGCCCAAGGAAGTGGATGAAGTTGTGTTTTCTCAACAGTATAGAACGGGAGAGCTCCCAGCCAATATGGCCAGAGTGGTGGCCATTGATGCCGGGATTCCCATCGAGGTGCCGGAATATACGGTGGCCAAGGCCTGCGGGGGCTCTCTCAAGACGGTCTTCCTTGCGGCTCAGGCTATAAAGGCTGGGGATGCAGAGGTGGTTGTGGCGGGAGGCGTTGAGTCCATGTCAAATGCGGCCTATTTGCTCACCAAAGCGAGATGGGGGTACAGGCTCGGGCATGGTCAACTAATGGATCAGTTGGTCCTCTACGATCCCATAAGTGGCAATACCATGGGCGAGACAGCGGAAAATGTGGCGGAGAGGTTCAAGATAAGCAGGGAGGAGCAGGATCTTTTCGCTCTGGGAAGCCAGAAGAAGGCGGCTGCTGCAATGGCAGAAGGAAGGTTCGACGAGCAGATAGTCCCTGTTCCAGTGCCAAGACCCAAAGGGGAGCCCACTCTATTCACCAAGGATGAACATCCAAGGCCGGACACAACGCTCGAGGGCTTGGCTAAACTGCCTCCTGTTTTTCGTCAAGGGGGCACAGTGACCGCTGGGAATTCAAGTGGCATGAACGATGGAGCAGCCGCCCTGGTTGTCATGTCCAAGGAGAAGGCCAAGGCCTTAGGGATAAAGCCAATGGTCTCGATCTTGGGCTACGCATCAGTGGGGGTCGAGCCAGCGATCATGGGAATCGGGCCAGTGCCTGCAACAAAAAAGGTGTTGGAAAAGACAGGGCTTACCCTCTCTGACATAGATCTCATAGAGCTAAATGAGGCATTTGCCTCCCAGAGCATAGCCTGCATTAGGCTTCTTGGCCTGGATGAGGAGAAACTCAATGTAAATGGAGGTGCAATAGCCCTGGGACACCCCATAAGTGCAACAGGAGGGGTGATTCTCACCAAGCTCATCTATGAGATGAAAAGAAGGGGAGTGGAGCTTGGCCTAGCAACCATGTGCCTGGGCGGAGGACAGGGAGTGGCCCTAGTGGTGAGAAACGAGGGATGAAGCGAGATTCTAGGCCCGGGAAGAATCGTTTGAAAGAATGAAACGGCCTAGAGGAACCCATTCTTCGGAAGCCAAACATGGAGAGCTCATAAAGGTTCCATCACAAAGGAGAAGCCGAGAAGCAGTCGCAGAACCACACGGCCATGGGCCCTTTGCAGAGCATGGAGCATCCTTTTGAAGTTGGAGCATTATTACAGGCTCGAAAATTTTTTGAACAGGGGAAGGGGGCCCAAGGTGCCCTTCCCTGTCAAGTTAATGGGATTGGGTTTGGATCGTTTTTATTGCCGTTTAGCCCCTCAATACCCGATTAGAATCCCTTTGTGAAAACACTGTTGCAGTGTGGCGGCTTAGAGACATTGGGTTCAGGGGAGACCCCCCTATTACGGGAAAAAGTGTCGATACATCAGCAGAAGGGACCGGGGATGGCTCACTGGCAAGTGAGTGTGGGTGATGTTGTTCTGGTTCATCCTATTGTCCAAAGTTTATGACTTTTGGGATTGGGCACCCAAGCCCGCTAGCATCTTCGGCATATTCCGACTCCAACCGGCACAAGTTAGAAGCCAAAAATGGGGTGTTTTTGACTATGGACCGGCTCCTCCTCAGACATCATGGGCCCCTTTTGTTTACAGGCGGCAAACAAAAGGTGCTGGAGAGTTTTCTTTGCCCCCATGTTGGCCTCGCTCGGAGCGTGGAATAGCTCGCATATTAGATCCTCAAGGCTCAACTCCAGGGAAGTTAAAGGCTGGAGCCCAAAAACGAAAAAGAGCTGCCATAATGGGCCCTGAGAGCTGGAATACGTGGGCTGGTTCTTAAGGAGCCTCGGACCTCCGTGCGGTCTTTCCACGGAGGCATTTCCTCCCTACCAGTGGACGGAACGGGGGTTGATCTTAAGCCTCGAGGATCTGTATGGGGCTAAAAAGGGAATACCGAGAAGTGCGATCAGACGACAAGTTGGCGTTGTGAAAGATAGCGGTTTGGGAAAGATTGCTGGATGCGAGGCCAGAAAATCTCATGAGGTGTGGGATCAACCGAGAATACCGGGTCGAGAAGATTGGAGGTGATAGTCCGGGACGGGAATTAATAAAGGCTTCAGGGAGTCACTGGTCCACTTCATATCCTGCTTCCCTCACAGCTCTTTTCGCCCTTTCCAAGGAATCGGCAGCCGTGCCAATAAATGTAGCGACTCCTTTTTCCAAATCCACCTTCACTTCCGAGACCCCATCTATTGCCTCAAGGGCCCTCTTCACTGTAGAAACGCAGTGCTGGCATGTCATACCCTTTATCCTGATTCTATGCTCCATGGCTTTCTCCTTCCCTATCCATGGCCCTCTGAGGACCGTTTTCGTGGTCATGGCGTCTTGTTACATTAACGCAGCCTGTCTGTACGTCGCAGTAGAAACCCCCTTGACAGTTCTCGCACTCCAACTGAATCGTTGTATGCTCTATACCGTATTTGGATCTTAGCAATCGATTAATTTCTTGCAAAATCTCACCACTTCTGCTCATGAGCATGTCATCCACGAGAACATGGGCGCTCATGGCGTGAATCCCGGACCCTATGGTCCAAAGGTGTACGTCGTGGAGCTCTTTGACACCTGGGATTCCCATGAGCCCCTTCTGGATCTCTTCCAAATCTAGATCCTTGGGCACAGACTCGAGCAATATGTGAACCGATTCCTTGACGATCCCTGTTGCTCCTTTGACTATTACGGCACATATCGCGACACTAATTATCGGATCCACAATCAGCCATCCCGTTACGGATATGATGACTCCTCCAGCTATAACTCCTAAAGAAGAGAGGGCATCACCTAGGATGTGAAGATATGCCCCCTTGAGGTTCAAGCTTCCTCTTTTTCTGGGCCCCAAGACCCAAACAGCTATTCCATTTGCCGCAAGACCAAGAAATGCAACCCCCATCATCACATCTGGGTTCACAACCTCCAAGGCTCTGAACCTCTTGTATGCCTCGTAGAGGATAAGCGCACATATGAGAACCAGGGAACTTCCATTTACCAACGCGGCCAGGATCTCCATTCGGTAAAAGCCATAGGTCTTGGTGGAGGAGGCGGGCCTGGCTGTGAATTGCAAGGCAATCAGGCTTAAAGATAGGGCCATTACATCTGTCAACATGTGCCCAGCATCGCTGAGGAGAGCCAGAGAATTGGAAATGAACCCCCCTACTGCCTCAACGACCATAATCCCGGCTGTTACCCCGAGGGCAATTACCAGGGCCCTTCTATCCGCCCTGAAAGACTTGTCACCGTGATGGTTCACTTTGTGGGTGTGGGCTGCCATTCCGGTATCTTTCTATCACCTAAACCCTGATGGACACTCCCAAGGGAGAACCTCACTCCATCCATCTCCAGCAGAATAGGAGATATGACAGGGCAAGTAAAGGGGGAGTGATTATTCCGCAGGCCACAAAAGAGGGACCACCAAAAATGGCTTGACAAGGAGAGTGGGAGTGTGTTTTTATGTAAAAGCATTTTGGGAAGGGAGGAAGAGGTGCTGAGCCGAGGGTATTATTGGGGCTTTTACTTTTGGTACTGCGGGCCCCGGTCTGCCCATCGGCTCCATGCTATGAGGTTCTAAAAAGGAAAATCAGACAAAAACCAAAGGGCCATGGGCGGACCAGGAAGGTTCCCCATGGCCCTTTCGTTTTGGTCCAAGGCGACCAAGACCAAGGCTAAGGGCTTCCGCGGGAGGACGAGATGATAATCGTTATGTCCAGGGATGCAACGGGCACCCAGATCCAGAATGTCACCGAGTGGCTAGAGTCAGTGGGACTTGGAGCCAAGGTAGCTAGGGCCCAGGATCGCACAATCATCGGAGTAGTGGGTGATGGACGGGCCCATTTGCCCTTGGGGCAAATGGCCAAGGAGAGATTCTCCAAGGTCGAAGATGTCGTGCCACTAAATTGTCCCTATCCCCTCGCCTCAAAAGACTCCAGAAGCTCCAGGACCGTTATCAGGGCTGGAGATGTAGAGATAGGGTCTGAGGAACTCGTTGTGATGGCCGGGCCATGTTCTGTGGAAAGCGAAGCCCAGCTCATGGAAGCAGCCTACATTGTCAAGAAGGCAGGTGCCCAAGTATTAAGAGGAGGGGCCTTCAAGCCCAGGACCTCTCCATATAGTTTTCAGGGCTTAGGGGAAAGGGGGCTCAAGCTCCTTCGTAAAGCGGCCGACTCTGTGGGCCTTCGAGTGGTTACAGAGGTCATGAGCACAGAGGATGTTCCTCTTGTGGAGGAGTACGCGGACATCCTCCAGATAGGAACTAGAAACGCACAGAACTTCCCCCTCCTCAAGAGGGTGGGGAGAAGTGCCAGACCGGTACTCCTCAAAAGGGGGATGATGAGCACTGTGGAGGAATTCCTCATGGCTGCCGAATACATCCTCTCTGAGGGGAACTCCCAGGTCATTCTATGCGAGCGAGGGATTAGAACCTTCGAGACCGCAACCCGCGCCACTCTGGACCTCAGTGCAGTGCCCGTCCTCAGGGAGTTGACCCATCTCCCCATTGTCGTGGATCCAAGCCATGCAGCGGGCCAGTGGAAGTACGTGTTGCCGCTGGCCAGAGCGGCCGTTGCGGCTGGGGCCGACGGGCTCCTTGTGGAGGTTCATCCAGAACCGGAAAAAGCCCTGTGCGACGGCCCCCAGTCCCTCAGGCCCGAGATGTTCTATACCCTCATGGAGGAAATCCGTTCTGTGAAGGCAGCTATTTCCCAAAAGAGGTCCTCGACACCATGAGAAGCTTGAGGATGAAGATAGAGAGAAACCCCTCGGAGGAACACGATATCCACATAGGGAGGAATATCCTCGAGGCAGCAGCCTTGCGCCTCATGAGCTCCGGGTGGGGATCGAGATACGTTCTGTTGACGGACTCCAGGGTGGGAGCAGTCCACGGAAGGCGATTGATGGATCTACTCCTAAGCACAGGAGCGCGGGTGAACCTAGTGGAGATCCGACCTGGAGAAGTCTTCAAGACAATGGCTACCGCCCTAGATATCATCCGCCAGCTTCTTTCTTTTGAGGCTGACAGGCATACCTGCCTAGTTGCCCTGGGCGGAGGGGTTGTGGGGGACCTTGCTGGATTCGTGGCCTCGCTCTTCATGAGGGGGATAGCCTACGTCCAGTTTCCCACCACCCTTTTAGCCCAAGTGGACAGCAGCATTGGAGGCAAGACAGGTGTGGATCTCCCAGAAGGAAAGAATCTCATTGGAACTTTCTACCAGCCCAAGGCGGTCTTCATGGAACTCTCCTTCCTGGACACCCTGCCCCAGGAGCAAATGAAAGAGGGTCTGGCAGAGGTTATCAAATACGGGCTCATAGAGGATCCCGAGCTTCTTTCCATTGTCGAGGCCAGGCCGGATCTTTGCTCGAGAAAAGACCCTGATCAACTGGAAGAGATAGTCTACAGATGTGCCCTCATCAAAAAGAGGTTTGTGGAGATGGACGAGAGGGACCATGGAGTGCGGAGGATGCTCAACTTTGGCCATACCATAGGCCATGCCCTTGAGGCGGAATCCTCCTACGAGATCTCTCACGGTGAGGCCGTCTCCATGGGAATTGTGGCCGAGGCTAAGATATCCTTCAAGTTGGGCCATCTCTCCAGGACGGAAATGGAAAGGATTGAGGGATTGCTGGCCTCCCTGGGATTGCCAGTCAGGGTCCCACATGGGCTCTCCGTAGAGGGCATCCTGGCCCACATGCAGAGGGACAAGAAGAGATTGGGTAACAGCAGACCCATTGTGCTCCTCAAGCGAATTGGACTTCCTTTCCTGGAGAGGAATGTCCCGGAAAGTTGCATAGGAGAGACTCTGATGGAGCTCCAGTCATGAGCTGCCTAGATTTGGAAACGCTCAGAGCTGAGCTCGAGGAGATAGATAAGCGCCTAATCCACATCCTCAATGAGAGAGCACTTCTAGCCCTCAAAATAGGGAATGCCAAGAGGGCCCTGGGTCTCGACCTTTGTGATCCCTCCCAGGAAGCCAGGGTTTTGAAGCGCGCTTCTGGCCTAAATCATGGGCCCCTCTCATCAGAGGCACTGGAGGTGATCCTCCGGGAGATACTATCCACTTGCAGGGCAATCCAGGGACCAATAAGGATATCGTTTCTCGGCCCGGAAGGATCTTTTAGCCATTTGGCCGCACTGCGCCAGTTCGGTAGAGATGCTTCCTTTTCTCCTTGCCAGACCATAGAAGAGGTGTTCAGAAAAACGGAGACAGGACAGAGTGACTGGGCAGTGGTGCCCATCGAGAACTCCACAGAGGGATCCGTGAGATCCACCATGGAGGAGCTTCTGTCCACGCCTCTCATGGTCAGGGCAGAAATAATCCTTCCCGTCTCCCACTGTTTGGTCTCAAAGGCGCCGTCCATCGAAAAAGTGGAGAGAATCTACTCCCACCCTCAGGCCCTGGGACAGTGCAGAGGGTGGCTCAGGGAAAACCTACCCGGTAGGGAATTGGTGGAAGTCCCGAGTACATCCAAAGGAGCCCTAATGGCTGCTCGGGATCCTTCGGCCGCTGCCATAGCAAGCCCCCTCGCCTGCGAGATCTATGGGCTGGGAATCGTGGCGGAGGGCATTCAGGACTCTAGGAACAACGTCACTAGGTTTTTAGTTTTGGGAAAAGGGATGAGCGATCCCACGGATGATGACAAGACCTCAATCATTTTCTCGACGAGACACATCCCTGGAGCCCTTTGCAGAGCTCTACTTCCCTTTGCAGAGCTAGGAGTGAATCTCCTCAGGCTGGAATCCCATCCCATTCCACAAAGGCCCTGGGAATACATGTTCTTCGCCGACCTGGAAGGGCACGTAAGCAGAGATCCCCTGAGAGAGGCCATGGCCCGTTTGGAACCCCAAGTGACCCACTTGAAGCTCCTGGGATCCTATCCAAAGGGACGGTCTGGAAGATGATTTGCGTCTCCTTGAAAGCGAGGGATACAAGGGATGCCTTGGAGCAGATGCACTCTCTCTTAGGAGAAGCTGACCTCGTCGAACTGAGACTGGACATGATGGAGAGGTGGGATCTTGGAAGGCTTCTCGGGGAAAAAAGGCTCCCTGTAGTGATTACGCTCAGGAAGAAGGAGGAGGGAGGAGGTTTTTGGGGCGATGATGGTGAAAGGCTTGCAATTCTCAAGGAGGCAGTGAAGTTCGGGGCGGATTTCTTGGATCTGGAGTTGAAAGGAGCAAAGAACATCCTGGCTGAGCTAAAGGAGCAGGTGAGCACCTCAGGAGGTGGAACAAGATTCATAGTTTCATCCCACAACTGGACTTACACTCCCCAACTTCCTGCCCTCAAAAGGCTCGTCAAGAAGTGTTGGGCCCTGGGCGCAGACATTTCCAAGATCGTCACAAATGCCCTGAGACCACAGGACAATCTCATCACCATGCAACTGGTCTCGTGGGGAGAAAAAGAGGGGATCCCCACGATTTCCTTTTGCATGGGAGAGCTCGGAAGACCGAGCAGGATCATGGCCCCTTTGCTGGGAGCCCCTTTCACCTATGCATCTATCAGAGAGGGAATGGAGCTTGCGCCAGGGCAGTTAACCCTGGAAGAGGTGAAGAGAGCGCTGGATATTCTGAGAGGATCCCATGACAGACGGAGCTAAGGTGGTAGAGGAAGTATGGGTCTTCGGTCTCTTGGGAAATCCCGTGAGTCATAGCCTCTCTCCAAAAATGCATCGGGCGGCATTCGAGGCCATGGGAATTGAGGCTGAGTACGTGGCATTTCCCGTCGTGAACTTGGAGCAGGCGGTAATGGGGATAAGGGGACTGGGAATTCGAGGGGCTAGTGTGACCATCCCCTTCAAGGAAGAAATCATGTCCCTCCTCGACGAAGTGGATCGTATAGCCTCCCTCATAGGTGCAGTGAACACCCTGGTCAATGATCACGGAGTCCTCACGGGAACCAATACGGATTGGCTGGGATTGAAAAGGGCCTTGGAGTCTCGAATCTCCATTCGGGGGAAAAGGATTGCCATCTTGGGTGCTGGGGGGGCGGCCAGGGCTGCTGTCTACGGGGTTATGGCAGGTAGGGGGGAGCCCATCCTGCTAAACCGAACTCCCCAAAGGGCAATGAGGGCAGCCAAGGATTTGGGATGCGGCTGGGCTCCTTGGGAGGGGCTAGGGGATCTCAAGGCCCATATTCTTGTAAACGCAACCCCTATAGGAATGTTTCCCAAAAGCCACGAATGCCCGGTTGAGCCTGAATTGCTGAGCCAATTTCACTTGGTAGTCGACATGGTCTACAACCCCCCCCGCACAAGGCTCTTGGAGGAAGCAGAGGCCAGGGGGGTTGGGACAATGAATGGGGTGGAAATGTTGGTTCAACAGGGAGCCGAGCAGATTCGCATATGGACTGGAATGGAGCCACCCGTCCAGATCATGAGAAAAGCTGTGATGAAGGCACTGGGGGAAGGAGATGAGGATTGAGGTGTGCGGGCCGTTGAATGCCACAATGAGGCCTCCTGGCTCCAAAAGTCTCACCCAGAGGGCCCTTCTCATGGCCTCCCTCGCAAGGGGGGAGACCATCATAAAAGGAGGCCTCCTCTGCCATGACACTTGCCATTTGATGGAAGCCTTGAAGAGATTGGGGGTGAAGATAAGGGAGTCTCAGGATGCCATAACCGTAGTGGGCACAGATGGAAAATTAGGGAGAGCTTCGGGAGAGATCCACCTGGGTGACAATGGCACTGGCCTTCGTTTTCTCGCAACCGCGCTGTGCTTGGCAGAGGGGGATTACAAGCTCACAGGCTCGATGAGGTTATGCCAGAGGCCCATGGGGCCGCTTCTAGATGCCCTTGTCAAATTGGGAGCCCATGTGAGAAGCGAGAGAGGAGACGGATGCGCCCCAATTCTCATAAAAGCGAATGGCAGTTTGAGGGGAGGCCCTGTCTCCCTTCAAGCTTCTCAGAGTAGCCAATTCGCCTCATCCCTTCTCATATGTGGGCCCTATATGAGGGAAGGTCTTTTCCTCGAGCTCCAAGGTGAAGCTGTGTCCGTGCCTTACCTGAACATCACTTTGGAGATGATGAAGAAGTTTGGGGCCGAGACCTCTGGCGATCTTCACTCTGGGTTGAGGGTGGTAGGCCGAAAGGGCTACGAGGGTCGTCTCGTGGAGATAGAACCAGACATCTCGAGTGGTTCTTACTTTCTCGCCGCATCAGCCCTGTGCGGAGGAAGGGTGAGAATAGAGGGTGTGGGAAAGGCCTCGCTACAGCCCGACATGAGGATCTGCCGCATCTTGGAAAGGATGGGCTCCAATGTGACCTTGGGGGATTCGTGGATAGAGGTGGAAGGGGGGCTCATGGAGGGGGAGGATCTCGTTTTCGATCTCAGAGATTGCCCCGATCTAGCCCCAACAGTGGCTGTGCTCGGCGCAGCTAGGCGAGGCAAGACAGCAATAGTCAACGTTCCTCATTTGAGGTACAAGGAGAGTGACAGGATAGCGCAAGTGGCATCCGAGCTGAGAAAAGTGGGAGCTCGAGTTGAGGAGCTCAGTGACGGGATGATAGTGGAGGGGGGTAGCCTTCATGGGGCAAAGATAGATGCCCACGGCGATCACAGAATAGCCATGAGCTTCGCAATCCTTGGCCTGAGGGTCCCTGGGATGGAGATTCAGGATCCTGAGTGCGTGGCCAAGTCCTATCCGGGATTTTGGCAGGACCTGAGGAGCATTTCATCGCCATGAACATAAGATTGGTGGGTCACAGATGTAGCGGAAAGACCTCGGTGGGGAAGCTCCTGGCATCCAAACTGGAGATTCCCTTTTGGGATACCGATGATCTCATCGAGAGGCGGCAAGGGATGCCAATAAGTCAAATCGTGGAAACAAGGGGCTGGAGTTTTTTCAGGGCCAAAGAGAGGGAGGTGCTACTGGAGGTTCTTGACAAAAGGGATGGAGTTGTGGCCCTCGGAGGAGGAGTTGTTCTGGATCCACGCAACAGAAGGGATCTCAAGGAAAAAGGGGTAAACATATGGCTTTTGGCCAAGCCGGAGACCATCCTCCAAAGAATGACGCAGGATCCCAAGAGCCCATCTAGGAGACCACCCCTCAGGGGGCTTTCGCCTGAAGAGGAGTTACCCCTTCTGATGGAAGAGAGGGAGCGACTTTACAGGGAAGTGGCTCACCTCGAGGTCAAGACCGATGGAAGGCCCCTGGAGGAGATAGTGGGAGAGATCTTATCGAGATTGGGCCTCCTTTCCTCTTTGGCCCCAAAAACCTACTAGAGGAGTACAGGACTTGCCAGGCAACACCATAGGCAAAATGTTCAGGGTGACCACGTGGGGCGAATCCCACGGGCCGGCTGTGGGGGCAGTGATAGACGGATGCCCTCCGGGCATACCCTTGTCCCCTGAGGACATAGAGAAGGAGCTTCGGAAAAGGAGGCCATCGGGGCTTCCCTGGAGCACCCAGAGGAGGGAGGAGGACGAGGTTCAGATCCTCTCCGGAGTGTTTGAGGGCCGAACCTTGGGCACTCCCATCTCCCTTCTGATCCCCAATAAAGACGTGAGGAGTTCTGACTATGATTCCCTGAAGGGGATTTTCAGGCCGGGTCACGGGGACTACACCTACTTCAAGAAATACGGCCACATAGACCACAGGGGTGGAGGAAGGGCCTCGGCGCGGGAGACAGCGGCGAGGGTGGCAGCAGGGGCAGTGGCCCGTAAACTTCTGGAGCGGGAGGGCATAGAGGTTGTGGCCTTCACCAGGGAGATTGGCGGGACAGTGGCGAGGAAAACGGTCGTGGAAGAATTGGATCGGAATCCCCTCAGGTGCCCTGACCCAGATGTGGTGGAGGAAATGCTCGAGTTACTGGATGCGGCAAGAAAATCCGGCGACACCTTGGGGGGCATTGTGGAGATAAGGGCCAGAGGGTGTCCCCCAGGACTTGGGGAGCCGGTATTCAGTAAGTTGGATGCGGATCTGGCCTCGGCCTTGATGAGCATCGGATCTGTGAAAGGTGTGGAGATTGGAGCAGGATTTGGAGCCTCTCGGATGAGGGGGTCCGAGTGCAATGACGCCATAAGGCCCGATGGGTTCGCCTCCAACAACGCTGGAGGCGTCTTAGCTGGCATCACTACTGGGCAGGAACTGGTGGTGAGGGTAGCGTGCAAGCCAGTTCCGTCCATTTCCAAGGAGCAGATGACCATAGACCAAAGTGGTGAGGAAGTCTGCCTGACCATAACGGGCAGGCACGATAGCTGCGTCATCCCCAGGGTGCTTCCAGTCTGTGAAGCCATGGTGTGCATGGTGATTGCGGACCATTTGCTCATGCAGAGGGCCATTTGCGGATGGAAATAGGAATTGTCGGTGGCACAAGGGGAATGGGCCGCTGGCTCGCCAGGGTTCTCCTCCAGGGGGGATACGCAGTGCATGCTTGGGGAAGGAGCCAGGAACGGGAAATGGAGGCGAAGATTCCCTCATGCCAGGTGGTGTTCGTGAGTGTCCCCTTGGAAGTCGTCTCCGAGGTCATAGAGAAGGTTGGGCCAATGGTCAAAAAAGGTAGTGGACTTATGGACCTGAGCTCCCTTAAGGAGGAGCCTATGGCCAAAATGCTCGAGTGCAGCTCTTCGGAGGTGGTGGGTCTACATCCCCTTTTCGGCCCCAAGGTGAGGTCCCTCAAGGGGAAGAAAGTCGTCTTCTGCAGAGGGAGGGGAGAAAAATGGCTTGGTTGGGCCAAAAATCTCTTCGAGAAAAGAGGGGCCCGGATCCTAGAGATGGACCCGGGGGAGCACGACTGGAAGATGGCGAAGATTCAGCTCCTCACTCACCTGAACACAATGGTCTTGGGAGTATCTTTGGGGGAACTGGGTGAAAGCCTCGTGGAACTCCTCGAGGTCTCCACTCCAGTTTTCGAGAGGAAGGCTGGAATGCTCAGGAAAGTTTTCTGGGAAAATCCGGGATTGTATTCAGCCTTGGTCGCGATGAATCCCCACCTTTCGAGAATCCTAGAGGTGTACACTAGCGCCCTCGGAAGGATATCCCGAGCTTTGGGCCAAAACGGGCCAGAAAAACTTCGCTCTCTCATGGAAGATGCCAGAAAAGTTTTAGAAGGTAGCCCTCTTCGCGCAAACTGACCCAATGGGAGTTTTCCCCGGAGTTCTCCGTTCCTCCAGTCTCAAGCCGTGGGGGCTCAACTCCGTTGACGCCTCTTCTCAGCGTGTGTTACCGTCGAAGCCTGGGAGGGAAAGAGTGTTGGAAGTGGAACTCCTTGAAGGGTTTGAGGCCCTGGATAAGATAGAAGAAGAGTGGCATCACCTTTGGTTGTCTTCCAAGGAAAGATGGGTTTTTCTCCATCCCACTTGGGCAAGATGCTGGGTGAGACATTACGGGGAGGACGTTTTCCCAAAGCTCTTTTGTGTCAGGAATGAAAAAGGGGAACTTGTGGGGTTAGCTCCCTTTTGCACGAGCCGTGGAGATCCTCAGGTCTTGAAGTGGATTGGGGGAGAAGAGCTCTCGGACACTCAAGATCTCGTTATAAAGAGAGGCTGGGAAGCCATGGTCCTGAGCTCTTTAAATGGGATCCTGAGGAAGATCCTCGGCCCCAGTGGGAGGCTCGATCTCCACTTTGTCTCGGAGGATTCCCCGATTTTGAGCGAGGCCAATGAGATGTTGATGGAAGGGTGGGATGTGAGGATAGAGCTCGAGGAATGCGCCCCCTACGTTGATCTCCCGGAGACATGGGAGGAATTTCTCTCTTCCCTGAAAGGCCACCACCGCCACGAGCTCAGGAGAAAGATGGGCAAGTTGGAGCGCTCTTTTCCGGTGAAATTCAGAAAGATCGCGACGGATGATGATTGGGAGGAGGCCCTGAAAAATTTTTTCAGGCTTCACAGGGCGAGTCAGGTTGAAAAGGCCCATTTTATGGACAAGAGGAGGGAGGCCTTTTTCAGGGAGATGGGCTGGACTTTCCAGAAAAAGGGGATCCTGAGATTGACAGAGCTCAGGATAGAGAATGGCCCTGTTTTGGCTTCAGCGGTCTCCTTCGTATCTGGCAAAACTTGGGCCCTTTACAACTCGGGATACGATCCCCATTACAGGCAACTGAGCCCTGGTATAGTGCTTGTAGCAAAGACCGTCTCCGCGGCGATAGAGGAAGGCCTCAGGCGTTACGATTTCTTGAGAGGCCGCGAGCTCTACAAATATGATTTCGGGGCCAGGGACCGGCTTCTCTACAAGGTGAGCGTGGCTCCGCGGTGGTGAAAGGGTGGCTCATGAGAATTGCGGTCCTGAGCACTCACACATGCCCACTCGCTTCTCTCGGAGGCAAGGAAACAGGGGGCATGAACGTCTATGTGAGGGAGACGAGCCGGGAGCTTGCTAAAAGGGGGGTCCTAGTGGACATCTTCACGAGAAGCCAGAATCCCGGTATCCCGAGGAGGGTATCCCTGGGAGGAGGGGTCGATGTATTCCACGTTCCTGCAGGCCCAGAAAGGCCCTACCCCAAAGACCTCGTGCTCGAACATTTGGCGGAATTCGTCCATGGGGTCCTCAAGATGGCTAGAGGGTCCTATGATCTCATGCATAGCCACTACTGGCTTTCTGGGGTCGCTGGGCTGGAACTCAGGAAGCACTGGGGTATTCCCCTGGTCCACATGTATCATACATTGGCCTGGGTGAAGAACACTGTCGCGAGACATAGCTTGGAGATGGAAAAGACCCCGAGGCTCAACTGGGAGATGGAATTGGCGACAGAGGTGGATGCGGTGATTGCCCCTCACTCCTTGGAGAGGGCTCAGCTCATATGGCACTATCAGGCCCCCCCAGAGAGGATCCACATAGTTCCCTGTGGCGTGGACACCTCGGTTTTCCACCCCATGGACCCATTGGAGGCCATGAAATCATTGGGGATAGAAGGTAGGCGCTGGGCAATTTTTGTAGGAAGGCTCGATCCCATAAAGGGCCTGGACACCCTTTTTCATGCTGCCAAGATACTCAGAGACCATTTGGGGCCCTGGGATCTGCCCTTGGGAGTGATGATTGTGGGGGGGACAAAGACTGAAGATGGCATCATTTCCTCCCCCGAGGTGAGGGGCCTCAGGGAGATGGCGAGATCCGTTGGGGTAGAGGACATGGTGATTTTTGTCGGCCCCAGGAGCCAGGAGGAGCTTCCTCTTTACTACAATGCAGCCGAAGTGTGCGTGCTTCCCAGTAGATACGAGTCCTTCGGCATGGTAGCCCTGGAGGCAATGGCTTGCGGAACCCCAGTTGTAGCCTCAAGGGTTGGGGGACTAGCCTATACCGTAATCCATGGCGAGACAGGGCTTCTCGTCCCGGAGGGAAGGCCAGAGGAGCTAGCTCAAGCCCTGGCAATTCTCTTCAGGGAAAGGTCTCTGAGGAATCGCCTAGGTGAGAGGGCAGCCCAGAGGGCGAGGGCCTTTTCCTGGAGACGTGTGGTCGACGGGCTGCTAGAGGTATATGGCAGAGTCCTCGGGAGGGAGGAAGGCTCTGGATCTCATAGAATGGGAGGCACCCATTGCTCGGGTGGGTGAAACCCAGAGGGGATTTCCCTCTGAGTCCTAATATTCGGCAATAAGGGTTAATGGTCATTTGGCTTCCCAGAGACACCTCGTCTTTTGGAAGCAGAGGGCCAGGAAGTTTCCGGACTGAGCTATTTTGAGATTCGGATTCCGAGACTCCAGTTGCGCCAGCTTCCTGAAAATTGGACTTAGATCTTTCGGAGGAGGAGAATTGAGCGGGGAAAGACCGGATCTTGCTCCCTACGCTACCAGAAGCACCGACTCCAGGGGAAGAAAACATCCTGAGCTCTTCAAAGACGATAGGTCCCATTTCGAGAGGGACAGGGACAGGATAATCCATTCAACGGCTTTCCGGAGACTAGAATACAAGACCCAAGTGTTCGTCAACCACGAGGGAGACTATTACCGGACTCGCCTCACCCATACCCTCGAGGTGGCTCAAATCTCCAAAGGGATAGCGAGGCGCTTGAATCTCAATGAGGATCTAGCCGAGTCCATAGCCCTAGCCCATGACCTGGGCCACACCCCATTCGGTCATACTGGAGAGGAGACCTTGGCCTTTTTGATGAGGGAATGGGGAGGTTTCGAACATAACCTTCAGAGTCTGAGGATAGTGGAGGAGCTCGAGGAGAGATACCCTCATTTCATGGGGCTCAATCTGACCTGGGAAACCAGGGAGGGGCTTGTGAAGAGGTCCATTCCCCAGCAAGGTATCCCCAAGACCATCCCAGCTGAATTCTCACCCGAAGAGGCTCCGTCCTTAGAAGCCCAGATCATAGAACTTGCCGACGAGATAGCTTACAACAACCACGACATCGACGATGGACTGGAGGCGGGTTACCTGGAGGAGGAAGAGTTGGCCGCAGAGGTGGACCTGTGGACGGAGATGAGGGATTTGGTTCTGAAGAAACATCCAGCCATCGAGGGCAAAAGACTCAAATACCAGACCATAAGTCACCTGATAGGCTATCTCATCCAGGATCTCGTGGAACACACGAGGAAAATGATAAAGGAAAGGGGGATAGAGACCCTTCAGGACGTGAGGAGGGCTGGCGTGAACATCGTCAGCTTTTCTCCTGAGACCTGGGCGAGGAATGAGGTCCTCAAGGACTTTCTCCAGCGAAAACTCTACAAGCATTACAAAATGGAGAGAATGCGCCTGAAGGCCAAGAGAGTGGTCCAGAGACTCTTCGAGGCTTATATAGGTCAGCCCACACTGCTCCCCCTGAGACACCAAAGAAAGGCCCTCCAAGAACCCCTTCACAGGGTTGTATGCGACTACATAGCGGGGATGACGGACCGCTTCGCCATCGAGGAATACAAGAAGCTTTTCGACCCGGAGGAAAGGGTATGAGGGGTTTCTCTGGGGCTCCGTCCCCCAAAACCCGTGTCCAAAAGCCACAGGGCGATCCCAAAGGGCTCATCGCCCATATGACCTCCCTATGCCAGGAGCTCACGATAGCCCTTGATTGTTTCAGGGAGAAGGGATGCGGCTGGGGTAGTCTCCTCTTGGTAATGAGCGCCTCCGAGGTTCTCTCCCTCTATTGGGCGGGAAGCAGAGGCACAGCTCAAAAAAGGGGCTCCAAGGCCCTCTACGGTTTCCTCGTGAGCTATTTCCCCCGTTTCAATTCCTCGGCCAGAGGCCCAGATGGCAACTACCACAGGGTGCGCATTCCCTTGTCGAGGGAGGAGGGCAAGGCGTCCAAGAGACTCAAGATCCCCTCGGCCTTGGTGCACCTTTATAGACGGGGGGCAATGGAGGACCTAGTAGCCCAGGAAGAGGCCGGTAGGGGGAGATGCGTGATCATTGGGCAGGGAAGGTGGGGTTTTCTCATAGATCCTCGGGAATTGGTTGAGGATTTCAAGGAAACCATGGATAGGTTTCTCCAGGAACTCAGCTCCAATGCCCCTCTGATGCAGAGGTGCTTGAGGCGGTTCAATCATCTCCATGGATGAGGCAAAAAGAAAGGCCTTTGTTGTTTTAGGTCTCGGCCTCTTGGCCATAAGCTGGGCAGCCATACTGGTGAGGCTCTGCCATGCCCCTGCAATGATAATTGCTTTCTATCGATTGGCTCTTTCGGCGATCATCCTTGCTCCATGTTTTTTTTTCTCGCGAACCTCAGAGTGTGCTCCCCCATGGAGGAGAGGGTGGGGTTGGATGGTCCTTTCCGGTGTTTTTCTCGCATCCCACTTCCATTGCTGGATAGAAGCTGTGCAGAGGGCACCAGTGGCATTGGCCGTTACCATCTCCTCCACCCATCCCGTATTTGTGGGGATCGTTTCTCAACTCGTCTACGGAAAAGGGTTCGGACGTGCCAGGGCAGTGGGGACGTTTCTGACAGTGGGGGGCGTGGCTGGGATGATGTGGGATCCCGCAAGTTGGAGCCACGTGGATCTAGATGGACTCCTCTGGGCTTTGGGGGCCTCCTTTTTTTTCGCCCTCTATATGATGGTAGGTCAAAAAGTGAGAACTAGGATGGGGACGATATCTTATGTGGTGCCTGTCTATGGGGTGGCCGCCTTTATCCTAATGGCTGGGGGCATTTTCAGGGGACTCGATTTTCTAGGGTATTCTCCCCAAACCCTCGCCATGTTTATGCTACTTGCCCTGGTTCCAACGGTCATAGGCCATTCCTCTTTGAATTGGGCCTTGGGGCATCTGTCAGCCACCATGGTCGCAGTGAGTGTCCTGGCAGAGCCTGTGGGAGCCTCCATATTGGCCTGGGCCATTTTGGGGGAGAGCCTGAAAGGGTTCGTCATTTTTTGGGGCTCGATCATTCTCTTTGGGATTTACATCTCGTCCAGGGAGGAAATTTGGGAGAAATGATCAAGGAGGGAAAGAGTTCATGAGGGAAGATAGGAGACCGCCCATAGTGTGCGTGGTGGGCACTTCGGACAGTGGCAAGACTACCCTTCTCGAGAAGATCGTCCCAGAGCTGAAAATCAGGGGCTACAGGGTGGCTGTGGTCAAACACGATGTCCACGGATTCGAGATGGACAAAGAGGGAAAGGACTCGTGGCGTCTCAAAAGAGCTGGGGCCGATGCCATTGTTGTGTCCTCGCCCACGAAGATTGCCCTAATAGAGGATGTGGACCATGACTTGACCTTGGATGAGCTGAGGGAAAAACTGAGGCTCGAGGTTGATATAATCCTCACAGAGGGATACAAGAGGGAAAGTTATCCCAAGATAGAGGTTTTCAGAAAAGCACACGGGAGGGAGCTTCTCTGCTCTGAGGAAGAGGAGCTGATAGCCATTGCAAGCGATTCACCCATTGAAGTCGGCAATGCACGCTGGCTCCACATAGATGACGCCAAGGCAATCGTCGATTTTCTGGAAGAGAGATTCTCCCTCAAGGAGAAAAAGAGATGACGGGGCTCATCTTGGCAGGAGGGAGGAGCAAGCGCATGGGGCAGGAAAAGGCATTGCTTCCCCTTGGCAACAAGACCTTGATAGAGAGGGTGGCGGATGCCTTGGGGTGCGTTTGCGATCCCGTAATCATCGTCACCAATACACCATCCAACTACTCTTTCTTGGGCCTCGAAATGGTGGCAGATCTGATAGTGGGCCACGGAGCCCTAAGCGGCATCCATGCTGGGCTTTTCTTTTCACCCACCCCGAGGGCCTTTGTGGTAGGATGCGACATGCCCTTGGTGAACCCCACATTAGTGAGACTTCTAGTGGAACAGAAGGCCAAGTGGGACGTGATAGTTCCCAGGGTGGGAGAGTTTCTGGAGCCACTTCATGCCGTATATTCCAAAAGGTGCCTTCCCACCATGGAGCAGTTTCTCCTTTCAGGTGGAAGAAGGATACTGGATCTTTACCCCAAGCTCAGGGTGCTGGAGGTGAGCGAGGCTGAGCTCCGGAAGGTGGACCCCGAGCTCCTTTCATTCTTCAACGTCAATACCCCTGAGGATCTCTCTGAGGTTGAGGGCCTCTGGTCCCGAACCTAGAGAGGATGCGCCTGATTATCTCCGAGGTGGAGATGCCCGCACGGACGGGAATCCTTACCACTTCTCCACCAATGGATCGGACCCATTGCGCTCCGATTATGGCCTCCTCTGGCCAGTCCGCCCCTTTGACCAGGAAATGGGGCTCGATTGCCTTGATGATCCTCAGGGGGTCTGGATCCCCGAAGGGGATCACCATGTCCACGCACTCCAATGCCGCAAGGACAAGCGCCCTGTCCTCGAGGGGGATGATCGGTCTTCCTCCTCCCTTGATGGACCTGACCGAGTGATCGTCGTTTATTCCCACAACAAGGAAGTCCCCTAAGGATCTTGCCTGAGAGAGGTATTGAACGTGACCCGAGTGAATTATGTCGAAGCATCCGTTTGTGAAGACGACTTTCTTCCCTAGGGCTTTGAGCTCCCTTATGATGGGGACCGCACGCTCCAACTCCAAGATCTTCTCCATCATGCCAAGCCTTCGAGGATCACCTCAAGGGGTCTTTGGACACATCCACAGAGCATGATAGCTTCCCATATCATCTGAGCCAACCCCTTGAGGAAGACCCGTCTCCCGTACCCTGGCTCCAACTCCTCACCATAGGTGGACGATTGGGGGCTATTCTCACTGACAATCTGGGGTTTTGGGGCCTGAGCCACCAAGGCCATGGGCCTTGGAGAATGAAGCGATCTAGTACTTGTGCCCTTGGGGCCAATGTCCACTGCCTCGCTCATGTGTCTTTCCAGAGTCGATGGATTCGGGGCCTTGAAGTATTTTCCGAGGTCTTGCGATTGGGCATGCCCTTTACACGTGGTGAAAGTCTAGGATAATAGAATGTTCTCTCAGGGCTCGATAGAATGGGCCCCTGAGGAAACCCTTGGGAACTATGAGGAGCAGGAATCTTCCATGGCTGACAAGAAGGAGATCAGATCCCTTTATCTTCAGGGGATAGATTGGTGGAACAAAGGAAAATATGACAGAGCACTTGTCTGTTTCCAAAGGGCCCACGAGCTTGCCCCCCAAAATCCCTTCATAATGTCCTATCTT